>ERZ1740060.640-NODE-640-length-16429-cov-5.501099_pt1 | contig 16429 bp, 20 predicted proteins | sample MGYA00581743_ERZ1740060 | MGnify/ENA primary metagenome ERZ1740060 (study PRJEB43018, sample SAMN04849235) | marine metagenome | isolation source: floating plastic debris | place: Pacific Ocean | collected 2008-08-27 | study: EMG produced TPA metagenomics assembly...
CCGGCCCGGTCTGCAATCTTGGAAGCGACCTGTATGGCTGGTATGTTCTGGCCAACAACCAGAATTTTCGCATGGCGATCGAAGCAAATGACACCATGGTCGTGTACCCCGATACTGCCGGCGCGGTTCAGTTGAACATCAAGGGCGCAAACGCAGCGATTTTCGAAATCGCAAAATGCAGCCAGGCACTGGCTGGCTGCGCACAGCTCAGAAGACTATCGCGAGGATCTGGGAGATCGGGTCCTCGCACTCCACGTGACGATCTGCAGAAGAACGAGATACCTCATGAAGCTTTTCACGACCCTGTGCGCGAGCGCAGCCGTTGCAACCGCCCTGACCGTAGCGGCGGCACCGAACGCAGCCTCTGCGCAAACCCCTCAAGAAGTGCTGCCATTGACAACGGATACAATTAGCCAGTTTCGGACTTGGAGAAACTGGCAGGTTTTGCGCAATGAATCACGCGGCCATTGCCTTGCCACGATGTCGGACGAAAGCGGCGTGATCCAGATCTGTCTGACCCAGGACGAGACACTGGGCTATATAGGTGTCTTCGTGCAGGAAGAGATCCCTGCCGGCGCGTCGAATGACGTTGTGATCAAAGTTGGTGATCAGACGTTTGTCGGCGAAACCTCCGGACCGGTTGGAAACTTGGGCGGCGGCTGGCATGGCGGATATGTTCTTGCCAATAATCAGGATTTCCGTAGATCGATCGAAAGAAACAACACTCTGACGGCGTTCCCGGATCAGCCCTGGGCTGTCCAACTTGACATCACTGGCGCCAATAATGCGATTTTCGAAGTCCGTCAGTGCAGTGACTCAATGTAGATTCAGGAGTTAAGTACCTGAGTGTACAACAGGGCCCAAACGGGCCCTGTTTGCGTTTTGAGCACCAGGGAAGCGACTGAAGGAGGCTTTGAACGGCCACGAATCAATCCTTCGCTCTCGGAGTGCCGCCGCGCAGCAGTCATATTTGCAGGCGCAGAAAGCGATAGCTATTCGTGCAGAATAGCGCTCACGGAACGAAAGAGACTGGAATTTTTAAAGACAAACATTGCCTTTCAGTTCCAAAAAGCGCTTATTTTCTGTATAGTTGACGAGGCTTGAGACGACTCGCCGCGGCGCGGCCTGGGGGAGGCATATGATTAGATCAGAATTGATTCAGAAAATAGCCGATGAAAACCCACACCTTTATCAGCGTGACGTAGAGAGGATTGTGAATACCATCTTCAGCGAAATCACCAGTGCCATGGCCGCAGGGAACCGCGTGGAGCTGCGCGGGTTCGGAGCGTTTTCCGTGAAAAAACGCGATGCACGCACCGGTCGAAACCCCAGAACCGGAGAATCCGTGGATGTCAACGAAAAGCATGTCCCCTTTTTCAAGGCAGGTAAGCTCTTGAGAGAAAGACTGAACGGAAAAGCCTGATGCGGTACATACGGTATGGGTCCATCGCGATCTTCGGAATCGCACTTGTTTTGATCGCACTGGCAAATCGTCAGATGGTTTCTGTCCAGTTGCTCCCGCCCGAACTGTCTGGCGTGGCAGCACTGAACCCGACCCATGAGGTGCCGCTTTTCATCGTTATCTTTGGTGGCATTCTGGCGGGGTTGGTGATCGGTTTCATCTGGGAATGGATCCGCGAAGGCAAAGAACGGGCCGAGGCAACCCGCCAGCGCCGGGAATTGGCGCAATTGCGTGCTGAAGTAACTCAGCTTAAAGGCGCAAAGCTGAAAGATCAGGACGAAGTCCTTGCCCTGCTGGATGAGGCAAGCTAAGCGCGCGCCATGCGCGACAATCCTGTCAAAGTCAAAATCTGTGGTCTCACCAATCCAGCAGAGGCAACCGCGGCGGCGGAGGCCGGAGCGGACTATATAGGCCTGAATTTCTTTCCTAAATCGCCGCGCTTTGTCGATCCTGCAAGGGCGGCGATGGTGGCCGCAGCGGTTCCCGACACCGTCTCAAAAGTGGCTCTCGTGGTGAATGCCGACGACGAGACGCTTGATGAACTCCTTGCGTCTGTCCCGATTGATATCCTGCAACTGCACGGCAACGAAACACCGGAACGTGTCACAGACATCCGCGCCCGCACCGGCCTGCCGGTGATGAAGGTTCTTGGCATTGCCACCGCTCAGGACGTCGGACAGATCGATCGCTATTCCGATGTCGCCGATCAGCTCTTGATCGATGCCAAACCTCCGCCCGGCGCGGATCGACCCGGCGGCAATGCGGTGGCATTTGACTGGTCATTGATTGCAGGCCGGGACTGGGCTGTGCCCTGGCTTCTGGCGGGGGGACTGACCGTAGGCAACGTGGCTCAGGCAATCGCGTCGACGCAGGCCCGTCAGGTCGATGTGGCCTCCGGCGTGGAAAGCGCGACGGGGGTCAAGGACCCTGACCTGATCCGCGCCTTCATCGCTGCGGCACGCCGCTGAAGAGCGCGCACGGATCTGCGCTTCGTTCTGCGCGACGGCTCTGCCTGCGCTGATTTGCGCCGCCTGTCAGACCGGACAAATCTCTAAACAGGCTGGAAACCAAGGCGTCGCTGGCCTATGCAAGCACCGCGAGACAGGGAGTGATCCAGCGATGAACGAGCTCTTTAATTCCTTCATGACCGGCCCGGACGAAAAAGGCCGCTTTGGCCAGTTTGGCGGACGGTTTGTGTCAGAAACACTGATGCCGCTTATTCTCGAACTCGAAGCGCAGTATGAGCGTGCCAAAACGGACCAGAGCTTCTGGGACGAAATGGACTTCCTGTGGAAGCATTACGTCGGCCGGCCCAGCCCGCTCTATCTGGCCGAAGGATTGACCGCCCATCTGGGTGGCGCGAAAATCTATATGAAGCGCGACGAACTCAACCATACAGGCGCGCACAAGATCAACAATGTGCTGGGCCAGATCCTGCTCGCACGCCGCATGGGCAAGACGCGCATTATTGCCGAAACGGGAGCAGGCCAGCACGGTGTGGCCACTGCCACTGTCTGCGCGAAGTTTGGCCTGAAATGCGTGGTCTATATGGGCGCGCATGATGTTGAGCGGCAAAAGCCGAATGTCTTCCGCATGAAACTGCTGGGCGCAGAGGTGATCCCAGTGACATCTGGTCGGGGAACGCTGAAGGATGCGATGAACGACGCGTTGCGGGATTGGGTCACCAATGTGCGCGATACCTTCTACTGCATTGGGACCGTCGCAGGGCCGCACCCCTACCCCGCCATGGTGCGCGACTTTCAATCGATCATCGGCAAGGAAACCCGCGAACAGATGCACCAAGCGGAAGGGCGCTTGCCAGACACCATAATCGCCGCGATTGGCGGCGGCTCCAACGCAATGGGACTGTTCTATCCCTTCCTCGACGACAAAGAGGTCAACATCATCGGCGTCGAGGCCGGAGGCAAGGGCGTCAATGCCAAGATGGAGCATTGCGCGTCCCTCACGGGTGGTCGGCCCGGCGTATTGCATGGCAATCGCACCTATCTTCTACAGGACGACGACGGCCAGATCCTGGAGGGCTATTCGATATCTGCGGGCCTGGACTATCCCGGTATCGGGCCAGAACACAGCTGGCTGCATGATATCGGGCGGGCGCAGTATGTCTCGATCACCGATTCCGAGGCGCTGGAAGCGTTTCAGCTTTGCTGTGAACGTGAAGGCATCATTCCGGCACTGGAGCCCAGCCACGCGTTGGCCCACGTCATGAAGATCGCACCTGACCTGCCAGAAGATCACATCATCTGCATGAATATGTGCGGGCGCGGCGACAAGGATATCTTCACCGTCGCCCGGCACCTGGGCTACGAAATGGGCGAAGGAGATTAACAACATTTTGACCTCGACGCCTGAGATCGCCATGATGGAACGGCCCGACGGGTACAAACTTCGTTTTCGCGCGCAGAATAGCGGCGCAGAGATTTATAGGAGTTCGGAATGCGACTATTGTCACTGGTGACTGTTCTTGTGAGCTTTATGGCTGCGCCTGTTGTCGCGCAGATTGCGCCCAGGCAGAGTGATACGCAGGCAACTGCCCTCTCCTCTCAGCCGCAAATCGTTCAAATCTCAGATCGCACGACAGGCGAATTCATCGGCGAGGTGATCGACCTCTTTATCGGAGATCAACGCAATGACCGAAACGAGCGCGACGATGACGACGACGAGGATGACAGAGAATACGAGCGAGACGATGACGACGAGGATGATGATTAAGTCAGAGCCCTACGGCACGATCTAGGCTCTCGCTCATGACAAGCGACGCATCCCCGAAACCCAAGAAAGACGTTCTGCAGCCGGTCACACCCGAGGCGATCCGCCAGGCCAAGACGCTGATGCGGACAGAACGATCCGGCGCTCTGGCGGTGCTTGACCCAAAGACAGGCGCACCCATGGCAAGCCGCGTGGCCCTTGCCACGGATCCGGCCGGCGCGCCGATCATACTCATCTCACAGCTCTCACCTCACTTTGCGGCGTTGGAAACAGACCCACGCTGCTCGCTCATGCTGGGCCAGCCGGGCAAGGGCGATCCGTTGGCCCATCCGAGGATCATGGTGCAGGCCGAGGCTGAAAAACTGGACGGAGAGGAGCGAAAGTTGGCGAGATCACGCTTTATTGCGCGCAATCCAAAGGCCGCGCTTTATGCCGATTTCGGCGATTTTGCCTTCTGGAGGTTGAGGCCGCTCGGGGCTGCTCTGAATGGCGGTTTTGCCAAGGCGTTTGAAATGACCGCCGAGGACCTGCTCTGCGCGACAGATCCCACGCTCGCCGAAATGGAAGAGGGCGCAGTCTCTCATATGAACGAGGACCATCTCGACGCGATCAAGCTCTATGCTGAAACTCTGGCGCACGCGCCCGCTGCCGACTGGCACTTGGCCACGCTCGACCTCGAAGGCATGGATCTCATTGCAGGCGACATGGTCCGCCGCGTCTGGTTCGAGCCGCCGCTGTCCACAGGCGCGGACCTTCGTGTACGGCTGGTCGAGATGGCAAAGGCCGCGCGCGCCTGAGGCGTCCAGGCTCGTCCCTTCTGCAGGTGATCAAGCCTGAAGCCCGTCGCGAAATGGAAGAACGATCCTCTCTTATCGGCGCAACATGCTGCGCGGGATCACAACCGCCAAACAACCTGACACCCGTGCCAAACGAAGTCTCACTGTCGCGGAACACGCAAAAGACGGACGCAAAGTCCCCAATTATTGAGCTCTTTCGCCTGTCACCTGAACGCCACTGAAAGCAGAGCTCAATTGAGTGTATGCTGCGATGCGCAACAAACCGTGCAAAGGGCCTCTGGCCGAACGCCTTAGGCGCGCTCCACCAGAACCGAGCCTACGGAATAGCCAGCACCGAACGAACAGATCAGCCCCTTGTCTCCGGGTTTCAGATCATCGGAATACTTTGAAAACGCGATGATCGAACCCGCCGAGGACGTATTGGCATAATCCTGCAGGATATTGGGCTGTTCATGGCTCTCGGGGACGCGCCCCATCACTTTGCGACCGATGAAATCGTTCATCGACTTGTTCGCCTGATGCAGCCAGAGCCGTTTGAGATCACGCGCCGCCACATCCTCCTCGTTCATATGCCCCGCGATGTGGGTTGAGACCAGCGGCAGCACTTCCTTGAACACTTTCCGACCCTCCTGCATGAATTGCATGTCACGACGGTCTTCCATGTGACCGGGCCGGGTCCGGCGCAGATAACCGTTGTTGTTCCGAATATTGTTGGAAAACTGCGTTGCGCATCGCGTCGAATGGATGAGAAAATGCGCGCCTCCGGCCTCGTCGGCACGTTCAATCACAAGCGCGGTGCACACATCGCCGAAGATAAAATGACACTCGCGGTCGCGCCATTCCAGATGCGCCGAACAGATTTCCGGACTGACCACGATCGCGCAACGTACGGAACCGGATCGTACCATGTCGGCGGCCGCCTGAATGCCGAACGTGGCCGAGGAACACGCCACATTCATGTCAAAAGCAAAGCCCCGCGCGCCCAGCAGTTTCTGGATTTCGATCGCAATCGCCGGGTAGGCCCGTTCATGATTGGACGCCGCGCAGATCACCAGATCCACATCTTCCGCCACGCGCCCGGCCTGCGTCAGGGCCTTGCCGCAGGCGTCCAGCGCCATCTCTGCCATCAGACCGGGTTCCTCGTCGCGCCGCTCCGGCAGAACAGGGTGCATGATTTCGGGGTCGAGTACCCCCGACTTGTCCAAAACAAACCGGCGTTCAATCCCCGATGCATTGACGATAAACTCCGCCGAAGAGAGATCTTTCGCCACCATGTCACCGGCCGCGATTTCATCGGCATGCGCCGCATTATATCGCACGGCATAGGCGTTGAACGCCTCGACCAGTTCATCATTGGAGATGGTCTGTGACGGCGTGAACACGCCGCTGCCCGTGATCGCGGGTTGATACATGTCTGGACCCCCTTCAGGTCCGCGTTACATGCCCCGACCACACCGGAGGCGTCAAGCAGGAGTGCCGCTGCGCTTCATCTTGCCAAAAATACTCCAAGACCACGATCCGTGCTTGTCCTGCCCCCGGTCAGTTGACGAGATTTGGCGGTGTCTCGCCCGCAAGAGCGGCCCTCAGATTTTCGATTGCCACGCGGCCCATTCTTTCGCGCACCTCAAGCGTTGACGTGCCCATATGGGGCAAGAGCACAGCGTTTTCGAGCGCTTTGAGCGCCTCCGGCACGCGCGGTTCATGTTCATACACATCGAAACCCGCGCCTGCGATACGTCCTGCGTCCAAGGCTCTGATCAGCGCCGCCTCATCCACGATATCGCCGCGCGCCACGTTGATCAGATGCGAATGTGGCGACATGCAGGACAAAAGTTCTGCGTTGATCAGGTGATGCGTGTCGGTCGAGGCCGGTACAGCGATCACCGAGAAATCCGCGCGCGCCAAAAGCTCTTCGAGGCGACGGACCTTTTCGGCCCTGAACCCGACATCCTTTTCGCTTCGGTTGTAGTAGAGCACCTCCATGTCGAAACCGAAATGACAACGGCGGGCCACCGCAGATCCGATCCGCCCCATCCCGATGATCCCGACCGTCTTGCCGGTGACATGCGTCCCAAGCAATTGCGTGGGGTTCCATCCGGGCCACTGACCCGCACGCACCAGACGCTCGCCCTCGCCTGCCCGGCGTGCACTCATCAAAATCAGGGTCATCGCGATATCTGCCGTGGCATCTGTCACGGCACCCGGGACATTGGTCACCTGAACGCCCGCCATTCTGGCCGCCGACAGATCGATATGATTTAGGCCTACGCCGTAATTGGCAAGTATCTTGCACCTCGGATGGTCGGCCTCGCGAAAGACCTCGGCGCTGAACGTGTCGCCGAACATCATCAACACACCGTCATAGAGGTTGAGAGCAGCGCGCATCTGGCCAATCTTGAGCGGCGTGTTTTCGGCCCGCATCTCGACCTCGAAATGCGCCCGGGCGATCTCCACCACACTCTCGGGCAACGGACGGGTAAAATACACCCTTTTCATTGCAGCCGCTCCCCCGGCGTCACGTCGTGGTCCGGCGACAGCAACACGATATCCCCTGCCGCGTCGCTCAACCCCAGTACCAGCACCTCGGACATGAAAGGCCCGATCTGGCGCGGTGGGAAATTGACCACCGCCATCACCTGACGTCCGATGAGACTGTCCGGACTGTAATGCGCGGTGATCTGGGCGGAACTCTTTCTTTCTCCGATCTCGGGACCAAAATCGATCCAGAGCTTGATGGCGGGCTTGCGCGCTTCCGGAAAGGGCTCCGCGCGCAGGACGCGGCCCACCCTGATATCGACCTTCAGAAAATCCTCAAACCCGATGCTGTCAGCCATCGCGCAGCGCCTTCGACCGTGACGTCGCCGCAGCAACTGTGTCCTGGATAAGTGGCGCCAGACCGCGGGTCTCGTCCATCAAAACCTCCAGACCCGCTTGTGTCGTGCCATTGGGGCTTGTGACATTGACACGCAATTGTGCAGGGCTCTCACCGGCGGTCTCCGCCAAGGCCCCTGCCCCCGCGACGGTGGCACGCGCCAGGTGCAGGGCGAGATCGGGCGGCAACCCCTGGGTCTCTCCGGCTGCGGCCATCGCCTCGATCAAGTGAAAGACATAGGCCGGGCCGGAACCCGACAGGCCCGTCACCGCGTCCATCTGATCCTCATCCGCCAGTCTCACCACCTGACCGACGGCGCGGAGCAAGGCCTCCGCCAAGTCGAGGTCCATCTCGCTGGCCTTTTGATTTCCGACGAGCGCGGTAATGCCCTGACCCACGGCGGCGGGGGTGTTGGGCATGGCGCGGATGATCGGGCGGTCCGCACCGAGCACCGCCGCAAAAGCGCTCAGCGTCGTGCCAGCTGCAATCGAGACAAAGACCGTGCCAGCGCTCTCCATTCCGAGGATCTGTGGCAAAGCCTCTTCCATCATCTGTGGTTTGACCGCGATCAGAACAACAGCGGGCGCCGGCGGAAGGTCGATGTTCACATGAACGCCGGTCGCCTGTAACCAGTCTGAAGGCGCAGGATCGATGACCCAGACCGAGGCTGGGCTCAACCCCTCATTCAGCCAGCCTGACAACATGGCCGAGCCCATCTTGCCACATCCCAGAAGCACAAGACCTTTCTCGGCCACGCGGTCCATATCCATAGCATCAGCCTCATCAAAACCGATTTGATCCGGGAATAAAGTCGCGTCGACAAAGGTGCAACAGGAGGTCTGCCGGATCAGCCAAAGCTTGCCCGTAAAACAAAAAAATGCGGACCTGAAGGCCCGCATTTTTGCCTGTATGAGGTGCCTTGTTCAGGCGCGCCCGTATGCTTCTGCGATCGCCACTTGCATTGCATCCCGTGCCGGTCGCCCCCCCCAGACGACAAGTTGGAAAGCGGGGTAAAAACGTTCTGCATTCACCACGGCCGCACCAATCAGGGTGTCGACCTGCTCAGGACTGACACCCTGAGCCCCCGACATCACGAGACCGTAGCGATACACCATCAACTTCTGCTCTTCCCAATAGGTAAAGGCACCCGCCCAGCACTGGTCGTTGGCGTGGTTCAGGACCTCGTAGAGAGCCGGAAGTTTGTCATCCGGTGGCTCCATCTCAAAGGTGCAAACCATCCGAAGCGTCTCGTCGGACGGCGACCAGGCCAGAGTGATGGAATAGGTCCGCCACTGACCCTCAACGGCCATGGCGATCTGATCATCGGCGATCCGGTCGAAATCCCATTCGTGGTGCTCAGCCAAATGCTCGACAATGTCGATGGGGTGAAGGTCTTCGGATAAAAACTGCTCTGAAAGTGCCATGGCGCCGCCTCATTTGTTGTAGCGCGGGGCCAAGTGCGCCCCTATCGCTAGGTGACTGCTCTATTCTGGGGATGTGTTTCGTCTCCCCCTACCAGATATGGTGGGGCGCAAAGCGCAACCTGTAAAGCTATTTCTTGGGGATAACCGCAATAAGTTGTGGTTTATCGCAACCAGCCGTCAAAATAGGCTGATGCCATTCACCTGTCTGCGACGGCAACGCCGCGGCTAATGTCCAGAGAATACAAGGACCTGAAACGGCATCAGGATCGCCCGGATCCGAAGACCGGCCGCATGCACCACACCTACGGTATCCACGACATGCAAACCGATCCGCTCAAAAAATCCAAGATCAGGGTCCTCAAGTCGTGCGTGATTGTTGGTATAGGCATTGGCCAGACACAGACTTCCCGGCGGGATGCCATCGGCCTGACCGGGATAGATCGGTTCCAGATACACGAAAAGCGTGCCGGGATCGGTGCGCAACTGTGCGTCAAGCAACCGGTCCGAGGGTCGTACCTGGCCTGCCGCGATCACGTTCTGCACCTCCGTTATCACCATTGGGATCACCTTGAAGGGCTTGGTCATGCAGACGATCTCGGCCACCCCGCCAGGGCGCACAACCCCTGCAGAGACCTGAGGGAACCCGGCCTCAAATCGCCCGATCCCGGCCTCGGTCGGCACGAGAATGCCTGCAGGTCGCAAGATCGGGTTGACCACATCCCCAACACGCAGGGTCAATTGCTCGATGACACCCTCTGTACCGGCATACACTGTCATTTTCGCAATTTCATTTTCAGCCTGGTCCAGCGCGGCTTCGGCGGTTGCGCGTTGCGCGGGCAGCGTGACGTCAATCTGGATGCGGGCGGCTTCGATCCCGGCCAGAGCCGCATCAACCTGACCCTGATTGGCATCCAGACGGTTTTGCAGACGTTCGATCTCCTGTTCCGCAACAGCGCTGGACCCTCGAGCAACCAGTTCCTGCTTGCGGTCAAATTCATCACGTGTCTGTTCGCGCGTGGCCTCCGCCTGATCAAGCGCAGCTTCGGCGCTGGCCAGATCGGCGCGGGCCATCACCATCTGCGCCTCGACTTCGGCAATCTGACGCCGTGCCGTTTCCGCGGCCGCCTCTTCGGTCGAACTGTTCATGCGAAAAATCGGATCGCCTGCGGCCACCTTCTGATTGACTTCAACATAGATCTCTTCGACGCGACCCGCCCGTTCCGACAGGATGGTGACCGTCCGGAAAAAGGACACTGTGTTGGTCGCAGCAGGGTGAAAGTAGAAAACGATGGTCAGCAGCGTGATCGTCAGGATGAGGCACAGCGTGATCCCCCATCGCAACTCATACCAGACATTGAAGAACGTTATGTCTTCGCCAAATCGCTTGCCCTGAAACCGCCGCCGCAAAAGATAATCCGGAAGCACCGTGACAAGCGAACAGAACAACAGCTCGAACATGGATCAGTCGTCTTTCGAAGCCGCGTCCGGCTGCATGGGCTGCGGCCTCGCAATATGATGGAGCGACTCCGCAATCGATCTGAGCGGCCCGACCACATCCGGTGCCCGGAAGGCCGCAAGGATAAGAGCCGCAATCCAGAACAGTCCGTTGTGGGTAAACAAACCGAGGAGTCCGAGAATGGTCACCAGCTGCAATTGTGTATGGTTGCCCTTCTTGGCCATGTGTTCGGGCACCGAGTGCAGAGTGAAGTAAGCAACCCCAATGCCAAGTATGATCAGAACGATGAAGCCGATCATGAGATTGAACAGAAAATCGCTACCATCCGCTGCCGCGAAGTAATGCGGCAAATGCTCAGGTGCCAAGGGGTGACGCTGATCCGACAAATGCGTGCTCCTATCGGCAAAGACTCGCGCACAGTATCGTGCCCGACAGGATATTCCAGCGGAATTGGTAACAGGCGGCTGTAAGGTCTACTTCGCCTTGCCCTTGCCGGCCGCTTCCAGCGCATCAAGACGCGCGGCAAGCGCCTCGTTTTCCTCCCGCGCCTTCTGCGCCATGGCGCGCACGGCATCAAACTCTTCCCGGGTGACAAAATCGCGATCGGCCAGCCAGCGGTCGATCATTGAATTCATTGCGGTTTCGGCCTCTTCCCGAGCTCCCTGGGCCACGCCCATCGCATTGGTCATCAACTGGGACAGATCGTCGAGCACTTTGTTTCGGCTTTGCATGGGATCACCGGGTTGTTACGTCTGCTCTCTATATGCGCAGCCAGGCAGGTCAGGGCAAGGTTGACTTCGCCGCACCTCCGCGGGCAAGAGACGCGCATGCGAGCCGCCATTCCCTTTCCCGACATTTCGCCTGACATCGTGTCTTTCTCGGTATTTGGCATGGAGATAGCCCTGCGCTGGTATGCGATGGCCTATATCGGGTCGATCCTGCTCGGCTGGTGGATCGTTGTGCGGATGGTCAAGACATCCTGGCTTTGGCGAGAGAACACGCCGCCTATGACGCCCAAACAGGTCGAGGACCTCGCGACCTGGGTCATTCTCGGTGTGGTTCTCGGCGGAAGGCTCGGGTTCGTACTATTTTATCAACCCGTCTATTACCTCCAGAATCCGCTGGAAATCCTGCAGATCTGGGAAGGGGGCATGGCATTTCACGGCGGTCTGCTCGGCGTCGTGATTGCGTGTATTGTGTTTGCCCGCGTGAACGGAATCCCCTGGATTTCCGTGGCGGACATTCTTTGTACCGTTCACCCGATCGGTCTTTTCTTCGGACGTTTGGCCAATTTTATCAATGCCGAGCTGTGGGGACGGCCGACGGACCTGCCCTGGGGTGTGATCTTTCCCGGCGCAGCGGCACAGGATTGTCCGGGCATCGTGGCCGGCCTGTGCGCGCGTCATCCCTCACAGCTTTACGAGGCGCTGCTGGAAGGGCTGATCCTCGGGCTTGTTCTGTTTTATCTCGCCTTTTTCCGGAACGGTCTGAAGAAACCGGGACAGGCGACTGCAATTTTCTTCATCGGATATGGCGCTGGCCGATTCCTTGTGGAATTCGTTCGCCAGCCCGACGAGTACTTTGTCAGCGAGGGCAATCCATTGGGGCTTGCGCTTCATCTCGGGGGCGTGGGCCTGACGATGGGTCAACTGCTCTGCATTCCGATGATTATCGCTGGCGTTCTGTTTCTCAGGCGCGCGAACAGACAGGGTTTCGCAAAGGCATAAAACAGAACCGTGCTTGACCGTGGCAGTTGAACACGAAACGGTATGTCAGGCAGAACGGACATGCCGATGAGTCTTAACATTCTGACCGATGAAGAGCTGAGCCCCTTGCGCCATGGGTTCTTTACGCGCAAGGGCGGCGCGTCTTCCGGAATATTCGCCGGGCTGAACTGCGGACCGGGTTCATCGGACCAGGCAGAGATTGTCGCGATTAACAGAGCAAGGGTCGCCCGGGCTCTTCAGGTGGAGGCACACCAACTCGTAACGTTGCACCAGGTGCATTCGCCGGACGTTGTTACGCTGGAAAGTCCGCCACAGGACCGCCCACGCGCGGATGCGATGGTGACGACGACGCCGGGGCTCGCTCTGGGCATATTAACCGCCGATTGCCAGCCCGTTCTATTCGCCGATAAAGACGCTCGCGTGATCGGCGCGGCCCATGCGGGCTGGCGCGGCGCACTCGACGGCGTATTGGAGGCCACGGTGGATGCTATGGAACATCTTGGCGCCCGGCGCGCTCAGATTGTGGCAACGATCGGCCCCGCGATCAGCCGGTCCGCGTACGAAGTGGGTCAGGAATTTTTTGAGCTTTTCGCTGATGACGATCCGGAAAACACAGCGTTCTTCGTGAATGGCAAAGGCGGAAAGTACCATTTCGACCTTCCGGGATACGGCATGCATAAGTTGCGGCAGGCGGGCGTGGGCAAAGTGCGTTGGCTAGGCAGGTGCACCTATGGCGAACCGGCACAGTTTTTCTCCTATCGACGCGCCACACATGCCGACGAAGCGGATTATGGACGCCTTATATCCGCAATCCGCCTGTGATTGCGGCCAAAAAAAGGCCGTTTCGCCCCTGTTTCGCCTTCATTTATCGAAACAATTGCCTGCTTATTCAGTAAATTGATCACGAATGGGCCTCTTTCCAGAGGATTTCCCGTCAATTTGGATTCTGGCGGCGCTGCCGTAATTGGTGGCGGGGGTTGAGCGAGTTTTGCGCATTTGTCGGCTCCGGCGCCCTAAGCTGGCCGTAAATTCCTCGGATACTCTTCAATGATAGCCAAAACAGAACCGCAGAAGCGGCATGAGGCAGGCAGAGTATGAGGATTGGATATGAAACAGCGTTGGATGACATCACTGATCGAACGAAGCCGGGAGCAACATCCCGTTTTGCCCTTCAGCCGGGACGTGCGTCACAAACGAGGCCGCGTCGCGGCGCGCCCCCAGTTTCCGGTAATCTGATCCCATCTTCCCAGGCATTGCTGCTGCCCTGACCGGTGGTTGGGGCAGCAGACGATTCGGAGAGAGGACAAACCAATTGTGGCAGGTCCATACGATCACAACGGACAAAACGCTTTCAGGATCAGGCATTGTTCCGCGCACTTTGACAATTGACCGTAAAATTTGACGACAATCGGGCGGGTGGGTTCTTGTCAGATCACTGACGAAATGTGCTGATCATTGTGCGATGTCGTTGGTGGGGAAGACATTTGTTGTGATGGTCCTGAAAGGATCGTGACATGGGTACCCCAAAGCTTTCCGCCCCTCTCTCGGCGGTTACGCAGAACTATGAACTCAACGCTTTGTCCGGCCGGGCTTCGGTTCCTCGCCTGGACCGGACAAGCGCTGCGATGCGACGCTACACATACACCTACCTGCGCCCGGACGGCGCCCTATGCGAAAAAGAGCAGATCGCCCCGGCCTCTCCGACGTTCGAAGCGGCGTTTTCCGCCTTTGCGCATGGGACTCTGTTATCGACACCCGAAGGCCCCGTTGCCATTCAGGACCTTGTTCCCGGGATGGAGGTGACATCACAAGACGGCGACGCCTGTCGCATCCGCTGGATCGGATCGATCACGATCGCGCCGCGTCAGAACCCGGCCGACACGGCAGCGCCATCCGGACTTTTCCGTGTCATCCCGGATGCGTTCGGGCTCGGGCGTCCGGCGGGCAACCTCCTGATGGGGCCCGGGGCGCGGTTACTGACACGCCCGCACAACTTACGCGAGTCGCGGAGCCACGGTTCGATGTTCACGCCCTGCAGCGATCTGGTGGATGGCGTGAATGTCATCGGTGTGAGCCCGCCGATGCGGGTCACGGTTTTTCATCTGATCCTGGATCGGCACGCCATTCTGTTGGCGGATGGGCTGGAAACCGAAAGCTATCACCCGGGCCCCGGCTTTGACCGCATGATGGACGCTCAGCCACGCCAGACCTTTTTGTCCCTGTTCCCGCAAATGAGAACCGCAGAAGAGATCGGCGACATCGCCTGCGCGCGGCTGCCCTTGCGGGGCGTCTAGGCTCAACGCGCTCAGGCGCTGCGTTGCAGCCGTTCTTCGAGAATGTCGAAAGGCACACCCGGTTCCTGCTTTGCGCCGCGGATCACGAGCGAGGTTTTGACCGAGGCCACATTGTCAGCCGCCGTCAATTCGCCGGTCAGGAAACTCTGGAAGGTCGACAAATCCGGGGCCACGCATTTCAGGATGAAATCCACCTCGCCATTAAGCATGTGGCATTCCCGAACAAGCGGCCAGGCGCGACACCGTTCTTCAAACGCCGTCAGGTCGCCCTCATGCTGAGATTGCAGACCCACCATCGCGAAAACCTGCACCTCAAAGCCCAGTTCGCGCGGGTCGACACGCGCGTGATAGCCACGAATAAAGCCGGCCTCTTCGAGAGTACGCACCCGGCGCAGACAGGGGGGGGCCGAAATGCCAACACGGCGCGCCAGCTCGACATTTGTCATCCGCCCATCGGCCTGTAGTTCGGCCAGAATCTTTCGGTCGATGTCATCCAGGCGTGTCGTTGGCATAAGCGGTTCCGCTGAGACTTAATGATTCTGCTGCACGAGCGATAATGCGCGAAATATTATTACAACATCAAGCAACAATATTTTGCATTGTTCCGATTTCGACAGCGTTCGTTCCCGTATTGTTCTGAAAATCAGAAAAATTCACAAAAAAGTGTCGGCAATCCAGTGATTTGTGTTAGAATTTGGCGGGTTGGGGCGCGTTTAACGACGCGGATATCATTTTTGAACGTCAATTTGTGTGTCTCAATTTCAAAGTGAGCAATTTGTAACGGAGAATATCAATGTTTCTCAAAAAATTGGTGGGGGCCACCGCGTTGGTGTCCGTCATGTCTTTTGCGTCAAGCGCTGCGGACGCAAAGACTATCGATCTAGGCTTTGCCCTAGATGAATCTGGATCGGTCAGCCTTAGCGACTTCAACTTGTCGACGTCTGGTCTTGCCAACGCTCTCGACGAGATCCCGACATCGGGTCCAAACCAGTATCGTATTTCGGTTGTCATTTTCTCATCGAGCGCAAGAACAGTCGTCGATCCCACGGTAGTAACCGCTGGAAACATCGACAGCCTTAAAACGACCATCAGCGGCATCTCTAAATTTGGAGGCGGCACAGACGCAGATCGTGCTATCGATTTGCTAACTGCCAACTTCACGGGTGTTGGGCTCGGCGACGAGAGTTACTTCAACCTGGCGACCGATGGATTTACTCCTTCTAACGCTCTCGCGGATTCGGCAGCGGCAGCTGTGGCAGCTGGCATCGATGGCCTGAGCTTCGAAGCGGTTGGGAGCGGCGCATCTACATCGCAGCTTTTGCGTTCGTGTTACGGCGGCAGCTCCTTTTCCGACCCAGGCAGCGGCAACACCGCGTCGGGCTGTTCGCTTGTGACCGATCCCAACAATCTACCAGATGCAACCCAAGAAGGGTTCGTGCTGACAGTTGATAACTTCACGGACTTTCAGGGCGCGCTCAGATCAAAGGTTGAGTCGATCGTCGATGACACCGGTGGAGGAGGAGACCCGAACGTTATCCCGTTGCCAGCCGGTTTGCCGCTCATGATGGCGGGTCTGGGTGCTTTCGCGTTTCTTCGGAGACGTAGCAAGGCATAACCGCAACACCATTTCCGGATGATGCTAGGACAACCCGCTGAGCGTTCAGCGG
>ERZ1740060.642-NODE-642-length-16398-cov-7.094169_pt1 | contig 16398 bp, 10 predicted proteins | sample MGYA00581743_ERZ1740060 | MGnify/ENA primary metagenome ERZ1740060 (study PRJEB43018, sample SAMN04849235) | marine metagenome | isolation source: floating plastic debris | place: Pacific Ocean | collected 2008-08-27 | study: EMG produced TPA metagenomics assembly...
CTCTTAGCATCACTCTGTATCGGTACTGTAGCACTTACTACTGTGGCAATTGCCCAAGAGGCCCCCCCTGTAGAGCCCGCCGCCCCAGAGCCGGTAGAGCCCGCCGCCCCAGAACCCGCCGCCCCAGAGCCGCCCGCCCCTGAAGGCGCTGCCCCCGAAGCTGAGCCGGTGCCCGCTGAGGTTGCCCCAGAGGCCACCGAAGCCCCGGCAGAAGCCCCAGCCGAAACGCCCCCTCAACCGACAGCGCCCCCCTTGGTGATGCCTGAGCCCACAGCGCCCGAACCGTTGGCTCCCCTCTCGCGATACGAAGATCCGGTGTTTTGGGAGTTGACCGTGCGCTGGTTAGCAGGGTTAGCCCTCGTGGCTGGGGCCAGTGCCGTCACCGTAGGGGTGTCTCAATATCGTCGCCATTGCCGTTGGAAGCGACTGGAACGGCTGCAGTCCCTAGTCCAAGAATTTCGTCAGCAGCCTGAAGTCCGGAATGTGATCGACATTTTGGACTATGAGGAATATCGACTGTTTGACTTGACCCTGCCCGATGGTCGGGCAGTACGATTTGAGGCCTCCGATGCACGGATGAAGCGGGCACTGCGGTCTCACCGACAAATGGTGAAAACGCGTCTTGGCCTCAATCAAGTCAGGCAGGTGCGCAGCCAAACCGGCAAGATGGATGACCAGACGGCTCAGGTGTTTGAGCGGTATGAGGCCGAAGAGTTTCCGATTGAGCTGGCGCTGCGGGATTGGTTTGATCAGTTTTTGATGGGGCTCGAACGGTTTGAGACGTTAATTCAGGCGGGGCTGATCGGGCCGCAAGATCTGAAGCCGTTTGTGATCTACTGGATTCAACTGATCAGCGATCGCAAGTTTCGGCGGGAAGGGGGCTCTGGCTTCTACGATCAACTGTTCCATTACATTTATTGGGCTGGGTATGACGGCGTACAGCGGCTATTTGCCCGCTATGGCTACAAGATTTTGCCACCGCCCTATTCCACCTATGACTTTTCCCAATTTGCAAACCCAGGCGGGACCTACGATGCCGACCATGCCCTGTGCTTAGCCAAGGCGGCCCACCTGGTTTACAACGATCTGGAGTATGTCAAAGATATTATTCATCTTTGGCTCAGTGACCAGCCCGATACCACCTGGGAAAATATGACCGCCCAGGAATATGTCGTCGATTTGATGAAACGGTGGCTGCGAGAAGGGGAGCCGCCCAACCATGAGATTGACCAGCATTTTCAATATTTTGATGTGCGGGCCACCGATACCCAGGCCTTTTTGTTTCGCAAGGGGCAACACATCATGCTGATCTTCCGGGGTAGTCAAGAAATGGCGGACTGGAAAACCAACTTTAGCTTCAAGCTGCGCCCCTTCCGGTGCCAAATCAAGCCCGATGTGGCGCTGCCAAAAGGGGAGGTTCATCGCGGTTTTCAAGGGGCTTGGGAGAGTGTCGAGCAAGCGGTGGGCTATTACCTACGCCATTGGTGGGGCAAAGATAGCCAACTCTGGGTGGCCGGTCACAGCTTAGGGGGGGCACTGGCATCTTTGGCGGCGACCTCCCTCGACTACCAAGGGTTTAAGGTGAGCGGTCTTTATACCTTTGGGCAGCCCAGGGTGGGCGACTGGCAGTTTGTGCGCGAGGTCAATCAACGCATGGGCGATCGCATGGGCCGCTACGTCAACAACAACGATGTGGTGCCCTTGATTCCGCCCCAGTTCAACATTCTTAAACCCACGCGCTTCTATGGGCATATGGGGCAGTTTCGGTATTTCAATAGCTTTGGCAAATTGCAGATGCAGTCCTTTCTGTTTCAACGTTGGCCTGATCGCCTGCTGGGATTCATTTTCGCCCTGCGCGAGTCCGGAGCCGATTTGGTGAATGACCACATGATGGGGTTTTATGTGGGGCATTTACAGGCGGCCTATGATCGGGAGGTGGCGGAGGAAGAGGCCCAAAAGGAACAGGAACAATGGGCTAAACTCGGCTCCGAATTTATCAAGGGCGCTTAGGGTAGAAGAAGAAGCTGCAATTGCAGCCCGCTGATTGCACAGGTATTGACCGTGAAACGCGCTAACCCCTCCTTTGGTCGTCGCCCCCCCTGGATTTTATTTGGGGCGATCGCCCTGCTTTTGCTCCTGGCCCTGTCTGGGACGTTGGTTCACCTGTTGACTGAGTCTTGGTGGTTTGACTCGGTGGGTTATGGCGGGGTCTTTTGGACCCGGATCCGCTGGCAGGTGATGATTTGGGTCGGTACGCTGCTGCTCTATGCTGCCTTTCTGCTGGCCAACTATGGTCTGGCTTTGTGGCTCACCCGCGAGAGCCCTTGGCAACGGGTTCAAGGCCGCAGTCTGGCCCAGCGTCAGCCCCTCGCACCGGTCTGGGTCTCGTTGATTCGCTATGGGGCGATCGCTTTTACGGCGCTGCTGTCCTTCGATGCTGCCACCAAGAGTGCCGGGGTTTGGGATCGCATTCTCAAGTTTCTCAACCCGACTAACTTTGACCAAACCGATCCGCTGTTTCAGCAAGACATTAGCTTTTACCTGTTTCGTCTGCCCTTTTTCCACGGGCTTCAGGCGGCTTTGGCAGAAGCCCTAGTGTGGGCGCTGGTGGTGGCGATCGCCGTTTATTTTCTTAAGGGCGAAATCCGACCGGAGCGGGGCTGGAAATACTTTTTGACCGGAGAAGCCAAAACCCATCTCTGCTTGTTGCTAGCCGGACTGGCGGTTGTAATCGCGGCGGGATTCTTCCTAGAGCGCTACGAGCTGCTGTTTTCCCCCAGTGGCGTGGTATTTGGGGCGGGCTATACCGATGTCCATGCGCGGCTGCAGGCCCATTGGCTGATGGCCTTTGTTACCCTCTCCATTGCCGTATTGTTCATCATTTCCCTCTGGCGCAGTGGCTTTTTGCTGCCCCTGGTCGGCATTGGATTTTATCTCGGGGTGTTGGTGCTGGTGAGCGGTCTCTATCCCTGGTTTCAGCAGCAGTTTTTGGTCGCCCCCAACGAACTGACCAAGGAGCGTCCCTACATTGAGCACAACATTGCCTTTACCCGAGCCGCCTATGGATTAGCCCAGGTCCAGAGCGAACCTTTTCCCGCCGAGGCCAATCTGACCCGAAGTGACCTCACCGAAAACGCCTCCACCGTTGATAACATTCGCCTCTGGGACTACCGCCCCCTGCTCAGCACCTATCGTCAACTGCAGGAAATCCGGCTGTATTACCGCTTCCAAGATGTGGACATCGATCGCTACGTTTTGGATGGCGACTATCGTCAGGTAATGCTGTCCGCCCGGGAGATGAACTACGCCGAAGCGCCTCCCGAGGCCCAAACCTGGGTGAATCAGCGGCTCAAGTTTACCCATGGCTATGGGGTGGTGATGAGTCCGGTCAACCGCTTTAGCCGCGATGGCTTGCCGGAATTAATGATCAAAAATATTCCGCCGGAGTCCACCGTCGATCTAGAGGTGGAGCAGCCCCGCATTTACTACGGTGAAAACCGCACCAATGGCGATTATGTCTTCACCGGAACCAGCACCGACGAGTTTGACTATCCCCTTGCCAACGAGAATGCCGTTAATCGCTATGACGGTGAGGGCGGTGTCCCCATGGGCTCCTTTGGGCGACGGTTGGCCTATGCCTATGATTTCGGCAACCTCAAAACCCTAATTTCCAACTATTTCACCGGGGAGTCGCGGATTCACTACTACCGCAACGTGGTGCGCCGCGCCCGCCAAATCGCTCCATTCCTGTCCTACGATAGCGACCCCTACGTCACCATTATCGACGGTAGGCTGAAGTGGATTTTGGATGGCTACACCACCAGTAACCGCTATCCCTATGCCGAACCATTGAACCGCAGTAATGACGTGGCCGCAATCTTGGGTGGCGATACCATTGAGGCAATTTCCCGCCGCGGCACCAACTACATTCGCGATGCGGCCAAAGTTGTGATTGATGCCTACGACGGTAGCCTTGATTTTTACGTGCTGGACAGCACCGATCCAATTCTGGCCACCTATCAAAAAATCTTTCCTGATCTGTTCCAGGGGGCGGACGCTATGCCCACCGCAGTGCGGGAGCATATCCGCTATCCCCACGACCTGTTCAGCATCCAGGCCCAGATGTACCGCACTTATCACATGGGTAATCCTGAGGTGTTTTACAACCGAGAAGACCTTTGGCGCTTCCCGATGCAGGTCTATGAAGAAGAGCAGGTCAGGATGGAGCCCTACCACACGATCATGCGGCTCCCTGGGGCAGAAGCCGAAGAATTCATGGCGATCATGCCCTTTACCCCGGTCAACAAAGACAACATGGTGTCTTGGCTAGCGGCGCGATCGGATGGGGATGAATATGGCAACCTGCTGCTCTATGTCTTCCCCAAACAGCAGTTGGTCTATGGCCCTAGCCAAATCGAAGCCCGCATTGATCAAACCCCCGAAATCTCGCAACAGCTCACCCTCTGGAGTCAGGAAGGCTCTCGGGTGATTCGAGGCGATTTGTTGGTCATCCCCATCGAACAGTCACTGCTCTATGTGGAGCCGGTTTACCTGCGAGCCGAACAAGGTGAACTGCCGGAACTGAAGCGGATTATCGTCGCCTATGACAATCAGGTGGTGATGGGCGAAACCTTAGAGGCCGCTTTGAGCACGATTTTCGGGGCCGCTCCCACCGCCGCTGCCCCTACAACCGATGACGCACCTGTAGGTGAATCAGCCACGGAAACTGCTACGCCCCCCTCGGCTCCTGAGCTGTCCCCAGAGACGACCGCTCGCATTACTGCCGCAGTAGAAGCCTATGAGGTGGGGCAAGCGGCGCTGCAACGGGGAGACTGGGAAGCCTATGGCGAAGCCCAAGAGCGCCTGGGCCAAATCTTGCAGGAGCTAGACCCGTAGGTGAATATCGTCACCTTACTGCCTAGCGCCACGGAAATGGCCTGTGCCCTGGGTTTACAAGATTCTCTGGTGGCGGTGAGCCATGAGTGCGACTTTCCCGCTGAGGTCGCCTCCCTGCCGAAAATCACGAGCAGCATCATTCCCCACGATCTTTCTGCGGGTCAGATCGATCAGGCGGTGATGGCGGCGATTCGTCGGGGGGAAGCGCTCTACCAGGTAGACGGCGACTTACTCAAAACGCTGAACCCTGATCTGATCGTGACCCAGGGGCTCTGTGATGTCTGTGCAGTCAATGCGGGGACTGTGCAGGAAACCCTGATGTTCTTGCCCGATGTGATGGCCGACGTGCAGGTGCTATCTTTAACGGCTCAAAATTTTGCGGGCATCCTTAAGGATTTAGAGCAAATTGCTCAGGTGATGGGCCGTGAACCAGTGGCAGCACAATTACGGGAAAACCTGGAACACCGCTGGCAACAGCTCTCAACCACACAACCCTCCCATAAACCCAAGGTCCTGATGTTAGAGTGGCCCGACCCATTTTTTTATGGGGGGCACTGGGTCCCAGAAATGGTGGTGGTGGCGGGCGGCATTGATGTGATGGGTCAGGTGGGGCGCGATTCAGGTCGCTGTACCTTCGCAGAGATTCAAGCTCAGGATCCGGATGTGATCATTTCCATGGCCTGTGGCTATGACCTTGCAGGTAATGTGGAATTTGCGACTCAACTGGCCGCAAAGCCTGACTTTGGATCATTACGAGCCGTGCAAAACCACCAGCTCTGGGCTATGGATGCGAACAGCTACTGCAGCCGCCCCGCCCCCAGAATTGTGGATGGGGCTGAAAAGCTCCAGTTCATTTTTAATCACGGAGGGCAGGGTATCGAGGGGATTCAGCGGCTTTAACCGGTTGCCATTGGACCCAGGGCCTGCAGTAATACAAGGGCAGATCTGACTGGATTAGCCGCCTGCTGTTTATACCGATTCTGGTAAATTGCACTACATATCGTCACCCCACCGCCTGCGGCACCTCCCCTTGGCAAGGGGAGGTTGGGAGGGGTCTAATCTGTAGCCCTAAAATCAAGAACTGGTATTACTCGCGGGCGGGTGAGCTGCGAGATCCATTCTGTTGTCGAACTCGCGTGGATTAGGACCGTGGTTCTTTATATTCTTGACTTGCTGGGGGTGGCGGTCTTTGCCATCAGCGGAGCCTTGGCCGCAGGGCGGAAACAGTTGGATTTGCTGGGAGTGGTGGTCGTGGCTGTGGTCACGGCGATTGGGGGTGGCACCCTGCGGGATGTGCTGCTAGACCATCACCCCGTATTTTGGATTGAGAACCCGATTTACCTAGAGGTGATTTTAGGGTCAGCCTTGCTGACTGTCCTGTACGCCAGATTCTTGCGTCCCCCTCACAAAGCGCTACTGGTCGCCGATGCCTTGGGGCTGGCCCTGTTCTCAATTAGTGGAGCGCAAATTGCCGAACAGGCCCAGTTGCACAGCCTGATTATTGTGCTGATGGGGACAATAACCGGCACCGCTGGGGGCGTTTTGCGGGATGTGCTGTTAGCCGATATTCCGGTGGTGTTGAAGCGGGGTCGGATTTATGCCACAGCAGCGATCGCCGGTATCAGCCTCTATTTGCTTTTACAGCGCCTGGGGGTCACCTTATCGGTGGCTGCCCTGCTGGGGATGGCCACGATTGCAGCGCTGAGGCTAGCCGCCATTATCTGGAACCTGATGCTGCCGATCTTTAGCCTGTCCGATCGGCCTGCAGATCCAGACACGGGTCGCCCATAGCCGAAGCTTTGCGGCGGCCATATCCCCCTAAACACCCTCTCCAAATTGGATTTCGCAGCAACTATTGCGGCACGATCGCGATCGTCACCCAATTTTGGGATTGATCAGCGCTGCTTTCACTCAGCGCGCTATTGCCATAGCCCACTGAAACCCAGTGGTACTGCTCCTCTCCCAGCCGCTCCGTCAAATAACGTCGCACCGCCATCGCCTGCTGGAACGAAATATCTACAATCTGATCTTCGCTAGGCTCCGCATCGCTGTGGCTACCCACCAAAATCGTTGCGCCTGGATATCGCCCTACATCCGACAAAATCGTCTCTAACCACTGCTGAGCGGTTGATTGCAAAATCGCTTCCCCAGGGGCAAACAGCAAATTGCCCGGCAGGGTCACTCGATAGGCTTCCACTGCAAATAGCGGATCCGTCGTTGCGGGTTGGGGTGCAGCTGGTGCAGCAGGCGCAGGACGTGAGGAAGGTGCACTGTCACGTCCTGCCACCGCCTCCGTCGAAGGATCCAGGCGGTTCGTCACGGTTTCTAGCCGTTGTTCCACTGGCTCTGATGGCGAGACCAAACCCAACTGGGTTTCAAGGGCAGAGGTGCGATCGCGCAGCCGTTGCAAATCCCCCTCGATCGCCCCTAGCTCCACCGTGATCTGCTCTCTCTGGGTCTCAGATAGGGCAATGGGGCGAGGGGTTGCCTCAGTACTAGCGGGTTCCCGCACAAAGGGGGCTGCTGATACATCGCTCTGGGAGGTGCCATAACGATCTCCCGCCCACCATTGCGGCAACTGCTGTAGTTTTTGGCCGGTGCGATGGCCGTGGCGCAAAATCACCTCCTGCAGCGGTGGGTTGGCATTTTGGGCTGGGAAAAACTGAGCCACCACCAGCCCTAAAACCCACGCTGCACTCACTCCGCCCCCCAAGAGCATCCAGCGCCAGACCCAGGTCAGCAGCCCTTTAACCAGGGGAAGTTTGCCTTTTGGTGCCTCCTCAACAGGAGAATCTAGGGCTAGGGCTGTTCCATCCCCCATGGGAGGAACGGTTTCTAAAGCGGGTAAAGAGTTGTCTAAGGGGGGCAGTTCAGCCATGGTGCCACCGTTGCGGTATCGGGTCATGCCCCAAAGGGGCAACTGGTTAGCTAACAGGGTAGCGGCGATCGCTGCGAATCGGCGTTAAGGACGCCTTTAGTCTTACCGGTCGCAATAACCGCAACATGCTGCAACAAAAAACAGCGATCTCAACCTCAAAGGCATTAGGCTAAGGGCTTCTCTTAACCAATTTTTAATCTTATGACAACTGTTACTTATCCTGGCGCAGCCCCCATTTCAGCACTGTTGGTGTTGGCTGCAACCTTAATTGGAACAGCGATGCCTGTTGCTGCTCAGGCAGACCCGACTGCAGTCGTCACCCCCACGCTAGAAGATGCCGAGAGTTACTTTTCCCAAGGGCGATTCCAGCATGAAAAGGGCAATTTGGAAGCAGCGATCGCCCTCTATACCGAAGCTTTGGCCATGGAATCAGACTATTTGCTGGCCTACGCCTCTCGCGCTGGAGCCTATGGGGCCTTAGCTGAATATGATGCAGCGATCTCGGACTATACTTCGGCTCTTGAGTTAGACCCAGAACTGGCAGCAGCTTACGGAGGGCGTGGCGTTGCTCGCTACTACCTGGAGGACATCAACGGCAGCGTGGCCGATCTGTGGCAGGCGGCTCAGCTCTATCGCGCTCAGGGGGACGAAGTCAGCTATTTTGTCACCTTGGATCTTTTGTCAGGGGTGGCTCCTTAAAACCTAGACCCGCATACTCTTGATATCCAAATGCATTCCCAAGACCAAGCAGAGCAATTAGGATGAATCTTCGTCCTAAGTGTTTTGTTCTATGACCTTGCTTCCTAGCGCGATAGCCCTTGGCAGCAATTTAGGGGACTCGGCAGCAATTTTACAGGGGGCAATTACAGCCCTAAGGAACCATCCCCATATTCGAGTCACCGCCGTCTCAGATTGGTATGAAACAGCCCCGGTCGGTCCCCCTCAGCCCAATTATCTGAATGGCTGTGCCTTACTGGAAACCGATCTCGCTCCTGAGGAGCTCCTGCGGGTGATGCTGGCCATAGAAACCCAGTTTGGCCGACAGCGGCGAGAGCGTTGGGGGCCTCGGCATCTCGACCTCGACCTGTTGTTCTTCGGGGATGTGGTGATGACCACCCCCACCCTGCAAATTCCCCATCCCCATTTGCAGGAGCGGGCTTTTGTTTTGGTGCCCTTGGCGGAGATCGCCCCAACCTGGCAGGATCCCATTTCTGGCCTGACTGTGGCGGCGTTATTGCGCAAGGTAGATACCAGTGGCGTAGAGTGGCACGCCCCCTTTTCCGGGCTGCAGGCTCAAGGCATAGAATAAATGCCGATAGGGACGCGCATCGCCCCGCTGTTGTACACCTCCGGTTGAGTCACCCCCATCTATGGCTATTGGTCAAGAGCCTCCCCAACTGCTCAAAAAGCAACTGTTTTATAAAGGCCGCAAGTTCAACTTTGAGGTCAACACGCTACGGTTACCCAACAAAGCAGAGGGGGACTGGGAATGTATTCGCCATCCAGGGGGCGCATTGGCCGTACCCGTCACCCCTGAGGGCGACTTAGTGCTGCTGCGCCAATATCGCTTTGCGGTGCAAGGGCGGCTATTAGAATTTCCGGCTGGGACGATCGAGACCGATGAAACCCCGGCAGTCACTATCGAACGAGAACTGCAAGAAGAGTCTGGTTACCGGGCCAACACCTGGCAGTCTCTGGGCAACTTTCCCCTAGCACCGGGCTATTCCGATGAGTTTATCTATGCCTTCTTAGCCACGGATCTAGAGAAAATCGAGACGCCGCCTGAGCAAGATATTGACGAAGATATCGAGGTAGTCCTAATGTCTCCCGAGCGCTTTGAGAAAGGGATTTTGGCTGGAGAAGCGATCGACGCTAAATCTATCGCCAGCTTCTTGATGGCAAAACCCTACTTGGCGGCAACGTAGCGTTAAAGGTTTCTGAAATGCCGCTTTTGGAACAAGATCTCTGGCTCGGCCTTCTATCAGAGTTCATCGGGATCAACCCCTAATTCGCGCAGGCGTTGGGCCAAACGCTCAGCCTGTTCCTCAGCTCGATTAGACCGTTCCATATCGGTTGGAATCATCTGCCCATCTGCGGCATACCAGCGCAACCAGAGTCGTTCGATACCTTGATAAGACCCTTGCCAAGTGCCAAGACTGAGTTCTAGCTCAGGAATGGAAACCCTTTGATCAGACGTTTCCATGGCTTGGTAATGCCCTCCCACTAAGCGAAAGGCTCTAAATCGATTGGTATAGCGATCAAAGAGACAGTAGTAAGGGATGCGCAGAATTTGCTCGTAAACCTCCCATTTTGTGGGTGGCGTCTCACGATTGAGCTTGATTTGACGTTCTTCATCCCGATTGGTTTGCCCTAAGTCCTCCTTCTCAGTGCCGGGAGAGAGCAGCTCGACAACCACGAAGGGATTGACCCGTTCCTGCCAAACCACGTAGCTCAGGCGCATTTCCTGCCCTTCATAGAGCCGAGGCACGCCTACGACTGCAAACCAGTCGGGTCGCTTATGCCAAAGGGGATGATCAACGTCATAGTAAAGGTTCATATCCCCAACGCTAAAGACCTCATCTGCGGCGTATCGCGTGAGGCGTAGGGTTGCACTCAAGAGCTGAGGCTGCAGGTAATGATATTCATCAGGCAAGCCAGCTTCCTCTAAATCTTCGCTCGGCAAATCATACATGGTCGGTAAGGTTTGCCTGGCAGAGCGGGGGGGATCGGTTTGCTGAATCGAGCGTTGTAACTGCTGCATTGTGGTTGTTGCCCTTAATTCGAGCTTTACTGGCCAGGTCTTAGGACATGCGTCTCAGTAACGGTGACACATTGTGCCCAAATACATTGCTGCGCCCATGCCCATAGTAGCCCCAGGGGATTGGGCTATTCCATCGCAGAAATTCCAGGGCGGGCTGATGCAAGTCCCCTAAATTCCGACACGTTACTTGCTACTTTTGACTAACCCCTGCGTCCTCTCTTCAGCCTGTGTACATTTCAAAAGACCCTGCATCTGCAGCGCGATGGCAATTCTGGATTGATCGCGGCGGCACCTTTACCGATATTGTGGCCCGACGTCCCGACGGAGAATTAGTCGTCCATAAGCTGCTTTCAGAGAACCCCGATCGCTATGCCGACGCGCCACTGCAGGGGATTCGCGACCTGATGGGACTGGCTGTATCTGATCCGATCCCAGCGGAACAGATTGACGCGCTGAAAATGGGCACCACCGTCGCCACCAATGCCCTACTGGAGCGGAAGGGCGATCGCACCTTGCTGGTGATCACTGACGGCTTTCAGGATGCGCTGCGGATTGGCTACCAAAATCGCCCCAATATTTTTGCCCGCCACATCCAACTGCCAGACATGCTGTACGAGCAGGTGATTGGCGTGCCCGAACGTATTGATGCCCAGGGTGAGGTGCAGCAACCGCTGGCTGAGGCAGAAGCCCAACTACTGGAGCAGCTCCAGGTCGCCTATGCATCAGGGATTCGGGCCTGCGCGATCGTGCTGATGCATGGCTATCGCTACCCGACCCATGAACAGCGAGTTGCAATTCTGGCTCAGCAAGTGGGGTTCACCCAAATTTCCGTCTCCCATCAGGTCAGCCCCCTGATCAAGCTAGTCAGCCGGGGAGATACCACCGTTGTAGATGCCTATCTTTCGCCCATTCTGCGCCGCTACGTGGATCGAATTGCGACAGCTTTACAGGAGACAGGAGACAGAAGTCAGGAGACAGGAAATCGCCCCATCCCCCGTCTGATGTTTATGCAGTCCAACGGGGGACTCACCGATGCGGCTTTGTTTCAGGGGAAAGACAGCATTCTCTCCGGCCCAGCGGGGGGCATTGTTGGGGCGGTACAGACCAGTCTGCGAGCGGGATTCCAGAACCTGATCGGGTTTGATATGGGGGGCACCTCCACAGATGTCTCCCACTACAGCGGCGGTGAATATGAGCGCACCTTTGAAACTGAGGTGGCCGGGGTGCGGCTGCGGGCCCCGATGATGGCCATCCACACCGTCGCCGCTGGGGGCGGCTCGATTTTGCACTTTGACGGCAGCCGCTACCGAGTGGGGCCCGACTCAGCTGGGGCCTATCCTGGCCCAGCCTGCTATCGCAATGGCGGCCCTTTAGCGGTGACCGATTGCAATGTGATGTTGGGCAAGCTGCAGCCTGACTTTTTTCCCCAGGTGTTTGGACCCGACGGCAATTTGCCCCTGGACCAAGCGGGCGTTAAGGCCCAATTTGCAGCATTGGCCGATCTCATCCACCAAACCACAGGAGATGCCAGGGGGGCTGAGCAGGTGGCGGCAGGGTTTCTAGCGATCGCTGTAGAAAAAATGGCCAACGCCATCAAGAAAATCTCCGTGCAGCGGGGCTACGACGTTTCCACCTACACCCTCTGCTGTTTTGGCGGCGCGGGCGGGCAACATGCCTGCCAAATCGCTGAAGCGCTTGGCATGAGCGAGATATTTATCCATCCCTATGCCGGGGTGCTCTCTGCCTACGGCATGGGTTTGGCCGATATTCGAGCCTTGCGGGAGCGATCGCTGGAATTCCCCCTCACTGCTGAGACTCGCTCTGAACTGAAGACCACCTTGACGGTGCTGGCGAAATCGGGTCTGGCGGAACTGGCTCAGCAAGGCATCGCGCTTGAACCCAATCGCGATGCCCTCGCCGAACAAACGGGGGTCACTGTCTTACCTCGGGTGCATCTGAAATATGCCGGCACCGACGCCCCTTTGATCATTTCCTATGGGGCCATGGCAGAGATGGAAAAGGCCTTTGCCGAAGTCCATCGCCAGCGCTATGGCTTTATCTCTCCCGGCAAGGCCCTGATTATCGACAGCGTCTCGGTGGAGGTGGTGGGCCAGACCGATGTGCCCGCCGAGCCGGTGTTGACCCGCCAGCGCCAACAGCCTCTCAGCCCCAAGGCAACGGTACCGGTGTATTTGGGCGATCGCTGGTACGAGACGCCCCTCTACCATCGCGATGATCTTTGCCCCGGTGATCAGGTCACTGGGCCAGCCCTAATTATCGAAGCCACCGGCACCAATGTGGTCGATCTGCATTGGCAGGCTGAATTTACCGAGGTCGGCGCTTTGGTATTGAAATACAGCCCCCCAGCTCCCCAGCTCCTCAGCTCCCCAGCCCAAAGTCACATCACATCCCCAAACACTCCGCCTGACCCCGTCCGCCTCGAAATCTTTAACAACCTGTTTCGGGCGATCGCCGAAGAAATGGGAGTGACCCTGCAAAACACCAGCACCTCCGTCAATATCAAGGAACGCCTTGACTTTTCCTGCGCCATTTTTGACGGGGCAGGTCAACTGGTGGCCAATGCCCCCCACATCCCCGTGCATTTGGGGTCCATGGGGGAGAGTGTGCAGAGCCTGATCCGCGAAAAGGGCGATTGCCTCCGTCCTGGAGATGTCTATGCCCTCAACAATCCCTATAACGGCGGCACCCATCTGCCCGATGTCACGGTGATTACGCCGGTTTTTTGGGAGACCCCTCACCCTAAGTTTCTCTCCCGTCAGGGGAGGGACTTGCATCTCCTTCTCCCCATTAGAGAAAGGGAGAAGGAGATGGGGGATGAGCGGGCTCCTCAGTTCTATGTCGCCTCGCGGGGACACCATGCCGATATTGGCGGCATCACCCCAGGCTCGATGCCCCCCCAGAGCAGCTACCTGGAGGAAGAAGGGGTGTTGATCGACAATGTTTTGTTGGTGGATCAAGGCCAGTTTCAAGAAACGACGCTGCGGCGGTTACTGACCCAAGCGATCTATCCAGCGCGTAATGTAGACCAAAATATCGCCGACCTCCAGGCCCAGATTGCTGCCAATGTGAAAGGGGTGGAGGAGCTGCGACGACTGGTTGACCAGCAGGGGCTAGCCACCGTGCAAGCCTATATGGGCCATGTGCAAAACAACGCTGAGGACTGCGTGCGGCGGGTCATCGATCGCCTTAGTCCCGGCCAGTTTACCTATCCCCTCGATGACGGTAGCCAGATTCAGGTGCGCATCGAGATTGATTCGACTCAGCGCAGCGCCACGATTGATTTCACAGGCACCTCCTCTCAGCGCGACACCAATTTCAATGCCCCAGCCGCAGTCTGCAAGGCGGCAGTTCTCTATGTGTTTCGCACCTTAGTGGACGACGATATCCCCCTCAATGCCGGTTGCCTCAAGCCCCTGAGCATCCTTATTCCAGAGGGGTCATTGCTGAATCCAAAATCGCCCGCCGCTGTGGTGGCTGGGAATGTTGAGGTCTCCCAAGCGATCGTTGATGCCCTGTACGGGGCCTTAGGCACCCTGGCCGGGTCCCAAGGGACGATGAACAACCTCACCTTTGGCAACGAACGCTATCAGTATTACGAAACCATTTGCGGGGGCTCGGGGGCAGGACCGGAGTTCGACGGCACCGACGCTGTCCATACCCACATGACCAACTCCCGCCTCACTGATCCCGAAGTGTTGGAATGGCGCTTTCCCGTCTTGGTAGATCGCTTTGAGATCCGAGCCAACAGCGGCGGGACGGGCTTCTATCGCGGCGGCAACGGCATTCGTCGCGCGCTCCTGTTTCGCGAACCCATGACCGCATCGATTCTCTCTAGCCATCGTACTGTGGCACCGTTTGGCCTAACGGGGGGCGAATCAGGGGCCATGGGCAGAAATCTTGTGCAGCGAAGTAATGGGGATGAAATTGATTTAGGCAGTCAGGCTCAGGTGGAAATGGAAAGGGGCGATCGCTTAATTATCGAAACCCCTGGTGGCGGTGGTTATGGACGGCTTAAGCCCCCAGGGGATGAATGATTCTGACCCGTATCTCTCAAACTAACGACACCCGAGCCCATCCCTTGTGGATACGCCCGTCACCGGATTCACCCCATCCGCGTACTTACACAACTGCACCGTTTGATAGCGGTCCAAAATTGTTCCCGAAAAATCCGCCCCCTCAATAACGGCATCGGTGAAAGACGTGCTGGTCATGATCGCATCCACCACCACCGCATTGGTGAGATCTGCCCCATCAAAGATCACCCGATCCGCAAAGGATTTGGACAGGTTCACCCCCGTCATATTGGCCCGTAGAAACACCCCCTTCGTCAAAATCGTTTGGCTTAGATCTGCATCTGTGAAATCAGCCTCGCGGGCGTCCGCTGCCGCCAACGAAGACCCCACCAAATTTTGCCCGGAGAAATCTTGGCGACTGAGATCGGAATAGGTGAAATCCTGCTTGTTCTCATCCAGCGCAAACACCGGGGCCACATCCCCCAGAACGCCCAAGACGACGACGCCTAGCAGTAAACAGCTCAAACAAATCCGGCGCAGCCAATCCATGGTTATCCTCTTTCGCAATTGAGAGTAAGCAGTTGTAACCTGATCATCCCATTTCTGATCGGCTTTGCAAAAGCCTTACACAGTTAGGAGATCGCTGTTCTAGCATCCACGCTATCTTAGAAGGATGAACTTCGGCAGGGTTGACCGTCAGCTTCATCGGTCATGCTGTTAGCCGCTGCCAAGACTACACCCTTATTGGTCACGACTGGTGATTGGGTAACGCCTAGGGGCTTGCCTGGGCCAAGTTTTGCTGTGGTCTTTCAAAATCCTATTCTCCTCAATGCTGCTGCGCCATGAAGACGCCCGTTACCGAACTCAAAGCCACCTTGCCCTCTCCCCTACGTCGCTTGGCGGACCTGGCTCATAACTATTGGTGGAGCTGGACCGCAGAGCGAATTTCTTTGTTTAGCACCATTGATCCCACCATTTGGCAGTCCTGCAACCATAACCCTGTGGCTCTACTGGAGTCGGTTGCCCATGAGCGTCTCTCGCAAATTGCCGAAGATCCTCACTATCTAAAGCGGCTTCAGGCCCTTGGTCACCAATTTGACCATTACATGCAAGAGGATGACACTTGGGCTGGGCGCATTGCGCCTCATATCTCTCCAGAAGAACCGGTTGCCTACTTCTCTATTGAATATGGCATCCATGAGTCACTACCGATTTATTGCGGGGGGCTGGGGGTCTTGGCGGGAGACCACCTCAAATCAGCCTCGGATTTAGGGCTCCCGCTGGTCGCAATCGGGCTGCTTTACAAGCAGGGCTATGTGCGTCAGCGGTTGAATCGTAGCGGTTGGCAAGAAGACTCCTACACGGACAATGACTTTGGGCATATGCCCTTGGATCTGGTTCGAGATGAATATGGCCAACCGGTCACGATCAAGGTTCTAATCCGACAACGGACGGTGCGCCTGCAGGCTTGGCAAGCTCGGATTGGCCGTGTCAGTTTATATTTGCTCGATGCCGATCGCTCCGACAACGACCCGATTGATCGCCGCCTCACCAGTCAGCTCTATAGCGGTACCCGTGAAACCCGCATCGCCCAAGAGATTCTGTTGGGTATTGGCGGGGTGCGAATGCTGCACGCCTTGGAAATTGAGCCTGCGTTATTCCATATCAATGAGGGGCATTCGGCCTTCAGTCTCTTGGAGGTGGCGCGACAAGAAATTGAGGCTACGGGCGAGGCTTTTTATGAAGTGGAATCAAAGGTGCGCGACCGCGCCGTCTTCACCACCCATACCCCCGTTCCCGACGGCAACGATATTTTTTCCGCAGACATG
>ERZ1740060.643-NODE-643-length-16376-cov-6.110165_pt1 | contig 16376 bp, 29 predicted proteins | sample MGYA00581743_ERZ1740060 | MGnify/ENA primary metagenome ERZ1740060 (study PRJEB43018, sample SAMN04849235) | marine metagenome | isolation source: floating plastic debris | place: Pacific Ocean | collected 2008-08-27 | study: EMG produced TPA metagenomics assembly...
TGAAGGCGGCCGTACCGTCGGCGCAGGCGTCGTCTCCAAGATCGTCGAGTAGAGAACTCTTTACAGCGCGCGGTGCGCTTCATTCGCACCGCGCGTTTTTTCGCCCGCATGAGCGGGCCATGAGCAAGACAGGCAAAAGGTTCGGCCATGAACGGACAAAACATTCGTATTCGGTTGAAGGCGTTCGACCACCGTGTCCTCGACACGTCGACGGTTGAAATCGTCTCCACCGCCAAGCGGACGGGTGCGCAAGTGCGTGGTCCCATTCCGCTGCCGACGCGGATTGAGAAGTTTACGGTCAACCGCTCGCCCCACATCGACAAGAAGAGCCGGGAACAGTTCGAAATCCGCACCCATAAGCGGCTTTTGGACATCATCGACCCGACCCCCCAGACGGTTGACGCGCTGATGAAGCTCGATCTGTCCGCTGGTGTGGATGTGGAAATCAAGCTGGGCGGCTAAGCCCGGCATAGGCAACGAAACGCGACGAACGCGATCAACAAGGACGGGACCCATGCGGTCAGGACTTATCGCACAGAAGGTGGGCATGACCCGCATCTTCGCCGAGGACGGGAGACACATCCCGGTCACGGTTTTGAGGATCGACAATTGCCAGGTGGTTGGCCACCGCACCGTGGAAAAGAATGGCTACACGGCCATGCAGTTGGGCACCGGCCTGGCGAAGGTGAAGAACACGACGAAGGCTGAGCGGGGCACGTTTGCCAAGGCAAATGTTGAACCCAAGCGCAAGGTCGTCGAATTCCGCGTGACCGAAGACAATCTGATTGATGTTGGTGCTGAGATCACCGCCGATCACTTTGTTGCCGGCCAATATGTGGACGTGTCGGGAACTTCGATCGGTAAAGGTTTTGCCGGTGCCATGAAGCGCCACAATTTCGGTGGTCTTCGTGCCTCGCACGGTGTGTCGATTTCCCACCGCGCGCACGGCTCCACCGGTCAGTGCCAGGACCCCGGCAAGGTGTTCAAAGGCAAGAAGATGGCCGGGCAGATGGGCAATGAGCGTGTAACCACGCAGAACCTGAAGGTTGTGAAGACCGATGTTGATCGTGGTCTCATCATGATCGAAGGCTCGGTTCCCGGCTCCAAGGGTGGCTGGATCATGGTCCGCGATGCTGTGAAAAAGCAGCTTCCAGATGGTGTTCCAATGCCAGGTGCTTTCAAGGCCGCCGCCGGTTCGGCTGATCCTGTTGCTCAAGAAGCTGAGGAGACGGCCTAATGGATATCAAAGTCACCAAAATTGACGGCAAGGCTGCCGGCAAGGTGTCGGTTTCTGAGGACGTTTTCGGCCTCGAACCGCGTGCCGATTTGCTGCAACGCATGGTTCGCTATCAGCTCGCCAAGCGTCAGAGCGGCAACCACAAGACCAAGCAACGTGCGGAAATCAACCGCACAGGCGCCAAGTTTGGCCGCCAGAAGGGCGGCGGGCGTGCTCGTCACGGTTCGCGCCGTGTTGGCTCGTTCGTTGGCGGTGGTAAGGCTCACGGCCCAGTTGTGCGCAGCCATGCCCATGACCTTCCCAAGAAGGTTCGGGCCCTGGCTCTGCGCCACGCTCTGTCCTCCAAGGTGAAGGCAGAGAACCTGATCGTGGTCGACAGCTTTGACGGTGTGGATGCCAAAACGAAGGCTGTTGCCGGTGTTTTGGATGCACGCGGTCTGACCAATGCACTCTTCATTGATGGTGCATCGGTGAATGACAACTTCGCCAAGGCCGCGCGCAACCTTCCCAATGTGGATGTGCTGCCGGTTCAGGGCATCAATGTTTACGACATTTTGCGGCGCAACGTGCTGGTCCTGTCGAAGGATGCGGTCGAAGCGCTGGAGGCTCGGTTCCAATGAGCAACCCGAAGCATTACGACGTGATCGTCTCTCCGGTGATCACTGAAAAATCGACGATGGCGTCGGAAAACGATCAGGTGATGTTCAACGTCGCCTCGACCGCCACCAAGCCGCAGATCAAAGCTGCCGTTGAAGCGCTGTTCTCCGTCAAGGTGAAAGCCGTCAACACGCTTGTCCGCAAGGGCAAGGTGAAGCGGTTCCGCGGTGTGATGGGCCGTCAGAGCGATGTGAAGAAGGCGATTGTCACGCTTGAAGATGGCCAGTCCATCGACGTGACGACCGGTCTTTAAGGGCGAGGCAAGGATTTAGAACAATGGCATTGAAGACATTCAATCCGACATCGCCCGGGCGCCGCCAGCTGGTGGCAGTCGACCGCTCGGCTTTGCATAAGGGCAAGCCGGTCAAGCAACTGACCGAAGGCTTGAGCTCAAAGGGCGGTCGCAACAACACTGGTCGCATCACGGTTCGCCGTCGTGGCGGCGGTGTGAAGCGCACCTACCGTATCATTGATTTCAAGCGCCGCGCGAAGCTGGAAGTTCCAGCGACTGTTGAGCGTCTTGAGTACGATCCAAACCGGACGGCGTTCATCGCGCTCATTACCTACACCGATGGCGATCAGGCTTACATTTTGGCTCCGCAGCGTCTGTCGGAAGGTGACACAGTCATCGCCGGCGAAAAGGTCGACGTGAAGCCTGGCAATGCCATGCCGCTTGCTTCCATGCCTGTCGGTACGATCATCCATAATGTGGAGCTGAAGATCGGCAAGGGTGGTCAGATCGCACGCTCGGCAGGTGCTTACGCTCAGCTGGTCGGTCGCGATGGCGCCTACGCCATCATTCGTTTGCAGTCCGGTGAGCAGCGCCTTATCCACGGTCAGTGCTTTGCGACCGTCGGTGCGGTGTCGAACCCTGATCACATGAACACCAACCTTGGTAAGGCCGGTCGTTCGCGCTGGCTTGGCCGTCGCCCGTCGGTTCGCGGCGTGGTGATGAACCCGGTTGACCACCCCCATGGTGGTGGTGAAGGCCGGACCTCCGGTGGTCGCCATCCGGTGACGCCCTGGGGCAAGCCAACCAAGGGCAAGCGTACACGGTCGAACAAATCGACCGACAAATTCATCATTCGCTCGCGCCACCAGCGCAAGAAGTAACGGAGAGCCTCGTGGCACGTTCGGTATGGAAAGGCCCGTTTGTCGACGGGTACCTGTTGAAGAAGGCGGACAAAGCTCGCGAGAGCGGTCGCAACGACGTGATCAAGATCTGGTCGCGCCGCTCGACGATCTTGCCGCAGTTCGTTGGCCTGACCTTTGGTGTCTACAACGGACAGAAGCACGTTCCAGTGTCTGTCTCTGAAGACATGATTGGCCACAAGTTCGGTGAGTTCGCGCCGTCCCGTACCTATTACGGCCACGCCGCCGACAAGAAGGCAAAGAGGAAGTAAGATGGGCAAGGCATCGCGTGAGCGCTCGCTTGCTGACAATGAAGCCCAGGCGGTTGTCCGCCGGCTGCGCGTCAGCCCGCAGAAGCTGAACCTGGTTGCTGCGATGATCCGTGGCAAGAAGGTCGATAAGGCTCTGGCCGATCTCACCTTCTCGCGCAAACGGATAGCGGTCGACGTCAAGAAGGCGCTCGAATCGGCCATCGCAAACGCTGAGAACAACCATGATCTGGATGTCGACAACCTTGTCGTCGCGCAGGCCTTTGTCGGCAAAGCGTTGGTGATGAAGCGTTGGCAGCCGCGTGCTCGTGGCCGGGTGGGACGGATTCAAAAGCCGTTCTCGAACCTGACCATCGTCGTGCGCGAAGTTGAGGAGGCCGCCTAATGGGCCAGAAAGTTATACCCACAGGCCTGCGCCTTGGCATCAACCAGACGTGGAACTCGCGCTGGTTCGCTGACACGGATTACGCCAAGCTGCTTCATGAAGATCTGAAGATCCGCAACTTCATCAAGGATGAACTGCCGGGCTTCGTGAAGAAAGATGGCGACCGTAATCGCGGCGGCGCTGATCCTGCGATCTCCAAGATCGTGATTGAGCGTCCGCTGAAGAAGTGCCGCATTTCGATCCACACCGCACGTCCCGGTTTCATCATCGGGCCGAAGGGCGACAACATCGAAAAGCTTCGCCGTGCGATCACCAAGATGACCGACTCTGAGGTTCATCTGAACATCGTTGAGGTGCGCAAGCCCGACACGGATGCAACCTTGGTTGCTCAGTCGATCGCGTCTCAGCTGGAGCGCCGTGTAGCATTCCGCCGGGCCATGAAGCGCGCGGTTCAGAATGCGATGAAGGCTGGCGCCCTCGGTATCCGGATCAACTCCGGCGGCCGTTTGGGTGGCGCTGAAATCGCTCGTACTGAATGGTACCGCGAGGGTCAGGTACCTCTGCACACGCTGCGCGCGGATGTTGATTACGGCACCGCAGAAGCCAAGACGGCCTATGGCATCATCGGCATCAAGGTTTGGATCTACAAAGGCGAGATCATGGAACATGATCCGCTCGCGTCCGAACGCCGTGCCCTTGAAGCCTCCGGTGGCGGCGGTGGTGGTGGCGGTCGTCGCCGCGACGGCTAACACAAGACTTGAAGAAGGCGTGCCTTTCGCGTCCGCTGATTTGTTGGCGGAGACCGGGCACCAAAGACAGGAACGACAACCATGCTACAGCCGAAACGCACCAAGTTTCGCAAACAGCATAAGGGCCGCATCAAGGGCGTGGCCAAGGGCGGCACACAGCTGACCTTTGGTTCTTTCGGCCTGAAGGCGCAGGAGCCCGAGCGCGTGACGGCTCGCCAGATTGAGGCAGCCCGTCGTGCCATGACCCGTCACATGAAGCGTGCGGGCCGTGTGTGGATTCGCATCTTCCCCGATGTGCCGGTGACCAAGAAGCCGACTGAAGTGCGCATGGGTAAGGGTAAGGGTTCAGTTGAGTACTGGGCCTGCAAAGTGAAGCCTGGCCGCATCATGTTCGAGATCGATGGTGTCTCGGAAGATGTCGCACGCGAAGCGCTTCGTCTGGCCGCTATGAAGCTGCCGGTGAAGACCCGCTTCGTTCAGCGTATCTCGGAATAGGGCTGGAGTTGGAACGATGAAAGCTCAAGACGCTCAATTGATGACCCCAGATCAGCTCGTGGACGAGTTGGTGAAGCTGAAGAAAGAGCAGTTCAACCTGCGCTTCCAGCGCGCCACCGGCCAGCTTGAGAATACCGCGCGGTTCCGGCAGGTGCGCCGGGACATTGCCCGCATCAACACCGTGCTGAGCGCCAAACGGCGCGATGCCACCGCTCAGGCCTAAGGCCGGGGCGCAAGGAGAAGAGAATGCCAAAACGCGTTTTGCAGGGCACCGTGGTTAGCGACAAGACCGATCAGACCGTTACCGTTCTGGTCGAGCGCCGCTTCACGCACCCGCTTTTGAAGAAGACCGTGCGCCGGACCAAAAAGTACCACGCGCATGATGCAGAGAACGCTTTCAAGACCGGCGATACCGTCGTGATCGAAGAATGCCGTCCGCTGTCGAAGACGAAGAATTTTGTTGTTCTGGTTGATGAATCGCGCGCCGTCATGGCGCAGAGCGGTTGATCGGTCAGCGCAGATAAGAAAGAAGGCATAGTGCCATGATTCAGATGCAAACAAACCTCGACGTCGCCGATAATTCTGGCGCACGCCGTGTTATGTGCATCAAGGTTCTGGGCGGTTCCAAGCGCAAGTATGCGGGCGTTGGCGACATCATCGTTGTCTCCGTCAAGGAAGCCATTCCCCGGGGCCGGGTGAAAAAGGGTGACGTGATGAAGGCGGTTGTTGTTCGCACCGCCAAGGACATTCGTCGTCCAGACGGATCGGTGATCCGTTTTGACCGCAACGCCGCGGTTCTGGTGAACAACTCCCAGGAGCCGATCGGCACGCGTATCTTTGGCCCAGTGCCGCGCGAGCTGCGCGCCAAGCGCCACATGAAGATCATTTCGCTTGCACCGGAGGTGCTGTGATGGCTGCCAAGATCAAAAAGGGCGACACCGTTGTTGTGCTCGCCGGCCGCGACAAAGGTCGCTCAGGCCAGGTCATGCAGGTGATGCCGCAGGAAAACCGTGCTCTCGTTCAGGGCGTAAACCTGGTGAAGAAGCACCAGCGTGCGGCGCCTGGCAAGGAAGCGGGCATCATCACCAAGGAAGCTCCTATCCAGCTTTCCAACGTTGCATTGCGCGACCCCAAAGACGGCAAGCCAACGCGCGTGCGTTTTCAGATCCAAGACGATGGCACCAAGGTGCGCGTCGCCAGCCGCTCGGGAGAAGCGATCGATGGCTGAGGCAAATTACACTCCGCGGATGAAGACGCTCTATGAGGAGCAGATTCGTTCCAAGCTGCTTGACGAGTTTTCCTACGCCAATCCGATGCAGGTTCCGGCGCTGGACAAAATCGTTCTGAACATGGGTATTGGCGAAGCTGTTGGCGACACCAAAAAGGTTCGGTCAGCGGCTGAAGATCTGACGGCGATTGCCGGTCAGAAGGCGGTTGTTACGCATGCTCGTAAGTCGATTGCCGGCTTTAAGGTGCGTGAAGAGATGCCGCTGGGTGCCAAAGTCACGCTGCGCAAGACGCGCATGTATGAGTTCCTGGATCGCCTGGTTACCATCGCGCTGCCGCGCGTGCGTGACTTTCGCGGCCTGAACCCGAAGAGCTTTGACGGCCAAGGCAACTTTGCCATGGGCATCAAGGAGCACATCGTGTTCCCAGAGATCGATTACGACAAGGTTGATCAGGTGTGGGGCTTCGATGTGATCGTGTGCACCACCGCTGACAATGATGATGAAGCGCGTGCGCTTCTCAAGCACTTCAATTTCCCGTTCCGTGGCAACTGACGCGTTTTTCAAAGGATGAGATGAGACATGGCTAAGAAAAGCGCCGTTGAGAAGAACAACCGCCGCCGGAAGCTGGTGGATCAGTACGCCGCCAAACGCGCCGAACTGAACGCGATTGTTCGTGACAAAAGTGCAAGCCCGGAAGAGCGGTTCGCTGCGACGTTGAAACTGGCAGAACTGCCGCGCTCTTCGTCGAAAGTGCGCGTACGCAACCGGTGCAACGTCACGGGCCGTCCGCGCGCCTATTATCGTAAGCTTGGCATGTCGCGTATCGCGCTGCGCGAGCTGGGTCTGGCCGGCAATGTGCCCGGTCTTGTGAAATCAAGCTGGTAGGAGGGCATCCATAATGGCGATGACCGATCCCATCGGAGATATGCTCACCCGTATCCGCAATGCGCAGATGCGTAACAAAACATCCGTGATTGCGCCGGCTTCCAAGCTGCGCGAGCGCGTGTTGCAGGTTCTGGTCGATGAGGGCTACATTCGTGGCTACTCGCGCACAGACCTTGGCGATGGCAAGGGCGAGATCTCGATTGAACTGAAGTACTTTGACGGTACGCCGGTGATCCGTCGGCTGGAGCGTGTCTCCAAGCCGGGTCGTCGGGTTTACGCGTCAGTGCGCAACATTCCGACCGTGAACAATGGTCTTGGCGTGTCGATCCTGTCGACGCCGAAAGGTGTGATGGCAGACCATCAGGCGCGCGAAGAAAATGTTGGCGGCGAGGTTTTGTGCCAGGTCTTCTAAGCCGCTTGGCCTAGGGGATACCGGACAAAGGTAAGGACAGAACAATGTCTCGTATTGGTAAGAAACCAGTTGCGCTGCCAAGCGGTGTAACGGCCAACGTGGATGGCCAGACGGTCACCGTGAAGGGCCCGAAGGGCGAGCTCGCTGTGACGGTTGTGAACGAATGCACGGTTGCTATGGGCGATGATGGCATCGAAGTTACGCCGCGCGGCCAGGACAAACGCGCACGCTCCATGTGGGGTATGTCGCGCACGCTGGTGAACAACATCGTTGTTGGTGTCAGCGACGGTTTTGAAAAGAAGCTGGAATTGAACGGCGTTGGTTATCGTGCACAGGCTCAAGGGTCCAAGCTGACCTTGGCGCTCGGTTACTCCAATGACGTAATTTATGACGTGCCCAGCGATGTGGCTGTTGCAACGCCCAAGCCGACCGAAATCGTGCTGACAGGCATCGACAAGCAAAAGGTTGGACAGGTGGCTGCGGAGATCCGCAAGTTCCGTTCGCCGGAGCCCTACAAGGGCAAGGGCATCAAATATGCGGACGAGTACATCTTCCGCAAAGAAGGCAAGAAGAAGTAAAACGCCGACGCCGCGTAAGCCGTCCCAAACTGCTTGGAACACGGCGTTGCGGTTGGCATATCAAAAGGCAGAAACATGGCACACAAGAGCACAGAAGAGCGTCGCCGCGAGCGTATTCGCCGTCAGGTACGCAAGGTGGCCAATGGCCGTCCTCGGCTTTCGGTTTACCGTTCGGGCCGTCACATCTATGCCCAGGTAATCGATGATCTCGCCGGCCACACAGTGGCGTCGGCATCAACCATGGAAAAAGACTTGCGCGACAGCCTGAAAACCGGCGCTGACACCAAGGCGGCAGCCGAGGTTGGCAAGCTGGTGGCGAGTCGCGCCAAAGATGCCGGCGTTGAAGCTGTGGTCTTTGATCGTGGTTCTTACCGCTATCATGGCCGTGTGAAGGCTTTGGCCGAGGCAGCCCGCGAAGGCGGTCTCAACTTCTAACAAGCTGGGCTTCTAAGACAGGCGAGGGTGCTTGCCAGCGCCTTCCAACTCAATCCTCCCGGTCTGTATTGAGCAGACCGCACTTGTAAGAGGGCTCGGCGCGGTGCCGGGTCGCTGCAAGACAACCACTAGGATCAAACATGGCACCTCGTGAACGCAATCGCGACCGCGACGAAGAGAAAAGCGAATTCGTCGACAAGCTCGTCCACATCAACCGCGTCTCCAAGACTGTGAAGGGCGGTAAGCGCTTCGGTTTTGCCGCGCTCGTCGTGGTGGGCGACCAGAAAGGTCGCGTTGGCTTTGGCCACGGTAAAGCCCGTGAAGTGCCGGAAGCTATTCGTAAGGCGACCGAGTCCGCCAAGCGCTCCATGATCCGCGTGCCGCTGCGCGAAGGCCGTACCCTGCACCATGACGTTCATGGCCGTCACGGCGCCGGCAAGGTGCTGCTGCGTGCCGCCCCGGCAGGTACCGGTATCATTGCTGGTGGTCCGATGCGTGCGGTTTTCGAAACGCTCGGTATTCAGGACATCGTTGCCAAGTCTCAGGGCACGTCCAACCCCTACAACATGATCCGCGCAACCTTTGAAGCGCTTCGCGGCGAAGACAGCCCACGCTCTGTGGCGGCTCGTCGTGGCCTCAAGGTCTCCGTGCTTCAGGCACGCCGCGGTGACGCGGCCCCCGTTGAAGCCTGATTGGGCGCAGGCAGGCAAGGAACGATAGTATGGCTGATAGCAAAACCGTGACCGTCGAGCAGATCGGTAGCCCGATCGGACGTGCGCCCGACCAACGTGCCACTCTGGTTGGCCTCGGTCTTAACAAGATGCGTCGTCGCAAGACGCTGGAAGATACCCCAGCTGTGCGCGGCATGATCGACAAGGTGCGGCACCTGGTGCGCGTTGTCGACGAGAAGTAACTCACTCTGTCCAAAAGCGAGCGGGGCCCAGATGCGGCCTTGCGTTAGTGGAGACACACAATGAAACTCAACGAAATCGCCAACAAGTCCGGCGCTGTAAAATCCAAGAAACGCGTTGGCCGCGGTATTGGTTCGGGCAAAGGCAAGACCTCCGGTCGCGGTGTCAAAGGTCAGAAGGCGCGTTCTGGCGTCGCCATCAAGGGCTTTGAGGGCGGCCAGATGCCGATGTATCGGCGCCTGCCAAAGCGTGGTTTCAACAACCCGTTCGCCAAAGTGTATTCGGAAGTGAACGTTGGCCGCCTACAGCAGGCTGTTGATGCCGGAAAGCTGGATGAAAAAGCGACTGTTGATGCGGCTGCGCTCATTGCAAGTGGTGTTATCACCAAGCTTGGCAAAGATGGCGTTCGTCTGCTTGGTAACGGCGAGTTGAAGGCAAAGCTGGACATCACCGTGGCTGGTGCCTCGAAAGGGGCTATTTCTGCGGTTGAAAAGGCTGGTGGCAAGGTCCACATCGAAACAGCCAAGGCCGAGGCTCCGGCAGACGCCAACGCTTAACACTCAACGGCCCATCCTGCGGGTGGGCCGAGTTCACCGCGAAAATGCACCCCGTCGTGCATGGTGATTGAAGGACGGAACGAAGAATGGCGTCAGCAGCCGAACAGCTCGCCTCCAACTTTTCCCTGAAAGCCTTTGGCAAAGCCGAAGAGCTTAAAAAGCGCATCTGGTTCACGCTAGGTGCGCTTTTGGTTTATCGGCTTGGGACCTACATCCCGATGCCTGGCATCGAACCGGATGCGTTCGCAGCAGCCTTCGATCAGGCTGCTCAGGGTGTGGTTGGCCTGTTCAACATGTTCACCGGCGGCGCGGTGGAACGTATGGCCGTGTTTGCCCTTGGCATCATGCCGTACATTACCGCCTCGATCATCATTCAGTTGATGACGACGGTTTCACCAAAGCTGGAACAGCTGAAGAAGGAAGGCGAGGCGGGCCGTAAGGTCATCAACCAGTACACGCGCTATGGCACCGTGTTTCTTGCCGCCGTGCAGGCCTACGGTATCTCGGTTGGCCTGGAATCATCGGGCACCATTGTGACCGATCCAGGCTGGTTCTTCCGCCTGACGACGGTCATCACGCTGGTCGGCGGCACCATGTTCCTGATGTGGCTGGGTGAGCAGATCACCGCCCGAGGCGTCGGCAACGGTATTTCGCTCATCATTTTCGCTGGCATTGTCGCTGAGCTTCCACGTGCCTTGGCGCAGACGCTTGAACTTGGCCGTCAGGGTGCTATCGGCACCGGCCTTATTCTGACGATCCTGCTTCTGGCCATCATCGTTATCGCCTTCATCGTTTTCGTTGAGCGTGCGCAGCGACGGCTTCTGATCCAGTATCCCAAGCGCCAGGTCGGCAATCGGATGACGCAGGGCGAAAGCTCGCACCTTCCGTTGAAGCTCAACACCGCTGGTGTGATTCCGCCGATCTTTGCGTCGTCGATTCTCCTGTTGCCGGCAACGCTTGCAGGCTTTTCAGACGGCACCGAGGCGACGGGCTGGGTTACCACGCTGACGGCTCTGCTTGGCCACGGTCAGCCGCTCTACATGCTGATGTATGCCTCAGGCATCATCTTCTTCGCGTTCTTCTACACCGCGATTGTGTTCAATCCGTCTGATACGGCCGACAATCTGCGCAAACATGGTGGGTTCATTCCCGGCATCCGACCGGGCGAGAGAACAGCCGCCTACATTGACCATGTGCTCACCCGCATCACGGTCGCTGGCGCTGCCTATCTGACGATTGTTTGTTTGTTACCCGAATTCCTCATTTCCTATACCGGCGTTCCCTTCTATTTCGGAGGCACATCGCTCCTCATCGTGGTCTCCGTGACCATGGATACTGTTCAGCAGGTGCAAGGTCACTTGTTGGCTCACCAGTATGAGGGGCTTGTGAAGAAGGCGAAACTCCGGGGGAAACGTAGATGAGATTAATCCTGCTTGGCCCGCCAGGTGCGGGCAAAGGTACGCAGGCGGCCCGTTTGGTCGAAGCCCATGGCATCCCGCAGCTCTCCACTGGCGACATGTTGCGCGCGGCGGTGGCGGCTGGGACCGAAACTGGGCTGAAGGCCAAGGCGATTATGGAGGCAGGTGACCTTGTCTCCGATGACATCGTCAACCAGATCGTCGCGGACAGGATTTCCGCGCCCGATTGCGCCAGCGGCGTTATCCTCGATGGTTATCCGCGCACGCTCGCACAAGCCGATGCCGTTGAAGAGATGATGGCCGAGAAGAGCCTCACGCTTGATGCCGTGGTTGAGCTTGTTGTCGATGACCGGGCACTTGTTGGTCGCATCGTCAAGCGCGCCGAAGAGGCCGCTGCTGCCGGTCAGCCGGTTCGCAAGGATGACACGCCGGAAGTCTTCGATGAACGGCTTCGCGCTTACTACAAGAGCACCGCTCCGTTGACCGGCTACTACTATGCCAAAGGCCAGCTCAAAACGGTCGATGGCATGGGAACAATCGATGAAGTGACCGCTGAAATCCGCAGCGTTTTGTCATCCTAGAGCCTTTCTAGGCATTGCAGGGCGAATAGCGCCCTGCGGTGCTTGACATCAGTGGCCGGAAGCACTAGCTGACGGCTTCTTCCTGACAAAGAAATCGGCGCACCCTTTGGGGTTTTTGCTGCTTGTCATCTGAAGAGACCGCAAGGGCCGGCCTCCACCGGACGCGGTTTGTTTGTATCCAGGCCATTTGGCCCTGACATGGAGAGACGATATGGCCCGCATTGCAGGCGTCAATATCCCTACGAATAAGCGCACGATTATCGCGCTGCAGTACATCCACGGCATCGGCGCTAAGAACGCTGCAGATATCGTCGAGAAGGTCGGCATCGACCCAGCTCGCCGTGTGAATGAGCTTTCGGACGCGGAAGTTATCCAGGTTCGTGAAGTTATCGACCGCGACTACATGGTGGAAGGTGACCTGCGTCGCCAAACCTCCATGAACATCAAGCGTTTGATGGATCTTGGTTGCTATCGCGGCCTGCGGCATCGCCGCGGTCTGCCGGTGCGCGGTCAGCGTACGCATACCAATGCTCGCACCCGCAAGGGTCCTGCCAAGGCAATCGCTGGCAAGAAGAAGTAAGGATCGCGTTTTAGTACGCGCTCCACGGTGGAGCCAGCCGGGCACCCAATGGTTTGGGATGGCAACGGTTGGCGATGAGATCGATTAAGGACAGAAATGGCTAAAGACACTGGTCGCGTTCGCCGCCGCGAACGTAAGAACATTACCTCAGGCGTGGCGCATGTGCGCTCCTCCTTCAACAACACCATGATCACCATCACCGACGTTCAGGGGAATGCGATTTCCTGGTCGTCCTGTGGCACCATGGGCTTTAAGGGGTCACGTAAGTCGACGCCGTATGCTGCTCAGGTTGCTGCTGAAGATGCTGCCAAGAAGGCATCTGAGCACGGTGTGAAGACCCTGGAAGTGGAAGTTTCCGGTCCCGGTTCTGGACGTGAGTCGGCTCTGCGCGCGCTGCAGGCTGCCGGTTTCACCATCACGTCGATCCGTGATGTGACGCCCATCCCGCACAATGGATGCCGTCCGCCGAAACGTCGCCGCGTCTAAGGCGAACGCCTTTGCCTCGGAGCTTTCGTAAGGCTCCGTTTTCCCTTCGCGGGCGCTGTTTGCCTCCCAACGAAACAGTGTTCGCCCGACCCAAAGGGGTACATTCGTGATTCATAAGAACTGGCAAAATCTGATCAAACCGAGCAAGCTTGAGGTCAAGTCGAGCGATGATGGCCGTCTGGCTCAGATCATCGCCGAGCCGCTTGAGCGCGGCTATGGCCTGACGCTCGGCAATGCGCTGCGTCGCATTCTCTTGTCGTCCATTCAGGGCGCTTCTGTGACCGGCATGCAGATCGACGGCGTTCTGCACGAGTTTTCGTCCATCCCAGGCGTGCGCGAAGATGTCACCGACATCGTTCTGAACGTCAAAGAGATCGCTCTTCGCATGGAAGGCGAGGGACCAAAGCGCATGGTTGTGCGCAAGCAGGGCCCTGGCATCGTGACCGCTGGTGACATCCAGACCGTCGGCGATGTTGAAATCCTCAATCCCGACCACGTGCTGTGCACGCTGGACGAGGATTCGGAAGTTCGTATCGAGTTCACCGTCAACACCGGCAACGGCTATGTTGAAGCTGAGCGCAACCGTCCTGACGATGCGCCGATTGGCCTGATTCCGGTCGATGCGCTGTTCTCGCCGGTCAAGCGGGTCGCCTACAAGGTGGAAAACACTCGTGAAGGCCAAATCCTCGACTATGACAAGCTGACGCTGGACATTGAGACCAACGGTGCTGTGACGGCTGAGGACGCAATCGCGTTCGCTGCGCGCATCCTTCAGGATCAGCTGCAGATCTTCGTCAACTTTGAAGAGCCTGAAAAAGAGCAGCTGGAAGAAGAGCTGCCGGACTTCCCGTTCTCGCCGGAGCTTCTGAAGAAAGTCGACGAGTTGGAACTGTCGGTGCGTTCGGCCAACTGCCTGAAGAACGACAACATCGTTTACATTGGCGATCTGATCCAGAAGACCGAAGCGGAGATGCTGCGCACCCCGAACTTCGGCCGCAAGTCGCTGAACGAAATCAAGGAAGTGCTCGCCTCCATGGGTCTGCATCTGGGCATGGACGTGCCCAACTGGCCGCCGGAGAACATCGACGAGCTTTCTAAGCGCTATGAGGAACACCAGGTCTAAGGACCTTGGTTAGAGAAGGAGAAGGGCCATGCGCCACGGTAAGTCAGGCCGCAAGCTCAACCGCACATCAAGCCATCGCAAAGCGATGTTCGCCAATATGGCGGCTTCGCTGATCACACACGAGCAGATCAAAACCACCTTGCCGAAGGCCAAGGAGATGAAGCCGATCATGGATAAGCTGATTACGCTTGCCAAACGCGGTGATCTCCATGCGCGTCGTCAGGCGATGTCGCAGGTTCGCGATGAGGCTGCCGTTCGCAAGCTGTTCGGCGTTCTGGGCGAGCGTTACACGGATCGTCCTGGTGGTTACACCCGCGTGCTGAAGGCTGGTTTCCGCTATGGCGACAACGCACCGATCGGCTTGATCGAGCTGGTTGATCGCGATGTTGAGGCCAAAGGCGCTGAAGACCGCGCACGGGTTGAGGCTGAAGACGTCGAAGAGACTGTCGCGGCTTAAGGTCAATCAGTGGCGGGTATCCCCGCCAAAGTCAGAAACGATGAAAGGGCGGCCTTGGAGCCGCCCTTCTTTTTGGCTAGCGTCGGCATGAGGGCATCGAAAGCAAGCAGAAGGCGGTACATCATGGGTCAGCGCACCCTGACGATGGTGGTTGGGCTCTTCCTGTCCATGGCGTTTGGCATGGCAGGGCAGGCGGCAAGCCAAGCGCAAGACGATTTGGCCAACCGGTTCCTTGACCTTTTCATCAACAATGCGCCGCTTCTTCTCGATGAGTTGAACGACAACAATGACCCGGCCGGCCAGGCGGTGCGCGAGGCGCCCCAAAGCCTTGAGCAGGTCCAGCTGTCCTTCTCACCCGTGGTTCGGTTGGCGGCGCCAGCAGTGGTCAATGTGTTCGCCACCCGCATGGAACAGGTGCGCGATCCGTTTGAGCGCATGGACCCGTTCTTCCGGCGTTTCTTTGGCGATCAGATGCGCCAACGACCGCGAGAACGCATGGCGTCGTCTCTTGGTTCGGGCGTCATTGTTGACCCTAGCGGGCTCATCGTCACCAACAACCATGTGATCGATCAGGCAACGGATGTGCGGATCGCCCTCTCGGACCGGCGTGAGTTTGCCGCCGATATCCTAATCCGCGATGAGCGCACCGACCTTGCCATTCTTCAGGTCCGCGACCTTGATGGCGCCTTGCCCTCGCTTTCTATTGGCGTGTCGGAAGCCTTGGAGGTCGGTGATGTCGTGCTGGCCATCGGCAACCCATTCGGTGTCGGTCAGACGGTGACCCAGGGTATCGTATCAGCGCTTGCCCGCACGCAAGTTGGCGTGACGGACTTCCAGTTCTTCATTCAGACGGATGCCGCCATCAATCCGGGCAACTCCGGTGGTGCCCTGGTTGATCTTTCCGGCCGGCTGGTGGGCATCAACACGGCGATCTTTTCGCGCTCTGGCGGTTCGAACGGGATTGGCTTTGCCATCCCAACCGAGATGGTCAACGTCGTGCTGGCCGAAGCCGTCAGCGGTGCCTCTTTCGTGGCACGGCCTTATCTGGGTGCAGAGGTCCAGGCGGTGACACAGTCGATTGCACAGGGCCTCGGCATGAACAGGCCACGTGGCGTTCTGATTGCCGACATCGTTTCTGGTGGGCCGGCGGATCGAGCGGGCATGCGGCGAGGCGATGTTGTGGTCGCCATTGATGGTACGCGAGTCGACGACCCGGATGCCTTCGCTTACCGGTTTGCGATCAAGGGTATTGGCGGGTCGACCAATGTTCGCGTTCTGCGTGGTGGCCAGCGACGTAACCTAGAGGTCGCGCTTGTTGGTCCGCCAGAGACGGTGCCACGGGACTTGCGGCGCATTGGTGGGCGCTCGCCCTTCTCCGGCGTGGAGGTGCTGAATTTATCGCCGGCGGTCGCCCAGGAGTTTGGCTTCGATCAGAACACTGGCGTCATGATCGTATCGGTTGAGCGCGGGTCCATAGCTGATCAGGTCGGTTTTCGTGAGCAGGACATTGTCATGCAGGTCAACGATCAGCGAGTCGATACCACCCAGTCGCTGGAGAGCATGGCCGCCAACCGCTCACGCGGGTGGCAGATCGTGTTTGAGCGCGGTGGCCGCATACGGTCTGCCTTCCTGCGGTTCTAGAACGGACGATGACAGACCTTTTTGCCGTTGATGGAGGTGAAGGGCAGGACGCGCACAACCAGACGGCCGTTCAAGCTCCCCTTGCCGATCGCCTGCGGCCCAAGAGCCTCGATCAGGTCGTCGGTCATGGTGTCGACGTCTCACGAGACGTCTCATACAG
>ERZ1740060.645-NODE-645-length-16329-cov-5.455020_pt1 | contig 16329 bp, 18 predicted proteins | sample MGYA00581743_ERZ1740060 | MGnify/ENA primary metagenome ERZ1740060 (study PRJEB43018, sample SAMN04849235) | marine metagenome | isolation source: floating plastic debris | place: Pacific Ocean | collected 2008-08-27 | study: EMG produced TPA metagenomics assembly...
CGATGCGCTCGTTCTGGCAGGCGATCAGATCATTTCGTCGATCAGCCGAATATCGGCGTCTATCCAACAGAGCCGGAGGCCGATCCGGTCCGCGACTGGCTGGAAAGCTGTGCGCGTCTGGCGGCATTGGCCAGAGAAGATCATCTTGTGCTGTCGGGTCACAAACTGCCCTTCACCGGGTTGCCCTTTCGGATGCGTCAGCTGATCGCAAATCACGAAGGGGCGCTGGCGCGTCTGCAAGAGCATCTCAAGACCCCCTGCACAGCCGCCGAGTGCTTTGCCCCGCTTTTCAAACGCCGTATCGACGCCGGCACTTACGGCCTGGCCCTTGTCGAAGCGGTGGCGCATCTCAACCATTTACATCAGGCGGGGCGCGTGTCCCGCGCGCTGCGTGAGGACGGTGCCTGGCTCTGGCAGGCAGCGCCCTGATTTCGTATCCGGTCCACAGAATGTCAGCGGTCGCAAGTGACAATCTCTTGGAGCGCGTGACACTGCGCCGCACATGCGCTACATAGAGGCCAAGGGTGAAATTACGAACATGAGGAACGGGTTATGGCCGACGACCATAAGCACGGAGAAATGGACATAGAAGTCCAGGAAAAGACCTTTGATGGGTTCATCAAAGCGACGACCTACTCTGTTGTGGCGATTTTCGTAGTTCTCGTTTTGCTAGCGATGTTCGCGTCCTGATCGGCGCACTACGACACAAGGCTAGGTCGTCAGATACAGCAAAAAGTACAACGTTGCGGCACCGCAGAAGATCGCAGCGAGAACGTTCTTTGTGATCCATCCAACAAGGACCGTGACGAGCGCGGCGCCGAGCCTCGCGGGATCGGGCTGTCCACCGGTTGCCTCAGGCCAAACCACGAGCGGCGTCACAAGGCCCGGCAAAATGGCCACGGCGGTATAGCGCAGGTGACGCAACAGCCACGGCGGAAGCGGTCTATCCCCGACGATGCCGATAAAGAGAAACCGCATCGCGTAGCTGCCGAGCCCAAGCAGAATGATCACAGTCCAGATCGTTGTCGTTTCCATCAGCGGCTTTCCTGTGTCAGGTCGGAACGTCGCTCGACTTCGGCACCGGTGATCATGCCCAGAAGGCCCGCCACCAAAAGCCCCAGATTGTAGGGCAGGAAAGAAAAGATCAGCGCCGCAAAAACAGACACGATTGCCGCGGCGACATGCGCACGTGTACGCAGCATCGGCATGATAATCGCCAGAAAGCAGATGGGCAGCGCGAAATCGAGGGCGAGCCAGGGCGGTAGCTCCTCGCCGATAACGGCCCCGACATACGTAAACAAAGCCCAGAACGGGCAAATGGGTGCGACCGTCCCCCAGAAATAGGCAAGACGCTGGGACAGCGACCAATCCGGATATTGCTCGAACCGCAGACTGGACAAGCCATAGCTCTGATCCACGATGAAATAGGCGGCAAGCGCCCGATGCCACAGGGGCGCGGCCCCCAGATGGGGCGTCAGGGCTGCGGAATACATCGCCATGCGCAGATTCACCGCAAGTGCGGAGATCAGTGCGATCACGGTGGGCGCATCCTCCACCATCAATTGCAGCGCAGCAAACTGGGCCGCGCCCGCGATCACAGCCAGCGAAAAGGAAACGGTCTCGATGATCGTCAACCCGGCCTCGGTCGCAACGACCCCGAACAGGACGGAAAACGGCCCAACCACCAAAAGGAAGGGCGCAGCATCGCGCACCCCCTTGAAAAAAATGGACTGACAGGTTTCCTTACTCACTGGATTGCTCGCCGCTGGGGATCGCAAGTCGCGGGCGTACTGCTTTCGTGGGAGGTTTTCAATTGGCAACGCTTGATGACACTGCCGATTACATCATTGCGCCAGATCCGGATGCGCCAAGCTTGTCCCGCCGGATCAGTGGCGTCGATCAGGATGGCCTTCCGGCGGACACATCCGTCGTCGAGGAACGACCGCTGACCATCTTTCTGAATGGACAGGAAATCGTCACGGCGATGACCATCGGGGACTATCCCGCCTACCTCGCGGTGGGGTTTCTGCGCAATCAAAGCATGCTGCGGGACGATGATATCGTGACCGGCGTCGACTATGATGATGATCTCGAAACAGTGGTGGTCCGCACCGAGCGGCAGACAAGCTATGAGGACAAGCTGAAGAAAAAGACGCGGACCAGCGGTTGTGCGGTCGGCACGGTTTTCGGGGACATGATGGAAGGGCTCGAGTAGTGCGTACTACCTACCCTTCCTGTGCGAAGTGCTGAGCTCTATACACTCTCGGCCAAGATCTACCGGACGCCGTCGCTTTATCTCGGGGCGGGCGCGATCCATGGCACGGTGCTCTGTCAGGGGGACAGACCGCTTGTCTATATGGAAGATGTCGGGCGGCACAACGCCGTCGACAAGGTGGCCGGCTGGATGTTCTCCGAGGGTGTGACGGCAGACGACAAGATACTCTATACGACCGGCCGTCTCACATCGGAGATGGTGATCAAGACCGCGATGATGGGCATTCCCGCGCTCGTGTCCCGATCCGGGTTCACAGCCTGGGGCGTCGACATCGCGCGAGAGGTCGGCCTGACGCTGATCGGGCGCCTGCGCGGTCGTCGCTTTGTCTGTCTGAGCGGCGAGGACCGTCTGGTGCGCGACGCCGATCCCAACGCGGTCGGGGAAGAGGATCGCAAACATCACCGCAAGGGCGCGCCCGCATGACAAAGGTGCTGGGTGTCGTTCTGGCCGGTGGCCTTGCCACGCGCATGGGCGGTGGGGACAAGGGCTTGCTACCGCTCGGAGACGGGACTTTGCTGGACCAGGTGCTGCGGCGGCTGGCACCTCAGGTCACGGGCATGGCTCTCAACGCCAATGGCGATCCGGACAGGTTCGCGCGCTACCGCCTTACGGTTCTTGCAGATACGATTGAGGGGTATCCGGGCCCACTTGCAGGGGTTCTGGCAGGCTTGGACTGGGCCGCCAAAAACGGGGCCGATCAGATCGTCACCGTCGCCGCGGACACGCCCTTCTTTCCCGTTGATCTTGTCACGCGGTTGCAAGAGGCGACTGCCGGGATGGCGCATCCCCTCGCACTCGCTGCCACGCCGGGCATCGAGCGAAAGCTGGACCGGCACCCAACCTTTGGCCTCTGGCCCGTGGCCTTGGCCGATGACCTGCGTCAGGCGCTGACACAAGGCACCCGCAAGGTCGTGCTCTGGACCGACACGCATGACGGGCGCAATGCAGTTTTCGCGTCGGAGGATGATCCGTTTTTCAACGTCAACACACCGGATGATCTGGCGCACGCCCAGACCCGCGCCCGCGGGGCCGCATGAAAGTCTTCGGTGTGGCCGGGTGGAAGAACACCGGCAAAACTGGCTTGACGGAACGTCTCGTGACCGAGATCACGGGACGGGGCTTCACCGTCTCCACAATCAAGCACGCACATCATCTTGTGGATGTGGATCAACCGGGCACGGACAGCCATCGTCACCGAACCGCAGGCGCGCAGGAGGTCCTTCTTGCCTCCGCCACCCGCTATGCCGTGATGCATGAATTGCGCGGCGCGCCGGAACCACCGCTTGATGCCCTGCTGGAACGGTTGAGCCCCGTCGATCTGGTCTTGGTGGAAGGGTACAAGGGCGCGCGCCATCCGAAAATCGAGACCTATCGCAAGGAAACGGCGCAAGACCTGTTAGCTGGCACAGAACCCACAATCCGTGCTGTCGCCAGCGACTGTCCATTGGACGTTGCCGTGCCAGTTTTTGATCTGGACGACACGGTGGCTATTGCGGACTTCGTCCTCCGGGAATGTGGGTTGTGATCTCTTATGATCGCTTTGTCATCGTGGATTGGTCAGGCGGGAACGACACAGGAAAGCGCCCCCGCAAGGATGCGATCTGGTTTGGGGTAGCTGATCGCAAGGGCGCTGAGAGCCCAAGATACATACGCAACCGAATGGATGCAGAAGCCGCGCTTTCCGGCCTCATTCAGGATGCCCTCAACACGGGAGAGCGGCTCTTTGTGGGTTTCGACTTTCCTTTCGGATTCCCCGAAGGCTTTGCCAGAGGCGTGACCGGTTCAAATGATCCATTCGCGGTTTGGGACTGGTTGGAGCACCACGTTGAAGATAGCCCGAAGGCCAACAACCGGTTTGATCTGGCCGCGAAAATCAACCGGCGTTTTCCAGGCGTCGGACCGTTCTGGTTCAACGGTTTGCGGCGCGACATTCCAGACCTGCCGCGCAAGGATCTTCGCAAGCAACATGGTCTGCCAGAGCGCCGCCGCATTGAACTCGATACGCCCGGCGCCTTCGCCTGTTGGCAGATGGGGGGCGCCGGGGCGGTTGGCGGGCAAATCCTGACCGGTTTACCTGTTTTGCAGCGCCTCCGGGCACGCTTTTCCAGACAGATCGCCGTCTGGCCCTTTGAAGCGCTGGATCGGCCTGTTGCCTTTGTCGAAATCTGGCCCGGTCTGATCAATCCAATCGTCAAGGAGGCTGAACGACGGGGCGGATTGCGCGATGCCGAGCAGGTTCGGCTGTTGTCCCTCGCGATTTCCAGATTGCCGCCCGACGTGCTCTGCGACATGCTGGATGTCAGCGCGCCGGAGGAAGGCTGGATCATGGGTGTGGGACACGAGGACAAACTGATGCAGGCGGCCAGCGACTTGCGTCCGCCCCCATTGCGCGACGATTGTTTTGCTCTTCCCGCTGGCGTGGACTGGACGCCGGTCGATGTCGCGCTGGATGCGCTCAGATCGGGATTGCATCCGATTTTGGGAAGCGAGGAGATAAAGCTTTCAGAAGCGGCAGGGCGCGTTCTTGCCACTGATATGGAGGCGCTGCGTTCCAACCCACCGGCAAGAAACGCCGCCGTTGATGGCTACGCACTCGCCCATGCCTGCACCTCCGAAGACGACCATGTCATTCCTTTGGTTCAAGGGCGTGCGGCCGCTGGCGATCCATTCCCGGGATCTGTGCCGGAGGGGCATGCAATGCGCATCCTGACCGGAGCATCAATGCCCGAAGGCACCGACACCGTTATCCTGCAAGAAGACATTACCAGCGATGGTACACGGATCGCCTTTCGAGGACCCATCAAACCCGGGGCAAACAGTCGCAAAGCCGGTGAAGACGTGAGTTCAGGAGATGTGATCCTCAGCCAGGGGCGACGTCTCACCCCGGCGGATCTGGCACTTTGCGCAGCGACCGGGATCGACCGGCTGCCCGTCTTCAAGCGCCTGCGTGTCGCCGTTCTGTCCACCGGTGACGAATTAGCCGAGCCCGGCGAAGACATCAGCAATGATCGTATCTATGACGCGAACCGGCCCATGCTTCAGGCGCTTGTCCGGCAATTCGGATATCAGGCGGTGGATGGCGGGCGCGTCGCAGATGACCGAGAGGTTCTGCGCCGCGCGCTGAATGACGCGGCGGATCACGCGGATGTCATCCTGACTTCCGGGGGAGCCTCTTCAGGGGACGAGGACCATGTCTCTGCCCTTCTCAACGAGGCGGGCAGTATGCAGCTTTGGCGTCTTGCGGTTAAACCGGGGCGTCCCCTCGCACTGGGTTTGTGGAACGGAACGCCTGTCTTTGGTCTGCCGGGCAACCCGGTCGCGGCGCTCGTCTGCACGTTGGTTTTCGCCCGACCGGCGATGGCGCTCCTGTCCGGCGAGGGATGGCGTGTTCCTGCGGGTCTAATGATTCCGGCAGCGTTCAAAAAATCCAAAAAACCAGGACGGCGGGAATATCTTCGCGCCCGGGTGCGGGATGGTCAGGCCGAGGTCTTTTCTTCCGAAGGGTCAGGCCGCATCAGCGGGTTAAGCTGGGCGGAAGGCCTCGTGGAGTTGCCCGACGGCCCTGTCGACATCCAACCCGGGGACCCCGTCCGCTACTTACCCTTTTCGGACTTTTAATCCGGTCTCTGCCCACTCACCAGAGCCCCGGATCGATCATCATAACCCTGTTTCTGAGCTTTGTAGATACGGGCGTAAAGTCCGCCATTTTCCATCAGAGCCTCGTGTCGGCCATTTTCCACCAGCTTGCCGGATTCCAGCACGAAAATCTGATCTGCGTCTGATACCGAACTCAATCGATGCGCAACGACAATAGTGGTCTTACCCTTTGTGAGGCGCTGAATTGCGGCCCGGATGCGTTCCTCCGTCGCCTGATCGAGTGCCGATGTTGCTTCATCCAAAAGGAGGATCGAGGCGTCACGCAGGAATGCGCGGGCAATGGCAATCCGCTGTTTTTGCCCACCTGACAGCTGCGCACCCTTAGGTCCGACAGGCGTATCTCCGCGTTGCCTGACAAGGTCTGCGATTTCCGCCGATTCCGCCGCCTGCCAGACTTCATCATCTGTCGCCTCTGGGCGCACATACTTGATGTTGTCCCAGATGGACGCGTTAAAGATCACAATGTCCTGCGCTACCACGGAAAACGAGCTTCGCAATGCACGGATCTTCATTTGGCTAATCGGTGTATCACCAAATCTGATTTGTCCGTCTTGAGCATCGTAGAGCCGCGACAGGAGTGACAGAATTGTTGTTTTACCCGAACCGGTTGACCCAACAATCGCACTGACCTCCCCACCGCGAAACACCATGTTCAACCCTTCAAAGAGAGGCTGATCGTCCGAGTACGAAAATGCTACGTTGTCGAGCACGATATCCGCGTTCGTGTCAAAACTGCTGCGTGCGTTTTCCACCTCTACGATTGATGGCGAGAGGTCATAGAAACGACGCACGCGTTGCAGCAAAACGAGATTGGATTGCAGTCCTCCAAAGAACTGCGCGAGCAGGCGGGCCGGATCAAACACCATCACCATACCCAGCAGAAAGGTTATGATTGCGGCTCCGTCGACATCGAAATCCGGAGACAGAACCATATAACCGCCTCCGCCGATCACGAGCACATACACGAATGCAGAACTCAGATCGATCGTCGGCAAGACCAGAGCATGCGTGATCTGCAACCGGTTCGACAGTCTTTGAATGGCCCGCGTGCTTTTACTGAGTCGATCTTGTTCTACAGCTTCCTGCGCCGAGATCTTGATCGTGCGCATCCCGTAGACCGTTTCTTCAATGTCGTTGATGTATCCGGCTTGCGCCTGTTCGATCTCGTTCTGCGCCTTTTTCACGCGATCCGCCACCAGGTTCATCACCACGATTATGAAAGGCAAAACGACGATTGCCGCGGTAAACAGGAGCGGATTCTTCCAGATCAGATAGCCCGAGACGACGGTAACCGTCACCGCATCGCGCAAAGCGCTAGGTAAACTCAGTCCGACAAAAGTGCCCAGACCCTGCGTTTGCGCGACAACCCGTTGCAAAATATCGCCAGAACGCGTGCGGTCAAAATAGGCAAGATCAAGAGACATCATATGCGAGATGAGGTCGCGCCGCATCTCGAATACAGCCTGATTTGACAGTTTCACGGTAACCGCAGGGCCAATGAAGGAGACGATCCCGCGTACCGTGAACAAGCAAAAGACCGTGATGCAGACTATCACCAGTTCCCGCATGGCACCCGAATCAAAGATCACACGCAAACCGTCTTCGGTCATCGCAAGAAACTGCTGATACACAATGCCCTGAAGAAGGATCAGAAACAGAACAAACAGCAACGTGCCGGAATGCTTGCGAAGATAGGTTCGCCAGAACCAGCGCATGTTTTCCACGTCTGTTGCAGAAAACAATGGTTCGCGTTTTGACTTAGCTTCGTTCGTCATCGGTGCGCCAATAAAACTCTACTGAATCGGCCTATACTGACTTCTTCCGGAAAGGTCAGCCCGGAACGATGCGTCATTCGCACAGGCGACGTCTTGGCGCAATGCTAGGCAACGCCAAGATAGGTCGTAAATGGGCGGCGATCCGCGCGCAGAGTGTTGATCGGCAACGTTTCCATGATGCGCCCGTTTTCGATGAACGTCACCCGATCCGCCAAGGCGAGCACGGCATCGATCCGTTGCTCCACGAGCAGAACAGCCAGACCTTTGTCGCGCGCATCGAGGATGACCCGTTGGATCGTATCGATCACCGATGGCTGCAAACCTTCCGTGGGTTCGTCAAGCAACAAAACCTTGGGTCCGAGGCACAAAGCGCGTGCGGTGGCCAGCATCTGTTGCTCACCGCCAGAGAGGGTTTCCGACGCTTGCGCCAGACGGTCATGCTAGCGTGGAAACAAGGCAAGCACCTCGTCGCGCATGCCAGCCCTGCCTTTGTAAGCTTGCAAGGCGACTTCGAGATTTTCCGCAACACTCAAACCCGCAAAGAGCCGTCGGCCCTGAGGCACGTAACCCAGACCTTTCACTGGGACCTCGTGGGCTGCAAGCCGCGATAGCGATTGTCCCTCCAGTGCAATGTCACCTGCGCGGAGGCGCAAAAGCCCCATGATCGTCTGGAGTGTTGTTGTCTTGCCAGCTCCGTTGCGTCCCATCAGGCAGTGGATTTCACCGGCTGTCACCGAGAAAGAGACATCGCGCAGGACCATTGCCGCGCCATATCCGGATGTCACGCCGTGCAGCTCCAGCATCACCGCTCTCCCAGATAGGCCGCTTGAACGGCCTGATCCGCGCGGATTTCATCGGGCGTGCCTTCGGCAAGGACACGTCCCGATGTCAGCACCGTGACCTGATCCGCGACGGCCATGACCACATCCATGTTATGTTCGATCAGCAAAACGGTTGTCTGCCCTGCCAGATCCCGGACCAAACGGTTGAATGCGGCCACCTCTCCTTCCGAGAGGCCCTGCGTCGGTTCATCAAGGATAAGAAGTTTGGGCGACTGAGCCAGACCCATCGCGATTTCCAGAAGGCGTTGGTGGCCGTAGCTGAGATTTCCGGCCATTTCATCCGATTCTGACGAGAGTCCGACGCGATCGAGGGCGTGCGCCACAACGCGATCAACATCTTTTGGCGGACGACAGTTGCGGGCGGCAAGTGCCACATTTTCCGGCACGGGAAGACCGGGAAAGACAGAGGTGATCTGGAACGTGTACGACATACCAAGGCGGATCCGGGCATCAGCGGGAAGAGACGTGATGTCCTGTCCATCGAAAAACACCTGTCCCGCGCTTGGTGTCAGGCGTCCGCAAATCAGACCGACAAGCGTCGTCTTTCCCGCACCGTTCGGCCCTATAAGCGCGCGCACCTCGCCGCCATTGACGGACAGATCCACCCCTCCCACGGCCTCCAGACCACCGAAGGACTTTCTCAATCCATGTGTGCTCAGCAAGGTCATGGAAGGGTTTTCCAATAGCGCCGCCGCACTTCACCGGTGAGGCCCTGCGGGGCGAAAAGCGTTAGAAGCACAAGCGCAATACCGGCCAGCAACATATGTGCCGTGGTCAGACCAGAGCTCAGATCGATCAGATAAAACATGAAGACCGCGCCAACGAAGGGTCCGACCACGGTGCCTGCGCCCCCCAACAGCACCCATAAAAGCGGCAGGATCGAATACTGTACCGAGGCAAATGTCGCACCGGCATAGCCGAACAAGAACCCGTAGGCCGCCCCGGCCGCGGCGGAGATCACGCCGGACAGGATCATCGCGCCCAGTTTCAAACGATGGGTGTTGTAGCCCAGCATGCGCACGCGTTCCTCGTTTTCGCGGATCGCGATCAGGGTCTTGCCAAAGGGATGTCGCACCACCCACAGGCAAACCAGCAAGCTGATGGAGAAAAGGGCCCAGGCCGCCAGATACCGTGCAGTCTCGTTAGAAAAATCTATGCCCGCCACGATGCGTTGAGCTTGTTGAATGACGAAACCTTCATCGCCACGCGTGTAATCGCCGAAGTACAAAATGGTCAGAAACCCCGCCTGCGCGAACATCAGCGTCACAATCATGAAGGCGACGCCGGTTGTGCGCAGCGCCAATAGCGCGAGGCCCGCGGATACGGCAAATCCGGCCACCAACCCCAGAGCAAGCGCGGGCAGCGCGTTCATATCGAGATGCTGTATCGGTAGCGCCATGCCGTACATGCCCGCGGCGAAGAACAGCGCGTGGCCGAGGCTCAGAAGGCCGGTATAGCCAAAGAGGATATTGTAACCGATGGCATAGCTGGCCAGCACCATGATCCGCGCAAGGTTCCCATGGTGATAGGCAGGCAGCACAAAATGCAGCGCGAAAAGAACGCCGATCAGGCCCAGATGCAAGGACAGGACGCGCGCCGTATCACTCATGCGGGACGCGTTCCAAAAAGCCCTTGCGGTCGAAAGACAAGGACAAGACCGACAAGAAGGGTAGCGAGGATCTTCGCCAGCGTGGGAGAGAAGAACACAGAGATGATTCCGTCGCTGATCCCGATAAAGGCCGCTGCCAGAATCGTGCCCGGCAGGCTGCCCAGTCCCCCGATGATGACCACGATGAAACTGAGCAAAAGCGGATCAGCCCCCATCAGGTAATGCGCCTGCTGGATCGGAACGATGAGCACAGCTGCAAGCGCCGCAAGTCCCGCGCCAAGTCCGAAGACAACCGCATAGACACGTTCGACCGGAATGCCGAAGGCCGTGGCCATTTCACGGTCGGCCTGTGTTGCGCGCATCACCAGCCCAAGCCGGGTGCGTGTCATCATCAACCAGACCCCCATAAGGATAACACCTGCCGCGCCGATGACCGCCAGTTTGTATGTCGTGATCGACAAGCCCCAGGGATAGTAAAACTCGAGGCCGGTCTCCCCCCACTCGACCCAGGGCAAGGCCAGACGCTGATTGAACGGCGCCTCGACCGCGCGGGCATCCGGGCCGTATGTCATGAGCGTCACCTGCTGAATGATGTAGAGCAGGCCGATCGTTGCCACGATCGTGCGTTCGGGATCGTACTCGATCCGTTTGAGAATCGTCAGATCCGCCAGTGCCGCCAATCCACCGACAAGCAGTGGCGCGATCACCAAAGCGGCGAAGAAACCCAAAGCCGCCGAGCCTGGAACCCACTGCGCCATCAACCATGCGAAAACAGCCCCCAGCATGAAGAACTCGCCATGCGCGATATTGACGACCCGCATCACACCAAAGACAAGGGACAGCCCGACGGCTGTCAGCGACAGCACAGCAGCCGTGACCGCGCCTTCAAGCACAGCAAGAAGCAGGTGAGGTCCGAATTCCATGCGATAGGATGCCGGTTAGAAGGATTGCGCGGTGTAATCCACTTCGTCCTCGTACAGGCCATCCTCGATCGAGGTTGTGTGCAGCTTGACCATGCGCCCATCCTCCACCTTGCTGATGAACTGATGCCCAAAGACCTGATGGGTTTTCCCATTGAAGAGCTTGTCGCCCTGCGGGTGTTCCCGGCTTTCAGGGATCTCGGTCATCGCCTCGACAGCTTCGATCAGCGCGGGTCGGTCGGCCGGGCCCTGATACCCTGACGCCTCCATCGCGTCCTTGATGATATAGAGCGTCTCCCAACAACCGAACATATGAGCATAGGTCGAGACATCCGCCGGGTCGCTAAGGGATGCGCCATTGTCATCGACGCCCACCGCCGCACGATAAAACGTGTCATGCTCGGACTGATCGGCCTGCGCATAACGCGGCATACCCTCCCAAAAGTAGGTCCCTTCCAGAAATTCCAGACCCGGACTGGCCAGATCGACCGCTTCCAGCGAATCGATAAACCCAAAGATCTCGGGACTGGAGGGACCAAAGAACTCGCCAAGCTCTTTCACGAAGGTCAGCACGGCAGGCCCGACCATGACATGATACACCACTTCGGTATCGCGCGGGATACGCGGGAAATACTTGGTGAAAGACGTCTCGGCTGGCGGAATGGCGATCTTTTCCAAGACTTCGACACCCTGCGCCTCGATCGACTCGGTAAAGAAATCTAGGTGATTGTGGCCAAAGGCAAAGTCCGGGAAGATCATTGTGACCTTCTTGCCAAGGTTGTCGGCCACAAAGGGCGCCATCGCGATCACCTGGCTTTTCACATCGGTGATCCCGGGTTGCAACGTGTACCGGTTCAGCATGCCCGAGGCGACATGGTGACCTTCGGAGACCACGAAATAGGGTAGTTTCAATTCTCCCGCCCTCGGGGCAGAGCCGATCACGACATGGCTAAAGAGCGTGCCGAATCCCAGATCGCAGCCATGCTGGTTGGCAAACTTCTCCAGCACTTCGGCTCCACGTTTTGGGTCCGTACCATCATCCTCGGCGATGATTTCAACGGGCCGTCCGTTGATGCCGCCGCCCTCGTTGATGAGTTTCACCGCCGCCTGCGTCGTGCGATCATACCAGCGTCCATAAGCGGATCCGATACCTGTGCGATGCACTTGAAAACCCAGCTTCAGCGGCTCAGAGCTTTGCGCCTGAGCATAGCGCGCCCAGAGCGGAATTGTGGTGGCCCCCGCGAGCCCCTGCAACGCACCGCGACGGGTGATTTCCGATTTCGCCATGTCGAGGACTCCTGTTAGGCAGTCCGCGATTCGGACCGGTTGACCATCATTCTAGCACGACAATCCTAGACACCTCGCGGTGTGGCAAGCAGCCAAAGGCCCAAAAACGTGTAGGCGATCATGAAAAGGGCAAGTGGCAGTTGACCCAGCACGGCCATCCGGTGGGATCCGGTTGAACGTAGGGCGGTCGCATGCGCCATAAGGATGGCCACGACATGCCCCAGAACGACAGCCCCCGCCTGCGTCAAAAAGATAATCTCCACGCTGTCCTGTCGGTTGAAGAATCCCGTGGTGACCTGAAAGTCTTCCTGCCCCAGCCAATGCAATCCGTTGCCCAACGGATCGTCCAGCCATTTCCAGACATACTGCGCCTCGACAAGGAATGCAGTGAGATAGTGGGCAAGATGATAGCCCAGAGCGATCGGAAGCAGTGTCGGCGCATAGATCCTGAAGAGCAGCAGAGAGGAGCGTGCATCGTCTGAGAACTGCGCTCCGGCCCAGAGGCCGGACCAGAAAACAACGATCAGTGCAGCATTTGCCAGCAACAAGCCCGCCAGGTTTTGCCACTGTGCCGCCGAGCGTCCCGTGAACTCAAGCGGGTTAAGGCCGATCACCCCGATCCACCAGAATGTCTCATTCAATCCGTCAAAGCTGCCGACGCCCAGCAACAACACCATAAGGACGGCCAGCGACAAAGCCGGAGCGGGAGATACCACGCGCCGCCATCCCCATACTCCAAGGCGCATACGTGATCCCTGTCGCGCAAAGGGGGCGATACCGGAATAACCGCGCATCAGCACGCTCACCGCCTCCGCCCGCAAAAGCCAGACCGGGCCAAAAATATAGAGCCCCGTCAGCGAAACAAGAAAGTAAACAGTGACCGCCCAGGCCAACCGGGTCGGATCGGTCGGCGCAATATCGGCGAGCAGAAAGCCCGAAAACAATAAAAACCCAATGACAGCAGGCCAGTACCCCAGCACTTTAGGATAGCGATAGAGCCTGCGGTAACCGGTCAGCGCCGTCACGCCCAGCCATGGATTGATCCATCGCCAGACATCACCCACCAACCCTTGCACGCTGACGAGGCAAATCCACCAGAACGTCCAGACCACCAATACCAGAGGATTGTTCACCGGGTCGCGAGTTCCGTTGAAACCTTGCCAAAGCAGAAACATCAGCACCGCAGTCGCGCAGACCCGCGTCACGTGGCGCAGAGGGACCACGGGCATTCGCAAGCTCAGCACAGGGCGAAAGAGGGCGCTCACCAGTTGTCCGGGCAACAACGCGAGGGCCACAACGGTGAGCGCCACCGCTGCGACACCCGCAGCGATATAGATGTCAGTGGGCAGCAGCAGAACAAAGCCGCCCTCGGCCGCATGAGCCAACGCCTCGCGCGGCGCACAACAGATCAGACAGGCAAGACCCCCAAATGTCGCGCGCGGCATGAATAGGCGGTTCACAAGACCCCTAGACCGGGTCGCGGATCAGGCTTTGACACATGCAGTGCACGCCTCCGCCCCCTTGGGTGATCATCGACAGATCCGGATCGTAGATCGTGAACCCCAGCGCGCGCAGCTTGTCTTTCAACGTGACCGACCCCTCGGGAAGCAGCACACGATCATCGCCCAGCGCGACCACATTGCAGCCGAGCGCAATGGTTTCCTGAAAAGGCACCTCGACGATCTCGATATTCTTGGCGCGCAGCCAGTCCACGATCTCGGGATCGGTGCAATCGGTGCAAACAGCGGCAAGTTTCGGCGCAAGCATGACGACCATCAGGTCGATATGAACGTAGAAGGGATCGATATCGGCAAGCTTGACCTCCCAGCCCTCCGCCTCCATCCAGCCCGCGACCTGCCGCGCGCCTTGTTCCTGTGTCCGGCCCTCGTCACCTTCCCAGCCGATCAAAACACAACCCGGTTCGATCACGTTGAAATCACCGCCCTCGAACGTCCCGGCGGTGACGAAATCGTAAATCGGGATGCCGAGACTCTGATATGTCTCAATCGCACGAAAATTCTCACCGCGCCGCCACCACTGCGCCATATGGGTAATGATCGCGCCAAAAGGCGTCATGACCGAGCTGTCGCGCGCATAGACCTGATAGGGCAAATGCGGGTCCGGCGCATGGGTCGACACCTCGACACCTGCGCTCTCATAGGCGCTGACCATTTCCGCGTGCTGGCGTTTGGCGACCTCAAGATCAAAGGACACGCCGCGCCTGAGCGTCTTCTTGGACACCGAACTGGTCTGCAGCCACTGGTAATTGTCGATCGGACCGAGCAAGACAGACCGCAGGCGACCATAATCGGAATTCGCCCCCCAGGCATTTAATGTCGGAGTGCTGCCATTCTCGTGGCGCGCGCGCAGGGTGAAATGGTCTTGGTTCTGGTCTTTCATGGCGATCCTCCACGTCTAGGCTCAACGCCGGACTGTTCCGAAGTCAAGACGCTTTCACACGAGCCTGCCAAATAGGCTCGCGACGTTAACTTTAGCGGCGCATACCAATCTGAAAATCGAACAAAGCGAAGGCGCGCATGCAAAGTCGTTACGGGTCGCAACTTTGCGTCAATGCGGGCGGAACGGCAATGTGTCCTGCGAGGCCAGTCGCGCAAAAAACCCCAGAACTTCCTGTTCCGTTGCGCAGTCCAGAGCGCCGTCGCGCACCTCTTCCCGGCTCCAGACCCAACTCTGGGCCGGATCGTCTTTCATCGACCAGCCGGGAAATAGCCGCGTCGTGATCGTGCGGTCCATCAGCTTGCGAGGGCCGACATGCCGATCATCATGGCGGATGCGGGCATAACACGCCTCGACCGCGCGTTTCGGCCCTTCAAGCAGCTGAATGTAGAGGTCTCCCCGGGCAATCAGCGCGCCTGTGACGTCGTCCCGCAGATTGTTGCGCCGCGCATCCAACAGGATACCGGAGAGCATAGCGTCATCGAAACCAAAGGGGCGCGATACGTAGACAAGCTGGGTGAGAGGCATGCGTAGGGGAACCTTTCGAGAGCAGGTTACCCCACTTACTACTCAGTTAACAGTGATTTGTCTTTTGTGGTGCCACACTATCGGGACAACCCGCCATGTAGGGTCGGCACGTCAAGCGCACTGAATCCGTAATGCCTCAGCCACCTGATATCACTCTCGAAAAAGGCTCGCAGATCGGGAATGCCGTATTTCAGCATCGCGAGACGGTCGATGCCCAGTCCAAAGGCAAAGCCCTGCCACTCGTCCGGGTCAATGCCACCGGCCCGAAGCACTTTCGGATGCACCATGCCCGAACCTCCGGCCTCGAGCCAGTCGTCCCCTTCGCCGAGCTTCAGCGCACCGCCCTCCCATGAACAGCGAAAATCGATCTCTGCTGAGGGTTCGGTGAATGGAAAGTGCGAGGCGCGGAACCGGACCTCGATTTTGTCCACCTCAAAGAACGCGGCCGCGAATTCCTCAAGGCACCATTTCAGATTGGCCATTGAGATATCCCTGTCGATCGCCAGACCCTCGATCTGGTGGAACATCGGCGTATGGGTCTGGTCGTAATACGCCCGATAGACGCGCCCCGGCGCACTCTCGCGCAACGGCGCGCCCTGATCCTGCATCGCGCGGATCTGAACCGGCGAGGTATGCGTGCGCAGCACGTGCGGCGGCCGATCATCGTCCGCGTTGCGGTGGGTGTAAAACGTGTCCATTTCCGCCCGGGCAGGATGGTGGGACGGGATATTCAGAGCGTCAAAATTGAACCAGTCGCTTTCGATCTGAGGGCCCTCGGCCACGGCAAAGCCCATATCGGCAAAAATGGCTGTGACTTCTTCGGTGACCTGACTGACCGGATGAACCGACCCTTTCCGTTTCGGACGACCCGGCAACGTGACATCGAGCCACTCAGCCTTGAGCCGTGCATCAAGATCCGCGTCCGCAAGCGCCATTATCTTGGCCGTGCGCGCGGCATTGATCTCATCATTGAGCGCGT
>ERZ1740060.646-NODE-646-length-16295-cov-5.223584_pt1 | contig 16295 bp, 17 predicted proteins | sample MGYA00581743_ERZ1740060 | MGnify/ENA primary metagenome ERZ1740060 (study PRJEB43018, sample SAMN04849235) | marine metagenome | isolation source: floating plastic debris | place: Pacific Ocean | collected 2008-08-27 | study: EMG produced TPA metagenomics assembly...
GCATCCAAAGATCCTGCGCGCTCAAGAAACGCAGTTATCGGAACTTGAACTGGCGAACGCGCTGAGCGCCCTGCGGCAAGCCGTGGATACGCGCAATGTCGACCTGCTGATGAGCACGCTTGAACGATGGATAGAACAGCCCGAACGTCAGATAGACACGGCTGTCCGAATGAACGAGTAAGGCAAAACGGCAGTCAAACATGCGCCCGGTGTCTTCACGTCCAGAACCTAGAGGCCACGTCAAAGACCAATTGCACCGACGCGATCGCGCTGTCAGCCGAGCAGCACTTGCTTCTCAGCCAGAGCCAGCCATTCCTCTTCGGCGGCTGAAAGCCGCGCCTGACGCGCCGAAAGAGCGCCCGTCGCTTTCGTGAATGTGTCCGGGTCTTTGCTGTAAAGGTCCGGATCGGACAAAAGCGCTTCCAGCTTGGCAATCTCGCTTTCGAGCTGATCAATCTCCCCCGGCAGGCTGTCCAGACGGTGCTGATCACGAAAGGTCAGCTTGGTCGCGGCATTGGGTCTCTGGGATCCGGCATCGCTGGATTTCGATTTGTTTTTCGGCGTTTTGGCTGCGGGTGTCGGGGCGCTCCCTGCGGACCCGCGTTGCGCCTGATAATCGGACCAGCCGCCCGCATAAACCATGGCGTTTCCGCCGGGCTCCATCGCAACAGTCAGGGTTGCTACCCGGTCAATGAAGTCCCGATCATGACTGACCAGCAGAACCGTGCCGTCGTAGCCGTCAAGCACATCCTGCAAAAGATCCAGGGTTTCGATATCAAGATCATTGGTGGGCTCATCGAGCACCAGCAGGTTCGACTCCCGCGCCATCAAACGGGCGAGAAGCAAACGGGCCTTCTCACCGCCAGAGAGTGATCTAACCGGGGCTCTTGCCTGCGCCTCGTCGAAAAGGAAATCCTTGAGATATCCCACAACATGCCTTGGTTGTCCCCGTACCATGACCTGATCGGCCTGACCCGAGACACGCATCTCCGGATCGTGGGTCAGGCTGTCCCAAAGCGAACGGTCAGGATCCAGAGCGGAGCGGTTCTGATCGAAGATCGCGGGCACAAGGTTTGTGCCGTGACGCAGGGTGCCCGTGTCCGGCACCTGTTGTCCCAGCAGCAGTCGCAGCAAGGTGGTCTTTCCCACCCCGTTTGGCCCCACAAACGCCACCCTGTCCCGCCGCTCTATGGTCAGGGAAAAGGCCCGGACGATGGGTTTGGCGTCAAAGGCCAGCGACAGGTTGACGGCTTCGATCACCTTTCGCCCGGATCGCGGTCCGCTATCGAGCGCCAGCGCCGCGGTGCTCTGACGGTTTATCTGAGCGGCGCGTTCGGCCCGCAGATCCTGCAAGGCGCGGACCCGCCCCTGATTGCGTTTCCGGCGCGCGCTGATCCCTTCGACCGCCCAACGGGCTTCTGCGGCAATCTTGCGGTTCAGCTTGTGTCTGGCCGCGGCCTCTTCGGCCCATGTCTGATCACGCCACGCCTCAAAGGAGGCGAAACCGGCATCTTGTCGTCGTATCACGCCGCGGTCCAGCCATAAGGTCGAACGGGTCAACCGCTTCAGCACAGCGCGGTCATGACTAATCATCACAAATCCAGCACGCGTCTGCGCGAGATGCTCTTCGAGCCAGGAGATGGCAGCGATATCAAGATGGTTCGTCGGCTCATCGAGCAACATCAATCCTGGCACCCCCGAGAGAAGCCGGGCCAGCGCGGCGCGCCGCCTTTCTCCCCCAGAAGCCGTGCTCACCGGACGATCGGGATCAAATCCCAAACCTTCCGCGGCCCGATCCACCTTGTAGGCTTCCTCCTGGCTCAGACCGGCGCTTGCAAAATCCCGCAGCGATGCAAAATCGCGCATGTCCGGGTCCTGTTCCAGATATCCCAGAACCAGATCAGGATCGGTCATCCGTACCCCCGCATCGGGCTGTACCAGACCGGCCATCACTTTCAGCAGGGTGGATTTTCCCGATCCGTTGCGACCGACGAGCGCAATTCTATCGCCGGGCTGAACGATCAGCGATGTCCCGTTCAGCAGCGGATCCCCCCCGAAGCCGAGCGAGATGTCCTTCAACTGCAAAAGCGGGGTGCGAGCCATGACGGCGGGCTAACGCGCCTTTGGGCGCAGCGTCAAGCAGCAGAATGCGCCGCCACGCGACGCAATACGCGTTTGCGCGCGGGCGGGACCGCGTCGATTTCCAACCCGGTAAAGACATGCAGGGTGTTCATCTGATGGTCGACAACCGCATGGTCACTCACCCATCCGCCCATACTCAGATAGGAGCGTAAGAGTGGCGGCATGGCCCGCAAGCCCGCACGGCGGTCGATCCGGTTGGGTCGTTGCATATCGTCGAACCGGACGATGAACGGCGACTTGACCTCTGGCCGCCAGTGGGTTGGGGCCAGATACCGGGCGTTCAGAAGCGCAAAACTGTCGAGATATCGCTGCGCGTCCACGCCCTTGAAGGACGAACAACCGACGAGAAGGCGAATGCCGTTCTTGTCGACAAACCGTGCAAGCCCCCCCCACGCCACGCGCAGAATATCCGGATCCCTGGCGTCAGGGTGAATGCAAAACCGTCCCACTTCTGCCACCGGCGCGGCAAAGTCGGACAGAGCCGACAAATCATAGAATTGAGCCGAATACGCCCGGGGCAAATCCGCGCCATTTGGCAACTGAAGCAACCGAAAGCAGCAAACCAACTGCCCCGTGAAGAGATCATCAACCAGAATATGTGTGCAGAACGGGTCAAACGCATCAGCATCCGGAGGATCATCGCGCTGCAGAAAGGCGAGCGCTCTGAGAGACTGCGCCGCATGAAGGTCGGCCGCTGTTTCGGCGCTACGGGCGCGATATCTGCCGATGGTCAACATGGGGTGCGGCTTACTCACGTCAGGCCCCGTGCGGGCGTCTGCGGAAATGATAGTCGCCCGCTCGCGCCGCCACTAGGTCAAACATAGGAGATGCGCACAACGAGACCGCATTATGGTCTGGCTCCGGCTGATCGAGCGCTCTCAGGTCAGATGTCAAAAAGGACCGTCGCCAAACACCGATTCCGCATCCACGGCACCGATGTTACCCAGCAATTGCTGAATGAACCCGCGATCCCGAACGGAGGATTCCGTCACTCTGCGCGTCAGAGGCACGACCCGCCCATCCGCGAGGCTGAACCGCTCGATATTCGCAATCGTGTCGTTGGGCGCAAAACTGATCGCCAGAACCTGTCGCTCAATGACTTCGGGCTTGCGCGGGCCCACGGCTTTGATCCGGGTTCGGATGTAATAGTAATCCCCGCCGCTCAGAACACCCGATGATGACGGGGCTCCGACGACATCATCGACGGTCTCCCGCGTATCCACGCCGACCGTCAGTTCATTGAGATCCTCTTGCGGCGGCAGATAGCCATGATTCGAATAGATCGGAGAACACGCCGCAACGCACAGCGTCAAAGCTGCGCCGAACCCAATAATAGCGCGAAGCTGCATCGCCTTGTCCCAAACCCCCGAAACGCCCCGGTGCGGTCTCTTCGACCTTCGGTATCGCATACAACAAGGTGGCGATGCGGTTCAAGAAAGGATAAGCGATGGATCATGCCTCTATTTCGCGATGTCCCCGGTCTGCTGCGTCTGAGCGATCTGCCGAAATCCGGCTCTGTCGACTTCACTCTGTGCGTTTCGCCAGAGATGACGGACCGTCTCGTTGCGGCTCTTGATCTTCTTGAGATACGAAAAATACGCTTGTCCGGGTGCCTTAAACCCTATGAACGCACCGATTGGCGATTGCAGGCACAGCTCGGCGCGACCGTTTCACAACGCTGTATCGCAACAGAGGCACCGGTCGTGACCCGCATCGATTGCGAACTTGAGCGCATCTACGTGGCCAATTGGGAGGCGCATGTTCCTCAGGATGCAGAAACCGAAATGCCCGAAGATGATCGGTTTGAACCCCTGACGGACATCATCGATCTTGAACAGCTTGTCATCGAGGGGCTTGCGCTGGCCTTGCCGGATTTCCCGCGCAGCGACGGGATCGCGCCCATCGAGATCACCGCGCGACCGGCGGGAAGCGACCCGATCGACAACACCACCACCCGTCCCTTTGCAGGACTGGCGGATTTGAAACGCAGACTCGAAGAAGATGGCTGAAAAACCCCTTGCAAGGGCTTTTTTTCCGGGTATTGTCGCGCGCTCGCCGTATTTGGCTTGATCTTGCCGCTCCGGGTATTCTAAGAGCGCGCAACACACGCAACAGGGCCGCGCTGGCCCGCTTAGCTATCGAGGTTGTGACATGGCTGTCCAACAGAACAAAGTATCTAAATCGCGCCGTAACAATCGCCGCGCGCATGATGCCCTTGTCGCGTCCAATCCAAACGAATGCCCGAATTGCGGCGAATTGAAACGCCCGCATCATGTCTGTGCCGCCTGCGGTCACTACGGCGACAGGGAAATTGTCGTCATGGCAGACGAAATCGAGTTGGAAGACGACGCGGCCTGAGGCTGAGGGCTCAGAAAGGCAGCGGGCCCGATGTCAAACATAGGCCAAGGCATGCCGTCTAAACCGAATATGCTGATATCCGTGGACGCCATGGGGGGCGACCTGGGGCCTTCTGTTGTGGTCGCGGGCCTGTCTCAATCGGCGCGCAAGAATTCAAAGATCGGTTTCATTCTCCACGGGGATGCGGACCAATTGCGGCCTTTGGTGGCAAAGCGCAAAGACCTCACGGATATCTGCGAGATACGCGATGCCAAAGATGTCATCGCCATGGAAGACAAACCCAGCCAGGCGTTGCGTCAGGGCCGCGACAGTTCCATGTGGTCGGCCATTGAATCGGTCCGCAATGGCGAAGCCAGTGTGTGTGTCTCTTGCGGAAACACCGGGGCATTGATGCTGATGTCGGTGATGCGGCTGCGCAAACTTCCGGGAATCTACCGCCCGGCCATCGCCGTTCTGTGGCCGTCCGCCAACCCGCAAGGCTTCAACATTATGCTCGATGGCGGCGCCGATATCCGCGCCGACGCCAAGGACCTGATGCAATATGCGCTGATGGGCGCCTCTTATGCGCGAAATGGCTTTGGCCTGAAGCGCCCGCGGATCGGCTTGCTGAATGTCGGCACCGAAGAGCACAAAGGCCGCACCGAGCTGAAGGAAGCCCACGATCTGATCTCAAGCAATGCGCGCCAGGGCGATTTCGAATTTGTGGGCTTCGTCGAAGGACGCGATTTGCCCGGAACGATATGCGATGTGATTGTCACCGACGGATTTACCGGGAATGTCGCGCTCAAGACCGGTGAGGGCATCGCGAACATGATTATCTCGTTTCTGCGCGAGGCCTTCCGCTATACCCCGTTGTCGCGGCTGGCTTCTGTGCTGGCCTATACATCGCTTCGACGCATGGGAAAGCGGATCGATCCAAGGCGTTCCAATGGTGGCGTTTTTCTGGGGCTTAACGGGACAGTCGTCAAATCGCACGGTGCCGCCGATGCGACCGGTATATCGGCGGCGGTCAAACTGGCCTTTGAACTGGCTGAAAAGGGCTTCACCGAAAAACTTGCCGCACGGGTTGCATCTGCCGCCATGCTTAAAGAGGATGAAGTTCACGAGGCTGAGCCAAGCGGTGAAAGAAAATGACAAAACGCGCCGTGATCGAGGGCGTCGGGCATTACCTGCCCGACCGCATCGTCCCGAATTCGGAGTTTGAGGCCAGTCTCGACACCACGGACGCATGGATCAGAGCGCGCACGGGAATCGAACGGCGCCGATTTGCGGCCGAAGGTCAGACCACATCCGATCTGGGACTTCGCGCCGCAAAGGATGCGCTCGAAAATGCAGGCGTATCGGCCGAGGATATTGACGGGATCGTTGTGGCGACCTCGACACCTGACCTGACCTTCCCCTCTGTGGCAACGATGATCCAGTCCGGTCTCGGAGTTCAGCGCGGCTTTGCTTTCGATGTTCAGGCTGTCTGTGCAGGCTTCATCTATGCGCTGGCGAATGCAAATGCGCTGATCGTCTCGGGGCAGGCAAATCGTCTGCTTGTGGTGGGGGCCGAGACATTCAGCCGGATCATGGACTGGACAGACCGGTCGACCTGCGTGTTGTTTGGCGATGGCGCGGGCGCGCTGGTCTTGTCGGCCAGCGAGGGCACCGGCACGGCACAGGATCGTGGCATTCTGTCCACCGATCTTCAGGCCGACGGCCAGCACCGCGAGATGCTGTTTGTGGATGGCGGCGTATCGAGCACGGGTCAGAGCGGCAAGCTGCGCATGCAGGGGAACGCCTTGTTCCGCCAGGCGGTCGAGAAACTGACCGTGACAACCGAAGTTGCCCTGGAAAAGGCGGGCTGCGGCGTTGAGGATATCAACTGGGTTGTTCCCCATCAGGCGAATGTGCGCATCATTCAGGCCTGCGCCAAACGGCTCGGCTTGCCGATGGAAAAGGTCGTCGTCACCGTTCAGGATCACGGCAACACATCGGCTGCGTCGATTCCCCTGGCCATGTCGGTTGCCGTGGAGAACGGCCAGATCAAGCGGGGCGATCTGATCGTATCAGAGGCGATTGGCGGTGGACTGGCCTGGGGTGCTATCGCGCTGCGCTGGTAGGCGCTTATCATATGGGTGATTCATTGCGTAAATTGCGTCTCGCAAGCCATTGACATTGACTCGGAAATTTCTTCGCATCTAATGTCATTAAAACGACAAGAGGTGCCGCCATGTCCGATAAGACCTTGACCCGAATGGATCTGAGCGAGGCGGTGTTCCGCGAGGTGGGGTTATCGCGCAACGACTCGGCACAACTGGTCGAGAGCGTGCTAGACCACATGTCGGACGCTCTGGTGCGCGGGGAACAGGTCAAAATATCCTCTTTCGGCACCTTCTCCGTGCGGGAGAAATCGGCCCGGATCGGACGCAATCCAAAAACCGGTCAGGAAGTCCCGATTAATCCCCGGCGCGTGCTGACCTTCCGGCCGTCGCATCTGATGAAAGACCGTGTGGCGGCGGGCAACAAGCGCTAGGCCGCCCGGATGACAAAGTCCGCAGATGCGTTCCGCACCATCAGCGAAGTCGCTGACTGGCTAAATACACCTGCGCATGTCCTGCGGTTCTGGGAAAGCAAATTTGCACAGGTCAAACCTGTAAAGCGGGCGGGCGGGCGACGGTATTATCGGCCGACCGACATGAAATTACTGGGCGGAATCAAGCGTTTGCTGCATGACGATGGCATGACCATCAAAGGCGTGCAGAAGCTTTTGCGCGAACAGGGTATGGCGCATGTGGCCGGGTTATCGCAACCGCTCGGCGATGCCGCGGATGATGTAGAGGTCGCCGATTTGGTGATTGATGGTCAGGCCCAGCCCGTGGAAGAAGAAAGCGACCTGCAGAGCGCGGTAGCGCCTGATACCCCTTCGGACGACGCGCCACCGGAAAGCGCCGCTGCGCCTGATGCGCCACCACAATCGGCGTTCGAAGAACAGGCGGAAGCGCAAACCGACGCCGTTAGCGAAGAGAGGCCGTCCGACGTTACGCCGGAAAGCCCGGCGAACGCGCCAGCGCCACTGGAAGACGAGACTCCGGCAGACGACACTCCGGCAGACGACACGCCGGCGGACGACACGCCGGTGATGCCGAGCTTTCGTAGCAGGCAACAGGACAGCCCGGTTACCCCCCCCGATCAGACGGAACCGGAACAGGCGACCAAACCTGCACTGCAGGTGATAGAGATCCCTGATCTGCCGGATGATCCGGGCGATGATGCTCCAGCGGATCCAGGTCCACTTGCCGCGCTGGCGCGTCTGCCCCGACAGATCACGCCCGAGCTGGCGCAGGAATTGCAACGGATCGCAGCGGCCTTGCGCGCCGCTGGTGGCAGCGGAGGCCGGCAATAGGCCGAAACCTGAAAAATAAGCCTTGTTCTTGGAACGCAAAGCGCATTAAACAACGCCCGTTCGGGCTATGGCGCAGCCTGGTAGCGCGTCCGTCTGGGGGACGGAAGGTCGCAGGTTCAAGTCCTGCTAGCCCGACCACATCACAACCGCCCGCCCGGATCGAGGGCGGGTGTTTTTTTGGGTGGGGCCCGTCAGCTGTAAAGGGACAGCCATGAAAACCGGTGTGTTGGCCGACAGCCAGATCCATGACCTGATCCGGTCCGGGGGAATTGCCGCATCTTCCCCTATTCTGAATGAACAAATTCAGCCCGCCTCGTTGGATCTGCGGTTGAGCGATCACGCTTACCGCGTACGCGCCTCGTTTCTGCCCGGCGACACAACCGTGGCCGACCGGCTCGAACGTCTGACGATGCATAGCTTTCCTCTGACCGGCGGTGCTGTTCTTGAAAAGGGATGCGTCTATCTTGTGCCCCTCATGGAACGACTGTCCCTGCCCCCTGGAATGACCGCCGCGGCTTCCGCCAAAAGTTCGATCGGCAGGCTCGATCTGATGACACGGATCATCACGGACAAGGGCAAGGAATTCGACCGTGTTCCCGAAGGCTACGACGGACCGCTCTATGCCGAGATCTGTCCGCAAAGCTTTTCGGTTCTGGCCCAACCCGGCCAATTGCTGAACCAGATCATTTTCCGGCAAGGCGAAACGCGTCTGAGCGACGACGAATTGCGAGAGGTCCACGCGCGCACGCCCATCGTTCTGTCAGAAGCGATCATCTCAGACGGCCTTGGATTTTCGGTGGATCTGCGCCCGGCGAACGGAGATCTGGTCGGCTATCGCGCAAAACGACACAGCGGCGTCGTGGATCTAAGCAAGATCGATCACTACGATCCGGCAGAATACTGGGAAGCGGTGCGCACGCAGGACGGGCGCATCATCCTGGACCCGGGCGCGTTTTACATCCTCGTCAGCCGCGAAGCGATCGCGATTCCACCGGATTGTGCGGCAGAGATGGCACCCTATCTTGCCATGGTGGGGGAATTCCGGGTGCATTACGCAGGCTTTTTCGACCCCGGTTTCGGCTTCGATGCAGCCGGAGGATCAGGCTCGCGTGGCGTTCTCGAAGTGCGATGCCATGAGACGCCCTTCGTTCTTGAACACGGACAGATCGTCGGGCGGCTGGTTTATGAACGTATGTCACAGCCCCCTGATGCGCTCTATGGTGCGGAAATTGCCTCCAACTATCAGGGTCAGGGGCTTAAACTGTCCAAGCATTTTCGCAAAACCGGCTGAACTCCCGGCGCGCCGCACACGTTAGTGAGGATCAGAACCGCCCGACACGCCGCATGGCGCGCATCGATTTCTTCATGCGTTTCGTCGTTTGCGCCTGCTGCGGGTTCTTTTGAACCGATGGCTGGGCTGATGCGGCATCCGGCGCCTGGCCCTTGGATTTCGACATCTGCTTACTCGCGGCATTGATGCCCATGTTGACGCCACCGCGCACAACACGTCGGGTCAGCATACGGATGACCATATTCAGGATCTGATTTGCATTCATTGCTTCGCTCGTTTCTGCCTCTGAGCTGTGCTCTTGGATAGTATAGCCCCCAATCATGAAAATTTAAGGGCACGTGCGATTCGCTAGTCTTCGAACAGCTCGCTTTGACCAAGAGCTTCTTCGTCGTCGTCGTCATCTGGCCCGGTCAGATCGACAGAATCCTCGAGAGGCGGTCTGTTTTCCAAAAGGCCCGCCGCCCGCAATTCCTTCAGACCCGGCAGATCGCGCGCGCTCTCCAGCCCGAAATGGTCGAGAAAGGTCGGCGTCACCACGAAAGTCACCGGACGCCCAGGCGTCATCTTGCGACGGCCGAAGCGGACCCTCTCCATCCCGAGCAGTCGATCGACAGTGCCCCGGCTCACAGATACGCCCCGGAGCTCCGCGACCTCCGCGCGTGTTACCGGCTGATGATAGGCGACGATGGCCAGTGTTTCGATAGCGGCGCGGCTGAGTTTGCGGGTTTCCACCGTCTCTTTGTGCATGAGAAAGCCAAGGTCAGAGGCGGTGCGCATGGCCCAGGCCTCGCCCACACGAACGAGGTGCACGCCCCTGCCCTCATAGCGCTTGCGCAGATGAACGAGCGCCTCGGCCGGATCGCATCCATGTGGAAGACGCGCCTCCATCTCGCGCAGCGTCACAGGCTCTGCCGAGGCAAACAGGATCGCCTCGCACATGCGCTCCTGTTCTGCCATCGGAGGCGCGGCAAAAAGGCTCTCTTCGTTTTCGGGGATATCCTCGTTCATGGGGCGTCCCGCCGACGCAATTCCAACGGACCGAAGGTATCGGATTGGCGCAACTCCACCCGCCCTTCGCGCGCCAGTTCCAGTGCCGCGGCAAAGGTCGAGGCCGTTGCACTGCGCCTGCGCCCGGGCTCAGTCGTGAACCCGTCCGGCAGATAGCTTGAAATATCGGTCCACGTTCCGGCGAAACCAATCAGGCCGCGCATCCGTTCCAACGCCTGTTCGAGCGTGAAAAGTGATTCACGGTCAAAGGCGTAAGGACGAAAGTCATCCTGGGTTCGGATCCTTGCATAGCCCTGCATCAGATCGAGAAGCGTGGCTGTGTACTCAATCCGGCGGACCCGGGTCAGGTCTTCGGGAATGCCACGACGAAAGATGTCGCGCCCAAGACGGTCCCGTGCCATCAGTTTCGCTGCGGCATCGCGCATGGCTTGAAGGCGTTCCAGCTGAAAAGCGAGATGGGCCGCCAACTCTTCTCCGGAGGGCCCGTCTTCTACCGGATCAGGCGGCAGCAAAAGTCGGGATTTCAGATAGGCCAGCCACGCGGCCATCACCAGATAATCCGCCGCAAGCTCCAATCTCAGCGCCTTCGCGCGCTCGACAAAGGCGAGATACTGACGCGCCAACTGCAGCACAGATATCTTGCGCAGATCCACTTTCTGAGTCCGGCTCAGGCTTAGCAACAGATCGAGCGGACCTTCGAAACCGTCGACATCGACAATCAGCGCCTCGGCTGCGACGCGTTCTGCCACGCTGATCCCAATGGCATCGTCTTCGCCGAAAGTGTCTTCAGTCATTCATGGTCACGCTGAGCAATTCCGCAAGTTTTGCCTCCAGGGCAGGAATGTCAACCTCTCGCGCGGGTCGGCGCGCGGCATGAACCGCGTCCGCCCGGCGCAATGCCTCACCTTCCAGAACGCCGCAATGATAGGCGACCTTGCGCATCTCTTCGAGGTCTCCGTTGCAGTGAAGTACAAGATCGCAGCCCGCTTCGAGCGATTGCCGGCTGAGATCGCCCACATCACCCTCCAGCGCCTGCATGGATATGTCATCGGTCATCAGCAAACCGTCCAGTCCCAGCTCGGTCCGGATGAACTCGATGACCACGGGGGACAATGTGGAGGGGCGGTTATCGAGCGCGGAAAACACGATGTGGGCCGTCATGGCCATGGGCAGGTCGGCGAGTTCGCGGAACGGGGCAAAATCGCTGCTCATCAGGGTGTCTGCCGCAATCTCGACCACGGGAAGCGTATGATGGCTGTCTACCGTCGCGCGTCCATGACCGGGCACATGTTTGACCACCGGGAGCACCCCGCCATCGGCAAGGCCCTCCGCCACGGCGCGGCCAATGGCCCCCACCTGCGACGGGTTATCCCCGTAACAGCGGCTCTTCAGGAAAGGATGCGTGTCCGGCCCGGCCAGATCGACGAGGGGCGCGCAGTTTGCGTCCACTCCCAGTTCGGCCAGCTCGTGCGCAATGATACGGTAGCGCGCATACATCGCCTCCTCCGCGCGCGCCTCGGCCAGCATCACCTGCTCCAGCGGCGGGAGCCATTCCCGCCAGACCGGACCGCGCAGCCGCTGCACCCGGCCGCCTTCCTGATCGATGAGAATGGGCGCTGGTTGACCGGTTGCATCGCGCACCTCATCGCATAGAGCGCGTACCTGATCGGGATGATTGATATTGCGGGCAAACAGAATGAAACCGAACGGTCGTGCGGCTTGAAAAAACGCCCGCTCCTGCGCCGTCAGGCGCGTTCCCTCAACCCCCAGAATGCAGGCACCCGGCGCGCTCATCGGCTGATGACCGGAATACACTCGGCCCCTTCCGCCACAAGCGCTGAACAGAACCGGCGCGCATCACTGATATCCTCAAAACCGAGCGCGCGCAGGCGGTAGAAGCTTCGCCCGCCACTTTCCGCGTTCTGGATGACCTGCTGTTTGCCGTTGAGATAGCTTGAAAACTGCGCGCTCAGGGCAATCCAGGCGTCCCGCGCCAGCGCTTCGTTGTCAAAGGAGCCAAGTTGCGCCATCCCGGTGCCCGGAACGACAGACGCCGGATCGACGGGTTCCAGGGCCGCAAGTTGCGTCTGCGCCGCCCTCGCCCCTGTACCGAGGTCTTCGGGCCGCAGCTTGGGTCGCAGCGAACGCGCCAAACCCGTGTTCCGCCCCGCAGCGCCTGTCTGATCGGCCTGCGATTGCGACGCGGCCGTGCTATCCTGACTGGACAAAGAGGCGAGTTGCGCGCTGGCGTCATCCGCCGGCACGGCGTCATCCTGTTCCGCGCTCGGAGAGATATCCAGCGGCACGCTCCCCCCCTCCTGCGATCCTGAGGGCGCGCGTTGTGCCGGGGTATCCTCTGCGCTGAGCGACAGCGGCGGCGGCGCAAGGATCAGCCGATCAGCCGGGCGACCGGCCTCTCCGACAGCCGCGACATTATTGACGGACAACCCCTGCTGCGCGGCCTGTTTGCCACCCGGGCTATCGGGCTGAACCCGGATCGGCCCCTCGGCGGCGCGGACAACCGGCACGCCGCTCACGTCGCGCACCATCAGGTTGTAACTCCAGACGCCCACGCCCGCGAGCAGCGCAAGCGACAGGATCGCGCCTGCGATGTTCATGATGTTCCTGATATCAAATCCCTGCTCACGTGCCGGATCGGACACGATACTCGACGGTGGGAAAGACCGCTCTGCCATGCTCGCCTCGCTTCCCGGTGATACATTGCCACCGGATTTATCTCTGCCCGCAGTCTGCCTGCGCGGGTTGGATCACCGCATTTCGTTGACAGGCTGCACCCCAAGGATACCAAGGCCGGCGGAAATAACAACGCCTGTGGCACGCGCCAGGGCGATTTTTGCCTGTGCAGCCGCAGGATTCGCGTCATCAAGGAAGCGTAAAGCGGGTTGATCATTGCCCCGGTTCCACAGCGCATGGAATTCGCTGGCCAGATCATAGAGGAAAAATGCAACCCGGTGCGGCTCTGACGTACGTGAAGCGATCTCGATAAGTCGCGGCCATTCGGCGATTTTTCGCGCCAGTGACAGTTGCGCGGGATCGGACAAACCGCTCAGATCCGCGCCCTGAAGCGTGGCATCCGTTACATCCAACCCGGCGTCCTGCGCCTTACGCAGGACCGAGGACAGACGGGCATTCGCGTACTGAACATAGAACACCGGGTTTTCACGCGACTGCTCCAACACTTTGTCAAAATCAAAATCGAGCGGCGCATCAGCCTTCCGGGTCAGCATCACGAAGCGGGTGACATCCGCGCCCACCTGATCGACCACGTCGCGCAAGGTCACGAACGTGCCTGCCCGCTTGGACATCTTGAACGGCTCGCCGTTTTTATAGAGCTTTACCAGTTGCGTCAGCTTGATATCGAGCGGCACGTCACCATCGCTCAGAGCACTCACCGCAGCCTTCATGCGCTTGACATAGCCACCGTGATCGGCCCCGAAAATGTCGACCAGATATGTGAATCCACGCGTGATCTTGTCATAGTGATAGGCGATGTCAGGGGCAAAATAAGTCCAGTTGCCGTCCGATTTCCGTACCGGCCGGTCCACGTCGTCACCATGTTCGGTTGACCGGAAAAGCGTTTGCTCGCGCGGCTCCCAATCCTCGGGTTTCTTGCCCTTCGGCGGCTCAAGCACTCCGTCGTAGATCAGCCCCTTGGCTTGCAGCGCGTCCAGCGCCTGCGCGATCCGTCCCGTGCCATAGAGCGACTTTTCAGAGAAAAAGACGTCCATCTCAACCCCGAGAGCGGCCAGATCCTCCCGGATCAAGGTCATCATCGCCTCGATTGCAAATGCACGGACATCGGCGAGCCAAACATCCTCCGGCTGGTCGAGATAGGCATCGCCAACCTTGTCTTTCAGCGCTTGCCCAACGGACACCAGATAATCGCCCGGATAGGTGCCGTCCTCGAAGGCAATCTCGCGTCCGAACGCCTCAAGATACCGAAGATAGGTGGACCGGGCGAGCACATCGACCTGCGCCCCACCATCGTTGATATAGTACTCCCGCGTGACCGCATGTCCCGTAAACGAAAGCAATCGCGCCAGCGCATCCCCGACAACCGCGCCGCGCGTATGGCCAACATGAAGCGGCCCGGTCGGGTTTGCCGATACGTATTCAACGCAGACCTTTTGACCCGCCCCAAGATCGGAGCGGCCGAAGCCATCGCCTTCCCGGAGTGCTGTTGCCAGAACCTCGTGCCATGCGGTGTCAGACAGACGCAGATTGATAAATCCCGGTCCAGCCACCTCGGCGCTGGTGATCTTCGGCTCTGTTACCAGCCGCGCCACCAATGCATTCGCCAGATCACGGGGTTTAATCCCCGCTGGTTTGGCCAGAACCATCGCCGCATTGGTCGCCATATCGCCATGCGCCGGATCGCGCGGGGGCTCTGTCGTGACATTTGCGACAGTCAGACCGGACGGCAGTTCGCCTGCCGCCTGCATATCTGTCAGCTTTTCAAGCACCAGCGACCGGATTTCGGTAAAGAGGTTCATAGGCATCTTTCCTAGTTGCCGCGCCGGTGTACCATCGCCGTGGGTCGCGTCAATCTCGACCCGCCGCCAAGGGCGCACCCCCTCCGATCAGCCTGTCGTGCATCTGAAGGGCAAAGCGGTCTGTCATACCGGCGATATAATCTGCCACCAGCCGTGCCAGATCGGTCCGGCTGGTCGCGCGATCGACGTCTTCCTGCCAGCGCGCTGGCAAATGAACGGGCTGCTGCACCAACACCGGAAACAAGTCCTGCAAAACCCGCGTCACATCTTTGCGCATCTGCACCACTTTTGGTGCCCGGTACATGCGACGAAAAAGAAACGCTCTGATTTCTTTGATATCGCGCGCGACCTCGTCAGAAAAACACACCAGAGGCCGGCCGGCGTGACGCACCTCGTCAACGCTGGCAGGCCTCACCGCATCGAACTGCGCGCGCGAGGTCTCGACCACATCGGCGACCATCAGGCCAAAGACACGGCGCAACGCCTCATGCCGCCGTCGATAATCATCCAGATCGGGATAGAGCGTATCGACATGGGCGTAGCAGGGCCCGACCAAGGGCAAGGCGCGAATATCCTCTTCGGCAAACAATCCCGCCCTCAGACCATCATGCAGATCGTGATTGTTATAGGCGATATCGTCCGACAATGCCGCCACTTGCGCCTCTGCGCTGGCATAGGTGTTCAGCTCCAAGTCATGGCGCTCGTTGTAATCGGCGAGCGCGTAGGGCAAGGCCGTATTGACCGGACCGTTATGCTTGGCAATCCCTTCAAGCGTGTCCCAGGTCAGGTTCAGGCCGTCAAACTCGGCATAGTGCCGTTCCAGAAGGGTCACGATACGGATGGCCTGCGCGTTATGGTCAAAGCCCCCGAAAGGCATCATCAGCTCGTGCAGAGTCTCCTCGCCGATATGGCCAAACGGCGTATGGCCCAGATCATGCGCCAGCGCCACAGCCTCTGTCAGGTCGGTGTTGAGACCAAGGGCCCCGGCGATCGTGCGCGCGACCTGCGCCACCTCGATCGAATGGGTCAGCCGCGTGCGGAAGTAATCGCCCTCATGTTCGATGAAAACCTGCGTTTTATGCTTCAGACGACGAAAGGCGCTGGAATGAATGATCCGATCCCTGTCCCGCTGATAACAGGATCGCCAGGCGCTTTCCTCTTCGTCCACAAGCAGCTGTCGCGCCTTACACGGATCTGCGGCAAAACACTTTTGCATCGCGCCTTCCTTGTGAGCGTGCCCCGGGTTTCGTATATTGCAACCAGAGCATGGATGAAACTAGCAGGACATCGACGATGCAACTGCCTCCCAAAGTGACAAAGCGCGCCTTCGAACGGTTGTCGGAAATCGGTGCCGGCGTTCAAGGACAAGCCCTGCGTGTGGCCGTAGAGGGGGGAGGCTGTTCGGGATTTCAATACGAGATTAAGCTCGACACACCCGCCGAAGACGATCTTGTTCTCAAAAGCGATGGCGAATGCGTGGTGGTTGATTCCGTATCGCTACCGTTTCTGGCCGGAGCAACGATCGACTTCACCGAAGAGATAATCGGCGCGCGGTTCACCATCGACAACCCAAACGCGGCTAGTTCTTGCGGGT
>ERZ1740060.648-NODE-648-length-16221-cov-4.469380_pt1 | contig 16221 bp, 20 predicted proteins | sample MGYA00581743_ERZ1740060 | MGnify/ENA primary metagenome ERZ1740060 (study PRJEB43018, sample SAMN04849235) | marine metagenome | isolation source: floating plastic debris | place: Pacific Ocean | collected 2008-08-27 | study: EMG produced TPA metagenomics assembly...
GTTCAGCGGAAAGCCATCTAGTCAGCGCCGATATCCTCAGACAGGACGGTCATGTTCAGGGCATAGCTGATTTCGCCGTCATCGACGTCTTTGTAGACCACTGCCAGAAACTCTGCGCCGAGATAGACTTCGACGGAATCATCGGTCTCTTTGCGCGCGATGAGGCGCAGGCCGGGATTGAGTTTTTCTTTCAAATACGCCTCAAGGCGTAGGACTTCTTCGCGGCCCATGGCTCACTCCTAAATACTTCTCGCCCCGACATAACCGGATGCGCCAAGACTGCAAACCGGCAAGACGAAGATTGCGCAGTTTGCGGCGCGAAACATGCCGTTTTGAACGTTTAAGCGACTGTGTCTTCGGGTGGATTGACCAGTTTCCAGAGCTGCGCCGAACACCACCAGATCAGTTCGACAACGACCCGTGCGATCAAAGTCATCAAAATCCCGAAGATCGCCGCTTCATTGATGAAGACCCGGAAGACGGCAATTCCTTGATCACCGAGATTAGGGTTTCGGATCATGTCCAGGTTAGCGAGATAATTAGCGACATCATTCACGCCATTAAACGCGCTTGGCACAAATAACACGCCCAGCATCATTAAGATGAGAACCATGAAAAACGTCGCCAAAATCTTGGCTGATCCGTTCGATAGCGCCCGAAACAGAGTCCACATAATCCTCACCCCTTTATGGTTCTATGACGCAAACCATACCGGGATGAGGGTGTGAGGTAAAACGCAAATATCTTACTCGCCGCTCCAATTCGGCTTGCGTTTTTGCGAGAATGCAAGTGGGCCTTCAATAAAGTCTGGGCCTTTCACCATTCTGCCAATCGCGTCGTATTTGGCGGAGAAAGCTTCTTGGAAATTGGCTGTGTCGAGGCCTTTCATCGCCACTTCTTTTGTGGTGCGCACAGACGATGGCGAGCATTCAGTGATCATGCCGGCCCATTTCATCGCAGCGTCCATCAAGTCCGCTTGCGGGACAACCTCATTCACGAACCCGAGCTCTTTGCCTTCGTCGGCGAAGACATGGCGACCGGTCAGCATCATGCCCATGGCGCGCTTTAGGCCAATTTGGCGCGGCAAGCGATGCAAACCACCAGCGAGCGCTGCGAGGCCGACCTTAGGCTCAGGCAGGGCGAAGCGTGCATTATCAGACGCGATGATCAGGTCACAGGCGAGCGCAATTTCAAACCCGCCACCCATAGCGACGCCATTCACCGCGGCAATGACCGGCTTGAACAGATCATAGCGATTGGTCAGACCGCCAAAGCCACTCGGAACGGGAAACATTTCGCCGCCCTCGGCCTGATAGCGCAAATCATTACCCGCGCTAAACGCCCGATCACCGGCGCCAGTAATGATTGCGACCCAGAGGTCTTTGTCGGCGGCAAACTTGTCGAAGATCTCACCAAGGTCGCGATTGGCCGGTGGGTGTAGGGCATTCATCTTTTCAGGGCGGTTGATTTCAACCACTAGAATGTTGCCTTCGGTTTTGGTGTTTACGAATTCACTGTCGATCATACTGGCCTCCGGGAAAATCTGATTTGTTGCTAGGCTATGGTCTGTAGGCACCGAATCAAGGATGACGTGGCGACATGTCCGATAAGAATGCGCTTGATCTATCTTCTATCGATCCCCCGGTGTGGCGGATCATGGTCGAGGGTGCGGTCTATGGGCCTTATACGTTCGGGCAATTGCAGGCGTTCGCGGCCGAGGGACGGCTAAGTGAAACATCGAAAGTCGCGAATGGTGATGGCGGCGACTTCTTACTAGCCCGTGCGCATGCGGAACTGATGCCTCTGTTTCAAGCGCAACCAAGTTCGAACATGCCGATCGAGAACACAGAGCCCTCGAACTATTTCCTGACAGTCCAAACGGATGGCGATGGCCGCCGCGCCGTGATCGCTCTGCTGAATGAGTTCGGCACATTTTCAGAGCTGATGCCAGGAAGCTTCATCGTGTCCTCGATGCAAACAATTGTCGAGCTGCGCGCGCAAGTCTCCACCGTCCTGGCAGAGCGCGGAAAGTGCGTCATCGTCAATGCGCGGACCGGGCAGCTCGCCTGGATGGGGCTTAACTCCGATGCAGACGCTCACGCAAAGCTGATCTGGAAACGCGATTAGGCGGCGATTTCAACTTCCTCGGGCGCCATCGGGGCGATCCTGCGGATCATGTCAGCGGCTTTCTCCGCAACCATAATCGTCGGAGCATTCGTGTTGCCGCCAATCAAGGTTGGCATCACTGATGCGTCGACCACGCGCAGGCCGTCTACGCCGCGAACGCGCAGTTCGCCATCGACGGGATCATCATCGCGAATGCCCATCGCGACAGTGCCAACTGGGTGATAGATCGTCTCACCAAAGGTGCGGATGAACGTATCGATCTGTTCGTCCGTCTGCACATCGGCCCCTGGCAAAGCCTCTGCCCCACGCAGCGGCGATAGAGCATTCTGTCCAGCAATATCGCGCATCATCTTCACCGACTCGCGCATCGTGATCCGGTCGCCCTCGGTGGCGAGATAGTTGGGGTCGATCGCAGGGTGTTCGAACGGATCGTCGCTTGTGATCATCACCGTGCCGCGGCTTTCCGGACGCAGCTGACACGAGTGAATCGTAAAGCCGTCGCGTTTGTAATCATAATTGCCATGATCGCGCATCATCGCGTTGACCAGGTGCAATTGGATGTCGGGCCGGTCCAAACCTTCGCGGGTTTTCAGAAAGGCGCCAGCTTGCAGAAAATTGTCCGCGCCGGGGCCTGATTTGGACATCAAATATTTGATCCCAACCGCCAGCTTTTTGAGCCCCGCCTGCTTCGAATATGCAGATGCCTTTTGCGTCATTTCGTGGATCACTGTAACGTCGAGGTGATCCTGCAAATTGGCGCCGGTATTCTTACTGTCATGAACGCAAGTAATGCCTGCGGCCCTCAGCGTTTCAGCCGGGCCGATGCCAGATAATTGCAGGATTTGAGGTGACTGAACCGCGCCCGCGCAGAGAATGACTTCCTCATTCGCATGCAGAGTTTCTGGCTGCGCGCCCTTTTTCGGCACGACTTCAACACCGTAAGTTTTCCCGCCGCGAAACACCACACGCGATACGAGCGCCGTCGACATGATGGTCAGGTTGGGCCGCTCATTCTCGATCGGGCGCAAATACGCAAAGGAAGCGCTCCAGCGTTCGCCTTCATGGATTGTGCGCTGATTAGGGCCAAAGACTTCTTGCAGTGCACGATTAAAGTCTTTGGTTTCGGGGTAACCTGCTTCGACGCCTGCCCGCACGAACATATCGTATAGACTGTCTTGAAGTGGGCTTTCACTAACATGCAAAGGCCCCCCGCCGCCATGAAAGCTGTTCGAGCCGCCTTCATAAGTTTCGGACTTACGAAAGTAAGGCAGGACATCGGCATAGCCCCAGCCAGTAAGGCCGGTTTGGCGCCATTGATCATAATCGCGCGCATGGCCGCGTATGTAGATCATCCCATTGATCGAAGAAGATCCACCCCCGCCGCGCCCACGCGGCCAATAGAGTTTGCGATTGTCCATATGCTGCTGCGGCGTTGTCCAAAAACCCCAGTTTTGTGGGTTCTCTTCCTTAATCAGACCGCCAACCCCTGCAGGCATCCGAATGAGTAGCGATTTGTCCTTCTTTCCGGCCTCAATCAGGCAGACCGAAACATTGGGGTCTTCGGTTAATCTATTTGCGAGCACACATCCGGCACTACCAGCGCCTACAATGATGTAATCAAAGCCCTTTTTCTCAACCATTATACTTCCCCGGCCTTCGCTTGTTCTCTGCCAATACTCAAATCGCGGATTCGCTATCAACCATTTGTGAACCCAATCTACGTATTGTCAACGAAATCAGACCTGTGTGCAAAAACGCCCACCCAATTGAGATGTCTTATGAGCTTGCCCGTTCGCAAAGAACAACGTGACCAGCCAAACGTTCGTCAGAAGCCTGATCGAAGACGTCATCAACGCGTGCCTCTTCGTCTAACGGGCCGATTTATGTGTGACGGCGTGGATCATACATTCCTTACCGAAGACATTTCTTGCGGCGGCGCCAAACTCGAAGCGGCTGCGATACCCGGCATTGGCACAAACGTCGTATGCTACTTTGACGAACTAGGACGCGTCGCTGGCGAGGTTGCGCGGACAACTGATACTGGCTTTGCCGTACAGTTTGAGACGCCGAAGCATAAGAAAGACAAGCTCGCAGATCGTCTTGTTTGGCTTGTGAACTATGAGAAGTATGACCTTGTAGATGAACGCACATCGCCGCGAAAAGCCACGGGTGGACCTGCGCTCATCACCCGCGCCAATGGCACCAAACTGCAATGCCGCGTGATCGACATTTCGCTGACCGGGGCCGCTTTTGAGTTTGACGGCCCAGTCCCGATCGTTGGGGAACATGTCCGTGTTGGATCGCTTCGCGGTGCTGTCGTTCGCGCAATTACTGGCGAATTTGCGATCCGGTTTATTCATCAAAAGAAAGACTAGCTTCAGCAGCTTTCACTTGAAGTCTTGTGCATAGGACTCCATGTAGTTTTGTAAGCCGCACGGAGGATCCGGCCGATGGAATACAATCCAGACATTGGTGCCCCGCCCCCGGTATGGACACGTTTGCGCTTTGAAGCGCGCGCTGCGGCCGCCGATGAGCCAACAATGGCGAGCTATATTGATGCCGCCATTCTTAGCCACGAAACAATCTGTCAGGCCCTTGCCTTTCATTTGGCCGAGAAACTGGCTGGCCCCGAAATGGGCGCGCAGCAGGTCCGACAAGTTATTGCAAACGCTTATGATGCGAGCCATGCGCTAGTTGAAGCTGCGGAAGCTGACATGCAAGCCACTCTAGAAAGAGACCCTGCTTGCCGCGGCATGTTGCAACCCTTCCTATTCTTCAAAGGCTTCCTCGCCTTGCAAACGCACCGGATTGCAAACCATCTCTGGAAACAGGGCCGCGAAACCCTGGCCTTCCATTTCCAATCGAGAGCCAGCGAACTCTTTGCGGTCGACATTCACCCCGCCGCCACAATGGGCAAAGGCGTGATGCTCGACCACGCGACCGATATCACGATTGGTGAAACGGCTGTGGTTGGTGACAATTGCTCGCTTCTTCATGGGGTTACGCTTGGCGGGACAGGCAAAGAGATTGGCGACCGTCACCCGAAAATTGGCGATGGCGTTCTGCTCTCGGTTGGCGCGAAAGTCCTCGGCAACATCTATATCGGCGACGAGGCAAAAGTTGCTGCGGGATCGGTCGTTCTAAAGGACGTGCCAGCACAGTGCACCGTCGCCGGGGTCCCAGCAAAACAAGTTGGCGGCCCGTGCTGCGAACCTGCGCGGAGTATGGATCAAGCGATCCCGGACGATATCTCGAAATAGTTAGAGGCGGTTGCCTTTGATCTTATTGCAGCGCGCATGGGCGAGTTGTAGATTGTCCGGCGTATCAGCACCGCCTTTTGATTTCGGAATAATGTGATCAATTGTGGCGCGTTGCTTTGCCCAGATCTGCGCGTGCGGGGCTTGAAAACGGTTTCGGAGCATTGGCTCGCCGCACAAAGCACAAAGGCCAGATTGCGACAGCCAGAGCTGATCGACCGTTTCACTTGGCGTGGTTTTGAAGGGTTGGCTCAAAGCCCCTCCGGGACGTCCCATCCCCTCCGGGCACACGCGGCGAGAACCGTGTTGCGCAGCAGGCAGGCAATCGTCATCGGGCCGACCCCGCCTGGGACAGGCGTGATCGAACCCGCGACCTGAACACAGCTATCAAAATCTGCATCCCCGACCAGTTTGGTTTTACCCTCGCCTTTCTCGGGCGCGGACACGCGGTTGATGCCAACATCAATCACACAGGCACCTGGTTTAAGCCAATCCCCTTTGCCCATTTCAGGACGACCTACAGCAGGCACGACAATGTCCGCCTCGCGGCACAAAGCAGGCAGATCAGCAGTGCGAAAATGTGCGATCGAGATCGTGCAGTTTTCAGCTAGGAAAAGAAGCGCGGCAGGCTTCCCGACCAGTATGGAACGGCCAATCACAACCACATGCTTGCCTGAAAGATCATCACCCAAAGCGCGCTTAGCGAGGATGACACACCCAGTCGGCGTACAAGGGCGCAGGCCGGGCTTGCCGAGGCTTAAACGCCCAGCGCTAGCCTCCGTCAGGCCATCGACATCTTTGGCGGGATCGATTTTTTCAATCGCGGCGGCTTCGTTCAAGCCTTTAGGTAGCGGCAGTTGCAGCAATATCCCATCGACGCTTTCATCTGCATTGAGATCCGAGATCAGGTTCTCAACCTCAAACTGCGTCGCATCTTTTGGCAGGTGGTGGTGCAGCGAGCGCATCTCACACTCTTCGGTTTGGCGGACCTTGTTGCGGACATAGCCCTCGCCGACCAGAACGACCGCCAAGGTTGGCTGTCCTGGCAGCGTTTCGACTGCTGCTTTCACGCTGGCGCGGACATCTGCCGCGACCTCTTTGCCCGAGATGATTGCTGCTGACATCGTCTCAAAAACTCCCATCACCGCTTATCGCCTCCGCCATAGGGCGAGACATGAGATTCGTCACCACCTGGACAGACGTTTCTTAGAACGGCACCGCTAAAATAACGCGCGGGAGTAGCCAGTCGCGAATGAATGGGATCGCTAGTGCGATTACCAGGATCGAAAGATCCAAGTTGCCGAGCGGCGGAATGATCCGCCGGATCGGACGAGCCACGGGCTCGATAATTGAAAACAGGAACTGATAAATCGATCGCACCGTCTGATTGCGATTATCGACCACACCGCCAACCATCAACCAACCCAGAATGACATACACGAGAAGTGCAAAGAAATAGATCGTGAGGATGGGGGAAATGAAATAGCCGTAAAGGGCGGAGAGAAGGTCTTGCAAAGCTCAGAATCCGTTATTGTTTTAACTTCAGGTAGAGCGGTTCACGTTCACCCGCAAGGCGACACTTACTCCGCGTTGCGGAAACGGCGAGACTGCGCGCCAACCATCGCCCTACCAATGGGTTCCGGCAAGATCCGGCTCAGAGCCGCGAGGCCTTTATTGACCGCACCTGGGACCACGACAGGTTGTCCGCGTTCGCAGGCATTGATGCCCGCTTCGACGACCGGCTCGGCCTCCATCCACATCCAGTCCGGCATTTCATTGGTTTTCTCGCGCGTCCCATTCACATCATGGAACTCTGACCAGGTGAAACCGGGACACAGCGCTGTGCAATGCACATCCTCATGCCCAGCCGCCTTGGCTTCGGCGTGAATGCTCTCTGAGAACTTGATCATGCCAGACTTCACGCTGGCATAGAGCGTGTGCCCGTTGGAGCCCGGCGTATAGCCGGCGAGCGAGGCAACATTGATAATCCGCCCAAACCCACGCTCCGCCATGCCCGGCAGCACTTTATGCGTCAGCTCAACTGGCGCTGTATAGAGAACGCGCAGGAACGCAGCCTGGTCTTTCCACTTTGTGTTGAAGAACGTGCCCGGTAGGCCATAGCCCGCATTATTGACGACCCCATCCACGTGACGACCGGCTTCTGCGATCTCTTTCAAAATCGTATCGACGCTGCTCGCGCGGGCGAGGTCTTGGGAGATGACGATCGTCGCAACTTTGTACTTCTCTTCCAGGTCGCGGGCGAGCTTTTGCAAGCGATCTGCCCGCCGCGCCGTCAGCGCAATATCCCATCCGAGCGCGGCATACTGTTTTGCGAACTCTTCGCCAATCCCCGCCGACGCGCCCGTGATGAGCATGAGTTTTCTATTCGACATGAGGGCCTCCTATTTCGTTTTCCGCCAAACACGCACTTTTGTAAGAAAAGCAAGCTGCAAGCGCTCTGATGTAAAGCCAGCGGCTTCCATATACGGGTCGAAGGCCCAGTTCAGGTAACCCTTGTAGTAAGGCTCGTGGAAACCTTCGGGGAAGTATTCCAAGAACCCGTCGACACCCTCATTGTCGCCAAACTGCAAGCTGTCCGCGATGATGAAAGCACCGCCAGGCTTCAAGACGCGTGCCGCCTCAGCAATCACTTGCGGGCGCACGCGGGGCGGCAATTCGTGGAACAGATAGATCGAGATCAAATGATCGAAGGTCTGGTCCCCAAACGGCAAGGCTTCAGCTTTTCCTTCCGCAACCTCGACGTGCGGCCAGCGGCGGACATTCTTGCGGGCCGCTGCGGCATAAGGCGGCGAAAGATCAAGCCCTGTGAGCTGCAGTTTCGGCAAGGCGCTCATCACCTGGTTCATAAATCGGCCTGTGCCGCATGCTAGGTCCAAAACCTGGACCTTGCGTTGATCCGTGCCGCGAACTTCTTTCACCAATTCTGCTAAAGCGAGGCGCCGCATCGCGTCGGCAGCACCGGTGAACAAAGCTTCGACTTGATGGTCATAGATATCGGCGCTGCCATCGCTGAGCCAACCATCTGTTTGATAATGGAAATTTTGGCGATAATAGGCGGGGAAACGCTCAGGATCGGCCATTTCGGCCTCGCGCACCTCAATGCCGTTGCGCTCCAGGCGTCGCCGATCAACGTCCGACACATCGCTTAAAAACCGCTGCGCCCGCCCAACTGCTTTCGGAAAATCTCGTAAGCGCAGTTCGCGGCGTACAGGATCTGGATACAGACCAGCCTCAATATTTGCGCGATCTTGCCGGAACAGGTCAAAATAGGCTTTGCGGAGCGCTTTCAGATTTGGTTTGTTTTCAGGCTTGAAGACAGGTTCGCCAGGCCGGTTAAAACCCGCAGAGCGTCGCCGCGCGAGCGCATATTGCCCGCCATACCAGGCCGAACGCAGGCCCTGCGCCGCAGTGTAGCGAGCCCGTCCCGCCGTTTTCATTGCGTCATTGAGTAATCCCATAGGCTAAACATGGGCCGGACCGCACCAATCGTCCAGTGCAGACCGCGTCGCAGGCTTCAGCTTCCGTTCAGACTGGTTCAGGCAACGATATTGCAACGATACAAAAGAATGGGCGGGTGCGCCTTATAGATTGGAGATCCATCCATGATCCGAACAAGCCTGTTTCTAGCAGCTTCTGCGTTTTGTTTGGCGCCAATGGCGCAAGCTGATCATAACCACCATGGCGGCTATTACGGCCCGCAGCCAACGGTTGCGAGCGCGGCATGTGAGCGCCAAAAAAGCAATGACAAGCTTGCCGGTGGCCTCGTTGGCGCGGTAGCAGGTGGCCTGATTGGGGCGGCTATTGGCGGCGAGCTTGAGCCGGACAATGGATATCATCGCTATCGCGGATATCGCGGCCACAGAGGTTATCGGGGCTATCGCCACAGACCCCGCGGATATTACCATGATCGCGGCGATGATGGCGCTGAAATTGCCGGTGCCGTCGTTGGCGGCCTGATCGGCGCAGCGGTTGGCAGCAGCGTGGCAGGAGACTCAACCAATTGCGCCCGCACTTATAGTTACGCCCCGTCCGGGCGATACCAGAACGCCGGAAGCTGGGGCAATGTCTATGCCCCAACGCGCTCCCCAACCGGTCCAGCCTGGGAAAATCCAGGGGTGCAGCAATCGCAGCGCCTGCCGCAGACGCGTCCCGTAAGCGCCGCAGCCCCCGCCTATCCAAGCGAGCCTGCTTATCCAAGCGTTCCAGCCTATCCAACCGACGATGATTATGGCCTAGCCGGTGCGCCTGAAGCGACAACTGGAGCTGGAGAATGCACGACCGTCCGCCGCGAAACACGTCTGCCGGATGGCACGGTGATCCGCGAACCAGTTGAAGTCTGTCAGACAGATGATGGCCGCTGGCAAATGCCGGAGCCGATTCCGGGCTATTAGTCAGGTCAACAAAGCCCATCGAAAACACAAATAGGGGAAGTTCCGCACTTCCCCTATTTTTTTGCCCGGCTTATGACAGCGCCATGACTGAATATTTCAAGCCAATCTCCTTTAGCCAGTGGCCCGATGATAAAAGCGCCTTTGCAGAAGCTTTAGGGCGCTCGTTCCGGGAGACCGGATTTGCGGTGATCAGCGATCATCCAATCAATCAGGGCGTGATCGATCGCGCGGTAAATGCCTCCAAGGCCTTCTTTGAGCTGCCAGAAGACGTCAAAGAAACCTATCACGATGCAGCGGGCGGTCGCCAACGCGGTTACACGCCGTTCGGCACAGAAAACGCCAAAGGCGCTGCATCGGCCGATCTGAAAGAGTTCTGGCACACAGGCCGCGCCCTGCCCGAAGACAGCCCTTACCGCGCGACGATGGGTCAAACCCCAGCGGTGCCCGAAGTCGCTGAGTTTGATGACGCCACACGCGATTTCTATGAAGCGATGGATGCATTTGGAGCGCAATTGCTCCGTGCTGTCGCGCTTCATCTCGGGCTTCCGGAGACCTGGTTCGATGACAAGGTTCAGTTCGGCAACTCAATCCTGCGCCTGTTGCACTACCCGCCGCAAGACAATCCGCCGCCAAAAGGCACGGTCCGCGCCGGTGCGCATGAAGACATTAACGTCATCACCCTGCTTTTGGGCGCAGAAGAGGCTGGGCTTCAGGCCCTGCATCGCTCGGGCGACTGGCTGGATGTGAACCCGCCTGCAGGCTCATTGGTGATCAATTGCGGGGACATGCTGCAGCGGCTAACCGGCGGCGTTTTGCCGTCGACGACCCACCGCGTGCTCAACCCGTCGCCAGAGCGTTCCCGCTTCCCCCGTTATTCCACGCCGTTTTTCCTACACTTCAATCAGGACGTCATGATTGAAGCACTACCGCAATGCCTGGAAGAAGGCGGGAAAGCCGAGGCCCCGATCACGGCGCAAGATTATCTGATGGAACGTTTGCGCGAGATTGGTCTGATCAAGGCTTAGGTTTTGGGCCGCTATGGCGAGCAAACCAGGCCGCGCGCGAGATTTCCCAGACATTCGATTGACGGGTCGTCCCGTCAGGGCGCTGACTTGTGACTTCACCTTGATGGACCAAGCCGACGCTTTTCATCATGTGCGCGGTGCGAACATTATCGAGCGCGCCGGTGGCGAAGATCAAATCAAGTTTCAGAGCTTCAAACATCCAGGTGAAACTGGAAACAAGGCCGCGCAGCCCGGCGCCCTGGCCTTGTTGATCTTTCCGCAACGCACCACCGAGGTCCCCCGCACCCCATTCCGGCCAGATCTCAAAATCAGAGTATGCGATCACGTCCCGGCTGTCATTGAAGCGCACGAATAAGGGGCCTTCGCCGCGCTTACGTTCTTCCAATTTCTGTTCAATGAAGGCGCTCACCGCCTTAGGCGTCAGCGGGCGCGGCAGGGTATAGATCGGCCCGTGAATGTCTGGATCGCTCAGGAACTCATAAAGCGCTTCGGCATCAGACGGGTGAGCAAGTTGAGCTGTCGATGGCGGGCCAGGAACACAGTCGACGGTGCGCACCGCGTCGCGGATCGCCGCTTCATGCTCCGGGGACGTCCGGTTGCGCGTGAGAGGAAGCTCACTCAAGCGGACGCCTCCGCCAGAAGCGTTTCAACTTGTTCGCGGCGGGGCAGGCTCGGCTGTGCGCCGGGTTTGGTCACTGCGAGCGCTGCCGCAGCCGAAGCAAACCGCAATGCGGTCTCAGGCGACGCCCCTTCGGCTAAAGCAACGGTGAGCGCACCGCAAAACGTATCGCCTGCTCCCGTCGTATCCACCACTGGGACAGAGAACGCCGGGACACGGGCGATCTCTTTGCCCATTTTGAACAAAGCTGCCCCGTCCCCGCCGAGCGTCAGGGCGACCATGCCGCCATTTTGATGGAGTGCATCGCCGTAAAACGCGGCCTCGATCTCATTCACGATCAGCAGATCGGATTGGCGCAGGAGTTCAGGCGGAACCTGTTGCGCTGGGGCCAAATTGATCGCCATCAGCGCGCCCGTTTCAGCCGCGCGCTCTGCTGCTGATGAAACAGCTGCGACCGGAACTTCGAGCTGACAAAGAATGACATCGCATTTTGGCAGATTCGAAACATCCGCCGCGCTGACACGTGCATTGGCGCCGCTCGCCACAGTGATTTGGTTCTCGCCTTCCGGAGAGACCGAAATCAACGCCACACCGGTCGAGGTTCCGATCTCGCTCATCACCGCCGATACATCAACGCCGTCCTGGCGCAAGAGCGTGAGCGCGGGTTCAGCGAGCGCATCATCTCCAACACATCCCGCCATAAAGACGTCTGCCCCCAACCGGCGTGCCGCAAGCGCTTGATTGGCGCCCTTCCCGCCTGGGTGCTGCGCGAACCGCGCGCCGGTGACCGTCTCACCGGCTGTTGGCAATGGTGCTCCGCTCGCTACCAGGTCGAGATTAATCGAGCCGACCACACCAATTTTCACAGTCATCTTGCTGTCTCCAGATGGCGGACCAAAGCGTCGAACACGCCCTCACTATCAGCGCTCTCATACCACAAGACGTTACCATCCTCACAAAAGGTTGGAATCGTTCGACCAAACTGCTCGCCATCATCGGTCACGACTTCAACGCTAGCGCGGCGGCCTTGAAACAGCTCGGGATCGGTCACGGCAATCACCGTGCTCGGATCATGCAGCGGCGCCTCACGTGCACCATTGGCGGAGAACTCGAGCTTGCAGGACGCTTCCAGCAAGTCGCCTGCAACGCGGCTTTGGCGAGTCTTGCCTGATCGCACATCGTCGAGGCGTGCCGCTGTCGTACGGATCTCGTGCGTGACATCCAGGCTTAAACACCGAATGGCGAGCCCCGATCCAAACACGGCGGCGGCAGCATGAGGGTCAGCATAGATATTGAACTCTGCATAAGGCGTGATGTTGCCGCCTTCGCGGTCCGCGCCGCCCATGAGCACGATCTCTGCGATCCCGTCCTCGATCTCTGGGTCCATCGCTAAAGCAAGGGCGATATTCGTCATCGGCCCGGTGACAATCAAGGTGAGCGGATCCTCTCGCGCGTCTTTACAAGCGCGGATGATTTTGTTGACGGCGTGGGTTTGCTCCTGACCTAAGCGGGGTTCTGGAAAGTCGATATTGCCGAGCCCTGTGGAGCCGTGAAAATCTTCCGCCGTTACGGGGTCTCGCAAAAGGGGCCGCGGTGCCCCGGCGCAGCCCGGCACACGCGAGCCAGGGTCGGCAACTTCGCGAATGATGCAGGCATTTATCGCTGATAGGTCGCCTTTTACATTACCAGCCACGGAGGTGATGACTAAAATCTCGAGTTCCTTCGCCCCAAAGGCCGCCAGGAGTGCCACCGCATCATCCAGGCCGGGATCACAATCAATTAAAACGCAGGTCATCAAATTGATCTGCGCGGTCGAAAACACGTTTGCAAGCCTTGAAAGCGCTTCGGCGTTCGCTAAACCCAATCAAAGCAAGAATTCATGAGCAGGAGCGACACTATGAGCGTCACAACGCAGATCGTAGACTATGAGCAAGGTGGTCAGACCTATGAGGGCTTCCTCGCCATGCCCGCCGGAACGCCAAAAGGCGTGGTTGTGGTCGCGCATGCTTGGGGTGGTCAATCAGAGTTCGAACAAGAGAAAGCCAAACTGCTCGCTGAGTGGGGCTATGCCGGCTTCGCAATTGATGTCTATGGCAAGGGCAAGCGCGGCGAGACAAATGAAGAGTGTGAGGCGCTGATGACGCCGCTCGCGAGCAATCGCGAAGAGCTTCAGTCGCGCTTGGCAAATGCGCTCGACGTGGCCAAAGATAAATCCGGCGCAGCGAAAGCCGCAGCGATTGGATTCTGATTTGGTGGTTTGAGTGTCATGGACATGGCACGGAAAAATATGGGCGTCGAAGGCGTCGTCAGCTTCCACGGCCTGTTTGGCGCACCTGGCAATACAGACGATAAAATTGGACCAAAAGTCCTGGCGCTGCATGGTTGGGAAGACCCAATGGCGACACCCGATGATGTGATGGATTTCTCACGCGAAATGACAAGCGCAAAAGCCGATTGGCAGCTCCATGCCTATGGCGCGACGATGCATGCTTTCACGAACCCTGCCGCCGCCAATCCAGATTTTGGTACGGTTTATGATGCTGGCGCAGACCGCCGCAGCTTCGCCGCCTGTAAGGACTTCCTCGCTGAAATCCTCGGCTAGATGATGCGGAGCGGCTCGCTGACCCGTCGCAGCTTGCTCGCAAGCCTACCTGTGGGTGCCCTGCTCCTGCCTAGCTGTAGTTCCGAACCGTCGCCGGAAGAGTTACTGCAAACGCTGATCGAGGCACCGGACGCTAACCGCGCACCTGCAGCCGGGATTGTCGTGATGCAGAACAATCTCGTGATCGCGCAGGCCGCAGCCGGTGAGGCCGAAGTCGGCGCCCGCCCCTTCACGACGCGCTCTGCACTGCGCGCTGCCTCCATTTCAAAACTGGTTGTCGCGCTGACATCGGAAAAGCTACACCGCGATGGCGCTCTAGATCTGGATAAAGGGATCACGACTTGGCTCCCATTCTTTCCAGAGAGCACAGCTGCCGGACCAGACGGCCCAAGCCTTCGGGCTCTGCTCAGTCATACAGGCGGGATGAAAGATCCAGAGACTTATTGGCTTGCACACCCTGGAAACATGGAAACACTCCTGACGCGGGAGGCGTTCCGCGACAATAGTGATTTCGAATATTGCAACCTTGCCTATGGTGTCGTTGCGACGGCGATCGAGGTGGCAACGCAGCGCCGGTTTGATCGCGTCGCGCGGGACATTGTTCTAAAACCGATGGGCTTAGATGCCGGTTTCAACTGGTCGGGCGTTACGCCAGAAAAGAAACGCAACGGTGCCACGCTGTATCGGAGCTTCGGCAATGGCTGGGCCGCGCAGATTGATGATCGGGACATGCTGCGCGCCTCTGAGCCATCTGTTCTATTGGAAGACAGCGCGGACCTTACGACTTACCAACCAGGAACCAATGGCACGCTTTTCTCTCCGCAGGGCGGTCTGCGGGCCAACCTGATTGATCTGGCGACCATAGCCGCGCGCTTGAAATATGCCCCTGAGCTAACACGCACAGTCTGGTCACTCAATTCGGCGGAGTCGAACGGCGTGCATGACCAGCGCTATTTCACCCAGTACGGCTCTGGTGTTCAAATTCATCCGGCGCAAGAAAGCCTTTGGCCGGAGCATGAGGTTTGGGGGCATCATGGTGAGGCCTATGGGCTCTATTCGGGCGCCTGGTTTGTCCCAGACTTGAATGTCAGTTTTGCCTATGCGGTGACGGGAACACCTGACGGGAGGCCAGAGCGGAGCGCCCGCCATCCTGCCCTAAACATCTTCACTGAGGTCCTGATGGATGCCGTGATCGCCGCTTACGCAGCGAGCCCCGCAAGCAAATAGAGTCCAGTCGCTGAAACACCGCCGACCAGCGCATATGGCAACTGCGTGCGCACGTGTTCCATATGATCACACCCTGAAGCGAGCGACGCGATGATCGTCGTATCCGAAATCGGAGAGCAGTGGTCGCCAAACACGCCGCCGCCCATCACGGCGGCAATTGCGAGCGGCAGTGGAACCCCTGCCCCAACCGCGAGCGGCACGGCCACAGGGACCAGAATACCATATGTGCCCCATCTGGTGCCCGCCGTGAAAGATGTGATCCCAGCGGCGACAAACAGAATGGCGGGGATCATCCAGGGCGCAGGGAAGCTGGAGGCGATGCTTGCAATGAACTCGCGCATACCGACCGCATTCAAACTCGCTCCGAGAACCAGCGCCAGATAGATCATGGTCACCGCTGGCAGCAGGTCGCCCATGCCTTTGAAGCCGAGATCTACGAGTTCACCTTTGGCTCGCTTCGAATGTGCCAGGCAGATGAAGGCCACCGCCGTCGCGAGGATGACCGACCAGAGGATGGCCTGCGCGCCTGAGCCTTGGCGGATATCTCCGTCGCCTGTCCATAACATGAAACCAATGGTCCCGCCGATCATGACCAGCAGCGGGATTGCCATATAGACCGCGAGCGATGGCGGCTCTGGTGCCTCATTAAATGGTCCTGTCACGACGGCAGCAGCGCCTCCACCGTTTTTCTCGACTGCCGCCAAAGGTCCGAACGTCTTGTTCGAGAGCACAGTGGCAAACACGAGCGCGATGGTGATCCAGGCATAGAAGTTAAGCGCAATCGTCGACATTAAGACGCCGGTGGCGCCCTCGACTCCATTCTCGTTCAGAAGACCCAGGAGGTAAGCGCCCCAGCCATTGAACAAGACCAAAACACTGACCGGCGCACAGGTGGAGTCGAAGATATAGGCCAGACGCTCGAGGCTACCTTTGAGCTTGTCGAAAGGTGGCC
>ERZ1740060.649-NODE-649-length-16184-cov-8.785790_pt1 | contig 16184 bp, 14 predicted proteins | sample MGYA00581743_ERZ1740060 | MGnify/ENA primary metagenome ERZ1740060 (study PRJEB43018, sample SAMN04849235) | marine metagenome | isolation source: floating plastic debris | place: Pacific Ocean | collected 2008-08-27 | study: EMG produced TPA metagenomics assembly...
CGCCGCGAGAACCTAGAGAAAGACGCCATCGCTTAAGCTACCGCTTGTGCATAAGTACTGGGGTTTGCAAGTTGCTTGTCCCCCAGAAGAGCCAATATCGGAATTGGGGGCTGGCCCCCAAACCCCCTGATATGGGGGCCTAACTCCCCCAAACCCCCCGAAAGGGAGATGCGGATTGAGCCGTGAATGCGCACGGTAAGACGACAGGGGCGAGGCTGGCAACAATCCGTTCCTCTAGGGACCGATTTAGAGGGTTCTGGCCTTGAAATGTAAGACCAGAACCCTTTTTATGTAAGTAGTGTGTAGAGTCCTGACGGGCAATCATCTTGCTCACATCAAAGCGCCAGCCATCAACTGGCTGGCGCTTTCTCAAGGGTACGGCCCTGACTAGGCCACTCTCTGGGTGTGACGCGAGTCTGCCAGATAGTCATTCAGCCGATCTACGGCCCCATCGGTATGTATTGCAGCACCCTGAATATTCGGGTCCAAGAGTCCTTCATCCAGACAGCGCTCTAGATACCCTAATTCAATCACCAATCGCTTCACGGCTGTCCGCAATCGTCGCTGTTGCGCACTATGGTGGGTCATCTTCATTGTCTGTATCTCCCTGTCGGTGAGCCATCCAAGGTAGTGATAACATAACGTGCATTGTTGCATCAACATGCAAAATTGCAACTTTTAAGCCGTTGCAGTAGGGCATTTGTGCAACAGGCAAAGACTCAGTAAAAAGCCCCCAGCTTTAGCCGGGGGTGGAATGTGCTGTGTTAGTTAGGAGGAGAGCATCCGTCGGGAAAGTTTATTCAGCCACCCATTGACAGACCAGTGGTCCATGGAGGGTTTGCCAGTGGGCGCGCGATTGGGTCCTTTGACGTAGGGGAAGGACACCGCTCCCCACTTCAGGAATTGAAGTGAAGTGAACAGGGCGTTGGGGCTTGGAACGAGTCATGGGACTGTGTGACGACTTCAGGAACGACCAGGAACTTTTATATCCTTATCATCAGCCACACGACGGTTGTAGGCGGTGACGGTCAACGCTTTGACGTTGTGATGTTTTAGGGGGACAGTTGTGCAGAGCGTCGGAATTTAGTGTGACAGCGATAGGGCAAGGTGCTGACTTTCATCACACAGAAGATAAATTTGCCTCAAATCGCTTGGTCGAATTGACGCTATGGAGGAGTTATGAATTCGGAAACAGACGGACAACGGCAGGGCAATGTCAATCGGTTAGTTTTGCTGAAGGCAGATCTCGCTGACATTGAGGCGGATTTGCAAGGGGCGATCGCAGACTCAGCGCGTCAACGGCTCCAAAAAGAGGCGCAGCGTATCCTGCATGAAATTAGGCAGTTAGAATCCCGGCTGGGCTAGGGGCTGTCATTAAAACTAGAATCCTTGTGGTGCAACGGTTTCAGCCCCTAGCAATATTAGGGAAGCGCGGCAATGCTTGCCCAGCAAGGCTTTTACCCGGTGTTGATGACGCGCCCTAGGGCGTGTGGGCAATTAATAACGAAACCCTTACTGGTTGGGCATGACCACGCCCGCTTTACTGAATCAGGCTAGGGGCTGTAGCTCTCTCATATCAGGAAGTCTGCCTTAATTGTCCACAGCCCCTAGTAGCCCCTGGTAACCGTTGCAAACGGCCACTGTTCTATGACTCACCGGGATTTGCGGCCCGTCGCCAAATCCACCAGGCCGCTGCGCAGACCGTGCAGTTTCCCACCACCGTCATTGCTGCCTGCAGCGTTACCAACCATTCCAACTGCGGTGCATTGTCGAAAAAATGCCAGGTGCAGGCACACATGGCGCTCACCAAGGCAGGCAGCATCGCAAAAGAGAGGGTGCGCCAGGCCCAATGCTGACTGGCTTCGGCATACTGCCAGATGAACCCAATCGCCGCGACCCATTCGACGACGCTGATAATGTGAATCACCCAAGTGGGAATCGAGAGCGCATGCATGGCGGGAGCGATAGAATCAGCCAGGACCAGTGTAGGGGATGGAGGCCGTTTGAGCCCCGAGATTCAACCGTTACCCAAAGATGTGGTGCAACTGATGGCGGCGGGGGAGGTGATTGACTCCCCGGCAGCGGTGGTGCGGGAACTGGTGGAAAATGCTCTGGACGCGGGGGCCAGTCGGATTACGGTAGCGGTGCGATCGCAGCCCTGGCACATCACCGTCACCGACGACGGCAGCGGCCTCACCCTAAATGATTTACGTCGGGCCGCCGCCGCCCACAGCACCAGCAAACTCAGCGACCTTAGGGATTTGTGGCGAATCCAGAGCCTGGGATTTCGGGGGGAGGCGCTGCACAGTCTCAGCCAGCTCACCCGCCTCACCCTCTGTAGTCGTCCCCAACAAGACGCCGATGGCGGCTATGAGGTCACCTACGATCGCGACGGTCATCCTCAGTCGGTCACGCCCCTGGCTATGGCCCCCGGCACCCGCGTCACCGTGACCGATTTGTTTTATTGCTTTCCGGCCCGGCAACAGGCCGCCCCTTCGGTAAAACAACAAACCCAAGCGATCCAGCGCACCCTGCAAACCCTGGCCCTGTGTCACTCCACCGTTACTTGGCAGGCCCACCTCAACGATCGTACCTGGATGACCCTCTGGCCTGGGGCCTCGGCCCTGCATGTGCTGCCCCAGGTGATGCGGCGAGTGCAGGTGACGGATTTGCGCGAACATCAGCAAACGGTGACGCTGCCGGAGAGCAAACCAGCCCGGCTCTATCTATTAATGGGCCTCCCCGATCGCTGCCATCGGCCTCGCCCCGATGGGGTCACCCTGGCCCTCAACGGTCGCCCGGTGCAGTTACCGGATCTAGAGGCTACGGTGGGGCAGACCCTGCGAAGGTCTCTACCCCGAGATCGCCACCCGATCGCCTTTTTGCATCTACAAGCTCCCCCTGACCAGATCGACTGGCACCGCTCCCCCGACAAGTCCCACATTTATTTGCGTCATTTGGAAGTTTGGGGCGAAGCGATTGGTGTGGCGATTGAAGCGGCTTTGCGGTTGGGGCCTGTCCCCGAGTTGGCCAGTGCCGGACCGCAGCGGCTCACCCAACTGATTGCCTTAGCCGAACCGCAGGCGTCCTATGACGCTGAGACTAACATTACTGAATCTCCCCAACCCTTGGCGCTCAAGGCCTTGGCCCAGGTGCACGATCGCTACATTCTGGCCGAGCATCCAGCTGGGTTGTGCTTGATTGAGCAGCACATTGCCCATGAGCGGGTGTTGTATGAGGAGCTGTGCGATCGCTGGCAATTGGTCCCTTTAGAAACCCCGATCGTCCTCAGTCACCTCAAGCCCGAACAACTCACCCAACTGGAGCGGATTGGGTTAGAAGTCGCCCCCTTCGGCCCCGATCTCTGGGCGGTGCGTAATGCCCCTGCCCCTTTGGCTGAACGCGAGGACTGTAGCGAAGCTTTGTGGGAGCTGAGTTTAGGGCAGGACCTGGATGCCGCCCTGGTCGCTACCGCCTGCCGTACCGCGATTCGGAACGGAACGCCGTTGACTCAAACCACCATGGATCGGTTATTGGAGGCTTGGCAGCGCACCCGCAAACCCCAGACTTGTCCCCATGGACGGCCCATTTGTCTGACCTTAAATGAGTCCAGCCTGGCCCGCTATTTTCGTCGCCACTGGGTGATTGGCAAAAGCCATGGGATTTAATTAGCGATTGAACCACTGAGCAAATCTGAATTATTGACACCCCATCTCAATAGATCTATGCTCTCCTGTGCAAGTTTTTAATGAAAAAATTCTCAATTGTTATGGCAAAGCGACTCAAACCAGTTGAACTATTTTTGGCCGTTGGCTTGGCGACAACGGTCGCGGCCTGTGGTGGCCCCGCTGCTGATGGCGGTGAGGGCGCAGACGACGAAGGCGTCACGGTTACGGAGCTGGAGTCTGAAGCCGAAGGCGGCGAAGGTGGTGAAGGTGGTGAAGGCGGCGAAGGTGGTGAAGGCGGCGGAGAATACAGCGAAGGTGAACAGGCCAATGCTGACTTTGAAGACAAGCTGAGCGACGCCGAACTGCTGGCGGCCCTAAAAGAAGGCGGGCATGTAATCTACTTCCGCCATGCCCAAACCGAGACAGACTACGCAGACCAAGCTGACCCCAACATGAGCCTGGATGACTGCGACACCCAGCGCAAGCTCAGCGACGTGGGGCTTCAACAATCTGAAGATATTGGTGCAGCCTTTACGGAATTAGAGATTCCGGTGGGAGACGTGATTTCTAGCGACTATTGCCGCGCTTGGCAAACCGCAGAGATCGCCTTTGGCCGCTACGAAAAAGATTCCAGCCTCAATTTCTTACCCTTTGAGGAGTACACCGATGCCCAAGTCGAGGAAATGAAGGCAAACGTCATGCCTCTGCTCACGGCTGTACCGGCAGAAGGTCAAAATACCGTGATCGTCGGTCACGACGACATCTTCGAGGCGGCGACCGGGATTTATCCCGCCCCGCAGGGGTTAGCCTATGTGCTCACCCCAGACGGTAATGGCGGTTTCGAGCTGGTCGCCAATCTGCTGCCGGAGGAATGGGCTGCATTGCAGTAAGTTCGCTCCACGGCGCTCATTGACTCACTTCGCAAGTTGACAATGCCGCAGGCTCCCTTTTCATTGAAAGGGGTCTGGGCATTTTTTTTGATTGTTTAATATCGGACCCCCATGATTGTTCGCATCCCCAATCTGTTGACCCCAGAGGAGCTAGTGTCCCTAAACGAGACCTTGGCAACCGCTGAGTTCATTGATGGCAAGTTGACGGCGGGCTGGCATGCTAAGCAGGTAAAGCAAAATCAGCAGTTGCCTAAAGCGCCTAGCACCGATGCTCTCAAAGCCATGATTCTGAAGGCGCTGAATCGCAATGGCCTGTTTCAAGCCATCGCCCGCCCCAGATCAATTCACTCCGTTTTGTTCAGCCGATACCAAGTGGGAATGGCCTACGGACGCCATGTAGATAATGCGCTGATGGGGGGCTTTCACCGCTCTGATATCTCCTTCACAATATTTCTGAGCGATCCAACCCGCTACGACGGCGGTGAACTGGTGATGGAAGGGGCCGATAGTGAAACCCCTTACAAGCTGGAGGCGGGTAGCGCGATTGTTTACCCTTCCACGACGTTGCACCGAGTGGATCCAGTTACTCGGGGTGAACGGTTGGTGGTAGTGGGCTGGGTGCAAAGCCTAATTCGCGATGTGGCCCAGCGGGAGATTTTGTTTGATTTAGAGACGGTGAAGCGATCGCTCTTTGCCCAGGACGGCAAAACCGATGAATTTGATTTGCTGTCAAAAAGTATTGCTAACCTGCTGCGTCAGTGGGTGGATTAATCTCGCTGATTGCAGCACGGAGGTCTCTTCAACTGAGCCCCTTCTGTCGCCTAGCGGTCGTGGTCAGACCTTCGCCAAAAATCATCCATGTGGGTAAACAGTTGATCGATTTTGGCGGGGGTTGTAAATGGGTTCAACAGCACCGCCTTCAGCCAGCGCTGTTGTCGATAGACCGGCAGTGACATGAACCCGTTGCCTATATTCAGTAGATACTGCTGCAGATCCTGGTTCCAAGCGTCGGGAGATCGCCCCTCAGGACAACCTCGAAAGCAAATCACATTCATCTCAGGTACCGTCGCCAGCTCTAGATAAGGGCGCTGGCGAATGGCCGCCACAAAATGTTTGGTAAGGTCATAGCTGGCATCAATCAGAGCCTCACAGCCCTTCAGGCCTAGGTGTTGCAACGATAGCCACAGCTTCAGCACATCGGCATGGCGGGTGCCCTGCACGCTGATTTCTCCCAGATTGATCCAGTCGGCCTCAGCATTCATGTAGGGTGCGGCAACCTGAAAGTGCTGCTGCAGTTTCCCCATATCTCGAAACAGCACCGAAGCACAGGTTTTAGCCACATACAGCCATTTTTGGGGATTAAAGGTGACCGAATCGGCCTGCTCAATGCCCTTGAGGCGATCGCGGTACCGTGTTGAAAAGGCCAATGCCCCCCCATAGGCACCATCCACATGGAACCAGAGGTCCTGTTGCTGGGCAATTGCAGCAATTTTAGGGAGGGGGTCAATGTTGCCTGTGACGGTGGTACCGGCGGTGGCGACGACGGCAAAGGGCTGCTGACCCTGATTTTTAGCTTGGGCGATCGCGGCGGCTAAGGCCTCAATTTTCATATGCCCCTGTTCATCAGCAGGGATGGAAATCACGCCCTCTTGCCCTAGCCCCAATAACATCGCGGCCTTGCGGATAGAACTGTGGGCCAGAGCTGACGCAAAGAAAACAGGGGGTTTCGGCAGGGTCGTTAGACCAGCGGTCAACGTGCCGAGCTTGGCGTTGCGCGCTACCGCCAGCGCCTGCAGATTAGCGAGACTGCCGCCACTGACGAGAACGCCTCCGGCCTTAGGCCCGAGGCCAAACCTTTGGGCAATGGCCGCCATGAGTTGGGGTTCTAACCGGGAGAAGACCGGCGACATTTCCACACTCAACATGTTGTTGTTGAGGGCCGCCGCCAGCCAATCACCGATGATCGAAAAGGTGGTCGGCAGCGGATCCATATGACCGATATAGCCGGGATGGGCAGGATTCATCGATTGGGCCAAGATTTGATCGAGCTGCTGCAGTAAGTCCCCGACGGCAATGGGCATGTCGGGCAGGGTCACAGCGGGGGTGTCTGCTGCCGGTAGGGGCGACTGCTGGGCGGCATCGGTCAAATAATCCAGTAGGTGCTGGCTGACCTGGTTAAGGAGCTGGGCAATCTCCTTACGATTGGCACCGGTCGGATCAATAAAGGCCATGGCGGGTAAAACAGAACGATCCAAATCGCCTCCTTTGGGGCTGAGGATGAGAAGGAGGAGCGAAGCCATGCTGGCTTGCACCCATATCAATATTGATATGGTATTCAGGGGTCGTTCTATCGCTTTTCAGAAAAGGGATTTGCAAGTTGCTTGTCCCTCAGAAGAGCCAATATCGGAATTTTAGGAACTGATTTAGAGGTTTTACTTCTTGCAACGTCAGGGCGGAACCCTTTCTATACAGGTCTTGTATGGAGTTCTGCCTAACGGATAGCTTTCTGGAGGGGAAGACCGGCGAGATGGTTTATCCCATAACTGACGTTAAGGATTTGGGGTGGCTTCCACGAGCATGGCCGCTTGAGCACTGAAACGGACTTGTCCCTCTGGAGGCGCACAGCGGCTGTAGCGGCCATCTCCGTGGAGCTGCCAAGCGTCTTGGGTGTCGGCCAGCCACCAGGTCAAATAGTCATAAAGCTGCTCCTGGAGAGCCGGGTCCCGGATCGGGGCTAGGGCCTCAATCCGCTGATCGAGTCCCCTCGGGGTCCAGTCGGCGCTGCCAATGTAAACCGCTGGATTGTCGCCATTGTGGCAGTAGAGAATGCGACTGTGCTCTACGTGACGGCCCAAGATGCTGACCACCCGAATGCGATCGCTCAGCCCCGGCACCCCTGGCCGCAGGCAACACACCCCCCGCACCACCAGCTCAACGGTGACCCCGACTTGGGAAGCGCTGTAAAGGGCATCGATAATATCGGGATCCGCCAGCACATTCAACTGGGCCATGAGCTTAGCGGGGCGACCGGCTTGGGCATGATCAATCTCTTGCTCGATCAGACGATGCAACTGCGATCGCAGCGTCACCGGGGCCACCAGCAGTTGCTGGTAAGTGCCATGGCGGGAGTAGCCGGTCAAGTAATTAAACAGATGATTGAGGTCGGTACCCAAGGTGGGGCAACTGGTTAGCAAGCCCAGGTCTGCATAGGGCTGAGGGCGACGGGGTAAATAGTCGCCCGTGCCAATGTAGGCATAGTGATGGATGGTATCTCCCAAGCGCTGGACCACCAGCACCAGGTTGGTGTGGGTTTTGAGACCGACCACCCCATAGACCACATGGGCACCCGCCTTTTCTAAGCTTTGAGCCCAGTAGAGGTTACTGGGCTCATCCAAAGTCGTGGTGAGCTCCACCAAGACGACCACCTGTTTACCGGCTTTAGCAGCCTTTAAGAGAGATCGCACCATCGGCACATCCCCAGCGGTGCGATAGAGGGTGGTCTTAATCGTCAGCACGGTTGGATCAGTGGCCGCCATGGCCACAAAGGCTTCCACGGTCGCCCCAAAGGACTGGTAGGGCAGGTGGATCAACAGATCCTGTCGCCGTAGTCGGGCCAAGATTGTTTCCGCTGAAGGCGACGGCTCTCGCCAAGGGGAATCGGGCGACGGCGGCGCTGTCCAAACCGGTGCTTGAGCGGACCAAGCCGCCGATCTCAGGTGGGGGCAATGGCGGTCAATTTGCTCGACCCATTCCCCATAGCTCAGCCACCCCAGCAAGGGGTACACAGCTTCGGGGGTGAGCCCAAGCGCCTGAAGTAATCGAGCCTGGAGCCCAGGGGGCATAGCGGCAGTGGTTTCTAAACGAACCGCCCGACCCTGGTGCGATCGCTGCTGCACGCTGGATTCGACCAGCGCCATCCAGTTCTCGGCATCGCTGTCAACGAGCCCTAAATCGGCGCTGCGGGTCACCCGAAACGGCACCACACCCCCAACCTGGTATCCCGGAAACAGGATCGCCGCATGGGCTGCAATCAACTGCTCTAAGGGCACGGCGGTCCAGTATTGCTCAGCCACCGGCTCTTTGAGCGGCACAAACCGGGCTAAAATGCGGGGCACCTTAACCCAGGCCCAGTGCCAACCTTGAGCAGACTGCACCGCCACCGCCAAGTGCAAACTCAGACCCGAAAAATCCGGCAGGCTCTGATCAGGCGGGTAAACCCAAGGCCCCAACATCGGTACAATACCTTGCTCGAATTTATGCTGGAGCTGGGCCTGTTGGCGATCGCTGACTGTACGGTAAGGGCATAATCCCAGCCCTTGCTGGGCCAGTCGAGGCCAAACCTGCCGGGTTTCATGGGCCTGCTGTCGGGCAAAAAGGGGCAATAATGCCGTTCTAACCTGTTGGAGCTGGCAAGCTGGGGTTAGGCCATCTGGGCTGAGGCCAGCATTGGCAGCGACTTGTTGGTACAAAGCCGCTACCCGCACCATAAAGTATTCGTCTAACTGACCACTCAATTGCCCCAGCCGCAGCAACTGATCACCCAAGGGCAGGTCAGGATCGATTGCGCCATAAAATTGACGCCGATAAAAAGCGACCCAACTGAGTTCGCGATTGAGGTAGTGGCACTTAAGCCAAGGCGATGTTGATACCCCCATCAAGGCCGATCCTGAAAGACCTCATCTTCAATGCCGACCCACCACTCCCCCAATCCCATCAGGGTTTCATGCAGCTCTTGCAATTGCCGCATATAGTCTTCGGGCTCCAGGGTCGCCCGTCGCTCCTTTAACTTCTGCAATTGCAAAAGTACGAGTAACCAGGGCTTAGACAGACCATCGGTGGCTTCAATGTAGCGGGCCAGATCGGTACTGTTCATCGGGGGCATAGGCTCAGTCAGCGCGTTAACGCCCACTGTAGCGTCCTGCCCTCAGCATTTGCATCCACCGCCGAGATCAGGCGCGTTTACCGCAGCTTCATATCCATCAAATTACGATGTAGATGTGCCGAATAAATTACCCATCGCCGCCTGCAACTTCAATAATGAAACATACGTCAAAGTATCTTTAGTTACCGTTTTATCGGAACTGTTCTGTCGGGTATGGTTCGCATTTATATTCAGCTTTACGGTAAGGTGCATGGGGTCGGTTTTCGTTACCATACCCGCAACGAAGCTAGCAAACTGGAGCTGGTCGGATACGTTAAAAATCGTACCGACGGGTCTGTAGAAATCATCGTCGAAGGGGACGAGGATCCGGCTCGTCAGCTCTTAGCCTGGGCCAGACAAGGGCCTCCCGCTGCCCAAGTGGAGCGGGTTGAGGTCGTCTACGAGATTCCCACTGACGAATTTGGCACTTTTTCCATTGAGCGCTAGGGCGCGTTATTAATACCGCGTGAAAGTCTTACTGGGTAAACATTGCCGCGCCCGCCTCATAATATTGCTAGGGGCTGAAACTATTGCACCACAAGGATCCTAAGCTTAATTGATCACAGCTCCTAGGCATTGTCTTGTTAAAGAGTGAGACACTCAAACCCTCTCGACTACTCAAGCTACGAACTGCTGGGTGATTAGGACCTGTATCGCCTCGGGCGTCAACGGTTTAGAGAATAGGTAACCCTGTCCTGATTCACAGCGCAGGGCCTTGAGTTGGGAATGGTGTTTAGGGGTTTCGACCCCTTCTGCCACTACTTCTAAACCCAGGTTCCAAGCCAACCGGACAACGGATTGCAAAATCTCTAGCTTTTCGTAAGAGGTATCGGCATCTTCAATGAAAGAGCGATCTATTTTGAGGGCATCAAAGGGAAAGCGATAGAGATAGCTCAGCGAAGAATAACCAGTGCCAAAATCATCGATTGAGAGCTTGATGCCCATTTCACGAATCCGACGCAATTTATCCACAATCGAGGCAGAATTTTCAATTAATACACTTTCAGTAATTTCTAGTTTTAGATTTCGGGCCTGAAGCTGGGTTTCGGTAAGGATGTTTTGAATTTGCTCAACCACATCATCTTGGGAAAACTGCTTGCTCGACATGTTGACGCTGACAAAGAGGTCTTGAGTCTTTGTGTTTGTCTTTTGCCAAACCCTAAGCTGCCTACAGGCTTCCCGTAAGACCCACCACCCTAAAGGCACGATTAATCCGGTTTTTTCTGCAATTTTAATGAACTTGGCTGGGCTTAGTAGCCCCTGTTCGGGGTGCTGCCAACGGACCAGGGCTTCGAAACCAATGGTTTCTTCAGAGCGAATCAAGACAATCGGTTGGTAGTGCAGGACCAATTCTTGATTTTGGATGGCGGTACTGAGGGCCATCTCTAGGCGCAAATCCCGCTCAAGCTGGCTCTGCATCGTATCTTCAAAGAGACGATAGCGCTGCCCTGAGGTTTTCTTGGCTTGATACATGGCCACACTGGCATCCCGGAGCAGATCTTCTGGATGCTTTGAGGTTTTATCCCCAAAGGCGATCCCCATACTGGTGTCGATATGAATGGGGTGCTCTGTGAGTAAAAAGGGTTGATCGAGTTTTGTGTAGAGGCGCTCAAGGGTATTGACCACTTCTGAGTACGAGGCCACATCTTCGAGCAGCAAGGCAAAGGTATCACTTCCCAACCGCGAAACGGTATCTTCTGACCGAAGACTGGTGGTGAGCCGACGGGCAAACTCTGACAGCAAGCGATCGCCAATATTGTGATCAAAGGCATCGTTGATCAGCTTCAGGTGATCGATGTCGATATAGACCACGGCAATTGAGTTTGAAGGACCATGTTCTAGTCGCGTTAAGGCATGATCGACCCGATCAATAAACACGCTCCGCTGCAGTAAACCGGTTAAGCCATCTCGTAGTCCGGCGGTTGCTGCCGCTTTTGCCTTGCGCGTTGTAATATCTTGAACCATCACAACGGCCCCGGATTGGGTCGGGTTCGTTGCTTCCGCCAGGGGAAATCCGTTGAACTTGAGCCAGTGGCCTTGTCCCAATTGTTTCGTCGATAAAAAGAGTTCTACGTCCGTAATTCTACGGCCTGAGATAATCTGTTTTAGAGGTAACTCAGCCGTATTTAAGGGGCTGAGATGTTCTCCATGGCGAAGCTGGCGTAGGTTCGCACCGCAGTTCCAAAGGGTGGAAAAGTCATTTTCAAATAGGGTTTTGGCCTGCTCATTGGCATAGACAACCTCATAGGCATGGGTTGTCACAATAACGGCCTCTTGACAAGCGTCAAAAAGTCGTGAGCAGGCGCTGGAAAGAGCTTGCATTTATATTGTCTCAATAAGAGGGCACCTCGTGCCCTTGGGCGATCTTAGGGACTCTATTGCAAGGTACCCATTTTCCGGGAGGAAAGCCTGAAAATCGTGCCCATTTTAAGCCAGAATGCTTTTGCCAGGGGCTTGACGCTTATTCCAACGCCTCAATGATGGCCAAGAGTTGTTCGTAGTCCTGAGTCGCTCCGGCTGCCTTGAATGAGTCCGCTGCTACTTGGAAATCAGCGATCGCCCCAGCGGTATCCTGCAACTCCACCTTGGTATGACCTCGATTGATATAGGCCAAGGCATCTTTTGGATCGAGTTGAATCGCTTTGTTAAGGTCAACGATCGCGGCTTTGTCGTTGCCGAGAAGATGCTTAGCAAATCCGCGATTGTTGTAGGCTTCTGCAAAAGTTGGATCTAGGCGAATAACTTCGGTGTAGTCAGCAATCGCTGCCTCGTATTGCTCTAGCTCGGCCCTAGCAATCCCTCGGTTGTGATAGGCCCTGAGAAAGTCAGGGTCTTTTTGGATGGCTTGAGTATATTCGGCAATTTCGGCCTCATAATCCCCTAAGTTGGCGTAAATCAAACCTCGGGTGTAGTAGGTAGAGGCGGCGTTAGGATCGAGCTGTATGGATTGGTCATAGTCAGAGAACGCTGCCTCGTAATCCCCCAGTTGATAGTGCAGCCAGCCACGATTGTTATAGGTCAACACAAACTCAGAATCGAGCTGAAGGGCTTGGTTGTAGTCGGCCATGGCCCCTTCGTAGTCTCCGATCTGGAATTTGGTGAAACCGCGATCGTTGTAAGCCCCGGCAAAGTCAGGATCAAGCTCAATGGCCTGGTCATAGTCTAAGATTGCTCCTTCAAGGTTCCCAGCTTGGGCTTTGCTAATAGCGCGCTCAATTAAATCCTCTGCAGTGATGGGTTCATCAGAGTTGCTGGATGGCTCTGACAATGGGGTAGGTGTTTCGGGAAGGGTACTGGATGGCTGATTGGAACCGCAAGAGACAGACATTAGGGCAAAGAGACCCATAGTTGTGATGACTGCAAAAGTACGAATCACCCTAAACCACTGCATAACTGAAGCCCTCCCACCTTTGATATTCCTTATTTCCGTGATTCCCCTCTTGGAGGAGGATGCCTCTAAATCCATTCGCTAGAAAGTTCAGTCTTTCTAGATCTTTGACCGCGATTGAATTTGTCGTATCCTTAAGGCTATTGCAGCTCTGAAAGCCTTTCCAAAGTTGATTGATAATAGTCTGTTTGGCCAGTTGCTTTGAATAAGTCTGCAGCAATTTGCAAGTCAGAGATCGCTCCAGGCTTATCATTTAACTCTATTTTAGAAATGCCTCGATTTTTGTAGGCTCCACCAAGACTTGGATCCAGTCGAATCGCTGCATCGAAATCTAATATCGCGCCCTCATGATCATCCAAAAATTGTTTCGAGTAACCACGATTGCTGTAAGCTAAAGCAAAGTTTGGATCCAGTCTTATTGCCTCATCAAAATCATCAATAGCACCTTCAAGATCACCTAGAAGGTCTTTTAAGAAGCCTCGATCATGATAGGCAAGAACATTTTCTGGATCTGACCTTATCGCCTCATCAAAGTCAGCCATAGCTCCTTCGAAATCACTTAAATCCTGCTTCAAACGGCCACGATTAGCATAGGCATACGAATAGTCAGGATCAATCCTTATTGCTTCACTATAATCAGTAATGGCCCCTTCAAAATCACCTAACTCTTTTTTTGAAATACCTCGATTGTTATAGGAAAAGGCATGGTTTGGATCTATTCGAATTGCCTCGTCATAATCAGAGATGGCTCCAGCATAATCTCCTGAACTATACTTTAAAAATCCTCTATTGCTGTATGCAGAAGCATGATTTGGATCTAGCTGAATTGCTTTATTGCAATCGGAAATTGCCCCTTCTAAATCACCCAGAAACTGTTTGACAACACCGCGAGTGTTATAGGCGTCAGCATAGTCAGGATTCAGTCTTATTGCCTCATCGTAGTCAGAAATAGCTGCTTCATATTGGCCTAGACTCGCTTTCACATCGCCACGAGCCTTATAGGCGTCAGCATAGTCAGGCTCCAACCGAATCGCCTCGTTACAATCACTGGCTGCGGCGTCATGTTGGCCTATCACAGCTTTTGCGCGGCAACGACCGCTGTAAGCGTCTGCATAGTCGGGCTTCAAACGAATGGCTTCATCGTAAGCAGAGATCGCCCCCTCAGAGTCTTCCGCCTCAAGTTTGCTTTCACCCAATTCGAACCAGCCCTCTGCAGTGCTGGGCTCATCTGGCAATGGGGCAGTGGTTTCAGTTGTGTCATTAGATTGTGGTTTTGAGCCGCAAGAGGCTGCTGTCAGGGTCAGACCCCCTATCACTGCAACAACTACAAAAGTACGAATTAGCCCAACCCACTGCATAACTAACAACTCTGCAACTTCAGAGCCATTCTCTATCTAAACTTTTCTGCTCTGGGCATCCCTCAAAAAATCTTCTAAATCAGTCGAGGGCGTATTTACTAAGTTTCCAATGCTTCAAAAACAGGAGGCAGAGATGCAAAATACATCTCTGCCTAAAACGATGAACGTTTGATTACGGTTCAGACTAGACTCTTGACTGTTGCCTTTGCAGTCATCTCATCTTTATGATCGCCAGCTTATCGATCGCGTTAATTCAAATAGGCGACTTTGAGCTCTGTGGCAAATCCTGTAAACAGTTGTGCTTATTCCCTAGGGTGCATCATTAACTACAGGTGAAAGCCTAGCTAGGCAAACGTTGCCGTGCCTGCCCCTGTAGTATTGCTAGGGACCATAACCATGGCACCACAAAGAATCTGATTAGTCCCTAGACATCGCTATCGCCGCTGGACTAACACCGAGTCATCTAACAGTTGTTTGGTATGGGTCGAGGGCAATACTGGTTGAAAATTGGCGTTGCCGCAATGTATCTCAAAGCCCTACAACTGAGGCATTTCCGGAATTATAGGGAGCAGGTGATCACCTTTACGGCTCCGAAAACTATCGTGCTGGGGGATAACGCCCAGGGGAAATCTAACCTGCTGGAATCGATAGAGCTGTTGGCGACGCTACGATCGCACCGCTGCCATCGCGATCGCGACCTGATTCAGACGGGGCAGGCTGCAGGCCGCATTGCCGCCACGGTACAGCGGGAGGTGGGTCTATCGGAGCTGGCTCTAATGCTGCGGGCGGGGGGGCGTCGCACCGCCATCCGCAATGGTGAGAAACTGCGCCGTCAGGGGGATTTCTTAGGGGCGCTAAATGCAGTGCAATTTTCCAGCCTGGACTTGGAGCTAGTGCGGGGGGGGCCGGGAGAGCGGCGCACCTGGCTGGATACACTGCTGATGCAGTTAGAACCGGTTTATATCAACATCTTGGGACAGTATGCCCAGGCCCTAAAACAGCGCAATGCTTTGCTGCGTCAGGCTAAAGGCCACCCCGACCCCACTCAACTGGCCCTGTGGGATGCCCAACTTGCGGCCCTCGGCACCCGCTTGATGCGGCGGCGATCTCGGGGGCTTAGCCGCCTGGTGCCCATCGCCCAGCAGTGGCACCAGGCGATCAGCGGCCAAACTGAAGTGCTAACCCTGCAGTACCGACCCAATGTAGCGATAGTGAGCGATGATCCAACGGAAATTCAGGGGGCCTTTTTAGAGAAAATTCAGCAGCGGGCGATCGCCGAGCAGCAGCAGCATACGTCTTTGGTCGGTCCCCACCGAGACGACATCGAGTTTACGATTAACGACACCCCAGCCCGACAATATGCCTCCCAGGGCCAACAGCGCACCCTCGTGCTGGCTTTGAAGCTAGCAGAGCTGAAATTGATTGAGTCCGTCGTGGGAGAACCCCCGCTTTTACTTCTAGACGATGTGTTAGCAGAACTGGATCTCAACCGCCAAAATCAGCTCCTAGAGGCGATTCAAGACCGGTTTCAAACGGTGATTACCACCACCCACTTGGGAAGCTTTGAAGCCCAATGGCTGAAAGCCTCCCAGGTATTAACGGTCAAAGCCGGAAAGCTGGCTGCCTCCTAGGCGCAAGTCCCGTATCATTGCAGAGTTCAAAACTCACCCCATCACCGCCCTACCCCTTGGATTGGCCAGTCTATGTGCAAGGTCAGGACCCCTTTAATCGTTAGGATAAAGTCGCCGCACCGCCCAGTCGAGTAGACAAAGCTAAAAACAAGTACATCTAAAAGAGTTCATAAAGAAGTCAAAAAGAATTTACAAAGAACCATGAAGTGGTGTTAATATTTCTATACAGAGGTCGGGTGATTACTCACTTCTGAATTCATACTCCTTTCCTTTAGGACTCATTTATTATGACAACCGCACTACAACAGCGCAGTAGCGCTTCGTTGTG
>ERZ1740060.650-NODE-650-length-16123-cov-8.882873_pt1 | contig 16123 bp, 12 predicted proteins | sample MGYA00581743_ERZ1740060 | MGnify/ENA primary metagenome ERZ1740060 (study PRJEB43018, sample SAMN04849235) | marine metagenome | isolation source: floating plastic debris | place: Pacific Ocean | collected 2008-08-27 | study: EMG produced TPA metagenomics assembly...
GGGCTGCTGGACCACCCATGCCGATCAAAAGTGGTATAACCGCCGCTGTGAGGACTTACTGGTACAGGCGGAAATCTTTTCAGCGATCGCCACCCTCACCACCGATCACCCCTACCCCCACGCAGAACTCACCCAAGCCTGGAAGCAGAGCCTTTTCAACCAGTTTCACGACATCCTGCCCGGTACTGCGATCCCCGAAGTATTTGTCACCGCCAATCAGGACTGGGCAGCGGCAAAGACCACCGCAGAGCAGATTTTAGAACGGGCGATCGCCACCCTCATGAAAGGGATGGTCTGGCCCCAGCCGCCTATCCCTGGGGCCATCCCCATCGCGGTGTTTAATAGCCTGAACTGGGAGCGCACCGAAGTCGTCACCCTGTCTTGGCCTGATGTAGAGATGCAATCTTGGCGGGTTGTGGACGACGTTGGAAACCCTGTGCTCTCCCAGCCCAGCCAGATTCGCCCCGAAGTCCCACCTGGGGTTGCTGATCATCCCCCTTCACTGCAATCTGTGTTGCTGTTTGTCGCTACTTCTGTGCCGTCCGTGGGCTACCGTCTGTACTGGCTAATCCCTCAAACAGATGCTAGTAGGTTGGGTGAAGCATCAGCGGAACCCAACCTATCTGGGACGGATGTTGGGTTGCACTCCATTTCACCCAACCTACCCACAGAATCTGACGTAGGGGCGCAAGGCCTTGCGCCCTCCCCTACAAACGCCCCCTGGCAGATTGTTAACGAATCCTTGGTCGTAGAAGTCTGCCCTCAAACCGGTGATTTGTTGACCCTTAGATCGGCATCCGAGGGCGATTCCTTGATTCGGGCTTCTGCGAATCAACTGCAGGTCTTTAAGGATGAAGGGCAATACTGGGACGCATGGAACATTGCCCCTGACTATCAAGATCATCCGCTCGAAGCCCCGGTCTTGCAATCAATTGAATGGGTCGAACAGGGACCGGTGCAGCAGCGGTTACGGGTGATGAAACAACTGGGCGATTCCACGATTCAGCAGGACTACGTGCTGGATGCCTGCGCCCAGTATCTGACCGTAGAGACCGAGGTGGACTGGCACGCCTGCCAGGTGGTGCTGAAAGCGGCTTTCCCATGCAATCTAGAAACCGATCACGTGACTGCGGGTATTCCCTTTGGGGCGATTTCCCGTCCCCTTAACTCCGCTGATCCCCATCAGCAGGCCAAGTGGGAACTGCCGGCTTGGCAATGGGCCGATCTCAGCGATAGGGAACAGGGGATGAGTCTTCTGACGGATTACAAACACGGGGTGGATGCTAGGCCGGACCAATTGCGACTGACCCTACTCAAAGCCCCCCTATGGCCGGACCCAGGGGCTGATCGCGGTTTCCACCAATTTCGCTACGGCATCTTGCCCCACGCCGGGGACTGGCGGCAGGCACGCACGCCTCAACGGGCGATCGCTTTCGGGCAACCCATGACCGCCAGGATTCAAAACGCGACCAGCCTAACCGTAAGGGCGCAAGGCCTTGCGCCCGCTCCCACATCACAAAGCTTCCTATCCTTGGGAAGTGACAACGTTGGGCTAGCCGCATTTAAACGCACTGAGGATCCAGCGGTTGGCTGGATCCTCAGGTGTTGGGATATGTACGGCGAAGGCAGCGATACTTCAATACAACCCCCCATAGAGATGGAGGGCTATACAGTCACCAATTTGCTGGAGGAGGAGGTTGTGGACGATCGTCCCAATACCCTAGTCCCCTGGCAGATTAAGACTTACCGTTTTGAAAATAGGCGGCAAGGGCCTGCTCAGTAATTTCAGCCATGCTAATGCCCTGCTTCGCCGACGCTTCTTTGAGCTGGGCATGCATCTCACGAGAGAGGCCAACCCGGTGCTTCCGCCGACTCGGCGACGCCTGCCCAGGAACGTAGGATTCGCAAAAGTTACGAATTGCGTCAAACCCAACCCGATCACAAAAGTCCCCAAAACTTTCCCTTAGCTGACGGTCCTTCTTAAAGAAGACAAACATCGGTTCCAGGGTCTTTTCTAAATCATCAATCTCCATGCGCTGCATATAGGGCCGCGCCAAACGAGTCTGATGGGGCGCTCCGCCCAGCCAGAGCTGATACATCGTGGCGCCACTGCCCACAAATCCCAATTCAGCCATGTAGGGACGGGCACAGCCGTTGGGGCAACCGGTCATGCGCACAACAAAATGCTCGTCCCCAAGATTGAACTTATCGAGCAACATCTGGATGCGATCTAGCATGCTGGGCAGGGCTCGCTCCGCCTCAGTCATAGCTAGACCACAGGTCGGTAGAGCCGGGCAGGCCATGGCATAGCGATGCAGCAGACTGATTTGGTCCTCAGCGTCAATGCCGTTGCTGCGCAAAATCCGATCAATTTCTGCTTTATGGGCAGGCTCAATTTCCGTGAGCAACAGGCTTTGGTTACTGGTCAACCGCATCGGCAACCGGTAGCGCAGCTCAATCTCCTTCAGGGCTGACTTCAGCTTGAAGGTGCCGTTGTCATAGACCCGGCCATTCTCAATGTGAATCCCTAAGAAAAGCTTGCCGTCTCCCTGCTCATGCCAGCCCAAGTAGTCATAGAACTTCCACTCGGGTAAAGGCTTATAGGGCTGAAATTTCTTGCCCAAATACTCCTCAACCTTGGCCCGAAACTTCTCAACCCCCCAGTCATGAAGCAGATACTTCATGCGAGCATGGCGACGCTGTTCGCGATCGCCATAATCGCGCTGGGTGGCCACAATTGCCTTGACTGCGTCGTAAACGTCTGCTTTGTCGACATAGCCAATCTCATCGGCAATGCGGGCAAAGGTCTCCTCTTTGTTATGGGTACGGCCCATACCGCCGCCAGCCAGAACATTAAAGCCCTGTAGCTCTTGATTCTCATCCAGGATTACCACCAGGGTGACATCCTGGGTGTAGGCATCCACCGAGTTATCGCCAGGGACCGTAACTGAGCACTTAAACTTACGGGGCATGTAGTAGGTGCCATAAATCGGCTCCACACTGTCCTCAATATTGCTGCCATGGAGGTTGCGCCGCCGAGCTTCGACCACCTCCGGGTGTTCCTCTGCGGTTACGGCTTTTTCCCCGTCCAGCCAAATCTCGTAATAGGCTGGCGTTTGTGGGGTTAATAAATCGGCAATGCGATTCGCATAGTCCCGAGCATAGACGTACTCAGGTTTGTCTTTGATCGGGGCGGGGACCGCCATTACATTACGGCTGAGGTCACCACAGGCCCCCAATGTAGATCCCATACTGCGAATAATCGCCGCCATGGTGGCTTTTAGGTCTTTCTTGAGAATGCCGTGAAGCTGAAATGCCTGACGGGTCGTCGCACGGATATTGCCATAACCGTACTTATCCGACAGCTCGTCCAGCGTCAGGTAAAGCTCTGCAGGAATAAATCCGCCAGGATTACGCGTCCGCAACATCATGCGGTAATCTCTTCCCTTCCCTTTCTCTCGCTTGCCCCGAATCTGCTGCTGATAGGAACCATGAAACTTAAGAATCTGGATTCCATCCTGGCTGAAGTGATCCGTATCTTCCTTGATTTCTGAAGCGATCGGCTCCCGCAGAAAATCACTACGTTCTTTAATACCCTCAAGCTTAGAACGTTTACTTGCGGTAGGTTCAGTCACCGGCTCAGTGGCAGGCACTGACGTCTGAACGACTTGCTTAATTGGGGAAATCGGAGCTTGAACCATGACTCAGCAAAAGATGACAATGAACAGGTAGACGATTCTAAAGCTACAAAAACGTCGGCAACAGGAACTCAAGCCTTCATAAGAATATTTATATTTCGAGAGGGAAAGGTTAACCAATCAAATCGCTTCAATCCAGATTCTCCGGTAATCCGATGGAGATTCTGGTGTATACGGCCTACTGTATCACAGGTGACTAGTTGTGCGGGCCCGCTTTTGGGGAGAAATGGCGAACTCATGACAGTCTTGTTTTCACGTGAGCGCACGCTTTTTAGGAGCTCGCGGCAATGTTCTAACCCTGAAGGATAAGCGGGGAAACGATGTATGCCAATTGTGAGTATTGAGGGAGATTTGCCTCAGGCAGCAAATCTCCTGGCTGAAGTGTCGTTGGGTTAAGAGGCGCTACGTGTAAGCAGTCATGCTGCTAGTGTTAGTATTCCGATCTGCTTTTTAGCCAACGGCTAGCGGGCGGGTCATCAATCTAAAATCTGTGTTGTCAGAGTAGGAGTTTGAATTTATGGCACTTCGATTGGGGGATACTGTCCCCAACTTTACTCAGCAGTCCACCATAGGAGAAATCGACTTTTATGATTGGGCTGGAGATAGCTGGGTCGTCTTATTTTCTCATCCAGCTGATTACACCCCTGTATGCACAACAGAGCTGGGTACAGTAGCAAATCTTAAGGCCGAATTTGATGCCCGCAATGTCAAAGCGATTGCATTGAGTGTGGACGATGTTGAGTCCCATAAAGGGTGGATTAAGGATATTGAAGAGACTCAATCCGCAACGATGAACTATCCGATTTTGGCGGATGGAGATCGCAAGGTGTCAGATCTCTACGACATGATTCACCCTAACGCCAGCAATACGCTGACCGTGCGGACAGTCTTTATTATTTCTCCCGATAAAAAGCTCAAGCTCAATCTGACCTATCCGGCAAGTACAGGGCGTAACTTCGCCGAAATCTTGCGGGTGATTGACTCTTTGCAGCTCACTGCTTATCACAGTGTTGCTACCCCAGCTAACTGGAATGATGGTGACGACTGTGTGATTGTGCCATCCATTAAAGAGCCGGAAGAGTTAAAACAGAAGTTTCCGAAAGGCTATACAGAGGTAAAACCCTACTTGCGGATGACACCACAGCCCAATAAGTAGGCGAAACTATCATCTGTCAATTGAGTGCAGATTCAAATCTTTGAGCACAAAGAGAAGGGTGAGCCATACAAATGCTATTGGCTTGCCCTTTTTTTAAGGTCATTGACTAGGCGAGGTGTTTTCCTCCTGTTTTCAGAAGCACAATAAAGTGTCAATGCTCAGTCGCATCTCGGGAACTCAAAAGCCTCAGCCAGCCCATCACTAAATTAGAGCGATGACGAAGCTATCTGTCGATAAAACGGTTAGGATCACCTGCAGGAAAATGATGTCAATTCTCATTTGACGGCATTGGTCCCAAGCATAAAAGCCCTTGAAGATGGCGGTCCGAGTGATCTAGCCCAAAGATTTCATGCCTTTTGACTTGTCTTGTAAGTGCGAATATATTCTATTAGCGCTGCTGGAATTAGCGACCCATCACCCAACGGGCGATCGGCTGCAGATTCGGCAGATTGCCACGCGGCAAAATATTCCCGAGCGCTATTTGGAACAGCTGCTGCTGGTCCTCCGCAAGGGGGGGCTCGTGCAGAGTATGCGGGGTATGCACGGAGGGTACTTACTGGCCCGCGCTCCGCAGGAAATTACGCTGCTGGAAATTGTGGAATGTGTGGAGGGCGGCACGGGTGATGGGTCGCCCTGTGATGAGCAGCCGACGGATAGTGTTGTGGTGCAGGAAATTTGGGCAGAGGCGCAGAGTGCGGCCCATGAGGTGTTATCGAACTGTACGCTGCAGACGCTGCTAGAGCGGCGGGATGCAAAGCAGCAGTCGGGAATGATGTACTACATCTAAATCGGTCATGGGGTGAATTGGCTCAACGTTGCAGCAGCCAATGTTACCTTCAGAATTGTGCGTCCGCCGTGGTGAACCCTCGGCATATGGCAGCGATTTTATGGCCGTCGGGATCTCGTACATAGGCGGCATAAAAGTCTGGATTGTACTGGGTTCGCAGCCCTGGGGCACCTTCTGAAGTACCGCCGTTCAGAACTGCCAGACGATGGAAGTTATTCACATCTCTCCAGGTCTTTGCCCGCAAAGCGACCATTGTTCCATTTCCGACCGTTGCCGCTAGACCATTAAAGGGCTTACAGACCCATAGCGCCAATTCCGTTGCGCCGTGATCCTCATAGGTGCCCCAGCCCAGCCAATCTTCCCAATCTGATTCACCTGCAATGTCACAGCGCTGCATCCCAAGTGCGCTCAGGGTGGCATCGTAGAATTTGGCGGAGCGGGCCAGATCATTGCTGCCGAGGGTGATGTAGGTGAACATAGCCGGAAAGTAGGATGGGTATCGTAAGCCCCACAATGAATATACGGTATCAAAATCGAATTTTCAGTGACTTCTAAAAGCCGGTATAGATCCGCCTTCTCTAATGTCGGAACATGGGCGATCCTTTAGAGAAAATAATGCCTAATGTTGAGTTTTCTGGTGCTCATAAGTTAGAAAAAACTGCAGATTTGCCATTGAAATTCACTGTCTAAAACTATTGCTTTGTGCAATAGAAAATTTCACCACTAGCAGATGTTAGTCCCATCTTCTCTGCATCATTATCATCAACTAAATCGCTTGCGTTGATAACTTCTACAGAGAATCCTGAATCGCGGAGTCTTTCAACATAATCCAAACCATAACACCTAACATGATCCTCCTGGCCAAAGACTTTTAATCGCTCTTTGGGATTAATAATTGATGAATCCTCAAATGTTTTCTCGCGCATGATTGGAACATTGAGTATTGCCCATCCATCATTTCTGAGAACTCGAAAAAATTCCCTAATAGCCTTACGATCATCAATGACATGCTCCAAAACATGGTTGCAGTAAATGGCATCAAATGACTGATCTGGATATTGAATATTGCAAATATCCATTGTTACCATAGCGCGACTAAATAGATCAGCAGTTAAGTAGTTACTGCCCAAAATCTTCTTGAACTTTGATTCAAAACACGACTCTGGCGCTACGTGAAGCATTTTCTGAGAATGGCCATCGAACAGGTTGGTTTTTTCTTTCAAGAATAACCACAGAAGGCGGTGGCGCTCTAAAGCACCGCAATGAGAACATTGAGCATCTTTACGCCCTCCTGCTCCGTATGTCATGAAGTGACCCGATGATTTATTGCAAACTGGACAATATCTCTCTTCTCCGGAGTAAAATAACGCCCATATAGTGAAACGCAGGCAGGTCTTTACCCACCCCGGCAGGTTAGAAGTAAGTCTTCTCAAATTTGGTTCCTCACTTGTATTCGATCTGTAGCTTCGTAATATTTAGACCCGTATTTGCCCCTATGTAAAGTCTCTATTTCTGGATTTTATTATGTTATTTTGAAATATAGGTATGAGTAGATTTGGTCTGATTTTCTGAATCTCAACCTTTTCTTTTTGGCGTTAAAATTATTTCTCAATAAATTGTTTGAAATAAGTTTTGTTCAAGTCTATTTAAATGGAACCTCCCGCGTTGTGTGCATTCAAAATTAGCGCCTAATACGTTTTCGTGATGATTGTTGGCCAGAGGATTGACTTTTTAGGACTTGCGTAATTTTTCGATAGAAATAAAATTTCTTTCCTATGGCAGTCGCCAGTCCGGCTAGGACAAGACTGCGACCCACTTTGCTTATGCGCTAAAGCTCAGAGCAATCCTAGGTGCTCTAGGCAAAGTGGCCAGTGCTATAAATATGGCGACCCTGCCAAAGACCCATGCAACAGGGTCAGATTTGTTGCTCACCATTTTAAGTCAGCTATGCTGGGCGCAACGCTTCGGGATCTCAAGAACATGGGGTTGATGCCTGGATTGCTGTAAGGCTGGCGCTGAGTCTCTGTTTTGGTTTCAGCGCGAAAGTCTGACCTTGAAACAAGCTGCTATGCAGTTTCAAGGGAGAAAAAGTTGTCGAAGATGCGATCTCCCACCTCATTCAAGCGAGTTTGAAACTGGTCCAAATATTCATGGAGGCCCCCTTTGAATACCTCGTCAATGGTGGTGTATTCTAGCTCCGATCGCAGTCGTCCTAGGGCGCGATCGGAGCTCGTGTGCCAAGTTCCAGAGGTGGTGCCAGAGATTTGCTGCAGGGAATGCTCAGCCGCCAACAGACAGAACTGAATCGAGCGGGGAAACTCCCGGTTCAAAATCAAAAACTCCGTCACCCCCATCGGGGTAATCCGCTGCTGACACTTGCGATACATCTCATAGGCGCTAGCCGATTTGAGCAGGGCGATCCACTGCAGATCATCCAAAGGCGTGCCGATCGCTTTTACAGACGGCAGCAAAATGTAGTACTTCACATCCAGGATGCGGGCAGTCTTGTCGGCCCGTTCCAGTAAACGGCCTAGGTGACCAAAATTCCAGCCTTCGTTGTGGCTCATGGTGGCATCCATGATCCCCGCAAATAGATGACTGGCGAGCTTGACCTCGGGGTAAAACGCATGGACATCGGCTAAGGAGCCTGCCTCAGCTGCGTCTTTCACCATTAAGTAAAAGGCGTTCACCTGCTCCCACATTTCAGAGGAGATCACTTCCCGCACCGAGCGGGCATTTTCCCGCGCTGCCTTAACGCAGGACAGAATCGAATTGGAATAGCCGCTGTCAAAGGTGAGGAACTGCAGCACATTTTCTGAGGTGGATTCCCCATACCGCTCTCGAAACAGCTCTAGGTCCCCGGTGGTGACCACTAAAGGCTCCCACTGCTGGTTCACGCCAGGAGGACAGTCGAGCAGCAGGTTGAGATTTACCTCGACGAAACGGGCTACGTTTTCGGCCCGCTCCACATAGCGGTTCATCCAGTAAATCGAGGCGGCAACGCGGCTGAGCATAGGGCAGGGAAGTAAAGGAGCGTAGGGGCGCAAGGCTTGCGCCCAATAAAATCAAGAAGAGGTAGTTTGAAAACGCTATTCACCGGGTTCGGCTTTAACAACCCAGGTGTCTTTACTGCCGCCCCCTTGGGAAGAGTTGACCACCAGTGAACCTTTTTTCAGAGCCACCCGAGTTAAGCCACCGGGGTTTACGTGGACATCTTTGCCATACAGGATATAGGGCCGCAGGTCCACATGGCAGCCTTCAAACGCGTCGTCAATTAGGGTCGGCACGCGGGACAGGCAGAGGGTGGGCTGGGCGATATAGCCGCGTGGGTTTTGTTGGATTCGTTTTGCGAACTCGGCCTGCTGTTCAGCAGTGGATTGGGGACCGACTAACATGCCGTATCCGCCAGAGGCGTTGGTGGCTTTCACCACCAGTTTGTCCAGGTTGGCCAGAACATGCTGCTGCTGTTTGGGGTCTTCGCACAGATAGGTGGGGACGTTAGGGATGATTTGTTCTTCGCCGAGGTAGTAGCGAATCATTTCCGGCACGTAGGCGTAATCCAGCTTGTCGTCAGCAACGCCGGTGCCTAGAGCATTGGCGATCGCCACCCGTCCTTGGCGGTATACCTCCATCAGCCCTGGGATGCCCAGCAGCGAATCGGGCCGAAAGGCCAGCGGATCGATAAAGTCATCGTCAATGCGGCGATAAATCACATCCACCTGCTGCAACCCCTTGGTGGTGCGCATTTTTAAATAGCCATCGGCCACCACCAAATCGGGCGGTTCGACCAGCTCGGTGCCCATCTGCTGGGCCAAAAAGGAATGCTCAAAATAGGCGGAATTGTAAGTGCCGGGGGTGAGCACGACTACGCGCGGCTCGCTCTGAGTCGGCGGAGCGAGATTGAGCAGGGTTTCGAGCAGTTGGCTGGGGTAATCATCTACTGGCTGAATATCCAGCACCGAAAACAACTGGGGAAAGGTGCTCTTCATGACGCGGCGGTTTTCGAGCACATAAGACACCCCCGAAGGACAGCGGAGATTGTCTTCGAGCACGTACCAACCGCCATCGCGATCGCGCACTAAATCAGTACCCGTGATGTGACACCAAATTCCCTTCGGCGGCTGTAGCCCCATACAGGGCTGCAAAAAGCCAGGGGCCGACTCAATCACATGGCGAGGAATCACCGAGTCTCGCAGAATTTTTTGATCGTTGTAAATGTCATCTAAGAAGCAGTTGAGGGCTTCAATCCGCTGCTTCAGGCCCCGTCCGAGCCAAGCCCATTCCGCCGCTGAAACCACCCGAGGAATGATGTCGAAGGGAAAAATCCGCTCCGTACCTTCGCTGTCGCTGTAGACATTAAACGTAACCCCCAGCTTAAACAGCATGTTTTGGGCGACCTGCTGGCGCTGTTTCAAGTCATTTAAGGAGAGGGTATTGATGCGATCGATCAGTAGGGCCGATTCAGGACGGGGTTGCCGTGCTTTGAGAAACAGCTCATCAAAAAAGTTGCCAGGGTCATAGGCGTCAAACAATGGCATCAAACAGGACCCCCCAGCCCCAGTCAGGGCATCAACATACCCTTATGGGATAAGGGCTACTGAGTTGCAAGACTGTAACTCAGACTACCTACTGTCTTTACAGGGTCTAACATCGGCATCGATCAGGCTTGGGTTAAACCGCCTAGGACAGGACCCACTGAACCAGGGTCCGTACCCCAAACCCTGTGCCACCCGGGCTGTTGTAGCCGTTTTCCTTCTCAGTCCAGACGGTGCCAGCAATATCGAGGTGGGCCCAGGGGACCGTCTCGATAAATTGCTTTAAGAACAGTGCTGCCGTAATCGCGCCCCCAAAGCGAGGGCCGGTGTTTTTCATATCAGCCACGATGGATTTGAGGCCGTCGAAGTACTTCTCTTCGAGGGGCATCTGCCAGTACTTTTCCCCGGCCACCCCGGCTGCGGCCTGCAGATCCTTTGCCAAGGTATTGTCGCTGCTCCAGAGTCCGGCAATATTATCCCCTAGGGCAACGATGCAAGCACCGGTTAGGGTGGCCAAATCAACGATCGCATCCACGCCCAGCTTCTCGGCAAAGACCAGGGCATCGGCCAGGGTGAGGCGGCCTTCGGCGTCGGTGTTGTTGACCTCAATGGTCTTGCCGTTAGAGGCGGTCAAGATGTCGCCGGGGCGCATGGCGTGGCCGCTGATCATGTTTTCGGTGGCGGCGCTAATGAAGTGAACCTCCACATCGGGCTTGATTTGGGCGATCGCTTTTGCGGCTCCAAAGGTGGCGGCAGCACCCCCCATGTCAAATTTCATCATTTCAATCATGCTGCCCGCCCCAGCCTTGATGTTGAGGCCACCGGAGTCAAAGGTGAGCCCCTTACCGACAATGGCCAGCTTGCGGCGAGGCGTACCGCTGGGGCGATAGGTGAGGTGAATAAACTTGGGGGGCAAGTCTGAGGCTTTGGCAACCCCTAAAAATGCGCCCATGCCCAATGCTTCACAGGCGTCTTGTTCCAAAATTTCCAGGTCTAGACCATGGCCACTGGCGATCGCTTGGGCCGTATCGGCTAGAGCTTGGGGGTCTACCACATTGGCGGGGGCTGCCACCAACTCCCGCGCCAAAATCACCCCATCACAAACCTGTTGTCCCAGGGTCAGAGCAGCGGCCTGATCAGGAAAGCCTAAAATATCGACCCGCTCCACTGTTTCGGCGTTATCGGCGTCTGATTTAAACCGGTTGTCTTCCGCTAGGGCTAAAACAACCCCTTCAGCTTGGGCTTGGGCAGCCATGTCAGCGGCGATCGCCCCATTACCGAGTGATAACCCCAGACGCTTAGCTTTTTCGCGCTTAGCTAATCGAGCGGCACTGGCCGCAGCGCGGCGTAACCCATCCACAGTTAAGTCACTCAGATCACCCAACCCGACTAAGGCTAGTTTGCGAATCGGCCCCGTTTTGCCCACTCGGATCACGGCTGTAGTGCCGGATTTACCGATGAATTCGGCCTCATCAACCAGGTCTTGCAACAATCCTGATAGCTGCTGATCGAGCGTTATTAAATCTCCGGTGAGGGGCACGTCGGCTGTCGAGAGACCCACCGCTAAACAATCTCCGGTCCAGTCGAGGCGCTGTTGGTTCGATGCGTGAAGATCCATGAAAGTCTTTGCTGTTGCAGTGGTGAAAGATAGTTGAAATTATGTACCCTGAGCCCATTTTGGTTACAGTCTGCATGACCCTTTAAACATGCAGCTCAGCTCGACTGGGAAAACCTGAAACCCAGTAGTACCAATGCTTTTATGGGCATCCAAAACCCCATCCTAGCGCTAGATTGGTCAACGGGTCTATGTATTCAATCCTGATAAGGTCATGGCCTAGGCTTTTATCCCACACGCAAAAGGCTAGAGCCCCTGGCCCACCCAAGACATGGCAGATGGACATCTTCAAGGCGCACTGTACGGGCTGTGCCACCCAAGACTATGCGGCTAAAGCAGGATGGGGGTCAGTCTCGACCCAAACGCGGTAATGGGTGCCATTAGCCGTCAAAACGACTGTCGCTTTGTGCGTGAGTTCGCGTGCCAACTTAACGGCCTCGTAGTGTTGCTCAGCGCTGAACTCGGCATGCAAAACGTAGGTACCTTTATGGCACATCATCTTTTGACAGGCGTCAGGCCCTTCGTCATAGGAGCGAAAGGGAATGATTAGTAATTCAGACAAGAGCTCGGGAACAGTCATGACCCATCAATCTCATTGCGGGACGTATACAGAGATTGAAAAGTGAAATGTAAACATTTTTAAATCTGAGACTCATCGTTCCAGACGCGGGGTTGGGCCTCTGTGATCGAAATCACGTCAAATGGCGGGTTAGGGATCTAGTAGCGCAAGGCTTGGGAGTGCGACCTGAGGCAATCAGTTTGTCCTCAGGGGGGCTGTTGCATCACCCACTCTCGACTCCTGAGATAGTGATTGCATGATCACGTGGACCAGCAGCAACTTTGCTCCAACTCAGCATAACTTTATGTAAGTTTGCTAAAACAGCTAGAGGATCTTGCAAGGGGTGAAGTTGGGTCGCCATGGGGAAGTATCTACAAAAAGGACTGCCCTGGATTGCCATTGCTGCAGTCAGTACCGTGAGTATTGGCATGGTGGCAGCTCTGGCCCATGTGGTGGGCTGGTCGAGTGGGCCTTCGACCAGTGAAAGCCGCGATGCTGAACAGGACTGGGCTGGGGAAGGGGTCGCTGATACCTCCGCTGTTTTGGCCTTGGCGCTCCAAACGCCTGAGCAGCGCGCTGCCGCCCTGGAGGAGATTGCCACCGCGCGTCGGTCTGACGAACAGCCCCGGGCCCGCTACTTACGGGCCGTGGATTTAATTGATCAAGGCAGTGGTGGGCAAGCCCTACCATTGCTCGAAAACTTAGAGAAAGACTATCCGCTGTTGGCTCCCTTGGTCTTGGTGAAACGGGGGCAAGCTCTGAAAGCCTCGGGTCAACAAGACGCTGCCCAACAGACCTGGCAAACGGTGGTTCAGGATCACCAAGACAGCGTTGCGGCTGGGGAAGCCCTTTATCAGTTGGGACTTAGTGATCCTTCGTACTGGGATCAACTTCTAGAGACTATGCCTGCCCATCCTCGGGCCGTAGAGGTGGCCTACAACCGCCTGGTTGAGGCTCCTGATCGCCCTGACAACAAAGCCACGGGATTAATCCTGGCGCGGCACGGCATCAAGCATCCTGAACTGCTAGCCCAGCTCGACCTGCTGGTAGAGCGCCATGGCGCACAGCTCACCCCTGAGGAATGGCAGGATGTCGGCTTTGCCTATTGGGAGCGGCAAAGCTATGGAGGCGCAGGCAAAGCCTACAGTCAAGCCCCGGCCACGCCCCGCAATCGCTACCGAGCCGCCCGAGGCAACCAGATTGCCCAAAATCGCACCGTTGCGATCGCCCAATATGAGCAGCTCATCGCCGAATTTCCGGAGGCTCCAGAAACTGCCGAGGGCATTCTGAAGCTGGTCAATTTAGTCGACGACGCCACGGCCCTTTCTCTATTGGATCAGGCGATCGCCCGCTTCCCTGACCGCGCTGCCGAGGCCCTCTCTGCCAAAGCCAGCGTGCTGCAAGCCCTCGGCAGTGACGCCTCTGCTCAGCAGGCGACCCAATCTATCCTCAGTCAATACAGCGATTCCGAAGCTGCGGCCCAGTTACGGCTGCGCTACGCCCATGGCGCGGCGGAATCGGGCAATTGGTCTGGGGCGGTGCAGTGGGCTCAGCAACTCCTGCAGGAAAATCCGGACAGTGATGAAGCCCCCGAGGCCGGATTTTGGGCCGGGAAGTGGCAAATTCGAGCGGGCCAAAACCAAGCCGCTCAAGCCAGTTTTGAGCAGGTGGTCAAGGACTACCCTGAGAGCTACTATGCCTGGCGCTCGGCGGTTTATCTGGGTTGGGATGTGGGCGACTTTGAAACGGTGCGATCTCGCCAGCCCCAAGTCCGCCTGCCCAGTCAGCGCACCCCACTCCCGGCTGGCTCAGAAGCCCTGCAAGAACTCTACCGCCTGGGTCAAGATCAAGATGTCTGGACCCTGTGGCAGGTGGAGTTTACCAATCGCCAAGATCCCACCGTCGAAGAACAATTTACTGATGGGGTGATGCGCCTCGGGGTGGGGGACAACCTCGACGGCATTTACATGATCTCAAGTCTGGCTTGGCGGGATCAGCCCGAAGAGCAGGCCGCCTACGCTAGCCTGCGATCTCATCCTGCCTATGGTCAGACCCTGTATCCCTTTCCCTATGCCCCCACCATTGCCCAATGGTCCGCCCAGCGTCAGCTCAATCCCTTACTGGTGATTGCGCTCATTCGGCAGGAGTCTCGCTTTGAGCCCAAGATTCGTTCTGTCGTCGGAGCTACTGGTCTGATGCAAGTCATGCCCGACACCGCTGATTGGATTCAAGGGCAGGCAAACATCACCATCAACAACCTTGAGAACCCGGAAGACAATATTAATCTCGGCACCTGGTACCTCGACTACACCCACCGAGAATACGACAACCATTCCCTTTACGCCGTAGCCAGCTATAACGCCGGTCCGGGCAATGTGGCCGATTGGATCGATCGCCGCAACTATGCCGATGTGGATGAGTTCGTCCACCGCATTCCCTTCGATGAAACCCGAGGCTATGTGAAAGCGGTCTTTGGAGGCTACTGGAATTATTTGCGACTATACAATCCAGAAATTTCTCAGCGATTGGCCCAGTTATAACCCTGGTTTAATGCGTTGAAGACTTCCAAGGGGCGTCGATTACCCTTTACAATGGGCACCAATTAGTCTGTTACAGAACTTTGCAAAATTGCCCCCATGAGGCCCTGTGAGTAAGTTGACCCCCGCCCAACAGGAACAGCTTTCAAGTTTAGGGCTTTACCTCCAGAGCGTGCGTAAAGAGCAAGGTCGCTCTGCTGAGGAAGTCGCCACCCAGATTTTTATTCGCCCTGCCCTGCTCAAAGCATTAGAACTTGGTGACCTTGAGTCTTTGCCGGAACCGGTGTTTATCCAAGGATTTATCCGTCGCTATGGAGATGCCCTTGGGCTTGATGGCAATGAGTTGGCTCAACAATTTGATATCACTCTGGTTTCAGTGCTGCCTAACCCCAGTCAGGCCCAAAGTGGTCAGGTAGATGGGGTGGTTGCCAAGGCTGACAAACATCGACTCAAGGTCGTGACGGAAGCGGCCCCTGTTAATCGCAATTCTGGCCCTGGAGTTGGGGTCCTGCTAGGTGGTCTTGCCGTAGCTGCTGTGGTTGGGGCGGGTGTTTGGGCGATCGCGCCATTCGTTACCAACTCCAATCGTCCGGCTGTCTCCGAGACCACTGAGTCTCCGGCTGCGGAAGCAGCACCTGAAGCCCCTGCTTCTGGAGAGGCAGGGGATGGGGATGCAGCCCCGATTACGGTAGACGTTAACCTGACAGGTGATGCCTGGATGCGGGTCACCGCTGATGGCGAAGTCGCCTATGAAGGCACCCTCGCCACGGGCAGTAATGAGACTTGGACGGCAGAAGGTGAGCTGACGATTACCGCTGGCAACGCGGGCGCTGTGCTGGTGTCCTTTAATGGAGCAAGCGAAACACCCATGGGAAACCCGGGAACAGTGCAAAGTCAAACTTTTACGCCCGAGGGTACAGATGCCCTGGATGCTGGGTCCCAGTAACATTCGGGCTGCTTACAATAAGATCACTGCATTCCGTAACCATGCACCCGATGATTATTGCCCCTGCTTCTGCTAAACGATGACCTCTTCTCCTCCCAAGACTTCTCTACCGACCACCGATACAGGGGTTGATCCTGAGAATTATCTGGACGAAACCCCCAATGACTTAGAGATGTCGCTGTTTGACCATTTGGATGAACTGCGGCAGCGACTGTTTTATTCCCTGATTGCAGTGGGGGTGGGGAACATCGGCAGCTTTGCGGGGATTAAGCGCAATGTTGAGCTGCTAG
>ERZ1740060.652-NODE-652-length-16112-cov-5.909323_pt1 | contig 16112 bp, 20 predicted proteins | sample MGYA00581743_ERZ1740060 | MGnify/ENA primary metagenome ERZ1740060 (study PRJEB43018, sample SAMN04849235) | marine metagenome | isolation source: floating plastic debris | place: Pacific Ocean | collected 2008-08-27 | study: EMG produced TPA metagenomics assembly...
TCATCGGCCAGGAACCATTCGAGCACGTCGATATGTTCGGTGCCTTTGATCGGGTCGCCGCCGATGCCCACGCAGGTGGACTGACCCAGCCCTACATCGGCGGTCTGCTTCACCGCCTCATAGGTCAGCGTGCCGGAGCGGGAGACAACGCCGCAGGAGCCGCGCTTGTGAATATGGCCGGGCATGATGCCGATCTTGCAGGCATCCGGCGTGATGATGCCGGGGCAGTTGGGGCCGATCAGCACGCTCTCGCTGTCCTCCAGCGCGCGCTTGACGCGCATCATATCAAGCACCGGGATGCCTTCTGTGATGCAGACGATAAGCGGCATCTTGGCGTCCAGCGCTTCAAGAATGGAATCTGCAGCAAAGGGCGGCGGCACGTAGATCACGGACGCGTTCGCGCCGGTCTCGTGCATCGCCTCGTGAACCGAGTTGAAGACGGGCAATTCGAGATGCGTCATCCCGCCCTTGCCGGGCGTTACCCCGCCCACCATCTGGGTGCCATAGGCAATCGCCTGTTCGGAGTGGAAGGTGCCCTGAGAGCCGGTCAGGCCCTGGCAGATTACCTTGGTGTTTTCATCGACGAGTACGGCCATGCTGGTGTTTCCTAATTTCTGTACATCACAAAGGCTTCGCCGCCTTCGCTGTCGTGTTTAAATGTGTAACTTTGTCCGCCCACACTGCCCTTGGCTTGGCCTCGTTTTGGTTTCAGGCCCAGGGACTTGAAGAACGCGGCGCCGACCTGATCGGGATTTGCCATGTCCGATGTTGTCACGGCGCATTCAAATGCATGATTTGTGAAGACATTGATCTGCAGGCTTTCATCGGTTTTTTTCCGAAGGCCCATCGCGCTGCTTTCCCCGATCTTTGTCATATCGAAGCCAGCTTTTTTCCCGGCCGCCATGATGGCGGACGGGTTGCCCGCATTGGCAAGGCAAAGCTGCCGAAACGTCTTTATGGAATCGGCCTGCACGCCGGTCGACAGACAAGCCAATGCGATGCTTGTCGCAAGTACACGCTTCATGGACTTAACCCTTCACCGCTTTCACGATCTTCTCGGCACCGTCCTTGAGGTCATCGGCGGCGATCACATCGACGTCGGAGGTGTTGAGTATCTCCTTGCCCTTTTCGACATTCGTGCCCTCGAGGCGCACGACCAGCGGAACCTTGAGGCCCACCTCCTTGACAGCCTCCACAACACCTTCAGCGATCACATCGCAGCGCATGATGCCGCCGAAGATGTTGACGAGAATGCCTTTGACCTGTGGATCGGAGGTAATGATCTTGAAGGCCTCGGTCACCTTATCCTTGGTGGCCCCGCCGCCCACATCAAGAAAGTTGGCGGGCTCGGAGCCATAGAGCTTGATGATATCCATTGTCGCCATGGCAAGACCCGCGCCATTCACCATGCAGCCGATTTCACCATCGAGCGCGATGTAGTTGAGATCGTATTTGGAAGCCTCGAGCTCTTTGGGGTCTTCTTCACTTTCGTCGCGCATTTCCGCGATATCGGAGTGGCGATAGACCGCGTTGCTGTCAAAACCCATCTTCGCGTCAAGGCACTTCAGATCTCCGGCGGTCGTCAGGATCAACGGGTTGATCTCCAGCATCTCCATGTCTTTTTCCAGGAACATCTTGTAGAGCGTGCCCATCAGCTTCACGCATTGCTTCACCGCAGCGCCTTCAAGCTCGAGCATGAAGGCCACGCGGCGTCCGTGAAACGGCTGGTATCCTGTTGCCGGATCGACAGAAAAACTCAGGATCTTCTCCGGGGTGGATTCCGCCACCTCTTCGATATCCATACCACCCTCGGTGGAGCAGACGAACGACACGCGGCTGCTACCCCGGTCCACGAGGAGTGCGAGGTAAAATTCGCGGGCGATACCTGCACCATCTTCGATGTAAACGCGCCCGACCTGCTTGCCGGAGGGACCCGTTTGCTTTGTCACGAGGGTTCGGCCCAGCATACGCTTGGCTTCGTCAGCCGCTTCAGAGACAGACTTGGCGATACGAACGCCGCCACCATCACCCGCTTCGGCTTCTTTGAACGTGCCTTTACCGCGTCCGCCGGCATGGATCTGTGCTTTGACGACCCAGACAGGTCCGTCCAGTTCGCCTGCGGCGGTTTTTGCCTCTTCGGCGCGCAAGACGATACGCCCGTCAGAGACCGGCGCGCCGTATGAGCGAAGTAAAGACTTCGCCTGATATTCGTGGATATTCATAAATTCGCCCTAAGTTTCGTCATGTCCCGTTCTAATTTCTAGACACAGGACGTTGGGCGAATGAACTTCTTTGTCGTTCTTCTCGCGAAAAACCCGCTATTTTCCGATATTTGTGATCACACGTTTTCTGGTGTGATCACAAAAAAGAGCGGTAAAATTGTTAGATTTTTGGTCAGGTCGTCAGTCGGATAGGAGACGTTAAAATCTCTGATGCGCGCGTGCTGCCACCAAGCCGATATCAAAAAGATATACCGGACGCGGAAAACCTTGAGTGTTCATATTGCCGCAGAGAATGCCTCTGCACCAATCGCAACGCGTATAGAACAGCGTTTTCTGTAACGACGGTGAGAGACGTTGCCGAAGTAACAGATTTGGATAGCGAAGCATCAAGGACCCGACGATGTGCCGAGTCCTTTATGAGAGGGAGTGTTTTGGTGATCCGAAGCGCCCAGCCTTCAACCTGAGAGATCAGCCAAAGGCCCGGCGCATTCAACGCTCTAGGTCAGCGAAGCGTCGATACCCTTGCAGGCGGTGACGAGCCCTTTGACCGCGTTGACGGATTTGTCGAACATCTCCTGCTCGGCCTTGTCGAGCTTGATCTCTACAATGCGCTCGATCCCGGCCGCGCCGATCACAGTCGGAACGCCAACATAAAACCCGTCCAAACCGTATTTGCCCTCGACATATGCCGCACAGGGCAGAACGCGTTTCTGGTCCTTGAGATAGCTCTCTGCCATTTCGATCGCAGACGTCGCTGGAGCGTAGAAGGCCGATCCCGTCTTGAGAAGCCCGACAATCTCCGCACCGCCGTCGCGTGTGCGCTGAACAATGGATTCAAGCTGCTCTTCGGTGGTCCAGCCCATCTCCACCAGATCCGGCAGCGGTATCCCGGCGACCGTAGAGTACCGGGTGAGGGGGACCATGGTATCGCCGTGCCCCCCCAGCACGAAGGCCGTGACGTCTTTCATCGAGACATTGAATTCCAGCGACAGGAAATGCCGGAAGCGGGCACTGTCCAGAACGCCGGCCATGCCGCAGACCTTTTCGCGCGGCAAACCCGAAAAGCTCTGCAGGGCCCAGACCATCGCGTCCAGCGGATTCGTGATGCAGATAACGAAAGCATCGGGCGCGTTGTCCCGGATCCCTTCTCCCACGGATTTCATGACCATGAGATTAATACCGAGCAGATCATCGCGGCTCATACCCGGCTTGCGTGGCACGCCGGCTGTGACGATGCAGACGTCCGCACCGGCGATATCCGCGTAATCCTGTGTGCCCTTAAGAGCGGCGTCAAAACCCTCAGATGGACCGGATTCTGCGATATCCAGAGCTTTGCCTTCGGGTGTGCCCTCTGCGATATCAAACAAGATGACGTCGCCGAGTTCTTTCAGCGCGGCGAGGTGGGCGAGCGTTCCGCCGATCTGTCCTGCGCCGATAAGTGCGATTTTTGGTCGTGCCATACCTGGCCTCCGGTCCGATTTCTGTCCCGGAAAATGGCTAGTCGCAAACGATCAGGCGTGCAAGGCTTGAGCAAGAAGGTTGAGGATCCTGCACCAGCACGCGAAGTGGTGAAGACAAGTTTTCTGGGAAGAAAGGCAAAAAGTCGGCGCTGGCGACGCCTGACTGCGATGCACTTGGGCAGAGGAAACTGCTAACGACCGGGCGAAATGAAAGCAGACGCCCGGTGGGAACTTTTGTCAGGCGTCGTTGCCCTCGACCGGAAGTACCTCTGTCAGTTCCTCGAACGCTTGACCGCTTGCAACAAGGCATGTCACGCCTTTCGCAGAGGTGACTGTAATGGTCCATGTGCCGGTTTCCTCAGAGGCAAACACCTCTACAACAGCGTTATTCGCGCCCAGGCCCATGGATTTTCTGGACTCGCCATACTTTGAGGCCAGCCGTTCAACGACTGTGTCTCTGGGCGCGCAGTTTGCGGCCAGCGCCGGTTCTGCCGCGCCGAGCGCCATGACGGCACCGACAACGAATTCCCTGATTTTCATCATTCTGCCCTTTCTCAATTGGTTTGCTGCCTATCGACTTTTGAAAGTCTGCCTGTGTGAATATCAAAGTAGCGTTAACGGAGGGTTCGCCGGGAGTTTTTCGCCGTGGTGCCTGTCAAAGTCGCTTCGGCCTTGAGGTTTTTGGTTAAAAAATGGCAAGTCTGCCCACGACGCTTGCATAACGGGAAAAACACGCTCATGGACCTGCAAACCCACCCTTACCGCTCGGTGCTGTACATCCCTGGCTCAAAGGAACGCGCGCTCGAGAAGGCTCGGACCTTGCCGACCGATGCGATTATCTTTGATCTTGAGGACGCCGTCGCCCCTGACGCAAAGGCGCAAGCGCGCGAAACTCTTGCTCTGGCGCTCTCGGACGGCGGGTATGGCAATCGGGTCAAGGTTGTGCGGATCAATGCCCTGACAACGGAATGGGGTTTTGAGGATGTGCGTGTGCTCGGCAATGCGGGTGCGGACATTATCCTGTTGCCGAAGGTCAACGCCTATCCTGATGTCGACAGTCTTGCGGACATGATCGGTCCAGACATGCCGAGCTGGACAATGATGGAAACGCCGGCCAGCGTCTTCAACGCCCGGGAGATCGCAGCGCACCGGCAGGTCACGGGCCTTGTGACCGGTACCAACGATCTGACGAAGGAACTGGGATGCCGGTTTCGGCCGGACCGGATGCCGCTTCTGCAGTCGCTACAGATGATTGTCATGGCCGCGCGCGCCAGTCGCGGCGTGGTGGCGATCGATGGTGTCTACAACAAATTTCGCGACGGGGACGGGCTGAAGGCGGAATGCGAACACGGGCGCGATCTTGGTTTCGATGGCAAGACACTGATTCACCCTGATCAGATTGACGTCACGAACACGGCCTTCGCCCCGACACAGTCCGAGATCGATATGGCGCGTCGCCAGATCGAGGCTTTTGAAGAAAGCAAGCGCCAAGGTCAGGGGGTGGCTGTGGTGGATGGCCAGATTGTTGAAAACCTGCACGTGGTCGCGGCCCACCGTACCCTCGCGAAGTCGGAGGCGATCGCCCAGATGGCGGCGGAATAGTCCATGTCTATGTTGATCCCAGGTCTTGCCCTTTGGAGCGGTGCACATCTTTTCAAACGTATCGCTCCCAACATGCGCGCAAAACTCGGTGAGCCAGGCAAAGGCCTCGTTGCCGTTTTGCTCTTGGCCAGCATGATAATGATGGTGACGGGCTACAGAAACTGGGACAACGCCATTTTTCTTTGGGGTCGGCATCCCGCCACTGTCGGGATCAACAACCTTTTGATGTTTCTTTCGGTCTACATGTTCGCCGCCTCCGGTATGAAAACTGCGCTTGCCCGGCGGATGCGTCACCCCATGCTGGGTGCCGTAAAGGTCTGGGCGTTGGCGCAGTTGTTGGTCAATGGCGATCTGGCCTCCATCCTTTTGTTTGGTGGGTTGCTGCTCTGGGCCGTGGCGGAGATGATCGCGATCAACCGGTCAGAGCCTGATTGGGTTCGTCCAGAGCCTGCACCTGCGCGCAAAGAAATGATCGCCATTGGCGGAAGCGTCGTTGTCTATGCCCTGATTGCCTGGGTTCACTACCTTCTGGGATATCCGGTTTTTGGGTGATGACATGAAGCTTTACCGATTCCTGTCCGCAGACGACACCTCGGCTTTTTGTCACAAGGTGACGGCGGCCCTGAACAACGGCTGGACGCTTTATGGCGATCCGACCTACGCTTTTGACGCGGCCAACAGGGTGATGCGTTGTGGGCAGGCTGTGGTGAAGGACGCAGATGGCATGTATCGCCCGGACCTCAAACTCGGAGACCTGTAGCATGGCCAAAACAAACCCTGGCCGATTTTTCGAAGATTACAGCCTCGGGGAGACAATCGTTCATGCCGTGCCCCGCACGGTGAGTGCTGGAGAGCGATCCCTCTATCATGCGCTCTATCCCGCGCGGCACGCGCTCTATTCGTCGGATTTGTTTGCGCGCGCCTGTGGACTGCCCGCCAGTCCGCTGGACGACATGGCAGGCTTTCATGTTGTCTTTGGCAAAACAGTCCCGGATATCTCGTTAAACGCCGTTGCAAATCTTGGCTATGCCGAGGGCCGATGGCGATTACCGGTTTATCCGGGAGACACAATACGCTCAGAGTCCGAGGTGATCGGCCTTAAGCAGAACTCGAACGGCAAAACCGGTGTTGTCTGGGTGCGCAGCACGGGTCTGAACCAGAACGATGATACCGTCATAGACTATGTGAGATGGGCGATGATCCGCAAACGGGATGTCGCCTCTCCCGCGCCAGATCCCGTTGTGCCAGACTTGAAAACGGCTCTCTCGCCCGACGACCTGGTTGTGCCAGAAGGCCTAAGTTTCACAGACTACGACTTTGCTCTCGCTGGAGAACCGCACGTGGTTTCCGATTACAGTATAGGTGAAGTCATCGATCACGTGGACGGTGTGACGATCGAAGAGGCCGAACATATGATGGCCACGCGTCTGTGGCAGAACACGGCCAAGGTTCATTTCGATGCCGCCGCGCGGGAGGATGGCCGCCGGTTGATCTATGGTGGTCATGTCATATCCATGGCACGTGCGCTCAGCTTTAACGGCCTGGCGAATGCGCAGATGGTCGTGGGTTTGAATGCCGGTGCTCATGCAAATCCCTGCTTCAGTGGCGACACGATAAGAGCTTGGTCCGAGGTGCTGGATACCGTTCCTGATCTGGGCTCCGGGGTCGGGGCGCTCCGGTTGCGTTTGGTCGCGACCAAGGGACCGGAGCCCGGCGCGCTTAAAGGCCCGGACGGCAAATATCTTCCCGGTGTTTTGCTGGATCTGGACTACTGGGCGTTGATGCCAAGCTGACGCGCCGGCGTCGCTTCGCCGAAATACATGCTTCTTTTTGATGACGACATCACGCATGGTTGACCCATGCGGCGCTGTTTCCCTCTGGTTTTTGGCCTTTTTCTGTCTGGACTGGCGGTGCCAGCTGCGCGGGCATGTGAGCTTGCGCTGGTACTGGCGGTGGATGTTTCGGGGTCCGTGGACAATATGGAATTTCGCATTCAGATGCAGGGTATCGCGGATGGATTGCGCGATCCCTATGTCAGCGCCGCCCTCGTCGAAGCGGAGGCCGCCGTCACGGTGCTGCAGTGGACAGGGTCGAACCGACAATCGGTCACTTTGCCCTGGCGTCGCGTGGGAACCCCTGCAGAATTGTTCACATTCGCCGAAGAAGTCGCTCAAGCGCCGCGCCGCTGGCGTAACTTTTCGACAGCGATTGGAGAGGCGTTGCTGTTCTCTGCAGGCCAGTTTGCCGGTGTGCCCGATTGCAAGCGCCGGGTCATTGATGTCTCGGGCGACGGGTCATCCAACGAGGGTGTGGAGCCCCGGGACGTACATGGTGAAATTTCGAAGCTGGACGTCACGGTCAATGCCATCGTTATCGAAGGTGCAGAACCAGATCTGACCAGGTATTTTCGGAACAATGTCATTTCGGGTGCGGGGGCTTTTGTGATCACAGCCGAGTCATTTGATGATTATCCGCAAAGAATGCGGCTCAAACTGCAGAGAGAGGTTTCGATTCCGATTGCGCAGAATCATGGCAAACAGCACTAATTACAAATTGTGATCACAAAAATAATTGAAGTGATCACAAAAACAGCAATTGTTGCGTCTATACAGCGCTCTGCGGCGATTAAACATTTGCAATCGTTCGCCAACAATGAATACTGCAAGCAGCTAGCGGGCCAAAGTCCCATAAGCGCAGAGGGTGATGCGCGGGACAGTAGAGGAACTTCATCGCATGGCAGACGTAAATCGCGGCAATCGGCCTTTGTCACCGCATTTGACTATTTACAGGCCACAGTTGACGTCAATGTCGTCGATCCTCGTGCGGATCACAGGCATTGGGCTGTTGGGGGTGTCTGTCTTGGTTAGCTGGTGGCTCATCGCAGCCGCAACATCCGAAAATGCGTTTCTGTTCATTGACACCCTGTTGCGCAGCTGGGTGGGAGATGTGGTGATGCTGGCTGCCACATGGGGCTTCTTTTACCACATGCTGGGCCGCTTGCGTCATGTGATCTGGGACTTTGGATACTGCCTTGACGTATCCGTTTCGGAACGAATGGCGATTGGCATGTGTGGGTTAGCGACCGTCCTCACGTTGATTGTAGCTCTGGTTGTGTGAGGGGATCGGTATGAAATTCGCGACAGATCGCAAGCGGGCGCAAGGGTTAGGGTCAGGTCATCACGGAACCCATCACCACTGGCAGATGATGGTGAGTTCGATCGCATTGGTCGTCGTTGTGCCTGCGTTTGTTATCACGTTCGGACTTGGGTTAGGCGGCACTTATGAAGAGGTGGTCGCATATTACAGCAGACCCCTGCCTGCCATCATCATGGTGATTTGCCTGATCATCGGAATTTAGCTTTTGATGAAAGAAACGCATGTCGCGATTGAAGATTACGTACCGGGTATCCCGGGCAAACTGTCGCTGATCGGTGTGACGGCCTTCTCTTACCTGCTGATTGCGATAGGTGTGTTTGCGATTGCACGGATCGCCTTATAGGAAACAGGAAAAAAACGTGGCTGCATACGAATACGAGACGCATGATTATGACGTCGTAGTAGTGGGCGCAGGCGGGGCGGGTCTCCGGGCGACTCTGGGCATGGCCGAGCAAGGTTTGCGAACGGCCTGTATCACCAAAGTCTTTCCAACCCGGTCACACACGGTGGCCGCACAGGGGGGGATTGCCGCATCACTTGGCAATATGGGACCCGATAGCTGGCAATGGCATATGTACGACACTGTCAAAGGATCGGACTGGCTGGGCGATACAGATGCGATGGAATATCTCGCACGCGAAGCGCCCAAGGCTGTTTACGAGTTGGAGCACTACGGGGTGCCTTTCAGCCGTACGGAAGAGGGCAAGATCTATCAGCGCCCGTTTGGCGGCCATACTACGGAGTTCGGTGAAGGTCCTCCGGTGCAGCGCACCTGCGCCGCAGCGGACCGAACAGGTCACGCGATCCTGCATACCTTGTATGGCCAGAGCCTGAAGAACAACGCGGAATTCTACATCGAATACTTCGCCATCGACCTTCAGATGACCGATGACGGGGTTTGCACGGGTGTGGTCTGCTGGAAGCTCGACGACGGTACGATCCACGTTTTCAACTCGAAAATGGTGGTGCTGGCGACCGGCGGCTACGGGCGGGCCTATTTCAGTGCGACGTCGGCGCATACATGCACCGGAGATGGCGGCGGGATGATCTCCCGCGCCGGGTTGCCGCTTCAGGACATGGAGTTCGTTCAATTTCATCCCACTGGCATCTATGGCTCGGGCTGCCTGATCACAGAAGGCGCCCGGGGTGAAGGGGGGTATCTGACCAATTCAGAGGGCGAACGCTTCATGGAGCGTTATGCGCCCAACTACAAGGATTTGGCACCGCGCGATTATGTCAGCCGGTCCATGACCATGGAGATCCGGGAAGGGCGCGGCGTTGGCGAGAACGGGGATCATATTCACCTCAATCTGAGCCATCTTCCGGCCGAAGCCCTTCACCTGAGGCTGCCCGGCATTTCCGAAAGCGCGAGAATTTTCGCGGGCGTGGACGTGACCAAGGAACCGATCCCGGTGTTGCCGACGGTGCATTACAACATGGGCGGTGTCCCGACGAATTATTGGGGCGAGGTGCTCAACCCGACGCATAACAACCCTAACAATGTCGTCCCGGGGCTGATGGCCGTGGGCGAGGCGGGTTGCGCAAGCGTTCATGGAGCAAACCGCTTGGGCTCTAATTCCCTGATCGATCTTGTGGTGTTTGGCCGCGCCGCTGCAATCCGGGCAGGCAAAGTCGTTGATGCAGACACCGCCGTTCCATCCACCAATACATTGCAAGTCGACAAGGCGCTCGATCGTTTCGATGCCGCGCGCCATGCCAGCGGAACGGTCCCGACGGCAGAGCTACGCCTCGAAATGCAAAAGACCATGCAGTCCGATGCAGCCGTTTTCCGGGCGGCAGACTCGCTCGCCGAGGGCGTCCAGCGTATGGACGGCATTGCCCGCAAGATGGACGATCTCAGCGTGACGGACCGGTCTCTTGTCTGGAATTCCGACCTGATGGAAACACTGGAGCTTTCGAACCTGATGCCAAACGCCCTTGCCACCATTTATGGAGCCGAGGCGCGCAAGGAAAGCCGGGGCGCGCACGCGCATGAGGATCATGCAAAACGCGATGACGAGAAATGGCGTGTTCATACGGTCGCACGCATCGAAGGCCACGAGGTGGATCTAAGCTATCGTCCCATCATTGTGGATCCTCTGACGGCCGAGATCGAAGGGGGCATCAAGTTGAAGAAAATCGCACCTAAAGAGCGGACGTTCTAATGCGGGCCGTCGCGCAGTGGGGTCTTATCGCAACGCCGCTGACCTTGGCGGTCAGCGGTTGCAGCGTCGCGGACACCGTTGCGCAGGAACAGGCAAAGACAGTCGTGAACTCGGTCGTCGAAAGCCAGTTCCCGGGCGTCAGCGTTGCGCCCGTGACAGATTGCGTCATCGACGCCGCCAGTGCGTCTGAAATAGTGTCAGTCGCCCGCGCGGCGAATACTGCTGTAACGCCGCAGACGGTCGAAACGGTTCTTGATATCGCGACGCGTCCTGAGGCGGTCAATTGTATCGCAGAGAATGGCCTGAACCTTCTGGCCTGATCGGAGAAACGGAAATGGTACAGCTTACGCTTCCCAAGAACTCGCGGATCACACGCGGCAGGACATGGCCGAAACCCGAGGGAGCCACAAACGTCCGGCAGTTCCAGATCTATCGCTGGAACCCGGATGATGGCGAGAATCCGAGCGTTGATACCTATTTTCTGGATATGGATCGCTGCGGACCGATGGTTCTGGATGCGCTGATCAAGATCAAGAATGAGATCGACCCGACGTTGACGTTCCGCCGATCCTGCCGTGAGGGGATCTGCGGCTCGTGCGCGATGAATATCGATGGGATCAACACGCTGGCCTGCATCTACGGGCTCGATGAGATCAAGGGCGATGTTCGGATCTATCCGTTGCCGCATATGCCGGTGATCAAGGACCTGATCCCGGACCTGACCCATTTCTATGCGCAACACGCCTCGATCATGCCGTGGCTGGAGACGAAGACAAACCGCCCTGCGAAAGAATGGCGTCAGTCGATCGAGGACCGGGCCAAGCTTGATGGGCTTTATGAATGCGTCATGTGCGCCAGTTGCTCGACCTCCTGCCCGAGCTACTGGTGGAACGGGGATAAATATCTGGGGCCTGCCGCGTTGCTGCATGCCTATCGCTGGATCATCGACAGCCGGGACGAAGCGACCGGTGAACGGCTCGATGACCTTGAAGATCCCTTCAAGTTGTATCGCTGTCACACGATCATGAACTGCGCCAAGACATGCCCCAAGGGTCTGAACCCGGCCAAGGCGATTGCGAATATCAAGAAGATGATGGTCGAACGCACCGTTTGATCTGACATTGAGTCCCCTATGGACAGCGCTGGCGCTTGCAACTTTCGCGGGGCTGTCGATTCCTGTCGGGGCATGGCTTGCGACGTTTCGGACGGCTTGGCCTGAATGGCTTGCCTCGGAAATCCGCCATGGTGTCATAGCCTTTGGTGCCGGTGCCCTGTTGGCAGCCGTCGCGCTCGTTTTGCTCCCGGATGGTATGGCACGCCTTCAGCCCTGGCCTGCGATATTCTGGTTCTTTGCTGGGGCCGTTTTCTTTGCGCTCGTTGATCATGTATTGTCGTCGCGCGGTGGACGCTCCGCCCAATTCCTCGCCATGATGATGGATTATCTGCCCGAAGCTATGGCTTTGGGCGCACTGATCACCGGCGATGCCGGGGCGGCGCTTCTGGTGGCGTTGCTTATCGCGCTCCAGAACCTGCCTGAGGCGTGCAATGCGATGCGCGAAATGTCAGAACAACAACCCGTATCGCTCTGGTTTTTTGCGCTCATGGTGCCTTTGGGGCCGCTGGCGGCCTTTGCCGGACTGTCCCTTCCACCCTCTCAGGATGCAGTCATCGGGGCGGTCATGATGTTTGCTTCGGGTGGAATCGTTTTCTTGATGTTTCAGGACATTGCCCCTCAGGTCCCGCTTGAAAACACATCCCTTCCCACCTTCGGCGCGATACTAGGCTTTGGCGTCGGGTTGGCGGGTGACCTGCTGATCTAGCCAAGGCGCCCGACAGGCACTGTCCTTCGACTTTACATTCTTTATTCTGATCGCTTTGATCTGTGACATGAAGGATTGTGACCCACCGCCACCTGAGGATGCCCAGGACCGTCGCTCGGTTCCCCCTGTGATTTGCTATCCGGTTGAGACGCTCCCCCAGCCTGATCTGGCTCTTTACGCGGCGGCCAGACGCACGGCCAAGAAAGTCTCGGAGGTCGTGGTGTCTCCCAGAGAGGCCGCTTGCTTTCGCGCCGAGGCGGGGCAGTTCTTTCGGATCAGCAGCATCGAAGGGCCGCAGGTCGGTGACCTGAACCTTTGGAATGTGCGGGACCTGTCCGAGCGCTTCTATTCCGGCAAGACGCGGGCCTTGCACGGAACGCATCTGTCCATCGGTGACCGGATGTGGTCGTCTTTCCCCACGTTGCGCCCGATGGCGACGATCACGCACGACACGCTGGGATGGTACGGGATCGACCCCTATGGCGGCTCTGTACATGACGTGATCGGGACGAGATGCGACCCCTATACCGGAAACCTGCTATCGGAGTCCCAATACCATCACTGCTGCCATTCGAATCTCATCCGCGCATTGGCGCATGAATGCGGACTCACAGCCGAAGAGGCAGAGCGCCATGTGCATGACGTACTCAATGTCTTTATGTGCACCGGCTTCACCCGGGAGACCGGGCAGTATTTCATGAAAGCCAGTCCGGTGCGCCCGGGCGATTACATCGAATTCTTTGCCGAGATCGACCTGCTCGGGGCATTGAGCGCCTGCCCCGGCGGGGATTGTTCATCGGAGCATTCAAGCGATGCCGCCGCCTGCTTTCCGCTCTTGGTCGAAGTCTTTTCAACGGACCCTGCAACACTGGCGGACTGGCACAGCCCGGGCGTAAATGGCTATGATCGGTCGCACGGGCTGGGCTGACCGTCAAATACGACGCAGAGTCCGGCCTGATTAAGCCCGATCGAGCGCCGGGGAGGCAGGGATGACCAATAGCGAATTGCCGGACAGCAAACAGGGACGCGTCGATTGGGTGATCCGCGCACCTGATAATACAGAGATGCGGCGTCGCTATGATGTCTGGGCGGAACAATACGACAAGGATGTGGGATCGGTTGAGGATTACTCTGCCCCGGGGGAATTGGCGCGCGCGGCGACGCAACACGTGGACCCGAGCGCACTGATCATTGACGCGGGCGCGGGCACGGGCCTTTTGGGCGCGGCGATGAAGCAACAGGGATTCCAAAACCTGATTGCGCTGGATTACTCGGAAAAAATGCTGGCTGTGGCGCGCGGCAAGGGTCTCTACCAAAAGCTTTTGCAGTGCGATCTGAGCCAGCCAACCGACCTCGAGGCGGCTAGCGCCGATGCTCTTGTGACCTGCGGCACGACCACGCAAGTGCCCTGCGCCAGCTTGCGTGAATATGTCCGCCTTGTCCGACCGGGGGGCAAGATCCTTTTCGCGGCTGTGCAAGGCACGTGGGAGGATTGTGGATACGCAGAAATCTACAAGAGTCTGGAAGAGGCTGGAAAAATCTCCTTGCTGGAAAGGGGAGAGCCCTTCCAGATGATGCCAACCACAGAACCCGATTTTATCTGTGAGATCTGGGTCATGGCCGTGCACGAGGGCGTCAGCGTTCCTGGATAACGGCGATGCGACATCTCAGGCCGGGATCTGGAAACGCCCTGCCCACGTGTCGGAAGGCCCGACTTCTGCGAGAAATGGCTGAGGGTGCGTTGCAACCTGATCTGATGATCAATGAAGTTGGTCAAGTGCACGGATGGTTAACTATTTTTAAACTGCTCAACCGGACAAAGATGCGCCGAACAACCGGCCCGGTGCGAGATATGACTCTGATTGATCCCCAAGAGTATCGGGAAGCCTTTGTGCAGTATCTGCGTAAGGGAATTCCGATCCGTTTTGAGGCGAAGAACACCAAGCCTACCACCCACTACATCTGGCGAACGCGACGCGACGGCAAGGTTCGGTCATCCCATGCCGAACGCGAAGGTCAGGTTTTCTCATGGGACGATCCACCTGAAGGCGGGCACCCTGGGGAAGATTACGGGTGCCGTTGCACGGCGGAACCGTATTTTCCGGAGGTTTCCGAGTTCATGGAAATCACATTACAGGATGTGTCCGGTGATGGTACAGCCTGGCGCAGCCGCGACTTCGTCCGCCACTACTATCGTGGGAACGGGCGCGGCGTAACCGTCCGCGAGACCGGCCATCTGTCTGCAATAGTCGATGAGTACATGGCGAAAGTGGATAAACAACTTAAAGATCAGATTGCTACTGAAGCACGAAGTAAGAGGACAGGCAGCTTCACCTATCCATTTGGCAGACCATACAACATGACTAGTGTCGTTTTCAGCATTGGTAACACAGTGATCGGCGGTGATTTTTCAGGGAACGTAGAGGAGCAGCATGGTGTCCTAAAGGTAGAAGGCTCACTTGATTTCTACTTAAGAGATGAATTTGCTGATCCGGCTGACATAGGTGTTGAGGTCATTGATCCAGGCGAGACGATTTTTGATAACATTCACAGGCCGCTAGATAACTACCTTAGAGGCCGCACCGGCCTTCCACCGCGTGGTCCTCAACGGCTTGGGGTTCAGACCGGCGAGCCATACTTAATAACTGACGATTGGTCAGGGACCCTGAGAGGACAAATCTACCTGGACCTCGCGCGAAGTACCTATGGATAGTTTCCGCCCCCTTTTCATTGCTGGAACATGTGCAGCGATCTGTGCGCTAGTATTCTCTTGGGGTGTCGCCACGCGCTGCGTTCAGCTTCCGAACGGCATGAACATTGGAAAGCAGGCTCTGATCGATTTGAACAGGCCGTACTTTCGGCCCGATATTGTTCCAAAGTTTCCAAACGGTAAGTCTCTGATTCCTGGGGATGCATGGCCATTCTTTGTCACGAAAACAACGGTTTATGGAACTGCAATAGAGAAAGACGCTGATGACGATTTTCGGTTTGTTTGGCGGATGGATACAGGACTAGTGCGAAGAGACGAAGACCCTACAAGATACCAGCGTCTTATTGAGGAAGCTGGTCCGTTACTTGAAGGCACACGGCATGGAGGGTTCGGGACAGAAATCATTATGTGGCAACTTCAAAAACAGCCGGAATATGCAAACCAATCCTGTCGGACGCGGTGGATCGTAATCGGTACGGGTAACCTCTAGGTTGCGGCTCATTCAGCTAAGTTCTACGTTGAAACTACGTTCCGAACGATAGTCGCATGCCATTTGCCGCAACGTGCGGTCAACCCCGCCGCGATCTGGCAAAGGGTTGCAACAAAGCCGCCCTTGGAACTTCGCGCGGCTTCATGGTCCAATCTGAAATGAGTTCGCATAAAAAAACCCCGCCGAAGCGGGGTTTCGAAGCGCATCTAGCACGGATCAGCCCTGGCGGGCTTTGAACCGGCGCTGTGTCTTGTTGATCACGTAGACGCGGCCCTTGCGGCGCACGACACGGCAATCGCGGTGGCGGTTCTTCAGGGACCGCAGCGAATTCTTGACCTTCATCGGTCGTCTCCTTTGTCGCGGCGCATGGGGCGCCTGGGTGAACGTCCCGCGCGAACGGAACAGTGAAACATGGTGGGCGATACAAGGTTCGAACTTGTGACCCCTTCGATGTCAACGAAGTGCTCTACCACTGAGCTAATCGCCC
>ERZ1740060.653-NODE-653-length-16090-cov-4.943000_pt1 | contig 16090 bp, 18 predicted proteins | sample MGYA00581743_ERZ1740060 | MGnify/ENA primary metagenome ERZ1740060 (study PRJEB43018, sample SAMN04849235) | marine metagenome | isolation source: floating plastic debris | place: Pacific Ocean | collected 2008-08-27 | study: EMG produced TPA metagenomics assembly...
ATCGATTTCTATGTTAATTCAGTGGTATATTAGTCGAGATTCATTCATGTAGTCTATTCAGCCGGCACCACAGTCGGCACCTGATCCTGCCTTGAGAGTGCAAGCGTCGCCGGAACGTCCTGTATTGCCTTGCTGCGCCGGACCTGATCCCAAACAAGCCAGGCTCCTGCCAGGATCATCAGAATAGCGCCGGTATACACCTCTATACCGGGGCGTTCGCCAAACAGAAGGATGCCCAGCCCGACCATCCAGATGAATTGCAGATTGATCAAAGGCGTGACCACGTAGGCTGGCAAGAGCTTCAGCGCGCCCACCAAAACCCATCTGGCTGCGAATAGCAGGATGGCGTAGATCACCGCCCAGATCAGATGGTCCACGCTCATCGGCAGGAAGACAAACGGCAGTGCGAGCGCCATCACAAGGCCAAGGGCGATATTGGGGTAAAACACCTGCGCCAGCAGATTGTCTTCTCGTTGTCCTATGTACCGAGACGCCACCATAGAGATTGCCCCCATGACAGCGGCTGCAAAGGCCATCAGATGCCCAAGCCCGATTGTCTCAAGACCGGCGGGAAACAGGCTCGCGAGGCCCAGAGATCCCAGGATAAGCGCCATCCAGGCCCGCCAGCTCACACGTTCATCCAAAAATGGCCCCGACGCCAGCGCAGCCATCAGAGGGATGAGCGCGATAAAGATGAACACTTCTGCAAAGGGCAGCATGTGGAACGCGTAGAAAAACGCGAGCGTGCCCAGCACTGTGGCCGCCGACCTCACGGTCATCGCGATGGGGCATTGCGTTTTAAACCCGTTGTTGCACGAGGCCGATGAGCGGCGCAGCGCGCGTTGTGCGAGCAAACAGAATGCAGCAACAAGCAGACCCGACAAGGCGAATAGCTGGGGGGGCGGGTAACTTTCAGCGAAAACCTTGGTAATCGCGTCAGCACCGGTAATGAAAAGTGTGTAGAGCACGGTCAGGCCGAGACCCGCCACACCGACAGTAAACGCACCGGAGTATCGACCGGACGGTCTCACGGCACGACACTCGCGCGATATGGCGGAAGACCTGACGTCTCACCCGCCGGAGCCCGGGGTCGATCAACGCGTGCGAAGCTTTCAAAGAAGAGTTCAAAGTCAACCGTTTCAGAGGCCGCCGCGACCACGTCGAGAGCATCTTCTGACAACATTTCTTCAAGCATCGGGCGCATCGCGTCCCAGTTTGTCCTCCGCTGATCGCCAAGTGTAAACATGCATTCTGACAATTCTCGCAAAGGTGTCGCATTTGCATGCGGCGCACGGAAGGCAATCGGACCGTCCGGCAGCGCATGGCAAAACCCCCCGGTGCCGCAGGTCAAGGCATGCCAGTTGGCCATAAGATAGGGATGATAATCGTCATTGGCCCATCCCCGTTCATCGCTTTCACAAACGAAACGCCGGGTCTGGGCTCGGATCCAGTTTTCCCAGATTGGAGGCGGTTCCACCCCTGCGAAGCGCAGTGCGATGCATATCTCGGCGAGCAGATCGATATTCAGCTCCAGAAATGCCAGCGTGCCGGAAAACCGAAGGCTCTGGACAAAGGCCTGGGGAAGCTGTGGATCGTGCCGTCCGTATTCGGACAGATAGAAGACGATATGCGTCAGCTCATAGGCCGCCTTTTTGTTTGGCAGGCTGAACGTGACGGTGCGACTTCCAAAGGCGCGCAACCGATCATCAAGCCCGGTATCGGCCACATTGGTTTTTACACCGCGGCGGGCGCATAATCTGCGTGCTTCTGCGCGTTGAAGATCGCTCAACTCCGCATCGACAAATCCCTGATCCGCCACCCATTCTGCTGCGCGCAGGCCGGAATCACCGGCAAGCCCCAGATCTTCAAGATCCAGCGCCATCGACAGAAAGAACCGGTAATATTGAGGAAAAAATGAGAGCCGCTTGTCCAGATCGGCATAGAAATTCGCAAATGGTCTCAGATCCCCTTCCGAAACCTGCGTGCCGGTGCATTCCAGAACGCCAAGCAGCTCTGCATTTTCCTTCAACCAGAACACATCCGATGGACGTCTGCGCTCTTCTGCAAAGCGCTGAATCGCACTCGCGATCCGCGCCTCACGGGTTGTCTGACGAAACGGAATGTTGAGCTGAACAACAGATCCCATGTTGCAATTCCCTTCTATTCCGTTTCGTTTTCTGTTCAGAGGCTTGAGGTGAACAAGCCCGTGGCGTCGCCTTCGCGCATGCGCTCAGCCCGGACAGGTCCCAGGCTCGATGTGAAGGCTTCGACCTTGTCTCCGACGACAGCTTCTGATGCGCTGGGCGACAGGCTGGACGTGAACGCCTCGACAGCATCGCCGGTCTCAAGGGTTTGCGCCAGGGTCGGTGCGAGGCTGGACGTGAACGCTTCCACCCGATCGCCAGACAGCGTGTCGGCTGCGGCGGGTGCAAGGCTGGACGTGAACAACGCTGTTTCATCGCCGATGAACGTGTCCGAGCCGGCCTGAATTAGCGATGAGGTGAATGCGCCTGTTGCCTCGCCATCCATCAAATCGCTGGTGCCGGTGCTCGCATCAAAATCGTTTGTAATGAGTTGCTTACGTAGTGCGGTCATTCCCACTTCTCCCGTTAAAGGTTATCGGTGCAATGACGTTACTCGTCAAAATTGTCCTGCCAATGGTTTTTTCTAATTCCCAGCCTTATCCACAAGCACCGCCGGGGGGGGCACCATTCGATGCGCACTTAAAATATCAGCCCAATTTCCAAATCACTCCGCTTGGAAAAAAAAGTATCCACACCCTGTGGATGTGAACAATTTTAGCAGACCGAACGCGCTTATGTGCGCGAATCAATTAGAAGGGGAATCTTCGAAATCAAGTTCGCTTTAATTGGGTTCTTGCTCCCGACGGATCGCTGCGCGATACCCGGCTCACAAGGGATACACAGATGAAAATCGCAAGCTTTAACATCAATGGGATCAAGGCGCGTCAACCTGCCTTGTTGGATTGGCTGCGCGAGGCGCAACCGGATTTGGCCATCCTGCAAGAGATCAAATCCGTCGATGAGGCGTTTCCGCGCGAGGTTTTCGAAGATCTTGGATACTATGTTGAGACGCATGGTCAGAAAGGGTTCAACGGCGTGGCCCTTTTGTCGAAGTCTCCCTTGGAAGATGTCATGCGAGGGCTGCCGGGCGATGACAGCGACGAACAGGCGCGCTGGATCGAGGCGACCCTTGTCGGCGAGACGAACGGGCAATCGCAGAGTCTGCGCGTGTGCGGGCTTTATCTGCCCAACGGAAACCCCGCGCCCGGGCCGAAATACGACTACAAGCTGGCCTGGATGGAGCGCATGAAACATCGCGCGGCAGAGCTCCTGGCGGCGGAAGAGCCCTTTCTTATGGCAGGCGATTACAATGTGATTCCGCAAGACGAAGATGCCGCGCGGCCGGACGCCTGGCGCAAGGACGCGCTTGCGCTGCCGACATCGCGGGAGGCGTTTCGCGCACTTGTGAACATGGGATTCACCGAGGCGTTTCGTGCCACGACGCAGGGACCGGGCCACTATTCATTTTGGGATTATCAGGCAGGCGCCTGGAATCGAGATGACGGAATTCGGATCGACCACTTTCTGCTAAGTCCTCAGGCAGCGGACATGCTGTCAAGTTGCTGGATAGACAAAGATGTGCGTGGGCGCGACAAACCCTCTGATCACGTGCCGGTGCTCATCGAACTGGATCTCTGAGGCCCGATCGGCTCACGCCGTGACATCGTATCCGTAAAGCCAATCATACTGCGCGATGATACGCCTCGGCGCGACACGGCCTGCGATGCGCAACGTCGTATGCGCGGCCCAGCGGACGGCAGGTGATGACAGATGATACTTGACTGCATTGCGGCTGGCCGCATCCACAATACGACGGGTGCGCGTCTTGCGGTGAGCCTGATAGGCCGCAAGCCCCGTTTGCAAATCTTCGGCTTGCTTCAGTTCCCGCATGAGCACCCAGGCATCTTCTAAAGCCATGTTCGCCCCTTGCGCCAGAAACGGCAAGGTCGGGTGAGCAGCATCGCCCAGAAGCACGACCCCTCCCTCGTTCCAGCGCTCCGCCACCGGGTGTCGAAACAGGCCCCAAAGGTGAACCTGTTCAACCCGAGACAACAATCCGAGTACCTCCGGTGCAAAATCTGAGAAGACCTGCCTGAGGTTCATGGGTTCATCCATCTGGCTCCAGCTTTCCTTCGCCCAGGCAGCGCGTTCCTGAACCGCCACGATGTTGCGCAACTGTCCGTCCCGCAGCGGATAGGTGACAAGGTGTCGACGCGGTCCCATGAAAACGCGTACGTCCGGTCGAGCTTCGCTGTCGGGCACGAGGGCGCGCCAGGCGACCTGCCCGGTAAAGAAACCTTCTGTCTCGGGGTTAAGGACCGGTCGTGCCACAGATTGAAGCCCGTCTGCTGCAACAATCTACGGCGCGCGCAGGGTTTCGCCACCAGATAGTGTAAGCTGCGCGGGTGACCCGCTTCGAACCTCTGCGACCTCGCATCCAAGACGCAAGGCGATGCCCTCGGCTTCGACCGCGGAGCGCAAGATCTCCAACATATCCGCACGGTGCACCAGATGATACCCTGCGCGGCTGTGCTCCGACAGCGGGAGTTTCACAACCGGTTTTCCGGAATAATCAATCAACTGAACGGCTTCGGCCCGAACTGCATTGTCCTTCAGCGCGTCGCCCAGCCCCAACGCATCAAGAACCCGGTACCCGTTGGGACTGATCTGCAGGCCCGCTCCCACCTCGCGCAGCTCCGGCGCCTGTTCGAGCACGGTCACGTCGGCGCCCGCCCGCGCCAGACAAAGAGCGGCGGTCAGCCCGCCGATGCCGCCGCCCAGAACAAGCGTCTGAAGTTCCCGTATCGCCATCGTTACATTAAGAAACGAAAAACGCCGGAGCGAAAGCCCCGGCGGTGTCATTCCATCCCGGTAAGTGTCAATCGTCGCGGTGCACTTTTTCGCGCCGCTCATGACGTTCCTGCGCCTCAAGGCTCATCGTCGCAATCGGACGCGCGTCGAGACGCTTGAGGCTGATCGGGTCTCCCGTGACCTCACAATACCCATATTCGCCTTCGTCGATGCGCCGCAGCGCCGAGTCGATTTTGGCCACCAGCTTGCGCTGACGATCCCGTGTACGAAGTTCCAGCGCGCGATCTGTCTCTTCACTGGCACGATCCGCCACGTCCGGAATTGCGCGGGTACTGTCCTGTAAGCCTTCGATCGTGTCGCGACTTTCCTCCAGCAGCTCGTCTTTCCACTGCAAGAGTTTGCGGCGGAAGTATTCAAGTTGCCGTTCGTTCATGAATGGTTCGTCTTCAGCCGGCGTGTAGTCTTCGGGCAGAAACGTCTCAACTTTCATGGTCGATCCCTCAATTGCACCAAGCGCGCCAAGTTCTGTCATACCGTTTCCCCAGACTGGCCCGTTAAGCGCCGGATTACACGCGACTTAACGGAATGTCACGACCTAATCACAGACATTGATGTGATCTGTATCAAAGAATAGGGTGCCACGGATTCACGTCCAGTTGATCCAGCAAAAAGGTCGAACTTTATGCACTTTGCGGGAACCCGCGACTACATCGCCACGGAGGACCTCACTGTCGCCGTCAATGCGGCAGTGACACTGGAGCGTCCGCTTCTGGTCAAGGGCGAGCCGGGCACCGGCAAGACAGAGCTTGCCCGTCAGGTGGCAGAGGCGCTCGACCTGCCGATCATCGAGTGGAACATAAAGTCGACGACCAAGGCACAGCAGGGACTGTATGAATACGACGCGGTCTCGCGGCTGCGCGACAGCCAGCTTGGCGAGGAGCGCGTGCATGACGTCGCGAACTACATTCGCAAAGGAAAACTCTGGCAGGCCTTTGAGGCAGAGCAAAAGGTTGTCCTGCTGATCGACGAAATAGACAAGGCGGACATCGAGTTTCCCAATGACCTGCTGCAGGAACTCGACCGGATGGATTTTCACGTCTACGAGACCGGCCAAACGGTCAAAGCGCGTCACCGTCCGATTGTGATCATCACGTCCAACAACGAAAAAGAGCTGCCCGATGCGTTTCTTAGGCGATGCTTTTTCCACTATATCCGCTTTCCGGATCCGGAGACCATGAAACGGATCGTCGAGGTGCATCACCCCGGTCTGAAGGACAAGCTGCTTACCGAGGCGCTCACCCAGTTCTATGAGATCCGGGAGCAGACAGGGCTTAAGAAAAAACCGTCAACTTCGGAAGTTCTGGACTGGTTGAAGCTCATTCTGGCAGAAGATCTGACGGCGGATGATCTGAAACGATCCGGCAGCGACGCTTTGCCAAAACTGCATGGCGCGCTTCTGAAGAACGAGCAAGACGTACATCTTTTTGAGCGTTTGGCCTTCATGGCCCGTCAGCAACGATAGACACCCGAAGGTCACATAGCGCCTTTTTGATCACCCGCGTCTTACAACGCCCTATACAGACCGGTTCGAAAGGTTATCCTGAGCGTTGGATGCCGCCCGCGTCCTGCGGTCCAGACGCTTTTTCTGGTGATTGAAAGCCCTATACGGAGCGACGAATTGAAAATGCGCCGCGCCCATTCGCCTGATTGGGGACCGTTTTCCCGATATCCTGCCACACAAACACCTCGGCAGGACCTTAGAGCTGTCGCGCAATTGGTGTTTGGTTGCGACGGCGACTTGGTGTTCGGACGCGTTTAATGACCCGCTTGCTGTTTTTCATCTTCGGTCTTGTCCTGTCGGCCTGTGGTGCGTCCACAGGTCCTGAAACGCCTGCGCGTGCCGAGATTGCTCCCACGCCTGATGTCGCGGGCATCAAGATGTTCGCAACGCCGCGCCCTGCCCCCCCGGCCCGGTCCAACCGAGATATCGCACGTGATTTCATCGACCTCTCATTCGAACTGGAATCGGGTCGGGAACTACCCAAGATGACCCGGTTTGAAGGCCCGATTACCCTGCGCGTGACCGGAACGCCCAATGCCACCCTCAGCAGTGATCTGGACCGACTTCTGAAACGACTGCGGCGCGAGGCCGGGATCGATATCACGCGGGTCAGCAGCGCCGACGCCAACATTACGATAGAGGCGGTGTCTCGTGCACAGATCCGTGCAGCGCTGCCGCAGGCCGCGTGTTTCGTTGTACCGAATATCGATCGTCTGTCGGATTACAGACGAATGCGCAGCAACCGTGCCACAAACTGGGCGCTGTTGGACACGCGGCGGAAAATCGCAATCTTCGTTCCGAACGACGCCGCGCCTCAGGAAGTGCGCGACTGCCTGCACGAGGAACTGGCGCAGGCGCTCGGTCCGCTTAACGACCTCTACAGATTGTCGGATTCCGTCTTCAATGATGATAACGTGCACACGGTTCTGACCGGCTTCGACATGCTGGTGTTGCGCGCCTATTACAGTCCCTCACTGCGCTCCGGCATGTCCCGCGCGGAGGTTACGAACGCATTGCCCGACCTTCTGAAGCGTCTCAATCCCCGTGGCGAAACCATTCCGTCCCGGCCTGCGTCACCGACGCCGCGCGCATGGATCGATGCGATCCAGACAGCGCTCGGGCCCGGCGCGCGCCATAGTCAGCGGCTGAATGCGGCGCGATCCGCGTTGCGGATTGCCGAGGACATGAAGTGGACTGACCACCGGCGTGCCTTCTCTCACTTCGCCATGGGCCGCCTCGTTCAGTCCAGCGACCCCGAATTGGCTCAGACCCATTTTGAAGTCGCAACGACGTTCTATGATCAGACCCCTGGAACCGACCTACACAAGGCCTATTCCGCAACCCATCTGGCCGCCTATGAGATAAACCGTGGACGCGGTCAGGCCGCGATCGCGCTGATTACACCCCATATGAAAACCGCAGAGCGGTACGAAAATGCGGCTCTTCTGGCCACCCTGATGCTGCTCCGCGCCGAGGCGCTGGAAGTGTCGGGACGCGTGTCTGAAGCGCAGGCCGTTCGACTGGACAGTATCGGCTGGGCACGCTACGGCTTCGGCACCGATTGGGAGGTACGCGCGCCACGTCGTGAGGTCGCGTCAGCCACTCAGGCACAGAGGCGAAGCGGACTTTAGGATGATTGTGGCGGTCGGAGGCTTGGCAGGCGCCCTTCTGGGAGCCCTCATCGCGCGCCGCCGCAACGGCGTGTTGGCGGATATTCTTCAATATGCGTTCGTCTATTTTCTGATTTTTGCCCTGCTTGGGCTGTTTGTGACGATCTTCGTGCATCGCGCCGCGATTTAAGAGACACTCCCTCTCATGTTCGTACCCTTTTTCGATAACCTGCGGCAGGCAGGTTTGCCCGTTTCACTGCGGGAATACCTGACCTTTCTGGAAGCGATGGGCCGTCAGCTCGTGCTCTATGATATCGAAGGCTTCTACTATCTCGCCCGCAGCGCAATGGTGAAGGACGAACGCCTCATCGACCGCTTCGACCGGGCCTTCGCGCAGAGTTTCGAGGGGCTGGAAGGACTCGATGCCGAGCAGGTGCTTCAAGCCCTCGACCTGCCGCAGGACTGGCTGCAAAAGATGGCCGAAAAGCATCTGAGCGATGCCGAAAAGGCTGAAATCGAGGCGCTTGGCGGTTTCGACAAACTGATGGAGACGCTCAAGGAGCGGCTCGCCGAGCAGAAAGGCCGCCATCAGGGGGGCAACAAATGGATCGGGACCGCAGGGACCTCGCCCTTCGGGGCCTATGGCTACAATCCTGAAGGTGTGCGGATCGGCCAGAACGAAAGCCGCCATCGCCGGGCGGTCAAGGTCTGGGACAAGCGCGAGTTTCGCAATCTCGATGATTCCATCGAACTGGGCACACGAAACATCAAGGTCGCGCTGAAGCGCCTACGCCGCTGGGCACGCGACGGGGCGGATGAGGAACTGGACCTCGACGGCACCATTCGCGCCACGGCCGAGCATGGCTATCTTGACGTGCAGACACGGCCAGAGCGACGCAACGCGGTCAAGGTGCTGCTCTTTCTCGATGTCGGCGGATCGATGGATCCTCATATCACGCTGGTGGAAGAGCTTTTTTCGGCGGCCCGTGCCGAGTTCAAGCATCTGGAATACTACTACTTTCACAACTGCCTCTACGAAGGCGTCTGGCGTGACAATCGCCGTCGGTGGTCGGAACAGACCCCGACCGAAGAGGTCCTGCGCACCTATGGATCGGATTACAAATGCATCTTCGTCGGAGATGCGTCGATGTCGCCTTATGAAATCGCCTATGCCGGTGGCGCAAATGAGCACTGGAATGCCGAGGCCGGTCAGGTCTGGCTGGATCGGGCGCGATCTCAATGGCCCGATAATCTTTGGCTCAATCCCGTGCCGGAGCGGCATTGGGGATACACCCATTCCATCGGCATGATCCGGGAGATTTTCGAGGATCGCATGGTACCGATGACCCTCCAGGGCATCGAAGCCGGCATGAAGCTGCTGGGGCGCTGACCGCTCTCTCGCAGCAGTGGACATTGCACGCATCCCGTGACAGACGCCCGCCATGCAGGCGCGAAAGATCATCATTGACACCGATCCCGGCCAGGATGACGCGGTCGCAATTTTGCTCGCTTTGGCCAGTCCCGAGCTCGACGTGCTGGGGCTGACCTGCGTTGCGGGCAATGTCCCGCTTGATCTGACCACACGAAACGCGCGCATCATCTGTGAACTGGCGGGACGCAGGGATATCCCTGTCTACGCGGGGTGCGACCGGCCCTTGCGGCGCGCGCTTGTGACTGCCGAACATGTGCATGGGAAAACCGGGCTCGATGGCCCCACCCTGCCCGAACCGGAAATGCCCCTCGCCTCCGGTCACGCCGTCGATTTCCTGATCGACACGTTGCGGAGCACGGAACCGCCGAGTGTGACGCTTGTACCGATTGGTCCGCTGACCAACATTGCGACCACCTTTGAACGGGCACCGGATGTGATCCCGCACATTGCGGAGATCGTGCTGATGGGAGGCGCGCATTTCGCCGGCGGCAATGTCACTCCCGCGGCCGAGTTCAACTTCTATGTGGATCCAGCAGCCGCCAAAGTCGTTTTCGACGCCGGCGTGAAGATTACGATGCTGCCGCTTGATCTGACGCATCAGGCGCTGGTCACGCCCGCGCGCAATGCCGCTTTTCGCGCCCTTGGTACCCCTGTCGGAGAAGCCGTGGCTGCGTTGACCCATCATGCAGATCGCTTTGATGCGGACCGATACGGCGCGACCGGCGCACCGCTCCACGATCCCTGCACGATCGGCTATCTCCTGGCGCCAGAGCTGTTTTCAGGCCGACAGGTGAATGTCGAGATTGAAACGGAGTCTGAGCTGACCCTTGGCATGAGTGTGGTTGACTGGTGGGGCGTGACGGGCAGACCTCACAATGCGCTGTTTCTACGTGATATCGAGGCAAATGGCTTCTTCGATCTGCTCACAGAAAGGTTGGGACGATTGTGACAAAGCTGGTCCGCGCCACACTGGCCGAACTTGACCGATTGCTGCCCATGGTTGCGGCATTTCATGAAGAAATGGGCATAGAGCAGTCCGAAGAGGCGCGAAAGCGGGCGTTGATGCCCTTGCTCGAAGGCTCGCCCTACGGCGAAATCCATCTGGCCGGACCTGTGCGGGCGCCTGTGGGCTATTGCATCCTGACCTTTGGCTGGTCCGTGGAATTCGGTGGGCTCGACGGGTTCATTGATGAGATCTTCATTCGAAAACCGGTGCGCAATAGGGGCATCGGGAGCGATATTCTGCGCGCCTTGCCGGATCTGGCCAAAGCGGCCGGTCTCATCGCGCTTCACCTCGAAGTAGATCGCGAGGATACATCGACGCGGGCGCTCTACGAAAAGATGCGATTTCAACCGCGCGACCGCTATGTTCTTATGTCACGGAGCCTTTAGTCAGATATGTGATGGCCGCCATGCAGATTGCTTTTGACAACAGCTACGCTCGCTTGCCGGAGCGGTTTTACACCCGTCAGTCACCTGTCCCTGTGAAAGCGCCTAAGCTTCTGGCGTTCAACGCTGCGCTGGCAGCAGATCTTGGGATAGATCTGCCAGATCCAGAGGTTCTGGCGGAAATAGCAGCCGGCAACCGCGTGCCGGAGGGAGCAGAACCTCTCGCACAGGTCTATGCCGGGCATCAGTTCGGTGGGTTCTCTCCGCAACTGGGTGACGGACGCGCCATGCTTCTGGGCGAGGTCGTGACAGAAGCCGGACGCTTCGACATTCAATTGAAAGGGTCCGGGCGAACACCCTATTCCCGGATGGGCGATGGTCGCGCATGGCTGGGCCCTGTCCTGCGCGAATATGTTGTATCAGAAGCCATGGCCGCCCTTGGCGTGCCGACCAGCAGAGCGCTGGCTGCCGTTACAACGGGTGAGTCCGTCTTTCGCGAGCAAGGGGCCCTGCCCGGTGCGGTTCTGACCCGCGTAGCGGCCAGCCACATCCGCGTTGGCACATTCCAGTTTTTCGCGGCGCGTCGAGATACAGAGGCGCTGCAAACCCTGTTCGACCACGTTGTGGCCCGGCACTATCCCGACGCAATCGATCCGGTCGCATTGCTCGCATCCGTTATCGCCGCCCAGTCGCGGTTGGTCACGCATTGGATGGCTGTCGGCTTTATTCATGGCGTGATGAATACCGACAACACGACCTTGTCCGGCGAGACATTCGATTATGGCCCCTGCGCCTTTGGCGACCGATTCCATCCCGACACTGTGTTCAGTTCCATCGACACGCAGGGCCGCTATTCCTACGCCAATCAGCCCCGGGTGCTGGTGTGGAACATGGCGCAACTGGCAACCGCTCTTGTTCCCCTGATGCCCGATCAGGATGAGGCCGTTGCGGTGTTCACAAAGATCGTGCACGCGATGCCGGAACAGATCGAACAAAGCTGGCGGCAACGTTTCGGGGAAAAAATCGGATTGGCCAAGGCAACCGCTGACGATGATGGGCTTATTGGCGATCTCTTGTCTCTGATGGCCGAAGGACGGGCCGATTTCACCAACACGTTCCGCGCGCTGAGCGATCCCGAAGGCGCCCCGCGAGATCAGTTTCTGGACCCGGCAGCTTTCGACGCCTGGGCCACGCGTTGGGAGGCCCGGCTGGCGGAGGAAAGTGACACGCACGCCCGGATGGCGCGCGCCAACCCGGTTTTCATTCCCCGAAATCACCGTATCGAAGTCATGATCGCAGCGGCCGTGTCCGGCGATTTTGGCCCATTCGAACGCCTGCTGCGCGTGCTGGCCGATCCCTATACGCCGCAACCGGATGCCCTTGATCTGACCCGACCTCCAGCGGAGAGCGAAATCGTCAGGCAAACGTTTTGCGGGACCTGAACACAGCGCGCAACGACTGACAGGGCTTTCGCTTGGCCACCATTTGGCCTAGACCTTTCGCCCGGATAAGGGCGGAACGGTACGAATGACAGAGACGATCACCGACCGGTGCGAGGCGAAGGGACTTCGCATGACCGATCAGCGGCGGACGATCGCCGCTGTTTTGCAGGAATCCGAAGATCACCCTGATGTTGAAGAACTCTATGCGCGCGCCTCGGCCCGGGATTCGGCCATCTCCATCGCCACGGTGTATCGTACGGTGAAGCTCTTCGAAGAGGCCGGCATACTCGACAAGCTCGAATTCGGCGACGGGCGCGCGCGCTACGAAGATGCCGAGCGGGAGCACCACGACCACCTTATCGACCTCAATTCCGGCGAAGTGATCGAGTTTGTCGATCCGGAAATCGAGCAGCTACAGGAAAAAATCGCCTCAAAGCTCGGCTATCGCCTCAAGGGTCACAAGCTGGAACTCTATGGCGTGCCGCTCGTCAAGAAGTAGCGTCGGCTTGCACATTCGCGCAGCCCTGCTATCCCGCGTTCAAGCTTCAAGAAAGGACCCGCTCCATGAGCCTCATCGCCGATCTGCACGCACGCGAAATCCTCGATAGCCGGGGCAATCCGACGGTAGAAGTCGACGTCGTTCTCGAGGACGGCACAATGGGTCGTGCAGCGGTCCCTTCCGGCGCATCGACCGGGGCTCATGAAGCGGTGGAAAAGCGGGACGGCGATGCCGCGCGCTACATGGGCAAAGGCGTGCAAGAGGCGGTGGCCGCGGTCAATGGCGAGATTGCCGAAGCCTTGCTGGGGTTTGACGCGACCGAACAAGTCGCGCTCGACGAGGCGATGATCGAGTTGGACGGCACCCCCAACAAGGCCCGATTGGGGGCCAATGCGATCCTCGGTGTGTCTCTGGCCAGCGCCAAAGCGGCAGCGGATTTTTCGATGCAACCGCTTTACCGCTATGTCGGGGGCACATCGGCCCGCGTCTTGCCGGTACCGATGATGAACATCGTGAATGGCGGGGAACATGCCGATAATCCAATCGACATTCAGGAATTCATGATCATGCCTGTCGCGGCCCCATCGCTGCGGGAGGCGGTGCGCATGGGCTCGGAAGTGTTTCACACGCTGAAAAAAGAACTGACCTCGGCGGGTCTGTCTACGGGGATCGGTGACGAAGGCGGCTTTGCGCCGGATATCGCCTCGACCCGGGATGCGCTCGATTTCATTCTGCGGGCAATCGAAAAAGCCGGCTACACCCCGGGCGAAGACATCTATCTGGCCCTTGATTGCGCCTCGACCGAGTACTTTAAGAACGGTCAGTATGTGCTTGAAGGAGAAGGTAAATCATTGTCGTCGGATGCGCACGCAGCCTATCTTGCCGCACTGGTGGATGATTACCCCATCATCTCGATAGAGGATGGTATGGCCGAAGACGATTGGGACGGCTGGGCCACGCTCACACAGATGATCGGAGACCGCGTGCAGCTCGTGGGTGACGACCTCTTTGTGACCAATCCCGCGCGGCTGGCTGACGGAATTTCGCGCGGCGTCGCAAACTCCATGCTGGTCAAGGTCAACCAGATCGGCACACTGACGGAAACACTGCAGGCTGTCGATATGGCGCATCGCGCGCGCTACACCAATGTGATGTCTCACCGATCCGGCGAAACCGAAGACGCCACGATTGCCGATCTTGCCGTGGCAACCAATTGCGGACAGATCAAAACCGGCTCCCTCGCCCGATCTGATCGTTTGGCGAAATACAACCAACTGATCCGGATCGAAGAAGCTCTTGGCGAGACGGCCCTTTATGCCGGACGCACTATCCTGCGGTGACCCTGCCCGCCTCTTTGCCTGACGATGAGCGCACCGCACTCCTGCGTCATCTTGGCCCGCATCTGGCGCATGTGACGGCCCGCCGAAACCTCGACAGCATTTTTTCGCATGGCTTGCGGCCCACCGTGGAGCTCGCGGCCCTGACAGACACGGCTTGTGACAACCTCACACTCCGGGTGACGCGCGCGCGCTTGCGCGGCAACGGCATCGACGCGCCGCTGGGACGTCAGCGCCCTGTCACGGACCATATCGGCCGCACCGCCGCGCTGCTGGAGGATCACAGCCCGCACAGCTGGGCGGCCCTGTTGAACACGCGCGTCTTTTTCTGGCCGGGCGGCCGGGAAAAGAGCTTCGGTCACCATCTCAGTCGGGACATGCGCACAGCAACCCTGTGGTTGGATACCGAGCGCCTTCTGCGCGCATGTGCCGGGCGGGTGGATTTATCACCGATCAACAGTGGAAATTTCGCGCGCGGCGGCGGCCAGGCGCGGCGGGGTGATTGGCTCTTCGTTCCATGTGTTGCTGGACTTGCCGCCTTTCGCGCAAACAGGCAAAAACGGGGCTATGTACGGGGTCGCGATACCGTGGCAGAGATTTCCTTGCGCGGCGCTCTGTCGTCTTCCCTACTGCAACACCTGTTTACGGAGATCGCATGACCGCGGAAGAGATTATCAAGACCCTGGGTCTCGCCCCGCATCCGGAGGGTGGTTTTTTCCGGGAAACCTGGCGTGCCGAAGGCTCCGGTCGTGCCGCTGGCACCGCGATTTACTACCTTCTGCGCGGTCAGGACCGTCACCGGTGGCACACAGTCGACAGCGCCGAGATCTGGCATTTCTACGCAGGTGCACCGCTTGTGCTCAGCATCGCCGAAACGGATGCCGGGCCTGCGACGGATCATAATCTGGGGCTGGATCTGAACGCGGGGGCTGTCCCGCAGGTGATCGTACCGCCGGGCCACTGGCAGGTCGCCCGTTGCACAGGCGAGTGGACGCTGGTGGGCTGTACCGTCTCGCCCGGCTTTGAATTCGAGCACTTTACTCTCGCGCCGGAAGATTTTGATATTCCACGCTAAGTTCTGGACTTTCTGACAAAATCCAGCAAGCGCCGGGTCGAGCTGTCCTTGTCGGTGTCCGGTGCATCCCGGGTCAATAACGGCGCCATCTCCTGAGCCAGCTCTTTGCCAATCTCAACGCCCCATTGATCAAAGGAATTCAGGCCCAAGATCACGCCTTCAACAAAGACCCGATGTTCGTAAAGCGCGATGATCTGGCCCAGGCGGAACGGTGACAGACGATCATAGATCAGCGTCGTCGAGGGCCTGTTGCCCTCAAACACGCGATGTGGGTTCGTGTGATCGCGCCCGCGCATGAGCGCCTCGGATTGCGCGAGACAATTGGCGAGCAGCAACACGTGGTGATGATCCAGCTCGGGCTCGTGACCGCGCGCCGCCACAAGGAATTCGCAAGGCACGATCTGCGTGCCCTGATGCAGAAGCTGGTAAAAGGCATGTTGTCCATTTGTGCCCGGCTCCCCCCAGACGACAGGGCCCGACGGCCCGTCCAGAGTGTCCCCCTCCAAGGTCACCCGCTTGCCGTTACTCTCCATCTCCAATTGCTGCAAATAAGCGGGCAGCCGCGACAGACGCTGATCATAGGGCAGCACCGCACGTGTCGGATACCCGCATATCTGGTGATGCCAGAGCCCCACGAGCGCCAGCATGACAGGCATGTTCTCCGCCAGAGGCGCGGATTTGAAATGCGCATCCATTGCGGCCGCTCCGTCCAGAAAACCGGCAAACGCCTTTTCTCCGATGCTCAGCATCAGAGGAAGACCGCTCGGGGGGGGGGGGGGGGGGGGGGGCGGGGGGGGGGGGGGGGGGCGGGGGGGCGGGGGCGGGGGGGGGGCGGGGGGGCGGGGCGGGG
>ERZ1740060.654-NODE-654-length-16087-cov-3.333396_pt1 | contig 16087 bp, 12 predicted proteins | sample MGYA00581743_ERZ1740060 | MGnify/ENA primary metagenome ERZ1740060 (study PRJEB43018, sample SAMN04849235) | marine metagenome | isolation source: floating plastic debris | place: Pacific Ocean | collected 2008-08-27 | study: EMG produced TPA metagenomics assembly...
TCTTTTTAAAACGAGCAGTTAATAAATCCAGAAAATAAGAATTCCCAATCTGATTAATGCATAGTAAAATTTCATTTCTGCTTCTTTTTGATCTGGGCTTCTATTTCTTTTTTTATGGCTTCTAGGTCATTAAGGCTTATTTCTGAATTAGCAAAGGAGGAAACAAAACCTTGCCAGGAATTACCGAAAAAATCGGTGACTAAGCGTTTCATATGCTTTCTAAAATATTCCTGTTTTTTGATGAGCGGGTAGTATTCATTGACCTTGCCGTAAGTATTATGTCCAACAAATTCTTTTTTCACCAGTACGCCTATTACCGTGGAGACTGTAGGGTAAGCCGGCTTTGGGTCAGGCATAGATTCTACAATATCTTTCAGAAAGCCCTTTTCTAGCTTCCAGAGTACTTGCATCACCTGTTCTTCTGCTTTAGTTAATTCTTTCACGCTTTAAAGTTATAACTATATTTATAATTATAAAATTAATTTTATAATTATAGTCAAAGATGAAAGATCAATTCTGCCGTTCACGGTGCTAGGATAGCTGATGATATGTTTTTTAGCTGATCATTCAGGGGGCTTAACGTGAAAATATTTAGGATTTTTTTGTTTTTTTATCTTTGGAATTATTTCATTACTTAGATCATTATCTCGTGTTTCCTGTTCGGATGATGCTTCCAGTGGTTGGTAAGCGTAAACTAGTCATTCATCTTATTTTATTTTTATTGATTTACTCTGGGGCACTAGGACAAAGTGACTCTGTGTTGTTTAGGGCTAATAAATTACTTTATAGTGATCCCGATAGTGTTATTTTTCTGGTTAAAAGCTTTTTAGATAGTACTGCAATAGAGTATGACGGAAGAATATTAAATACCATCGGTGCTGCATATTTTGTTAAGGGTGATTTTGATTCTAGTTTTTATTACTATACCCTTGACACCGCATTTAGAAAGCCTGTTGATCTTGCGAATGCGTATGGCGGTATTGGAGGTGTTTTTTCAGCCAAAAGGCTTAATCAGCAAGCCGCTGATTATTATTTAAAGGCGGCTCAACTCTATCAGATGTTAGATCAAGAGCAGTTTTTGGCAGGGGCTTACAATAATATAGCTAACATTTTGGTCAGAATAGGAGATATTCCTCGTGCGAAGTCTTATTATCAAGATGCCATATCCATTCACCAGGCCAATAACGATTCGTCCAGATTACTTCCTAACTATTTCAATTTAGGTGATCTGTATAGGATATCGAAAAATTATGATTCCGCTACGTTTTGGGCCACCCAATCATCCGATCTTTCTACCCGCTTAAAAAGTACGTAAGGCCAAGCAATGTCTGCCAGATTGAAAGCTACCATTCAAAATGAATTAGGCAATTACAATGAAGCACTCACTTTCTCAATTCAAAGTAGGACGACCATGCTGCAACTGGGGGATAGTGCATCGTATCGGGAAGCGCTGGTCCAAGAAGCAGTGGCGCTAGCTGGCTTGAGTTACCTAGAAGCGTCCAATCGTATTGCTCTCTATTTATTAAGAGATAGCACTAATTATACGGCTAACTTGAAACCTGAGCTTCTTGGTATTTTGTACCGAAATGCCAAGCAGGTTGGTAATTTTGAGAATGCCCTAACCTATCGTGAAAAGGAATTACAAGAAGCAAATAGAATATCGAATCTAGAGCTAAATGAGAAAATTAGCGAGCTACAGGCCAAATACGAATTGGATAAGAAGCAATTAGAGATTGCAACACTAAAGCAACAGGCCGAACTCGCTTCAACGAATGCCCAACGTACAAATATTCTCTGGCTAGCGTCTGTTATTGTTCTGATCCTAATCACTACCATGGCCATATTTTGGTATAAAAGGAAGGTAGCTATTCAAAAATCTGAAACGCTGACAGCTAATCTCAAATTCCTACAGTCTCAAATGGATCCTCATTTTCTCTATAATTCTATGACTTCACTGCAGCGGTTTGTGCTGGAAAATAAAAGTGACGAAGCTGCACTATACATTAGCCGGTTTTCCAAACTTATGCGCCAATTCCTCGAATACTCACGAGAAGATAACATTAGCCTCGAAGATCAAATAAGTGCCATCGAAAATTACCTTAACCTACAAAAGGTACGTTACATAAAAAAATATGAATTTAGTGTTGAATTGGATACAAAGGACGGTGTGAATGCTATGATACCGCCCATGTTTGCTCAGCCTTTTGTGGAGAACGCTATAGAGCATGGCCTTAAAACTGTTTTGAAAGAGGGAAGAATAGAGATTAAATATGTTATTGAGGGTGATATATGTTTCGTTACTATTAAGGATAATGGCTCAGGCATGAAAACCACTCTGAAAAACAAAAATTATAAGTCATTAGCATCAAGGATTGTCAATGAACGGCTCAACGTCCTGAGTGAGGTCTACAGGAGGCGTATAAGCTTTGAGGTCCAAAGTTCTGATCAAGGTACAATAGTCTATCTCCAACTTCCTTTTAAAACTGCAGGTTAATGAGAGCATTAATTATAGATGACGAGGAAGATGTAAGGATTACTTTAAAGTTACTCCAAGACAAGTATCTTCCTCAGGTGAAGATTGTTGGGGAGGCAAATAATGTTTCCGAGGGAGTAGAAATTATTAATGCTTTAAAGCCGGACCTTTTATTTCTTGATCTGGAAATGCCTGATGGTACCGGGTTTGACCTACTGGACAATCTTTTAGGGTCAACAAAAGTAATCTTTATAACAGCGCATAGTGAATACGCGTTGAAGGCGTTTAAATACAGTGCTGTTGATTACTTGCTAAAACCAGTGGATGCACTCGAACTTGTCGAAGCAGTAAATAGAGCCCGTCAGATTTCAGACGAGCAACACTCTTTGACAGCGTTAAAAGATAATCTGGCTGAATCAACTCCATCCAAGCTTGTTCTTAAAGATATGAATAGCATCTATCTGGTTAATTTGGGTGATATCGTGCGATGTGAGAGTGATAATTATTACACCACTTTCCACTTGATCAATGGCGAGGCGCATGTAATTTCTAAACCGTTGAAATACTATGAGCAACTGCTCGATAATAGATTTGTACGTGTCCATCAAACTCATTTAATCAATTTTGATTTCGTCAAACAACTTGATCGTCAGGAAGGAGGCCAACTTGTGATGCATGATGGTTCTTTAATTCCGATATCTGGTAGAAAGAAGGAATACATCTTAAATCATATCCGTTCCTTAGGTTTATCCTAATAAAAACTCTAGCCGCGTACAAGCTTGGAAGTCGTATAAATCTTCTGGAAGTTTTTACTTACGGCACGCTGCACCGGTCAACCAATTCTTACGTTGGTCTGCCGAATTCTTATAAAAGATTCACGAATTCTTATCTGTGACCAATAAGCCCTATTTAACGAGGGACATTAGAGGTATTGATCATGAAACTAATAATTCAATATCATGAAAATTTCTCTCTCCAGAACGCTCAGCTTTTTGTGTTTAGTGCTTACATTTTCAAATCTTTCTATTTTACAAAGCTGCAATAATGATGATGGGCAGCCACTCCCCGATTTAGTGGCTAACGCAGGAGTAGATCAGACGGTCTGTGAGGGAGAGAGTGTTACCATTGGGGGTAATCCTTCAGCCGACGGTGGGGATGGTAATTATAGTTATTCATGGTCCAATGGAGCGGGAACCAGCTCAAACCCAGAAATAACACCACAAGAAACTACTACTTATAGGCTTACCGTAGAGGATAATAGCGGTAATACAGCTACAGATGAAGTGATAGTAGCGGTAGCAGATACTTTCTTCGTAAACGCCGGGCCGGATACAACAATCTGCGCAGGGTCCATTTATACGCTAGGAGGCAGTCCGACGGTAAGCGGTTCAAGCACTTACACTTATAGCTGGAATGATGGTACCCGTGAAGTTGCTACTGAAGCTAACCCATCTTTGACTGTTACCTCTAACACCACATTTACGTTAACTGTGACCGATGAATTTGGCTGTTCAGAAACAGATGATGTAAAGATCTCGATGTCCTCTGACTTTAGCGTTAATGCCGGTGATGATTTGATTTTTTGCGTGGGAGAGCTAATTACCCTTGGTGGTAATCCTACGGTCAACGGATCGGGTACTTACCGCTTTTCTTGGGATAATGGGGCAGGTATAACTGCTAATCCACAGGTAGTGCCGACAGCTACTACCACATATCGAGTAACCGTTACCGATGAGAATGGCTGTTTCAAGACGGATGAAGTTATAGTAACATTAAGCCCTGACTTTACGGTTGATTCTGGTAATACAGAGCAAATTTGTCCGGGAGAAAGTATACAATTGGGCGGAAATCCTACGGCAGATGGTCCTGGAACGTATAGCTATAGTTGGAGCGATGGTATTTCGGAAATATCTACAGATGCTAACCCGACAGTATCCCCAAGTTCAGCGACTGTATACACAGTGGCAGTAACCAATGAGAACGGGTGCGTAAAGTCAGGTTCAACGGAAATAGGGGTTTCTTCTATTCCTAGTGGCTCACAGGTATTCACTTTTACAGGCGGACCTCAGACTTTTTCTTTTCCGGAATGTATTAATGAGTTGGATATAGAAATACATGGAGCAGAAGGTCAAGACGGTCAGGACAAGAATAATTTAGGTGTTAATGGGCGGGGAGGCAAAGGTGCATTAGTTATGGGTACTATTCAATTTGATCCATCTAAGGGTAATATGATAATCATCAATATAGGCGGTTCAGGTTCTAACGGTGGATACAATGGTGGAGGCGAAGGCGGATCTAGTACTAATAACTCCGGCGGAAATGGTGGTGGAGCAACAGATATACGGTATGGAGGTAGCCTGTTAGAGGATAGGATTGTTGTAGCCGCAGGAGGTGGCGGAGGCGGAGGTTCTACAATTGGGAGTAGTACATTTTCAGCTGGTAATGGAGGTTCTGCCGGAGGTTTTAATTTAAATGGATCAAATTCAAGTGGTTTTCCAAATTCAGATTTTGAAAGTAGCGGAGGTTTTGGAGGTACACAAACGTCAGGTGGCTTCGGAGGATCAGAGGCATCAAATGGAGGATGTCAACCAGGTTTTCCCGGCATCAATGGTCAGTTGAGTATTGGAGGGGCCTGTGCAAAAGGAGGAAATAACCCTCCAAATTGCACAATACAAGGTGCCGGTGGTGGTGGTGCCGGGGCAGGCTACTACGGTGGTGGTGGCGGTGCTAGCGGTCAAGGGAACGGTTCTGGTATTTCATTTCCAGCTGGTGGTGGAGGCGCAGGTTCATCATATACAGGAGGTATTATGAATGCTTCAGAAGCAGAATCCACTCGTAGTGGAGATGGATATGTAGTAATCAGATGGGGTAACTAATAAATGGTAGTATAATGATCCAGCAAATAACACTTGTCTCATTTACTTTTATTCTTATCCTACAAGGCTATGTTTTACCATTCAACTGGGTGATTGCGTTTTGAAAAAACGATCGTCATTAAAGGTTATTCATAACCGTTGATCTAGGGAGAGGCCCCGAGGATTTTAATCTTCGGGGTTTTCTTTTATCCGATACTTTTGAGCCATGAGTATTATACAAACTAAGGGCGAAAATGCCTCCACTCATGGTTGTATAGCCAACACTTATTAATTATTTCTAAGAAATTATTATTTATTTATCACTCAATTTTACTTGTTAGAAAAACTAAAATACCGATGATTCTTAGCGTATACTTTGTATTTATGGAAATGAGAAGAGCTATCTGAAATGAGATTTACAGTATTGGTGCTCTTAATTTCTACTGTTAACTTGTTCTCTCAAGACTTTACCGAGTTAGAAGTTTGAACGCTCCATAAAACTGACGTAGACAAGAATAAAAAAATTAGGCCCGGGAAAAATTGAAACCTCAATTAGTTATCTTCTTGAGGGTTTTTGATTCTTAGTCATAGTTCATTTTATTTAAAAGATGTTAAAACTGAGCATCTCAATTCTTCTGTTGATGAACACCTGTAAGCTGATGGCTCAAGTTGACAGCCTGCTCAGGCAAATTGATGGGCTTGATAATTTGAAGACTGCCAATGTTTACATCGATCTTTCGGATTATTACTTAGGAAAAAACTCAGACTCTCTTTTTTACTACGGTCTGAAAGCTTATGATGCTTCCAAGCTGATCGCTAATGATACAATTCAAGAAAGGGCTCTTTTAAATATGGGCTCGGGTATGTTCTACATCCAAAATTATGATTCTGCATTATATTATTATGATCAAATAATTGAAAGTGAGAGAGTAAGAGATAATTACATTTTTGCTAAAGCTCTAAGTAATAAGGGTATCATTTTCTATTATCAAGGCGATTACACTAATGCGTTGGTCTATTTTTTAAAATCCGCTGAATTCAGAGGAGATAATAATTTAGACGTTTCAATGGTGTATAGCCAACTAGCCGTAATTTATCAACAAACAGAAGATTACGATAAGGCTAAAAAGGCGTATAGAAAATCTTACCAAGAATCGCTGGTCAACAAAGAATTGAATTCTTCTCTTTCAAATCTTGCGAGTCTTTTTGTAAAGTTAGAAGAATATGATTCAGCTTTATTTTATTCCCAAAAAGCACTCAAGTATTACCGAAAGAATAATGCTGGTTCTAAAGAATCTCATGCGTTAGGTTTGATCGGTTATGCATTATTGAAACTTAATAACTATGAACGTGCGCTTTCCTATTTTGATAGTGCTATTGTCTTAAGTCAGGAAATTAATCTTCCACAAAGAATAGCAGAACAGTATAGCTATTCGGCACAAGCTCTTATTGCTTTAGGTGAGTATTATCCAGCATTGGAAAGGCTTGATAGTGCAAGAATATGGAGTGATAACCCTCTTATTCTAAGAGATATAGCTCAATACAAATCAGAGGTTTATGCTTTAATAGGACAAATACAACCTTCCTTTAATAGCTACAAGGAATATATAGCAATTAGAGATAGCTTAAATGGTGTAGAGAAGTACGAGCAAATTGCTGAGCTTGAGAAGAAATACGAAACCCAAAAGAAAGAACAGAAAATTGAGTTGTTAGAACGAGATGCTGAACTGTTAGATCTGCGATTTCAACAGCAAAGACAGCTTTTTATTTTAATAGGAATCGCTCTTTTACTACTGTTGATCATATTCTACTTTTATTTTAAGTCCAGAAACTTAAAGTTATCTCAGCAACGATTAATGATTGAACAGCGCTTGCTTCGTTCTCAGATGAACCCTCATTTTGTATTTAATGTAATGAGTGCCATTCAAAATTTTGTTTATCAGAAGGCAGAACCTGTAACTATTGCTGACTATATGGGTAAGTTTTCTTTACTCACCAGAATGATTTTAGATTATTCAAGAGAGGAACTGATTTCTTTAGAAAAAGAGATCGATTTTATTCAAAAATATATAGAACTACAGCAGCTAAGGTTTGATACACCTTTCAGGTTTAAGCTCAATGTAGATGAATCTTTAAACCTAAACTCAACTTTTTTACCACCAATGCTCACTCAACCATTTATCGAAAACGCTATCGAACATGGTATTTTAACCAAACAAGGTACGGGTGAGGTTAATATTAACTTTTCTTTGACTGATAGTGAAATGCTTGAAATTGAAATTACAGACAATGGTATTGGTAGGGAGGAGGCATCATTTCAAAAGCGAAATAAAGAACATAGGTCTTTATCTACTAAAATTACAGAGGAACGCTTAACCATTTTCAGCAGTAAATCCTCTTTTTCAATTGAGGATAATTTGAAAGAAAGCAAGTTGGTTGGAACAAAGGTGAAAATTAAACTTCCAATACGTCATTTAGTAATATGATAAGAACGCTAATTGTAGATGATGAACGGCACTTTATTAATACTTTAAAAAGTGTCTGCGCCATGGTGGATGATATTGAAATTGTATCAGAAGCAAGAAGTGTGAAGGAGGGCATTGAGAAGATTACTGAGTATCAACCCGATCTGGTGTTTCTAGATATTGAGATGGATGACGGTACGGGTTTTGATTTACTAAATCAGTTATCAGAAATCGACTTTAGTGTGATCTTTATTACCGCCCATGATCATTACGCCATTAAGGCATTTAAGTTCAGTGCTCAAGACTATCTGCTCAAGCCGCTTATATCAAGTGATTTATTCAGTGCTGTAGAAAGGTTAAAAAGTAAGATAAATAAGAATTTATCTCAAGAGCAGCTCAACGCACTCATTCAGAACCTGGAGGATAAGACTAAAACACCGAAAAAAATTGTATTACGAGATGCGGAGTCTATTCACGTTATTTCCCCAGATGAAATACTTTGGTGTGAAGCAGATGGTAGCTATTGCAAATTTGTTTTGTCGGATAATCGGGAAATTACCATTTCTCACAATTTACAAGAATATGAATCTATGTTGTCTATATATGGGTTTTTTAGGGTTCATCGCTCTTTCCTTGTTAATCTGCACAAGGTGAAAAGATTTCAGAAGTCGGAAGGCGGTTTATTAGTGTTAGAAGAGAATAGGACTGTACCGGTGGCTACGCGCAGGAGAGAACAGGTTATTGACCTACTTGCTAAACTTTAGCATTCGTAAAGTTAAGCCTAGCAACTGCAAACATTTTAAAAGCGTTCACAAACTTACCATTAGTAGTATAAGATCCTCAAGTACCTTCAATAATAGAATAAACTAAAAGTCTATTATATGAAGCAAATCATTAGAAAAGTATCGGTAGTTATTACGATCGGTCTTTTATGTTCTCAATTAGCATTACAAGGTTGCAGAGATGACGATGAAACAAACCCTGAGGAGATTAGGCTTCAGGAATTGTCGCAAACATGGGTATTGGGTACTGTAACTAATGATGGCAACGATGTTACTAGTCAGTTTACGGGCTTTACGTTAACGATTGATCAGTTTTCCTTTACTACCCAAAATGGAGGTAATACGTGGCCCGATAGCGGTACTTATTCATTTTTGGAGAACGATTTAGATATAATCTTAAGACTCGATGGAGTTGAAATTAATGTGGTTAGTCTTTCAGCCGAAGCATTAACTATCACTTTTCAGATAAGCCAACTCAATGGTCGAAAGCAAGGTGTAACTGGAAATTTTGAATTTCAATTGATTAATCAAAACTAAATTATGAGAAAAATACTACTAGTGTTGCTTTTGATATGTGGTATTGAAGCTGTAGCACAAGACTATATCAGTACATCTTTTTTAAATGAAAGAGAAAATAACGTCATATCACAACTTGATCTTGCAGGAAACATAATACAGCAAACCCCATTTCCATTATTGAATCCTGGTTCGGAACCCTTTAGATGGGTAGAATCAAACGGTTCTATCTACGGAATTTGTAGTGATGGAGGAACTTTTGGTCAAGGGTTAATATTCGAATATGACTATGAAAATAACAACTATTCGGTAATAGCAGATTTAACCAATTTTGTTAGTACAATAGTTCCTATGGGCGATTCAATATTTGGAATACAGCAAGATTCTATTTTTACACTAGATCTTGCATCAGGAGCCATGGTCAGTAAAGTGGCTCCGACTGGGTTTTCAGAATTAGAACATCTGATGTTGGCTTCTAACGGACTTCTTTATGGTACGGCAGATGATGGAGGTGTAAATAATGATGGAGTACTTTACTCATTCGACCCTCAGGCGCAGACCTTTCAGCTTGTACATAGTTTTGAGGACAATATTGATGGAAATCGTGTAAATGGCCTTATCGAAGGAGATAATGGAATACTTTATGGTACAAATACTCGTGGTGGAACTGATTTCGGGGGTACTTTATATTCTTTTAATACGGCTAATAATGCTCTAACTGTTCTACAAGAATTTAGGTCAGGGTCGAACGTAGGTTTTAACCCTGATTCAGAATTAGCATTAAGTAATGATGGAAAGCTTTACGGTGTCTTTGAAAGAAATGATGAAGAAAGAAATGGTATTATATTTCAATATGACTTAACCAATAATAATCTTAACACGTGGCCTCTTAATGAGTTAACTACTGGGAGAGGGAGCGAATTTACACCCTACTTAAGAAGTAATAACGAGCTTATCTATGCTACAAGTGATGGGGGTAGCAGTGAAAATGGAGCTCTCATCAGTTTAAATATTCCAACTGGCCAATTTACCGTTTTAGAAGATTTTGAGTTGTTCTTTGGTGCAGCGGACCGTTTTATTGAGGCAAGTGACGGACGCTTACTGGGCATTAGCGAAGAGCGAGTGGATTCTGAGATCGAGAGTGGGGTCATTTTTAGCTATGACGTTATAACTAATGTACTTGATGTAAAGATTGAAACTGAAGATTTTATAGCGGGTACAATTCCATTAGGACCTGTTGTTGAGTCTTCAAATCAAACCTTTTTTGGACTGACAATTTTAGGAGGAGAACTTGGTTTTGGGGCAATATATGAATATTTACCGCAACAGGATACTATTAGCAGAATCAGCCTGGGAGGCGGTGAGGTTACTGAATGGAGGTGTACCGGTGCTCTTTCGGCCGAAATCAATGGCTTACACTATGGATTAGCTGAAATAGATCAAGGTGATTTTGATGTTTTATATAGGTTTGACCCCGTTACAAATGACTTGGATACTGTACATACCTTTGGTTTAACTGTAACAGGTACGGGTGCACGAGGTGAATTAGTACATCAGAACGGTATACTATACGGAGAAGTAACCCGGGGTGCGGCTAATGGACAGGGAGGGTTATTTAGCTATAGCATAGATGATGACACTTATAATCTAATCTATAGTTTTGAATCAGGTATTGTAGGGTCAGACGTAACTTCACTGGTGATTAAAAATGATAAAATCTACGGTACCACGGGATTTGATTTTCTTAATGAACGGATTGGTGGACCTATCGAAAGAGGAATACTTTTTGAATATGACTTAACTAATAATACCTTCACTACTCTTAAAACCTTTCTTGATGGTTCTGGTGAAGATGATATCTACCAGTTTACCGGCCCTCTTAATCATTCAAACGGTAAAATCTACTTTTACGGTAGATTTGGAGGCGCAAGCGGTATTGGAGGTTTGTTAGAATTAGACCCAACAAATAATAGCTTTACCGAGTTCGATTTTTTTGATCCAAATAATACAGCGGTAAATGCTGAGACACCTCGCAGTCTCGTTGAGGATGGAAATGGAATGATTCTGGGGTATTTTGATATTCGAGATAATAATCTGACGCCAGGGGAAACGTACGGGATTTTCACGTTTAATCCTATGACAAGCATATTCAATGAATTGAGTCCATTGAGGTATCCTGGGCGCAGTGTCGGATTAGCTCGTACCTGTATTAATCCGTATACTAGGGTTCAAAATAATGCAATTGCGGTTTGTTTATGTGATCAGCTGTATATTGTACTTAATTCTTCATACTCTTCCAGCTAATCATGTTCATAAGATGGTGGTGTTCTTTCTAATGAAAACTCCGATGTGCTAAATCTTGGTATAGCCGAGATTGCTGATTCCGGTATTTATCGAGCCACCTTAACAAATTCATGTGGTACTTCAGAAATCGTTGTTGAAGTTTCTGTGAACGAAGTTATTTCTGAATTAACCATTGGCTCGGTAAGTTGCACAGGCCTTAATGATGGTTCCATTACTATAGATCAAACCACTGGTGGTACAGCACCTTTTGAATATAGCCTAAATGGATTAGAATTTCAGACTACGACTATTTTTAATAACCTGAGCCCTGGAAGTTATACCTTGTATTCTAGAGATAGTATTGGTTGTCAGGGTACACAAACTTTGATCATAGAAGAACCACTGCCACTTTCTATCACCGCAAGTTTTGAAGGGATTGAAGTGCTGGTTATGGCTACAGGAGGTACCGAACCGTACATTTATTCATCTAATGGAGTTGATTTTCAAGAACCGGCTAATTTCCTACTAGCTAATGGCCAATACACCTTCACTGTTCGCGATGCCAATGGTTGTGAAGTGACCACGAATGAAGCGGTAGCGGTCACCTCGGTTGAGTTCAAATCAGGCAATGTTTTATTTTATCCTAACCCGGTAGAGGATATTATAAATGTAAGCAGCGTGGAAGGAAGTTTGATTAGAATTATTGACAATAAAGGAGTTGCCCTATTTCAAAAGGAAATATCGAAAGAGGATGAACAGATTTCACTACGTTTCTTAAACCCTGGTATATATCTTCTTGAAGTAGTTAAAAGGGAAGGTGAGATCCATCGCTTTAAGTTGCTGAAAGATTAACCTCTTCCAATAAACTGAGTTCAGAAGATATTTTATAATAATAAAGAAAGTGGTTTTTTAAAACTGCTGATTGAGGGGAGAGACCCCGAGGATTTTAATCTTCGGGGTTTTCTTTTATCCGATACTTTTGAGCCATGAGTATTATATACACTAAGGATGGAAATGCCTCCACTCATGGTCGTAGGATCAACACTTATTAATTCTTTCTATGAAATTGATATTTATGACTGAATTTTACTTGTTAGAAAAACTAAAATGCCCATGATTCTTGGCGTATACTTCGTATTTACAGAAATGAGAAGAGTTATCTGAAATGAGATTTACGGTATTAGTGTTTTTAATTTCTACTGTTAACTTGTTCTCTCAAGACTTTACCGAGTTAGAAGTTCGAGCGCTTTATAAAACCGATCTGGACAGCGCACTTATTTATTTTAATTCAATTTTAGAAGAAGATTCAATAGCTCTATACTCTACTGGTAATGTTCTTTTCGATCTGTTAATAGAGGATGAAAATGATTCGCTAGTGGTGAGGGTAGGCTATGATCTTGGCGAGTCGTTAATAGACTGGAGTAATATCCCTGAAGCTAAAAAAGTCTTCAAAAAACTAATTAGCTATTCGAAAACAAGAAGGTTGATAGAGGGTATTTCTTATGGGTATAAAGGACTTGGTGATGCTGCTCAAAACGCCTCAGAATTTGATACAGCTGTTCATTACTTTATGAAAGCGGAATTAGGATGGAAACAATCAAAAAATCATCAAAAGCTTGGGTATTTGTATAATAATATTGGTGTAGCTTATCGTAAGCAGGGCAACACTTATATGGCGCTAAATTATTATATCAAGGCTGTAGAAGAGTTGGAGAAAGCTGAAGATGTGATGGCACTGGCCTATATTAATGGTAACATAGGGAATATTTATGTTGATCAAGCCGAGTATCAAAAAGCGCTATCGCACTATACTATAGGCTACGATGCCAGTGTAAAAGCTGGAAATCACAGGATGATTGCTAATCTGGCCAATAGTGTTGGTTTGGCGTATGATAAGCTTGGTCATATAAATGAAAGTTTTCAATATTTTAAGCAGGCCTATACAGAGTCTTTAAAGAGTAAAAACCAAGAAATTCTTTTACTCAGTTTATCAAATCTTGGTGAATCCTATGCGGATTTGAATAACTACGATTCGGCCATCTACTTCATAAATCAATCGCTTGATAAGAGTATAGCTGTAAATGACTTGGAATCACAAACTATTGCATTATTAGGCTTGGGAACGGTCTATCTTAAACAAGGGAATTATATTAAAGCGAAGGAAAAACTAGAATCAGGACTCAGCCTTGCGATAAGTTCTGAACAATCCTCACGGGCAGCAGCCGCTTACGAAGATTTGAGCATAGTTATGGAATCGCTAGGTGAGGAGCATCAGGCCTTACAATATTCTCGTAGTTTCAAACTGCTTTCTGATAGCTTATTGGACCTGAGGCAATCCAATAATATTAAACTTTTACAGGCAGAGTTTGAATTTCAGAATGAAAATGAAGAAACTGAATCTCAAATTGCCCAATTGACAGCTGAAAATGAAATTCAAACTTTACGCTTGAGAGAACGAAACCTTTTTATTCTCATTTCATTCATTGCATTTGTAGCGGTAGTTATCATAACTTATCTGCTTTACCACCAAAAAATCGCTAAAAAGCGAAAAGAAGCCGATGATCTAAAGCAGAAATTACTTCGTCTACAGCTCAATCCTCATTTCATGTTTAATTCTTTAAACGCCATTCAACACATGGTCTATAAAAATGAGGATGTTCCTAAAACAGCTGATTACCTCGCGAAATTTTCACACCTGACGCGACAAATACTAGAACTGAATCAGCATGATCTAATCACCCTAGAGGATGAGGTCACTTTCATAAAAAACTATCTTAATATTCAGCAAATTCGTTTTGATGAGCCGTTTCAATTCAATTTTGAGATTGCCGAGTCAGTGGAACTTCATTCCACTTTCATACCTCCTATGATAACTCAACCCTTTTTGGAGAACGCGATAGAGCATGGCATAATTGATAAATATGGAGAGGGAAAAATTCAAGTACAGATCACTACCACTAGGAAGCATTTAATACAATTGATTGAAGATAATGGTGTAGGCCGTGAAGTTGCTGCCTTCAGAAAAAGGACGAGTGAACATAGATCCATGGCTACTGAAATTACAAAGGATCGTCTGGTTGCCTATGAAAGATCTACCGGTGACCATGTGAGTATGGAAATTGATGATGTAATCAAAGATGAGCTGGTAGTAGGTACCCGGGTACTATTCTTATTACCTTTAAAAGTTGAGGCATGAGCGTAAAAACACTGGTTATTGATGATGAATCCGCCTTCATAGGCAATCTGGAGAGCATTGCGAGTTCGTATCCGGATAAATTACAGATCATTGGTAACGCACGTAGTGTTAAAGAAGGATTATTGAAAATTGACGAGTTGGAGCCTGAGCTTATCTTTTTAGATATTCAGATGGCTGACGGTACTGGCTTTGATCTTTTAGAACAATGCGACCGGCGTGACTTCAAAGTAATTTTTGTAACGGCTTATGATCAATATGCAATCGAAGCTTTCCGTTTCAGTGCAGTAGATTATTTGTTGAAACCAGTGGTCTCAACTGATTTCTGGGAAGCAGTAGAGCGGGCTACGGAAGAGATTGAGAAATCTAAAACAGAGCTTCGGTTGAATGTGCTTATAGATAACATTCATTCACTCTCTACAGAAAATAAGAAGATAGTCTTACGGGAGGTGGACTTTCTACATATTGTGAAGCTTGAGGATATTCTCTGGTGCGTGGCGGATGGTAGCTATACTCATTTTCATTTAGTAGACGGGTCAAAAGTGATCGTTTCTCAGCATCTCAAAGAATACGAAGAGATCTTGGATAAGAATGGGTTTTTCCGGGCACACAGGTCTTACCTGGTGAATGTGAATAAGATTACTAAATTCGATAAACGTAATGGCGGGGTCATTCACCTAGAAGGAAATATCTCCTTGCCGTTATCTGTAAGAATAAAAGACAAATTATTAGAAGTATTTACCAAACTCTTCTAATTCACTAGTTTGTGTAAACTTCACGTTTATCAATCTTCCTTTAGCGCTTATTTATCATACTAAATAGATTAATAGTAATTAAAGCTTATTTGAAACAGAATTAAACACACTGATTCAAATAATGCGCGCAAGCTTTTTAACTCAATCTGGACTTTTCTTAGTGATTATTTTCATTCTTGCTCTTTACGGCTGTGGAGATGATGATGAAACTCCCTCGCCTGAGTTGATTGTTAATGCCGGAGAGGATAGAGGTACTTGTCCGGGTGTTCAGGTGGAGCTCGGAGGCAATCCACCCGCTTCAGGCGGCTTTGGTACGTATACCTTCTCTTGGGACAACAATGCAGGGAACACGGCTAATCCAACTGTATCTCCAACTCAAACTACCACTTACACCTTAACGGTAACCGATGACGCGGGCAATACAGCATCTGACGAAATAACGATTACGATAGGTGGAGATTTCGTAGTTGATGCTGGTGATGATATTATCATTTGCCCAGGCGACAATGTTACTTTAGGCGGTGCACCTACGGCTACAGGAAGCGGTACTTATACTTATGAGTGGACTAATGGAGCCGGTAGCATTGCCAATCCTGAAGTTCTACCTACGGCAAATACCGCTTATTTAGTGACCGTGACCGATGAATTGGGTTGTATGGTAACCGATGAGATACGCGTGACGATAAGTTCCGATTTTACAGTCGATGCCGGTAACACCCAGCAAATATGTGCGGGTGAGATGGTAACCTTAGGGGGTGCCCCAAC
>ERZ1740060.656-NODE-656-length-16027-cov-3.768783_pt1 | contig 16027 bp, 16 predicted proteins | sample MGYA00581743_ERZ1740060 | MGnify/ENA primary metagenome ERZ1740060 (study PRJEB43018, sample SAMN04849235) | marine metagenome | isolation source: floating plastic debris | place: Pacific Ocean | collected 2008-08-27 | study: EMG produced TPA metagenomics assembly...
CATTTGTTTGCGCTCCAGGCTGTGCTGCATTAAGCGAAAAAAGTGCACCGACATGCTCCTATTGCTTCGTTTCTTATCGACTACTAACCGTCGTCCGACAGCAATCCAAAAAAAGCACTTTGTTACGAGGCTGACCAGCAAGCGCTTTTACCAAAACTTCTTCCGATAGAGCATAATCGGGCTTATTTTGAAGTTTCGGCATGTCTGAGGGAAATACCAAAACCTCGTCTCCATTGACACCACCATGGCCAGCAATGTAAACGACGGCGAGATCAGCATTTTTTGCAAGTATTCGGAAGCGTGAAATTCCAAGGAACAACTCTTGATAACTCGGGTCCATTAAAACCCAAGTTTTAATACCGAGCCGTATAAAATCGCGAGCTAAAAGATCCGCGTCTGCCCTAGGTGTTGTTAATGCAGGATGGTTTTCATAGGCCGAAATGCCAATGCAAAGAGCGATTTTGGTATCCGCGTATACAGGTCGATTTATTGTTTCGGCTTCACCGAGCTTCTCGCTTGCAATCGCAGGACTGCCGATAATCGTAGCAACGCTTGCTCCAAGAAAGCGTCGCCTTTGCATCAAACAATACAGCCCGAGCCGTTGGATTGTTTTACAAGAATTTCTACGCGGCGGTTTCTAGAATCCGCACCAGAGAAACCCCGCAAAAGATTTTTTTCTCCACGGCCCTCAGTTTGCAAGCGCTTTTCCGATACGCCCATTGCACCAACCAGAAACAAGCGCACCGTTTCCGCTCGTTTTTTTGACAGTGACAAGTTGTAACGAGCACTCCCGACAGCGTCAGTATGGCCAACCAATTTAACGCACAGGCCGAGCATTTCCTCTGATTTCAGCACCTTTGACAAGCGTTTAAGATGCGCCCGATAGTCTTGCGTTAATTCGTCAGACGCGAACGCAAAATGGATGGAGTATCCGCGATCAGACTTCACTTGGCTGACAGGCAAAGCTTCGTGCCCAACACCACGCCCTGCCCCCGGCGGATCAATCACTGGACAAGCTTCATCCAATTTGCCGGTCATTGCCCTTTTTATGGCGCAGTAGTCAGCATCAATTGATAACTCTACGACGTCTGCTGCTTGCGCGCCCCCGGACACGAGCATGAGAGCCGTAATCAATCGTCGAATCAACATTTCCAGACCTCCGGATTTGCCACATCTCCTGCGCTTTCGATAAACAAATCGTAAATCGCAGAATTTGAATAAACTATTTTGGATAACAACGCCTAAGGCGTCGTCATAAGAAGGTTTGCTTAACATCGCGCCAGTAATTGTGGGAAATTAAATGGAGCGCTTCGATGCAAATTCGCCCTTATTTTTCGACAGCACTTTGCTCTCTTTTGCTAGCGTGTGATCTAACACCCGCCACTTTGGCACCGGTCTATGCACAACCCAAAACTGCGCCTGCGAGAAACTTCACATCTTTTGACGGCGCTTTGAGGTGCATGGACCGGTTGCTGGCGGCCAAAAAACGCAAAACTACGTTTATTTCATCGACAGGCATTCCTGACGAGACCCGCAGTATTAATGTCGCTGGCGACGATATGCTGATCAATGCTTTGAATCGTATGAACCGACGCAGCCAAGCTTACATTTTCTTGGACCAAGGTCTGGTCCGTGCCGACGGCTTGATAGACCTTTTGGTTGTCCAACGCGAAGATCCCCCGAGGCCCAACTTTTACATTAGAGGCGCAATTAGCCAATTGGATAGAGATGTCGGCACCACGGACATCGATATCGACGTCGATGACGATATTCTTGACGATGAGGATTTTCTGCAAGTTGACACTAGAAACGATACAGATCTGTCGGTGGTATCGGTTGATTTACACTTGGTCAGGTACCCGAGCCGACAGATTGTGCCTGGCGCTTCTGTGTCTAACTCAATGGTTGTACGCGAAAGACGGTTTGGTCTGGATTCGTTTGGGCTCATCGACGTAACGGGGCTTGAATTCGATCTGCAAATCAACAGGATAGAAAGCAATGGGCAAGCTGTTCGAAACCTCATTGAAGTTAGCGCTATTGAGCTGATTGGACGACATTCAGGAGTGCCTTTTTGGCATTGCTTGTCTGAGGAAAACACTGACGCACAGAAAAATAGCTTTGCCGAGCAACAATTTCATTCCCAAGGCAGTCCTAACCTGGTTCTAGAAGCGCAAAAGACCCTTGCAATGATGAACAAGTACAGCGGTAAAGCGACGGGAAAATTAGATAGGCCAACGAGGACCGCGATTGCTGCGTTTCAGGCGGAAGAAAATCTTTTGGTCAATGGAACAGTTGATTTTGATACGTTTGAAAGACTTCGAACCCGCGCTTCCGAGCACGAAAACCGTTTTGGAAAATCTGAGAAGTCCGACGGAGTCGAACGTCAGGTCCTGAACGAAACAGCTCCCAAAGCCAGTGCCCCAAACTCAACTGGTGCATCAACCGGCTCAGGCAAACGTGTTTTTCTTCCCCCTGATCAAAAGCGAAGCAAGAGAACAGAACGAAACGACGCTGGTTTTATTCCGCTGGAGCAGTTCTTAGAGCAATCAAACTGAAGTCTATCTCGAGTTTTTAATTCGTTTTTTCGAAATTTTTAGACGTTTGCGGCTTCTTAACTCTCCTATGCAACAACTTGCTCAACGATAACACTGGCTTGGTTTGAGATGGAAGAAAACAACAAGCAAAGAAAGCGCAAACTATTCGGGTCGGGATTTTTAATCTTGCTAACGTCGGTCGCCGTCGTTTTTGCCGTAGCGTGGTATACCGCAAGTGCTGCGCGCGCATTGTTTCTAGCACACGAAGATATCAAACCAATCATCGCCGGTGGGGACCTTGACGAACTTCCGGCCCTTTTGCGAGGAAATGAGCCCTCGGTCACAACGAGTTTAGTACGTGGCACCAGCAGACGGGAGAAACCACCACGCATGTGCGAAATGTCTGAGGATTATTTTGACGCAATTGATCGTGGGCTGGATCAGCCGTCAGGTTATACTAAAAGGAACGAATATGTACGGAAGTATCGCGCGAGGCGCGGTTTTTTAAATGAGCGTGAAATGCGCGCCGCACGCGTAGCGTGGAAGTATTTTGAACTTTTCACTCAAGAGACGACTGGTCTTGCAAATTCGGTGGGCAATTACCCCTCAACAACGCTCTGGGATACAGCGTCATATCTGGCGGCTATCGTTGCTGCATATGAGATTTGCATTATTGAGAAACCGGAATTGGATAGGCGGATCACGCAACTTCTCACGACCGTAAAGAGCTTAGATCTGTTTCGCGGCGAGATGCCAAACAAAGTGTACCACACGAAAAGTGGCGCAAAAGTCGATTATACGAATAAGCCCGGTGAAATTGGCTTCTCGGCTCTTGATATTGGCAGGTTTCTCGTTTGGATGCGGATCATTAAAAATCGATATCCGCATCATGGAAACACAATCGACTCGGTCCTTTTAAAATGGGACTTTAGTAACACGGTAAGCGAAGAAGGTTTATTGTTTGGCGCATTTGTCGACGATGAAACCGGAGAGACTGTCTACGCACAAGAAGGTCGTCTAGGTTATGAGGAATATGCCGCAAAGGGGTTTGCGCTTTGGGGTTTTCGCCCAATAATGGCGCACAGAGCAGAGCCTTTTTTGACCGCGTCCATTTATGATGTTCCAGTACCCTATGACGGAAGAGACCCACGAATATTTCACTCCCAAAACTACGTTGTAACAGAATCTTATCTCCAAGACGGGCTTGAACTAGGTTTCGATCTTCCCCACGACGATAGTAGTCCAGACTGGCTAAATTCAGACGGGTGGCGCGCCGAATTTGCCGACCGAATATACGAAGTCCAAGAGCGGCGCTGGAGACAGAGCGGCTTCATGACGGCGCGCTCTGAGCATAATGTAAAAGGTCCTCCATATTTCACATATGACACTGTATTTTCCGATGGCTACCCTTGGAATACGGTCACGCCGCGTGGCGACTATGTGCCCGATCATGCAGCGGTTGCTGCCAAGGCCGCTTTAGGATTATGGGCGCTCTGGGAAACCGAATACACAGATGTGTTGTATGAGGCAATTATTGAGCTTTATGACCCGGAGGTGGGGATGTACGAGGGCCTGTATGAAAGAGGTCAGGGTCGTGTCGAGATTTTCACAGCAAACAATAACGGGATTATCCTGACGTCTTTGTTGCACAAAGTGCAAGGGACAATTCTAACGCCTTTCGAAGGGGATACCGAAGTCTGGTACACTGCTTTTCGGGATCAAGATCTCAGAGTGGTTAGAAAGTATCCGGATCCACCACAAGAGGAAGACTGGCTTCCAGCCGTCAGGCACTCGCTACATCAAGAGGTAAGAAGATGATGCGTTCATTAATGCTCTCGACCGCAATTACACTATGCTTGGGACAATATGTTTCTGCGCAAACACAAGACGAAACTTTGAGAAACGCTGAAGCTTTTGCTCCAGAAAACGCAATCGTCGATACGTCAATACCGTTTGCTATCGGCGCTCGTGAAGCCAGACAAGAGCTTCGAGGCGCATTCGGATGGCCAACGTTTCAAGAAGGTCTAGTGGAAGGTGTCTACTTTCGTTTTGATCCTGATGGCTATGCAAGATTTGCTCCTTCGCCAAGGCTCGATACGGATGTTTTTGAGGTGATATGCCGCCCAGGGACACTTAACTGCCAAGGTCGTAAGGGCTTGCTATCTATCTATCTGAACGGCAATGGGGCGCTCCAACTTGACATTGCTGAGGTGGGAGACGGGGATACCATGTTTCTGATCGAGGGAGCATCAGAATTGCAATTGCCAAAACGTATTCTTGGTCCATTGGACGAGAGGATGGAGCTGCTACTTGGTTCAGGCGGAGAACTTCTGATTAAAAGAGGCGAATTAAAGGTTGCAAGAATTTCGCTTGCCGGATTTAGCGCTGTTGCAGCCTATTTGCGTTGGATTACTGCAAGGCAGGACTATGGCGTATTGCCACGTGGTTGGGCTGTTCCAAACTCATCGGCGCCCCAGGGAGACCCAATTGCAGTAAATTGGCAAGTTTCCCCAGCAGGCCAACAAAACCAACCGATTTTTGAAAGGCAAGAGAAGCCAGCGAACAATCCAATTGCTAGTCCGGCAACACAACAGGGGAGCAACGAAGTACTACTTAACATTAATGAGCTACGTGATTTGCTTTCGGCAAGCAATGATGAAGCGCAGCCCAAATCAAGGCTTGAAATTCAGCCACAGTCAACCGTCGTGCGAGAACAATCATTTGCAGACAGCGATCAAACACAGATTTCGGCCTTACAGGACACCGCGCGCGCCTTACTCGAAGCGGCCGAAACGTTGCAAAAAGATACCGTCAGAACTGATGAAAACATGGCCTTTCAAAATCACCAAAGCGGGGAAAGCCCGAAAAGGCTCGCAAATCAGCTTGATTACTTAATGACAGAATTTGGCCTGGATGCAAAAACAGCACTTGCACTGATTGAGCGAGAGCATGATTCAGAATTACTACAGGACAATGAAGCAAAACTCAGAATTGCGCCAAGTTCGGGAAACATTGAGCCCAGCGGGGACATTGTACTTGATATTCTTGCGGAACTGAGAGGTCAGCCTTCTGGACCCAATTTGAGAGAAGAGTCAGACGACGGATTTTCTCGAGATGAATATCAATTATTGTCCGATTATTTTAAATCAGTTTTCTCCGGTGATTGATAACGGTCAATTTTCCTCAGAACGATAATTTGTCTTTAAATCTTGATAACGGTCTAATTTACGCCGCCTTAAAGCGCTTAAAAATGCCTTTGCTGTCTAACATCCTCTGCATCGGAGGCAAAAGGCATGAAGAGAATTGTAAAATTTCTTGCGATCGTGTGTTTGTTCGCGCCCTCATTATTTAGTGCAAACGCCGTAAGCCGCGCAACTGCAAGCGAAGTCGGACAAGTCATTCATGCAAGTGGCAACGCACTTTTTTTTGACAAATATAAAAATGAACGGCGTCTTCTTTGGACCGTTACATGCAGGGTTCCGATGGAGGGCTGCATCGCCAGAGGCCAAAACATATTGGTTTGGGTAGCCGGCGAATTGCAACCGCGTTAAACATCAGCGGTTGCGCCCGGTGGTCGCATCTATCTAATCAATGGGAACAAAAAAAAGAATTGCCTCTCGTTCTGTCTAAGCCGCTGGACGACGAGACAGTGCGAAATTTGTCTCGCAACGGCGTTGAACTCATCATTGAAGAAAGACAAATCATCACGCAGCGCAGCCGGACAAATGGCATTGACAGTATAGTGAGCTATCTCAGATGGCTGAAATCGAACGAAGCACGGCTGTCAAAGGACGCTCGACTATGGCAGAAGGATGACGGACTTTTTCTTGGGCGATCAAACGCCAGCCCACTCGAGAGATTTCGCATAGCGGCATTTCAACGTGGCGATAACCCAGAGTTTCTAGTTCCAGTCGACAAACCTCAAGTACAATTTGCGATTTCTGGTCAAAAAAATAATTAAAAATGCGTGGTACTCTGTCGCCTAAATGGATAGCAAGAATTATCAATTTACGCCCCAAAGCGATCCTTTCGACATGTAGTGGATCGCCTCCAAAACAATAGCGTTTGTATTCAAGGAATATATGTCATTTGCACTTCCATCCTCTTCAAAATAACCGGCGGCCCAGCCTTTTTGCGCGTTCGCCAAGTGAAGCACTTCTTGGCGAGCATTTTTTGTATATTCCGTCGAAAACAAAGCGTCCCAGGCGTAGACTGATTTGACACTTTCAGTTCGCAAACTGGGATACAGATTGCCATCTTCATCAACAACCGCCCATGCGCGGCCGTTGCTAAAGACCGAAGAATAAAGGAAATGTGGTTCTTGGTTCACGTGGTCTTCCGAAACCATTGTCAAAATACCCAGTTCCAAAGAACGCGCAACCTGCGCTTTGTAGACCTGAGAAGCTAGAATTTGGCTTTCTGAACCAAATCCAAACTCTAGACCGATTAAAAAATACGGTTCGCTCAACGTGGGTGTTATTGCTTGGAACCCCTCAAAGGTTCTCAAATCAGTTGGCACTTTTGTGCCGTTTATCGTGCGCCAGTCCAGAATCCTGCGAGCGGAAATGGCTTGGTTTACATCGACACCCCACATTGCAGTAGATCGCGCACCATATTGCTCATACCCAATGCGTCCTTCTTGGAAATACTTGAGCTCACCACCTTCAGTCGATCCGCTCATCAATTCACCATTTCGAGAAAGATCTTCTAGTGACCATTGGGCTATAACAGAATTTATACGAGCGCCAAAAGATGGTTGATTACGCTCAAGAATCCGCAAAGCGACCAAGAGCCTCGCAATGTCAAGAGATGACCAACCAATTCCACCGGATACTGGATTGTTTTGGTAATCGGTCATCGTCAAAGTACGAGTATCGTAAGTTTTGTTTGGAAGCTTTCCGTCGACGAGAGGCAGTCTTTCCAAAGTATCCAGTAAACGCGTCAACCGATCATGGAAATCATCAAATTCAACAAGTCCAAGACGGTGCGCTGATACCAAGCCCAAAATATAGGAACCTTGATCCCATAAGGTAGTTGATGGAAAGCCCGCGACAGAATCGACTAGGCCCGTTTCTTTCCTGATATTTTTTTGCAGGTAAACCCATGCGACTTCAGCAGCAAGCATATCATCCTTTGTTAACGGCCGTTTGCCTGCCGCAGGCAAAGGTGAAAATTCATCACCTACAAACTCTTCAAATTGGCTATGTGAATTGACTTTCGAAGTGTAATCAAGGCTGCCGGCCATACCAGCCGCGACAAGAAGTCCTACCGAAAACAAGACTGGCGAGGCGAGGTTTTTACGAGTTCTTTTTTCAGATTTCATTTTTACCTCGCGCAACGCCAATAAAGGGTTTTGGGCTTTTTGTTCGCATGCTTTGTTTTGGTGGTAGCCAAAGGCTCATCCTCAAAAGTCTCAAGAAAGCGCCGCTATTCCAGAGCACCCAGAATGTGTTCACAACGAGCAGGGACATGCTGTGGCCTTCATAGCGATGTGATGTCGCGAAAACGCCCCAGGCAACAGCGGCATACATAATCGCCAACGCAATTAACGCTGGTCGTGCATGCTTCCAATCACGCCGATTTCCTGGTTTTTTCGGCGTTGACGGAAACTTTGGACGTCGCCCGCGGATAATTTGATAAAGCGCTCGCATTTGAATCGAAAGCGTTCCAACCGCGAGCGCCCGACCAGTATGGGTATTGTAGCCCTTGCAGCTCCAAAATACCGCCAACTCGTTGAACAGTAAAACCGGAAGCAAGTGTAAAAAGAATTCTCGGGAATAGGACTCTATAGGAGCAATACCCGTGAATAAGGAAAAGACAGGCGCGAAAAGAAGTATTGGCAGCCAAAAAACCGCGATATAGGACCAGAATGTCGCAAAATAATGTAGTTTGATCGCCCAACGCATATTGCCGAAAAACATCGAATAATCATGCAGTATTATATCAAAAGTCCCGCCTGCATATTTCAACTTTTGTGTGGCCCAGGCACTTACAGACCATGGTGACAACATGCGTGCCTCGACCTCCGGATGAAAAACAGACTTCCATCCTTTTGAATGCAAACCTATCGAGGTCAGAATGTCTTCCGATACGTGATAGCAGAACGGTTGGAGGTCATTTACGGCATAGTGCCTTTGCGAAACACCAGTCTGGCTTCTTTTGGCTTGCGACAGGGCGTGTTGCGATCGTCTTTCCAAAGCATCACGGAACAGCGCTTCCCGGCGATGTATGGACCCCGCACCGCAACAAAACGAAGCGCCGTTTCGGTTTCTTCGCCTTTGAATTACATCAAAGAAGACAACAGGGTCTGACAAGAATGGATCCTTACCAAATCGGTATTTAGGCAACCCCACAGCAGGTAAGAAAGAGGCAAATCTACTTCGTGTCGTCAATTCGAAGGTCGTTAGCTGTGTCAGCGTTAACCCATCTGGAATGTCATAGAACCAATGAGGGGTCTGAACCCAGGCGACTTGGGGATCACGAAAGTAGCCCAGGGTATTTTTTAGAAAATTTGGAAAAAGCCGTGTATCGGCGTCGCAAATTACCACAAAGTCGCCACGGCTCTGCATCAATGCGTTTCGCAAGTTACCAGCCTTGAAGCCGTGGTTCGTGTCTCGGGAAAGATATTCAACTCTCAATTCATCAGCGAGCTGCTTCATGCCGGTTTGGAGGCCATCATCAAGTAACGTCACTTTCAAGGATATACCTTCGGGCACATTCACGCCGATAGCGTCGACCAATGTTGGCCTTACAACACTCGTACCTTCATCGAATGTAGTAACGAAGATATCGACGGCGATTGAACCATCGCCATCTAGTCCCGCCTCATCTCGAGTGATCGGGGCTGATTTTATCGCGGTGTCTTTCTCACTCCAAATGTCGAAAAAAAACAGCATGCTCCCCAAGAAGGCGGCCGTTTCTGCACAAACAACAAACGTGGAAAAAACTATCGCCTCGGGATTAAGAGACGCGGTCCACCGCCAATGCAAATACCAAAAACCCAGGCCTATAGTAATGCCCGCCAGACAATGCCAAACAGCCGTAGAACGCTGCGAAAGAGGCTGCAAATCCGGAGGTTTTCTGTCTGCGAAATTATTGAAGTAATCTGAGCTACTCACCACAGCAACCTTGGACGTAGCCACGCCAGGATCCTCCATTACGCAGAGCGCTCTAAGACAGATTTTCGAGTTTCGGACCGCGTTCTTGAATCTGTGTTTGGTAATGGAACGAGCGGCGCCTCAAAGTTACCATCGGCTAATTCATGGGTGATCGACCAGGCAGAATTTAGAATCTGTCCATCGACAACAGCGTTTTCGCAGACAACCGTTTCGGCCAATAAGACAGATGCGCGAACGTAAGAGTGGCGGGAAATTACCGAACCGTTTTCAACGAAAACCGGACCTCTTACACTGGCCAGCGGTTCAACTTTTACATTTGGACCGAAGTAACAATGGCCTGTTATATCGGCGTTGGGGCTCACATAAGCGGTTTCATGCGCCCATATGCCGGGCTGCACTTCCCGGCCATTGGGCCTCAAATGGGAAATGTCGCCTGTAAGGCTTCCCTCCAGAGCTCTGAAGTAATCACGTGCGCAGCCAACATCCAACCAAGTAAGCGGTGGCGCCTGAACATGTATTGATAAACCAGCATTCAAAATAGACGGGATCAGGTCGTTCGAGATATCACGACCGGCCGCGTCACTTAAGAATTCGAGAACATGCGGTTTGCAAATATAGACACCAATATTCGCAAGCGTTGACAGAGCTTCGGATGAGCTGGGTTTCTCTTGAAATTTATTCACCTTGCCAGAATGGTCGGCCCCTATAACCCCATAGCTGGACACTTCTTTCAAAGGCACGTCCTTAGCAATAATCGATAGATCTGCTCCACTCTTTCGATGGCTCTCCATAGCATTTGACAAGTCGACATCGATTAATGCATCGCCGCACATAACGATGAAGTCTTCGGTGAAGGAACCGTGGTCACGTTGCAGGCGTCGCAGGGTTGTAGCCGAACCTGCAGGGTTTGCGCACCATCCTTCTGGGGTCGAAACACCTTCATTGTAGAAAGTCAAAGACTGGTGACGTCTCTTGTTTGCTGCAAAGTAATCATGCACTTGATCTCCGAGATGTCCGGGGTTGAGCAACACATCGCGCACACCAAACTTTTCCAGATGATCCAATATGTGCGCAAGTATGGGCTTGCCCAAAATATCAAGCATTGGTTTGGGCGTGATTTCGGAAAGTGGAGAAATGCGACTGCCACGTCCGGCACACAACAAAACCACTTTTGTGCTGGCCAGTGAAACTTCTTTAAAGTCCTGCGCCGTTAAAGTTTCTTCCTCCGTTTTGAAAATCGGCAAAACACGGTCGTATCCTAGCTCAACCAGCGTTTTCTGCATTTTTTCAGGCAGCCCAAAAGCCGCGATCCTGAGCTTTTGGTTTTGCAGCAAAACATCAATGAAGCCTGCGAGGCCTGCCGAAGTGAATCGCCTGACACCGCTACAATCCAGCGCGACCGCATGTACACCTTGCGCGTATAGTTTTTCGGCAATTTTGTTGAAAGCCAGAAGTGAATCAGCATGCGAAAGTGCGCCTATGCAACACACAATCGATATCGTATCACCTCTTTTTTCGAATTCGAATAACATGAAACACCCCTTACTTTTGAAGCGAAAAACGAGAAACTGACGGGAATGGACCCAATCCGATTGTCCAAGACAGCGGCCTACAACGCTTCATTGCCATAACAAGCAGAAAAGTTGTGGGAATGATGAATCCAATTTTATAGGTAACCTGCTCAATTGGAGACAATTGAGTGTCACGCAAGTAGATTTCAGCCAAATCGAGAAAAATTGGATGTGTTAGGTAGATGCCAAAAGAATAGGGCGCCAACCTTGAAAGGATTGCTGGCCATTTCTTTGCACCAAGACACATTGCGCAGATGAAGAGCGCGACAGGCATAAGAAAATCTGCCCAGTAGCCAGCGCGATAATCGAAAGGGTATTCACCCGTCACAATTGTTTTGTAGCTACCGACCAGTTTGATCATGAAAAGCAGCATCCCAACATACGCACATGGCCAGATCCATGGGACGAAATCCTTGCCGCAGTATTTCTTTATAAGGCCGTAGCAAGCAGCGGCTATCATTCCATAGCCGACATAGGTCAAAATTTTTGCAAGTCTTACCAAGAAGGGTAAAGCGTCATTTCCCCAGAAGTGAGAGTATATGAAACTGTCCAGCTCTGCCTTGACAAGCAATGCAAAAACGATCCAAACGCCAAGAACCGGGAAACGCACAGCTCTTTGATATAGTGGAAAAAAAAGTAATATTGCAAAAAGCGTCGGAATAAAGTGCATATGGTATTTGACGTCTCCCAATAATAGGAAACCAATCCACTCCACCGGGTTCGAAACCGTTGCGAGTGCGGCGTCAAGATATCCAAAACTCTGCGCTTTGATGAGCCCGTATAGCGCGTAAAACCCTGTCCAGATTGCAAAATGCACCATTAGGCGTTTCACCTGCTCGCCGATGCACGATCGATTGCTCCTTGGCCGTTTGTCTTGGGCGAGCATGAGAATAAACACGTATATAATGATGAAGAGCTCAGTCCGCGCGACATAAAAAACCGCGCGAAGCAAAATTGGCGCCACCCTCTGCGACATTTCATAGTCTGACCATGGTTGCCCTGATGGATCAGCCGTGGCGTGCAAAGCAACCATCGAAAGGCCAGCCGTCAATCGCAAAGCGTCGACCCATGTTAATCTGTCTGTATTTGCCATTTCTAAGTTGTCGAGTCGCTATGCTTTTTCCAAGGAATGCATCTCAATGAACAAGATTTAGTAAATGGTGATCACTATTTTTCGCTTAATCATTTGTTACCGAAAGTCGTCTAGAAGGCGGCAAAATCGAAGGAATGCGTGATGTCGAAAATATGCTTACTGGCCGTACTAAGCTTTGCGTTTCTGCCTACTAAAGCTGCTTCTTTGACGGCATCTGAGTGTTTTGAAGTAGAACAAAAATACGGTATCATCTCTGACCTTTGCGAGCAGCTTATAGAACCAAAGGACGCGCCCGAAACGCAGAAAAAACCGAAGGTTGAAACGGCGGATGTAAATGGTCCTGCCGTTAAAGGACCGTTACCTACTGCAGATCTTAAATCACGACGCGTCACGCAAAAGCAGAAGGTAGACAACGTTTTCTTTCCCAGCGGCGGCACGGATCTTGACTCAGAAGCTTTGCGTCAGGTTGAGCGCGTCGGCGCAGTTTTGAACACTAGTATTTTCGAGGGAACTTGCATTCAACTCATTGGTCACTCCGATTCAAGCGGTAATGAAGATACCAATCTCGAAATTGCCATGAAACGCGCGCAAGGAGTGGCCAGAAGACTAAGCATTTTGATCTCTCCGCAAAGAATCGAGAATGTGCTTTCTATGGGAGAGACTAAGCCTTTGACAAACATGGTACCAAGCAATCGGTTTCAGCGGCGGGTCGAAATCCGTGTGCGTCGCTGTCCGGCATAACAGTTTTCGCCACCGTCAGGATAGAACATGGGTGACAGCGCGATATCGATCAAAATCAAATAAGCGATGTTTGCATTTGGGTACTATTTCCGCAAGTTTGCTTTGTGTAGAAAACTTGTGGTGTATCCATGGCCGAAGAAGCATCTGCCCTCGCTCTGGCTATTGATCTGGTCATATCTCAGGACGCAGATCTTTTTGAGATCATTGTACTTTCGCTTAAGGTGAGCCTGAGCGCAGCATTTTTTGCCTGCGTTATTGGGTTCAGTTTAGGTGCATTGATTGCAACGAACCGCTTTTTAGGCCGACCAATTCTGATCGTCGTAATCAATGCTCTGATGGGCCTACCGCCAGTTGTCGTTGGCTTAATCGTATATCTGTATCTATCGCGATCCGGACCGCTCGGATTTCTTGGGCTACTTTATACGCCAACAGCCATGATCATTGCGCAGACGCTACTGATCACACCGATCATTACCGCTCTTTCGAGGCAGCTTTTAGAAGACATGTATTCCGAGTATGCAGAACAATTTCGAGCCTTTGGATTAACCCGAAGACAGACGGTTTCAGCACTTTTATGGGATGCGCGCCTATCGCTAATCACAGTAGCGCTTGCGGGTTTTGGACGCGCAGTTGCTGAAGTTGGTGCGGTTATGATCGTTGGAGGAAACATTGATCACTTGACCCGCGTTATGACCACCGCCATTGCCCTAGAGACATCCAAAGGAAACCTTGCGTTGGCCATGGCGCTGGGCCTGGTTTTGATGAGCATATCTTTAGCCATCAATGCGCTCGCACAAGGCCTGCGCCTGACGCAAGCACGATCTTCCTATGCATGAACAAAAAGTACAAACTGGCCTGAGTGTCCGCGGACTAGGCTTATCCATAGATGGCGAAGAGTTACTATCGGATATCGATTTCAGTCTATGTAATACCGGCATAACTGTGTTAATGGGCCCAAACGGGGCGGGTAAAAGCCTTTTGATGCGTGTTTTGCACGGTCTAATCTCGGCAACAGTTGGCGAGGTGACTTGGAATGGCGCAGCTGTATCTCCAGAAGTCACACGGCGACAATCACTGGTCTTTCAGTCTCCCGTCCTTTTACGGCGTTCCGTGTCCGCAAATGTTGATTTTGTTTTGCGAGCAAGAGGCGTTCGCGCACCCAAAAAGCGCGACGCAGCGCTTGATCAGGTCGGACTTCTGCACCTCGCCAAACACTCCGCACGAACTCTTTCGGGAGGAGAAAAACAACGCCTTGCGCTTGCTCGCGCACTCGTCACAAGGCCTGACGCGCTTTTGCTTGACGAGCCGACGGCAAATCTTGATCCTTCGGCGGTGCAAATAATTGAACGTATTGTGGAAAAGACCGCAAAGGGAGGCGCCAAAGTCATCTTTGTGACCCATGATCTAGGACAAGCGCGCAGACTGGCAGATGACGTCTTGTTTTTGCTCCTTGGAATATTATTGGAACATAGTCCGGCCATCGAGTTCTTTGCAGTGCCCAAAAGCGCTGCAGCGAAGGCTTATCTTCAGGGCGATATCCCCCTATGAAAAGCTTGATGAAAATAGCAGTCTTAGGCACCTGCCTAACACTCGTCTCAACGGAAAAGGCAAATTCACAGGATACTATTATCCTGCAATCAACCACATCGACGGCGAATTCTGGACTGTATAAGTATTTGCTGCCGGTTTTTGAGGCTAGGTCAGGTATCAAAGTGCGTGTTGTTGCGGTTGGCACCGGTCAGGCCATCCGAAACGCGAGCAACTGCGATGGTGATGTCCTTTTGGTCCATGCAAGAGAAGCTGAAGACCGCTTTATTGAAGAAGGCAAAGGAAAGTCGCGTAAAAACGTAATGTATAACGACTTCATCCTCGTGGGCCCTGCGCACGATCCAGCCAATGTCGCGAGCTTTAGTTCAATTAGCGAAGCCTTGTTGGCAATCGCGCAAACTGAGGCGAGGTTTGTATCTCGTAGCGACGACAGCGGCACACATCGTAAAGAGATCTCGCTTTGGCAGGACGCCAACATTGATCCCCTTCCCGCATCCGGGACATGGTATCTTGAAACAGGCGCCGGCATGGGCGCAACACTCAATACCGGTGTGGGTCTTGCCGCTTATGTACTTACGGATCGCGCAACATGGCTTGCGTTCAATAACAAATCTGATTTTGAGGTACTTCTCGAAGGGGATCCGGCGCTTTTCAATCAATACGGTGTCATTCCAATCAGTCCTAAGCATTGCCCAAATATAAATGAAGCCGCAGCCAAGATTTTTGTAGACTGGATTTTGTCAGAGGACGGTCAAACAGCTATTAGCGAATTCACCAGAAGCGGCACGCAGTTATTCTTTCCAAACGCGTCCAAGAAATAACAGGGGCGCAACAGAAATTTCTTGGCGTTGAGTATTTGCGGCGGCATTCATCAGAGCGAGGGTTGAACGACTTAGTCGACCTCGTCCTCAAGATGAAGCTTCATATCAATCAGCACCTGTTGCAATGCGGTCGTTTCACGCAGAAGTCTCTTTGCTTCGTTCATGCTGATTATACCGTCTTCAATTGACTCTTGATATTCAGCCATCAGCATGGCGAACCGTTGGGAAAGCGCGATTACATCAGCGTTCACACCGCCGGAGGACTTTGCATTGGATCGGCGGCGATCATCGTATTCAATCTGCAGGCCGTTAAGTTCGGCTAGTGCGGCGGTCACATGAGGGTAAGAGGCCGAAGCTTCTAGCGCCGCAACGGTATCAATTGGCATGTAGCGGTCTGTGTGCTCTTCGTGGTCCGAGTAATAGCGGCCCAAAGTCGCCTTCGACTTACCGCTCAGATCACAAGACGGCTCGATTCCTACGTCTTTGACGAGCGCTTCAGTATGTTTTTTTAAGTATCGTCCAGCACTTGTCATTGCGTTTCCCTCGCTGGTCGCCTTTATCACGGTTCCAAGCCAGCTTTGCAATCCTGCAATTTACCTAT
>ERZ1740060.657-NODE-657-length-16017-cov-21.514096_pt1 | contig 16017 bp, 15 predicted proteins | sample MGYA00581743_ERZ1740060 | MGnify/ENA primary metagenome ERZ1740060 (study PRJEB43018, sample SAMN04849235) | marine metagenome | isolation source: floating plastic debris | place: Pacific Ocean | collected 2008-08-27 | study: EMG produced TPA metagenomics...
CTTGATGACATCAGACATGAGCGGCGCGATCAGATGTAACTAAAATTGAACCTAACCCCTCCGCTTTTTCACTGTTGTTCACGGAAGCCGCCTTCGCTTTTTCCCTGTCATTTACGGAAGCCGCTTTCGCTTTTTCCAAATATCCGCGCCACAGGCAAAAAATCCTGCTGTTGGAGGCTTCGCCGAGGATATTTAAGAAAAGCGAAAGGATTGCCGTATATCCCGGAATGGCGGAACAGGCTGGGAAGCCGATGGCCGTAAAAGCGAAAGCGCTCTGGTCCGCAAACCGGACCGGAGCGTGACCGCGTCTTATTCCCATTCGATCGTGCCCGGCGGTTTGGACGTTATGTCATAGGTCACCCGGTTGATGCCTTTGACCTCGTTAATAATGCGCGTGGCGGTCTCGCCCAAAAACTCATGGCTGAACGGGTAATAATCTGCCGTCATTCCGTCGACGGACGTCACTGCGCGCAAGGCGCAAGCATAATCATAGGTGCGGAAATCGCCCATCACGCCGACCGTGCGCACGGGCAGGATCGCGACAAAGGCCTGCCAAATCTCGTCGTAAAGCCCGTGCTTGCGGATCTGGTCGATGTAAACAGCATCGGCTTTGCGCAGAATATCAAGCTTCTCGCGGGTGATGTCCCCGGGGCAGCGGATCGCAAGGCCGGGGCCGGGGAAGGGATGACGACCGATGAAACTATCGGGCAGGCCCAACTCGCGCCCCAATGCGCGGACCTCATCTTTGAACAGCTCGCGCAGAGGCTCGACCAGTTTCAGGCCCATCTTCTCGGGCAGACCGCCCACATTGTGATGGCTCTTGATGGTCACAGACGGCCCGCCAGAAAAGCTGACGCTTTCGATGACATCAGGATAGAGCGTCCCTTGGGCCAGGAATTTCGCGCCGCCCACCTCGGTCGCGTGTTTCTGGAACACGTCGATAAAAAGCTTGCCGATGATCTTGCGCTTGGTTTCTGGGTCAGACTGGCCCTCCAACTCGCCTAGGAACAGATCGCTCTCATCCACGTGGATCAGCGGCATGTTATAGTGGTCGCGAAACATGGTGACGACCTCGTCCGCCTCGTTGTGGCGCAAGAGCCCATGATCGACAAAGACGCAGGTCAGCTGATCGCCAATCGCCTCGTGGATCAGGACAGCCGCGACCGAGCTGTCCACACCGCCCGACAACCCGCAGATCACCTTGGCATCGCCCACCTGTTCGCGGATCTTGCGGATCGCTTCCTCGCGATACGCGCCCATCGTCCAGTCGCCGGTAAAGCCCGCGAGCTTCACGAAATTCTCGTAGAGTGTCTTACCATTAGGTGTGTGGTGCACTTCGGGGTGGAACTGCACAGCAAAGAAATTCCGCGCAACATCCGCCGTGATCGCAAACGGCGCATTGGGGGAGGTGCCGTAAACCTCAAACCCCGGCGCGATCTGGCTGACATGGTCGCCATGGCTCATCCAGACCTGTTCTTTCGCCTCTAGGAACCAGCCATTCAGCAGATCAATCCGTGCATCCGACGGTGTCACATAGGCGCGACCAAACTCAGCGGTGCCGTGGCCCTGTTCGACCTTACCGCCCAGCATGTGCATCATCACCTGCTGACCATAGCAAATGCCCAAAATCGGCACGCCCATCTCAAAAACAGAGGCAGGCGGCTGCGGCGCGCCGTCATCAAAAACAGACGCAGGACCGCCTGAGAAAATCACCGCTTTCGGGGCAAACTCGGCCAGAAATGCGTCGGTCACATTCTGATAGGGGTGGATTTCGCAATAGACGTTCAGCTCCCGCAGGCGGCGCGCGATCAGTTGCGTCACCTGGCTGCCAAAGTCGATAATCAGAAGGCGGTCATGGGATGTATCAGACATGCGCCATCTGGTAGCCTTGGATGGCAGGACACGCAATGACTGCCGCGCATTTTCAGCACGCATCGCACAGGCGGATGTCGCTTTTCCCCCCGAACCGCCGTTATCGCGGCGCGGGGGGCCATCCAAACCGCGTATCAAGAGAGACATCTTCGGGCTTTGCGAGAAAGTAAGGGTGGTCTCATGGCGGAAGCACAGACAAAACGGCGCGCGCGTGGCGGCGGCGGGGCAGCCCGCAGGGCAGAGCGCACGGCGGTTAAGATCGAGACTGCAAAATATATCGAGCGCAACATCCCCGTGACCGAGCTTCTTTCGGAAGATGCTTTGTCGATCATCGAAGCCAATGCCGAAGTGCTGCTCGAAGAGGTCGGCGTCGCCTTTGTCGAGAACCCTGAAGCGCTAGAGCGTTGGAAAGCCGCAGGTGCCAATATCAACGGTGAGCGCGTGCGCATTCCCAAAGGCCTTGCCCGCAAGCTCTGCGAAACAGCGCCCTCCAAGTTCACCCAACACGCCCGCAATCCGGAACGGAATGTCGAGATTGGCGGCAACACCCTTGTGACCGCGCCCGTCTACGGCCCGCCTTTCGTGCGCGATGCCGAAGGCGGTCGCCGTTATGCCACGATGGACGACTTCAAGAATTTCGTGAAGCTCGGCTATATGTCGAAATACCTGCACCACTCGGGTGGCACGGTGTGCGAACCCACCGACGTGCCGGTCAACAAGCGCCATCTAGACATGCTGCTGGCCCATATGACGCTGTCCGACAAGCCCTTCATGGGATCGGTGACAGAACCATCCCGCGCCCAAGACAGTGTCGAGATGTGCGAGATTCTCTTTGGCAAAGACTTTGTCCAAGAGAACACGGTGATGACCTCGCTCATCAACATCAACTCGCCCATGACCTTTGACGCCACAATGATGGGCGCTTTGGAGGTCTACGCCGCCAACAATCAGGCCTGCATCGTTTCGCCCTTCATCGTCGGCGGGGCAATGGCGCCTGTGTCGGTTATGGGCACGCTCACCCAAGTGCTGGCCGAAGTGATGGCCGGGATTGCCTACAGCCAGATTATCCGCCCCGGCGCACCGGTCATCTTCGGCACCTTTGTAACCTCCATCGACATGAACTCCGGCGCGCCCACCTTCGGCACGCCAGAGGCCAGCCAGATCCTTTACGGGGCAGGGCAGTTGGCCCGCCGGATGGGTCTGCCGTTCCGCTCAGGCGGAGGGCTGTGCGGCTCCAAACTGCCCGACGCGCAAGCGGCCTATGAGACGGCGCATACCCATAATGCGGCCCTTATGGGCGGCGTGAACTTCATGCTGCACAGCTGCGGCTGGCTCGAAGGGGGGCTTGTGTCCTCCTACGAGAAATTCGTTATGGATGCCGACCAGCTTGGCACGCTCCAGAAAATGGCCGCTGGCGTCGATACTTCGGAAGAAGCCCAAGCCATGGACGCGATCCGCGAGGTCGGCCCCGGCGGGCACTACCTTGGCTGCGCCCATACCCAAGCCAATTTCAAAGAAGCGTTCTGGCGCACCGACCTGCTGGATTACAAACCGTTCGAGACTTGGGACGAAGAAGGCGCGCGCGACACCCAAGCGCTTGCCTCGGCGCGGGTCAAAAAACTGCTTGCAGACTATCAACAACCCCAGCTTGATCCTGGTATCCACGCCAAGCTGGTCGAATATGTCGAAACCAAAAAGGCCTCGATGCCTGACGCATTTGTCTGAACCTCAGGGCAGCGGAGCGCGCGCGGCTTGAACCATGCGCGCTTCGCCCATAATCGCAATCATCACCATCACATGACGCGTCAGGTTATAACGCCCGTCATCGGTCACGCGCTGCTCTTCCAGAGCGCCTTCGATATCGATCAACAAGGTTAACGCCTCGACCGGACCGATCATCCGTTCGCTTTGCAAAATCCGCGCCAGATCGCGGGTGCGGCGATACTCCAGCACGCCAAAACGCGCAGCAGACATCAAAAGGCGCGGGCGGTGCAGGCACTCAAGGCGGGCAATTATATCAGTCATGTCAGGTCCCCTTCGGTTGGTGGTCTGTGTGTGGCAGCCTCACCATGACACAACCTGAACGGGTGTTGCGTCAGGTCCGGTCGCACCGTTCGGCGGTTTCCGAGTTTGTTTATCTTTCGGAAACAATCATCGCTAAGCTGCTCGATTTTAACTTCTGGGTAATAAATGCCCGTTTAGGTTGTGTTCATAAATCGGGCGGCGCTTGAACGTCGCTCGCAGGGAAGGACGATTGACGATGCCAGACGACCAGAGCGTGGAGGCTCTGTCGGTGATCCCCGGTTGGGTACCGGAGGGCGCTAGACTATATCTCACACATGTCGAAGGTGGGGTGACGATCCGGGGGCTTGCACGCTCCAGGGGCGTTCATGCCTCTACCGTGATGCGGCAGGTGCGCCGGTTTGAAGCGCGCCGCGATGATCCGCTTGTCGACAAGGCTCTACGCCGTTTGGCGGTCAATTCCGTGCGGGCGATCTCCTCTTGCTCATCAAAGGAGTGTCGCCACATGACCCCCACACTGACCCCCATCGCGCAGACGGATACCCTGCCTGATCCCCTGCTGACCGATGCCCACCGCGCATTGCGCCGTTTGTGCGAAACCGGTGCTGTTCTGGCGATTGCCGCCGACATGGAAAAGGCCGTCGTCGTGCGCAATGGCCCCGATGGCAGCAGCACGCGCACCGCTGTTATTGATCGCGCTGTTGCCGAGGCGATGGCGCTCAAGGATTGGATTTCGTGCGAAAAACCCGGCCGCATTTCGCGTTACGAGGTGACAGCCACGGGGCGCACCGCCGCGCGTGCCCTCGCCGTCGAGGAAGAGCACGACGATGCGCAACCCCTCGACGCACCTGATACGTCAAACCGGCGCGCGCGCTACGGCGCCACAGAATCGCCCCTCGTCAGCCTTGCCCGGCGGCGTGACAAAGACGGGAACGTCTTTCTGGGCGAAGACCTGGTTAACGCAGGCGAGCGCTTGCGCGAAGATTTCGAACTGGGCCGCATTGGTGCGCAAACCATCGACGATTGGGAGGCGTTCCTACGCACCCCTCAGCCGATCGCATCCCAGGATATCCGCGACGGCGTTGGGCCGGACGCCGCCCGGATGCGCGTGCAGGCTGCCTTGCATGAACTGGGGCCGGGCCTGTCCGACATTGCCCTGCGGTGCTGCTGCTTTCTTGAAGGGCTCGAAGTCACCGAAAAACGCATGGGCTGGTCTGCCCGTTCCGGCAAAATCGTGCTGCGGATCGCCTTGCAACGGCTTGCCCAGCATTATCGCGCCCAGCGTCAGGATTATGGAAAACTGATCGGATAGCCTGCGACGTGTTAGCCTTTGGACATTTTCGCCCCAGATAGTTAAGTGTTCAACAACTTTCCTTGGTGGTTCAAAAAAGGCACGCCATGAGCACGCGCGATCTGAAGATTCCGGCCCAACGCCATCCCGAAAAGGCCCATAAGGCTGACAAAACCCAGCCGAAAAAGCCCGACTGGATCCGGGTAAAGGCGCCTACGTCCGAAGGCTACAAGCAGACCCACGCCATCATGCGCGAGCATAAGCTGGTCACAGTCTGCGAAGAGGCGGGCTGCCCCAACGCAGGCGAATGCTGGAGCCAGGGCCACGCAACGATGATGATTATGGGCGACATATGCACGCGCGGCTGTTCGTTCTGCAACATCGCCACCGGCCGCCCCGACACGCTTGACGCGTTCGAGCCGGGGCGCGTCGCCCATGCGGTGCAAAAGTTGGGGCTGAACCACGTCGTCATCACTTCAGTCGACCGGGATGATCTCAAAGACGGGGGCGCCGATCATTTTGCGCAAACCATCCGCGCCATCCGGCACAGATCACCGCAAACAACGATCGAAATCCTCACGCCCGATTTCCTGAAATGCGCTCCGTCCGTTCTGGAAACCGTGGTCGAAGCGCGACCTGATGTCTTCAACCACAACCTTGAAACCGTACCGGGCCTCTATCCGACCGTGCGCCCCGGCGCGCGCTACTTCCACTCTTTGCGCCTGTTGCAGCGGGTCAAAGAGCTTGATCCCGGTATGTTCACCAAATCCGGCATCATGGTTGGCTTGGGCGAAGACCGCCAAGGCGTGCTGCAAGTGATGGACGATATGCGCGCCGCCGATATCGATTTCCTCACCATCGGCCAGTATCTGCAACCCACACCCAAGCACCACGCCGTAGACCGGTTCGTGACGCCTGATGAGTTCAAATCCTACGAAAAAGCCGCCTTCGGCAAAGGCTTCCTGATGGTGTCGGCCACACCGCTGACCCGCTCCAGCTACCACGCCGGAGATGATTTCGCAAAACTCCGCGACGCGCGTATGGCCAAACTCGAAAACGCCTGAGACTTCTTTTGTCTTTAAATACCGCGGGGGTCTGGGGGCAGAGCCCCCCATAGGAGCGACGCGCGTAAGCGCGGCGCAACCCATGCACTAGCGGATCAGTCCTCGCGTATCATTCACCGTCAGCCACTCCGGCCAGCCGATGAAATACTCGATCCCCACCAACACCAATCCCGCCGCGATGATGCCAAACACCAACTTCACCATCTTTTCCGAAGGCGGATTGCGCGCCCACTTGGCGGCCCGGACCATCCAGCGCAGGTTCATGTGAACCGCACCGCGCCGATATGCGGCAGGTTGCGATTGCGCTGCGCGTAATCAATGCCGTAGCCAACCACAAACGCATCCGGAATCTCGAACCCGACCCAATCCACGTCGACCTTCACCTCGCGCCGCGACGGCTTATCAAGCAGCACGATCGAGCGTAGCCGCGCTGGTTTGCGCGCACCCAGCAGCCCCAGCACGTGCCGCAAGGTAAATCCGGTGTCGATCAAATCCTCGACCACCAGCACGTCGCGGCCTTCGATCTGTCCGCGTAAGTCCTTGAGAATACGCACTTCGCGGCTGCTTTCCATACCATCGCCATACGAGGACGCCTCGATAAAATCGACCTCGATCGGCAGATCCAGCGCGCGCACCATATCGGCGATAAAAACGAATGATCCGCGCAAAAGCCCCACAACCACAAGTTTATCAGTATCGGCAAACTCGGTCTCGATCTCGCGCGCCAGTTCGGTGATCCGTTCCGCAATCCGCGCCGCCGAGATCATCTCGTCAATGACATATGGCCGCTGTTGCATAGGCTTCCCCTTGATTTCCGCCTTCGATTTACCGATATGGCGCTGCACTGTCACGGGGGAAAAGGACGACGGATGCCGACCCATTCGGAAACACGCACGCTGCCATATACCGCGCAGCAGATGTATGATCTGGTCGCAGATGTCGGCTCATACCCTGAGTTTATTCCGTGGTGCGCCGCGGCTCGGATCCGCACCCGCACCGGACATGCCGGCGCTGAAGTGATGGAGGCCGATCTGGTGATCTCGTTCAAGGTCTTCCGTGAACGCTTTGGCAGCCGCGTCACCTTGCACGCCGCGCGCAAAAGCATCGATACCGAATATATCGACGGCCCCTTTCGCTACATGAAATCCACCTGGGATTTTGTGGATGCGCCGGGCGGATGCGAGGTGAAGTTCTTTGTGGACTTCGAATTCAAGAACGCGGTGCTGCAAGGCATTATCGGAGTTGTGTTCAACGAAGCGATGCAGCGCATCGTGCGCGCGTTCGAGCGGCGCGCTGCCACGCTTTACACACCGGTCACATCGTGACGCCCGCCGCGCGGCTGGCGCAGTTCGCCGCAAAAGCACAACCTTGGCCTGCAAATCTTGACATGATGCGCCTGTCGCTGGCCGATTGGATGACCGTTGGCCTGGCCGGGCGCGCCGAACCGGTCGCACAGATCATCCGCCAGATGGTGCAGGACGAAGACGGGCAGGGGCCCGCATCGATCATTGGCGCGTCAGGCACACAGCCGCCGCGCGCTGCCGCGCTGGCCAATGGCACAATCAGCCACGCGCTTGATTATGACGACACACATTTCGCCCATATTGGCCATCCTAGCGTTGCCGTGCTGCCCGCCGCCCTCGCGACCGCCGAAGCGGAAGGCGTGGCGGGCGAGGCTTTCCTAAAAGCCGCATTGATCGGGGTCGAAGCTTCGATCCGGGTGGGTCTTTGGTTGGGGCGCAGCCATTATCAGGCCGGGTTTCACCAAACGGCCACCGCCGGTGCCTTTGGCGCAACGCTCGCATCGGCGCGGCTGATGGGCTTGGACCTGGTGCAGACGGAAACCGCGCTCAACCTTGTGGCCACACGCGCCTCGGGCCTCAAATCGCAGTTCGGCGCGATGGGCAAACCCTATAACGCAGGCATTGCCGCCTCAAACGGTGTGGAATGCGCCCAGCTTGCACGGCTGGGCATGACCGCAGCGCCCGACGGTATGGGGTCTGCACAAGGCTTTGGCCCCACGCATCACGGCGCGCTCGACATCCATCCCTTTGATCCCGATGGGATCTGGCATTTCGACACGATCAGCCACAAGTTTCATGCCTGCTGCCACGGCACGCATGCAGCCCTCGAAGCGCTTGGCCAAATCGTGCCGCAGCTGAAAGGCGACATCACACAGGTCAAGATCACCACCCATCCGCGGTGGTTATCGGTCTGTGATATCAAATCCCCACGCAACGGGCTTGAGGTCAAATTCAGCTATGCGCACACTGCCGCTATGGCGCTGCGCGGTGTGTCGACCGCAGCTTTGAACAGTTTCAGCGATGAATGTGCGGCAGATCCCGCATTGGTCGCGCTTGCCGAAAAGGTGATCGTGACAGCGGCCGAAGACATCGCAGAAACCGCCTCTGAGGTCAGTGTCACAACAGCTGCCGGATACCATGATGCGACGTATGATCTGGCCAACCGTCTGTCTTCAAGCGCGTTGCGCACAAAGCTCATGGCAAAATCCCAAGCCTTGCTTGGTGCGCATCTTGCCGCTGATATCTGGGCCACCTGCACATCCGACGCCGCTCCAAGCCAGATCGGCGCCCATCTGCGCGCGCTGTCCTGACCCGCGTTATGGTTCTGCCGGATCCAGCGCTGCGGCAAGCAGAGCCAATGCATGATCGCGCGCTGCGGCGCGCACCTTTGCCCGGCCCAAAGCGCCAAATTCGACCGTTTGGGTTTTGACACCCTCAGGCGTCGCCAGCCCGAAACACACCCGGCCTTCAGGCTTGAAATCAGACCCACCGGGGCCCGCGATACCGGTCACTGAAATGGCGATATCAGCGCCTGCCGTGGCACGGGCGCCTTGCGCCATCTGGGCCGCGACCTCTTCGCTGACCGCCCCTTTTGCGTCGAGCGTTGCAACCGAAACGCCCAAAAGCGCGGTTTTCGCAGCGTTTGAGTAGGTGATAACGCCGCGCTCGAACATCCCTGACGATCCGGCGATATCCGTAATCGCCGCTGCCACAAGACCGCCGGTACAGCTTTCGGCTGTGGTGATCGTGACACCCGCCTCAAGCGCGCGGGTGACGATATCTGCAGCAAGGCTCATAGCCCCAACCCCAGATGCGCAATCGCAGCCGCAGCGACCACGACGCCGCCCGCCAGGACCCCTGCGATCACGTCATCCATCATGACGCCAAACGCATCCTTGCGGCGATCAGCCCAGCCCACAGGGCCGGGCTTCCAGATATCGAAAAGACGAAAGAAAAGAAACGCTGTGACCCAGCCGGGCCAAGGAAAGCTCCACGGATCAACGCCCGCCATGCCAAGCCCGAACGACACCGGCCAAAGCGCGATCCACTGGCCAGCGACCTCGTCAATCACGATCTCAGAGGGATCATGATCCGCCATGCCGCGCGTCGCCGCGACCGTGGCCCACCAGCCAATGCCAAAAACCAGCACCGTGGCAGCGGCCAGCACAACAAATCCGCCCAACCCGTGCAGCAGATAGGCCACCGGGATCGCCGCAGCCGACCCCCATGTTCCGGGCGCAGGCCGCAACAGGCCCACATAGAAAAACGTCGCGATAAAGCGGCTCATGGCGCGATCAGCGTGGCCGTCGCAAGCGCAGCGATGCCTTCCTCGCGCCCGGTAAAGCCCAACCGCTCGGATGTGGTGGCCTTGACGCTCACCTGGGCAGGGTCCAGTCCCATAAGCTGCGCCATCCGTGCTTTCATGTCGGCGGCATGTGGCCCGATCTTGGGATGCTCGCAAATTAGCGTGCAGTCCACATTGGCAATGCGGTAGCCGCGCGCCGCAGCCAAATCCACCGCATGTTCCAGAAAGATATGGCTGGCTGCGCCTTTCCACTGCGGATCGCTGGGCGGAAAATGCTGACCGATATCACCATCCGCCAGCGCGCCATAAATTGCATCGGTGACCGCATGCATGCCCACATCGGCATCGGAATGCCCCTGCAAACCGCGCCCATGCGGCACGGATATACCACAAAGCACCACATGATCGCCTTCTCCGAAACGGTGCACGTCAAAGCCGTTTCCAAGTCGTATATCCATCTTGCGCCTCAACAGCTGCTCGGCCCGTGCAAAATCCGGCGCACGGGTAATCTTCAGGTTGGCCTCATCGCCTTCGACAATGGCGACGTCAAGCCCAGCGGCGCGGGCCACTTCGACATCATCGGCTGCGTCGCCAGGATGCGCCGCATGTGCCGCCACAATCGCGTCATAACGAAAGCCCTGTGGCGTCTGCGCCCGGTAAAGCGCCGCGCGATCTTGCGTGTCGGCAACAACGCCTTCCAAACCACGCCACAGCGCATCCGTGACCGTCAGGGCAGGGGCTGCGCCCTCTGATATCTGCAACGCACCCAGAACCCGGTCGATCACCTCAGAGGGCAGGCAGGGTCGGGCGACATCATGGATCAGCACCAGATCAGGCTGCACCGCCTCAAGGGCGGCAAGCCCGGCACGGACGGATGCATCGCGGGTCGCACCGCCCGGCACGCAAAGATGTCCAGCATCTGCAAACGCGCTGATCTGGGCGGCGTCTTCGGCTGCGTGCACGATCACCAGATGCTCAATCGCCGGATGATCCGCAAAACGCGCAACAGTCCAATCCGCAACGCGCTGCCCGGCAAGGGGTTGCCATTGTTTGGCCACGACACCGCCAGCGCGCGTACCACGCCCCGCGGCGACAATCAGCGCCGCGATAGACACGGACGGGGTCTGTGGATCAGATCTCATGCGCCATTGTCTAGGCGTTGCGCTTTGGGCAAGCAATGGCTCTCGATCAGAGAGAGGGTTTGCCTAAATTTTCATCACATGCAGATTTCTGCCCAAGATTATGGCGCGCTTCGTTGATTTCCCCCGCGCGCAACCCTACTCAGGAAGGGTCTGCGTAAGGATTAAGCACCGCACATGCCTCCCGATCACGCCCAGTTACCGCTGGGCCTCACCCCTCCTGTTCTGCTGGCCCCGATGGCGGGGATCACGGATTTGCCGTTCCGCAACCTGGTCGCCTCGTTCGGCGCAGGCCTCGTGGTCAGCGAAATGGTCGCCAGCCAGGAAATGGTGCAAGCCAAACCCGGCGTACGCGAACGCGCCGAGCTGGGTTTTGAGGCAGAGGGCACCGCCGTGCAGCTTGCAGGCCGCGATCCGTACTGGATCGCCGAAGCCGCGCGCATGGTCGAAGCCAATGGCGCCAGAATCATCGACATCAATATGGGCTGCCCGGCCAAAAAGGTGACCAACGGGTATTCCGGCTCTGCGCTGCTGCGCGATCTGGATCATGCGCTCACCCTGATTGATGCGGTTATCGACGCGGTCGACGTGCCCGTCACGCTGAAAACCCGGCTGGGCTGGGATGATGATCTGCTGAACGCGCCGACACTGGCCAGCCGGGCCGAAGCGGCTGGTATCCAGATGCTCACGATCCATGGGCGCACGCGCTGTCAGTTTTATAAAGGCCGCGCCGATTGGGCTGCGATCCGCGCCGTGAAAGAGGCGGTCGCAATCCCCGTCATCGCCAATGGAGACATTGTGGACACCGCCACCGCCCGCACCGCACTTGTGCAATCGCAATGCGACGGCGTCATGATCGGACGGGGCGCGCAAGGCAAACCGTGGCTGCTGGCCGAGGTTGCGCATGCGCTTTACGGCACCGCTGCGCCGCAGGTTCCGACAGGGGCGGCGCTGATCGACATGGTGCTGGGCCATTACAAGGCGATGCTGTCGTTTTATGGTGAAACGCTGGGCCCGCGTGTCGCCCGAAAGCATCTGGGATGGTACATGGAGCATGTCGGCACACCGGCGGGGCTGCGCAAAGCAGTGCTGACCGAACGCAATCCCAAACGGGTCTTTGCGCTGCTGAGCGACGCGTTGGACAAACGTGCAGGGGCGGCCGCATGACCCGCACCAACGCCATCTGGGCATCGCTGCCAATGCCAGCCTTGCTGATCGGGCCGCAAGACACGATCCTTGATTGCAACCCGGCCGCCGAAACATTCCTGAACCAATCCGCTAAGGCCCTGCGCGACAGCCCCGTCTGGGACCGCATCGCCGTCAACGTCCCGATCGAGGCGGCTTATGCGCGCGCCCGGCGCGATGAGACCCCGCTTTACATCAACGATGTCGAAGCGGGCGGCGGTGAGCGCCCGCCGATGGTCTCCAACATCCAGATTGCGCCGCTGCAAGGCACGCCGGGCCACATGATCCTTATCATTTCGCCTCGCGAACTGGCCAGCCGTGCCAATTCCGGCCAATCCACCAAAGCGGCGGCCAAATCTGCGATTGGCATGGCCGAAATGCTCGCACACGAGATCAAGAACCCGCTGGCCGGGATTACAGGCGCAGCACAATTGCTGTCGATGAATCTCAGCAATGAAGATCAGGAACTCACGGATCTGATCGTCGATGAAAGCCGCCGTATCGTGAAGCTGCTGGAACAGGTTGAACAGTTTGGCAACCTGCGCCCGCCGCAGCGCAAAGCCGTAAACATCCACGATCTGCTGGACCGCACCCGCAAATCCGCCGCCGTTGGCTTTGGCGCGCATATGAAACTGGTTGAAGAATATGACCCGTCGCTGCCCTCCACCTATGTGGATCCGGACCAGTTCGTGCAGGTCTTTCTGAACCTGCTCAAAAACGCGTCCGAGGCCGCCGAGCCCTCTGGCGGCACGATCAAGATCAAAACCTATTACGAGCATTCGCTGCGTTTGCGCCGCGTCGATGGCACCGGCTCCAAACTGCCGTTGCAGATCGAGATTATCGATGATGGTCCCGGCCTGCCGCCAGATCTGGCCACAAGCATTTTCGACCCGTTCGTGTCGGGCCGCGAAAACGGCACCGGGCTTGGCCTCGCGCTGGTGTCAAAGATCGTCAATGAACATGACGGCTGGATCGCCGTTGACTCTGTGCCCGGAAAGACAGTCTTTCGCCTGTCGCTGCCCGTGGCCCCCAAGGATGTAAGGAGCGAATAGATGGATGGTACTGTTCTGGTTGCCGATGATGATCGCACAATCCGCACCGTTCTGACCCAGGCGCTGACGCGCGCGGGCTGCAAGGTGCACGCGACATCCTCCCTGATGACGCTCATGCGGTGGGTCGAGGAAGGCAAGGGCGATCTGGTCATCTCAGACGTGATGATGCCGGACGGCAATGGCCTGGATGCGCTGCCTCATATTGGCCAGAAACGCCCGGGCCTGCCGGTCATCGTGATCTCGGCCCAGAACACGATCATGACCGCCATTCAAGCGACCGAAGCCGACGCCTACGACTACCTGCCCAAGCCCTTCGATCTGCCCGACCTGATGAAACGCGCCTCCCGCGCGTTGGAGGTCAAACGCCGCGCGCCCACCGCGCGGGACGAACCCGCAAGCACCGGCGATGATCTGCCTCTGATCGGGCGCACGCCGCAAATGCAGGCGATCTACCGGCTTCTGGCGCGCGTGATGAACACCGAACTGGCCGTGCTGATTACCGGCGAAAGCGGCACGGGCAAATCGCTGATCGCCCGCGCGATCCACGATTTTTCCGACCGCCGCACGTTGCCTTTCATCACCGTCAGCGCTGCCGATCTCGAAGGGGTCGACGGACCGTCTGCCGTGCTCAGCCGCGCCAAGGGCGGCTCGATCCTCTTTGATGAGGTTGCCGATCTCAGCGACGAGGCCCAAGGCAAGATTGTCCGCATGCTGGATGCGCTGGCCGACAACGCCCCGCGCATCATGGCCACCAGCCAAAGCGATCTGATGCACCGGATGGAGCAGGGCAGTTTCCGCCAAGATCTGTTTTACCGCCTCGGCGGCGTCACGCTGTCCGTGCCGTCTTTACGCGAACGCGTCGATGATATCCCGCTGCTGGCCGAGCATTTCATGGCCCGCGCCGAACGGGACGGCGCGCCGGTGCGCCGCTTCTCTGAAGACGCCCAAGAGCTGATCCGCGCCTATAGCTGGCCCGGCAATGTCCGCCAGTTGGAAAACGCCATCCGCCGCCTCGTCGTGACCTCACCTGAAGAAGAGATTGGCCGCGCCGAGGTCGAGATGATGCTGGGCAACCAGCCCGAGATCGAACCGCTTGTCGGCGGTGGCGATACCGAAAAGCTCAGCGCGTCGGTCAACAAACACCTGCGTCGCTACTTTGATCTGCATGGCGGCGTGCTGCCGCCGCCGGGCCTTTACCAGCGTATTCTGCGCGAAGTGGAGTTGCCCCTGATCGAAATCGCCCTTGATGCCACCGGCGGAAATCAGGCGAAATGCGCCGATCTGCTGGGTATCAACCGAAATACCCTCAGAAAGAAGATCACCGACCTCGATATCCGCGTGACACGCCGCCGCAAGTTGATGTAAAAGGGCAACAATAGCGTGGCCCGCAGGCGTCAGTCTGGCAGAAGGCCCGCAAATATAGCGGTATGTTCCTTTGGGAACACAGGATAAAGGAGGGTGCCGGTGGCACTCCAGCAACGGTCTGTTCTGGACCGGTTGAGTCGTTTCAAACGGCGCAGGCGGGTTCAAAACGCAGCCACATTGGGGCTGGTTCTGCTTGGGCCGATCCTGACCCTACTGACATTCATGGCCCTTGGGCCGCTGGATATGGGGGCTGCGTCCCCTGCGTTGCGTCTGATCCTATTGGCCGATCTGGTTTACGTGCTGGTCGTCGCCACGCTGGTCGCTTTCCGCATCGCGCGGATGATCGCCGCCCGCCGCGCGCGCTCTGCCGGATCGCGACTGCACCTGCGCCTCACCAGCATCTTTGCCTCTGTCGCGCTGATCCCCACGGTGCTGGTCGCGATTTTTGCGGGCCTCACGTTGAATGTTGGCATCGAAGGGTGGTTTTCCGACCGCGTGCGCGAGGTGGTGGGCTCGTCCCTCGCGGCGGCCGAAGCCTATGAGGAAGAGCAGCGCGTCGACCTGACCGAAGACGCGCGCGCATTGGCGCAATACATGAACGTCACCCGCCGCCAGTCCGGCGTCATGGCCGCCAGCGACGTGCGCCGCATCCTTGCCCAAGGCCAGACCCAGATCCAGCGGGGCCTGCGGGAGGCCTATATCATCGATGGCGACGCCGAGATCCGCGCCCGAGGCGAACGCTCGTATCTCTTTGATTTTGAAGCACCTTCGGCCAGTGATATCGCACAAGCCCGCGAATTGGGCCTGCTGATTATCGCCGATTGGGACAATAACGAATTCCGCGCGCTGATCCCGCTCACGGCCTTTCTGGACCGCTTCCTCTACGTCTCTCGCACGGTGGATGGCGATATCCTGAACCTGCTGGACGAAACCCAGGAAACCGCCGCGTTCTACAACCAGCTTGAACAGGAGCGGGGCCGGATCTTTTACCAGTTCGGCCTGATTTATCTGGGCTTCGCCGTCATCCTGATCCTTGCTGCGATCTGGTTGGGCCTGTGGTTCGCCGAACGCCTGTCGCGCCCGATCGGCGCGCTGGCGGGTGCAGCACAACAGGTCGGGACCGGCAATCTGGACATGCGCGTCCGCGAGGAAGAGGGTGACGACGAAATCGCCATGCTGGGACGCTATTTCAACCAGATGACTGAACAGCTGAAAGGCCAGCGCGAGACGCTTCTCGACAACACCCGCCAGATCGAACGCCGCCGCAGGCTGTTTGATTCCGTTCTCACCTCGGTCACGTCCGGCGTTGCGGGTCTGGACGCGGAAGGGAAGGTCACCTTTGTGAACCGCTCGGCCGAGCGGTTGCTGGATTGGGATGACACTCAGGACGCCCGCCCGCTGTCGGTTGCGGTGCCCGA
>ERZ1740060.658-NODE-658-length-15970-cov-23.118882_pt1 | contig 15970 bp, 14 predicted proteins | sample MGYA00581743_ERZ1740060 | MGnify/ENA primary metagenome ERZ1740060 (study PRJEB43018, sample SAMN04849235) | marine metagenome | isolation source: floating plastic debris | place: Pacific Ocean | collected 2008-08-27 | study: EMG produced TPA metagenomics...
GGGCATGGATGGCTCCGACCGACCAGCCCCACGAGAAGTTTGTATTCCCTGAGGAGGTACTCCCCCGTGGTAACGCTCTCTAGTAACTCCTACATCGGTGGGCGCGACCAACAATCCTCAGGCTTCGCCTGGTGGTCTGGTAACGCTCGCTTGATTAATGTCTCTGGCAAACTGCTGGGTGCCCACGTGGCCCACGCTGGTTTGATTGTTTTCTGGGCGGGTGCCATGACCTTGTTTGAGGTCGCGCACTTTGTTCCTGAGAAGCCTTTGTATGAGCAAGGCTTCATTCTGTTGCCTCACCTCGCCACTTTGGGCTGGGGTGTTGGCCCTGGTGGTGAAGTGATCAACACGTTCCCCTACTTCGTAGTCGGCGTGTTGCACATCATTTCATCTGCTGTTTTGGGCTTGGGTGGTATTTACCACGCCATTCGCGGCCCCGAAACTTTGGAAGAGTATTCTTCTTTCTTTGGCTACGACTGGAAAGACAAGAACCAGATGACCAATATCATCGGGTATCACCTGATTTTGCTGGGCTGTGGTGCTCTGTTGTTGGTGTTCAAAGCGACCTTCTTTGGCGGCGTTTATGACACTTGGGCTCCCGGTGGTGGGGCCGTTCGAGTGATTACGAACCCGACCCTGAATCCGCTCAGCATCTTCGGCTATGTCGTGGGGTCTCCGTTTGGTGGCGATGGCTGGATCATCGGCGTCGACAACATGGAAGACATCATCGGTGGCCACATCTGGATCGGTCTGATGTGCATCAGCGGTGGTGTTTGGCACATTTTGACCAAGCCTTTTGGTTGGGCTCGCCGGGCTTTTGTCTGGTCAGGTGAAGCTTACCTGTCTTACAGCTTGGGCGCTTTATCGCTCATGGGTCTGATTGCTTCTTGCTACGTTTGGTTCAACAACACTGCTTATCCCAGTGAGTTTTATGGCCCGACTAGCTCTGAAGCCTCTCAAGCCCAAGCCATGACCTTTATGGTGCGTGACTTGCGTTTGGGTGCCAACATTGGTGCGGCTCAAGGCCCGACTGGTCTGGGTAAGTACCTGATGCGTTCGCCTACTGGTGAGATCATCTTCGGTGGTGAGACCATGCGTTTTTGGGACTTCCGGGGTCCTTGGTTGGAGCCGCTACGGGGCACCAATGGTCTTGATCTCGACAAGATGAAGAACGACATTCAAGACTGGCAAGTCCGCCGTGCTGCTGAGTACATGACTCACGCACCGTTGGCTTCGATCAACTCGGTGGGTGGCGTGATCACTGAGATCAACTCGGTGAACTACGTGAACCCGCGTCAGTGGTTGGCCGCTTCTCACTTCATCCTGGGCTTCTTCTTCCTCATTGGTCACCTCTGGCACGCTGGTCGTGCTCGGGCGGCTGAAGCTGGCTTTGAGAAAGGGATTGATCGTGAGACTGAGCCCGTGCTGGCGATGGGCGACCTCGACTAAGCCTCATGCAGGTTTAATGTCTAAGTTCGCAATTTGAATCAGTCGGCCTCTGTGAATTTTCGCAGAGGCCGACTTTGTTTTTATCGACTGATGCTGGTGCCGTTTTGGAGGTGGCAGAAACTCAGAGCTGCGATCACCGAGCACTTGGCTAACAGTGAGAGTGCTCGGGAGTCATTTGCCAACCGTTCATTGCCCAGAGCCAGACAACCAGTTTTGTAAGTTTTCCCACAGGGCCTGCGGCCCAATGCCGAAAATTAGCTGCAGCGCCAGCAAAATCAGCGCCACCAGAAGTGCCGTTCTAAAGGTGGCTCTCATCACCTTGATCAGCCAGGTGAATACCAAAAAAGCCACGACAATGGCGACAATAACGATCGCAATTTCCATGGATGCACTACCTTAGCGAAACTGCCACTGATTTACCCAGCGTGGCGCTTACGTCTAACACCTGAGCCCTCGCCCACTGATCCACGGTCAAGATGTCTTCCAGCACTGGGCTGGCTTTGAGGTCATTGCGGTGGCGATCACAGACCTGCTCAATCACCTGGGGAATTTCTAAATAGCTAATTTTCTCCTCTAAAAACAGGGCAACTGCCTGTTCGTTAGCGGCGTTCAAAACGGCGGTCATGGTGCCACCGGCTCGACCGGCAGCGTAGGCAATTTCCATGCAGGGATATTTGGCGTGATCAGGCGCTCGGAAGGTCAGGTCGCCAGCCTTGACCAGATCCAAAGGCTCCCAATCGGTATACATGCGCTCCGGCCAAGAGATGGCATACAACAAAGGCAACCGCATGTCGGGCCATCCTAGCTGCGCTAGCACCGAGGTATCTTGGAGCTCGATCAGCGAGTGAATGATGCTTTGGGGATGGATGACAATGTCAATATCGTCGTAATCCATGCCAAACAGATAATGGGCTTCAATCACTTCCAGCCCTTTGTTCATCAGCGTGGCCGAGTCTACCGTGATTTTGCGGCCCATGCTCCAGTTAGGGTGCTTGATTGCATCGGCGACAGTCACCTGGGGCAGCTGCTCGGTAGGCCAATCGCGAAAAGCGCCCCCCGAAGCCGTCAGAATGATGCGTCGCAGCCCGCGATCGGGCACTCCCTGTAAACATTGAAAAATCGCCGAATGTTCTGAATCCGCCGGGAGTAGCTTAACGCCGTGCTTTTCGACCAAGGGCAAGACTACCGGCCCACCCGCGATCAGGGTTTCTTTATTGGCCAGGGCAATATCTTTGCCCGCCTCAATAGCGGCCAGAGTCGGCAACAGCCCCGCGCAGCCGACAATGCCGGTGATGACCGCTTCGGCATCGCCGTAGCGAGCTACTTCGACCACCCCTTCATGACCCGCGAGAATTTGGGGCTGTGGTGCGATATCGGCGATCGCCGCTTTCAGCGCCGCGAGCTTGCTTTCGTTGCAGATTGCGACGATCTCCGGCTTAAACTGCCGTACCTGCTGAGCCAATAGCTCGACGTTGTTGCCGGCGGCAATTCCCACTAGGCGAAAATCTTCGGGATGCGATTGCAGAATGTCCAAGGTTTGCGTACCAATGGAGCCAGTGGAGCCCAGCAGAGTGATCGCTTTCACGGTGTTACCAAAGTGCAGGTCTTCTCTAATTTACAATTTCGTGGCCGCTGCTCCTATATTCGCCCGTGAACCCGATCGCTGAGGGCACGACATGCCAGCAGTCGGCTCCCTAGAATGCGTATTCACTCCCGACCTCTTGACGTTTCCACGCCTTCACTCCTGGGCCCACGCCAACTCTCCCATCACATACGTCGCCGCAACGGTGCGATCATCGCCCATGATGACCAGGGAGAAAGCCAGTTCCGTCAGCGCTTCTAAGGTTGAGGCCGTGGGCTGCGGATTCCGTAAGGCCATTAACGGTGTCGCTTGCGGATTTAGCACCACAAAGTCGGCTTCTTTGCCCGGCTCAAAACTGCCCAGAATATCCCCGAGGGCCAAGGCTCTAGCCCCACCCAAGGTCGCCAAAAACAACGCCTTGAACGGGGATAATTTTTGGTGGCGCAACTGGGCGACTTTATAGGCTTCGTTGGTGGTTTGCAGCATCGAAAAGCTGGTGCCAGCTCCCACATCCGTGCCTAAGCCGACTTTAACGGGATAATCAAGCGATTTCGCCTGCTCAATTTTGAACAGACCGCTGCCGAGGAAAAGGTTTGAGGTGGGGCAAAAGGCGATCGCGGCCTCGGCCTCTGACAAGCGGGCAAACTCGGCTGCCGTGAGCTGCACACCATGGGCAAATACCGATTTAGCCTGCACCAAGCCAGCCTGATCGTAGGTATCTAGATAGCCCTGGCGATCGGGAAACAGTTCTTTGACCAGGGCAACCTCATCCACGTTTTCTGACAGGTGCGTGTGCAGGTAAACATCGGGGTATTCTGCTAACAGTTTTCCCGCCAGCTGCAGCTGCTCTGGTGTTGAGGTGACCGCAAAGCGGGGCGTTACCGCGTAGAGCAGGCGACCCTTTTGATGCCATTTTTCAATCAGCGCTTTCGTTTCTTGGTAGGAAGCAGCGGCCGTGTCACACAACTCATCGGGGGCGTTGCGATCCATCATGACTTTGCCCGAAATCATTCTGAGGTTGCGAGCGTGAGCCGCTTCAAAAAACGCATCGGCAGATTGAGGAAAGACGGCGGCAAAAACCAGGGCTGTGGTCGTACCGTTCCGCAATAATTCATCTAAAAACAGGTCGGCCACTTCACGGGCATAGTCTTTGTCTTGAAACTTGCGCTCCGTCGGAAACGTGTATTTGTTCAGCCATTCCAACAGCTGTTCGCCATAGGCCGCCATCATTGTCGTTTGGGGAAAATGGATGTGGGTGTCGATGAATCCTGGCAGAATTAGGCGATCGCGGTAAACCGTTGTCGGTACGTTAGCATACTGGTCTCGCAGATCAGCATAAGCGCCAAAATCATGAATCTTACCCTCAGCATTTAGCACCAGCAGACCATCGGAAAAATAGCGCACGCTCTCCGCTTCAGGGACAAAAAAAGGGTCATCTAAAAAGTCTAAAAAAGCACTGCGAATGGCCTTCATGATCGGCATTTTATGAGGTTTCCTTAGATCGAAAATCTAAACCCAAATTTCGGCTAGAAGCGAAACCGTCTGTTTAAGGGCCTCTTTTGGGCGATTGACACGGCAGAAAGACTTGGGTGATTTCGCCAACTTGGCACTATAGCGATTTTGAGTGTGACTCAATAAGTAGGGAGCCATAAATCAACATTGCTGTAGGTCTGTTGTGGCATCGCCAGGATTGGCTTTCTACTTAGCCGTCTGATTGTGCCCTCCTGCGCTCCCCCAGTCTGAGGGAACCCGATTCTTGCCGCCCCTCAGCATTAGCGGTTAAGGAGGGGCGGCAAGATCTCGCGATTTGTTTTATTCATCCCTTGAACTAAGCAACGCCCTCTGCGAGTGGGCAACAGTGTCAGACATACTCACGCAAAACTGGAATGCACTCCATGGTCTTTGAGGAGATTATCCTATTTTTGTGGCAGACAATTGCTAGGTTTTTAGACGCATCCCTGCCTTGCCTCAATTAAGACGGTTCAAGAGACAGACGGGAAACCCTGATGCCAGCTGTCGGGGCAAGACGAACGGTTATTTGCTCGTACCACTGGCTCTGCGGATGCCGTCTTTACTGGCTGTGGGGCTTTGCTCTAGCCGCTTCGGTTCAGGTTATGCCTTTTGAGGAACGTGCTGCTCGACCCGGCAAGTTTTACGATAGGGTCATAGCTCTGACACAAGGACGCTCCTGTGGGAAAGCAAACGCCTCGTCTCGTGATAGCGGTTCTCATCATTTGTGGCCTCGTCATTTTGGCGCTGCAGAATGCTTCTCCGTCGCTCGCCCTCGTCTTTCTCGGAGTCGAAAGCATGACGCTGCCGTTGGGAGTTTGGCTAAGCGGCGCGATCGCCCTCGGGGCGCTAACAGCGATCGCTCTGATGGCTGTATCGACTGGGGGTGGCCCCCCGGTGAGTCGTGGCAACCGCCGCCGCTGGACGGTGCGTCCTGATGCGACTCCTCCCAAGCGGGACAGAAATCCAGACCCGGCGGAGCGGGTGGCTCGGGAGCGCCCTCCCCGTCGCTGGGCGGCCCCCGAGCCATCGACTCCCCCACCCCGTGCGTCTCAGCCATCCACCTCAGGCCGGACAGCACGACCAACTGCGCCGGTGGGTACCACCGCTGCCGCTGAAGATTGGCAGATTTGGGAGCAGCGATCGCCCCCCAGTCAGTGGGACGATTGGTCACAGGCGAACGGTAACCCCGCCGACGAGCCCCTCTCCAAACGTCAGCGCCAGGATCGCCAACAAGCCACAACGACCATTCAAGATTTGGAAAAAGGCTGGGATGACTCAGCCCAAGATACGGTTTACGTCGCCCCTGGCGGCAGCCAGGTCGAAGATGTGCTGGATGACATTGCCGACGGCTGGGAGGACTGGGATGCAGAAGATAATCCCCTGGCCGACACCGCCTATGCCCAGCGCTACGAGGGAGCGGCCCGCCAAGCGCGGCGCGATGCCATCTATGCGCCGCCTGATGATGCCGATGGCGGTGGGCAAGACTGGCAAAACGAGCCCGCGAATCCGTCACCTCCGGCGGCTAACTCAGAGGATGAGGCAAACGTTTATGATGCCGACTATCGAGTCATCATTCCGCCCTATCAGCCCTTGGATGAGTCTGAGTCTGAAGGCGATCGCCCGGCCTAAACTCAGGTCCGCTTAAAAACTCCAGTGTGGCCTCTGGGCGGGGTTTAATTTCTGATACGGTAAGGCCATTCCTCAACCGTTTCTCTGCACCATGTCAGACGCATCAACCCTTGATCTATTGAGAGGTGCCAACCTCTATCTGGTAGGCATGATGGGCGCGGGCAAATCGACCTTGGGTCGACTCATGGCGGAGCGCTTGGGCTACCGCTGCTTTGACACCGATGCCGTCGTTGAGCAAGCGGCTGGCCAAACCATTGCCGACATTTTTGCGACGGCGGGCGAAGCCTCGTTTCGCGATACGGAGAGCCAGGTGCTAGAGCAGCTCTCACCCTACACCCGGCTGGTGGTCTCGACCGGTGGCGGCATTGTGCTGCGTCAACAAAACTGGTGGCATCTGCGTCAAGGCGTCGTGGTCTGGGTCGATACGCCGCTAGCAGAACTGCAGCGACGCCTGCAGCGCGATCAGCGGCGGCCCCTGTTGCAGCGGCCCGACTGGCAGCAGTATTTGGCCAATTTGTTAGCGGAGCGGCGATCGCGCTATGCCGAAGCCGATATTCAGCTCACCATCCACAGCGGCGAATCCGCCTCAGCGGCCTGCGATCGCCTGGTCGAGCTGCTCCGAGACCGCATTTTGCCGCCGCCTTCAGTCTCTGCACCGATAGACAGTTGATCCGCACGAGACGGTTGATACACTACGAAGGCTGTTGCTGCCTGGGATCATGACCAACCGCCCCGACACCCCTGATGGAATTCTCGAAACCGACGTGGATCGCGTGCGGATTCTCAGTGAGGCTCTGCCCTGGATTCAGCAGTTTAGAGGGCGCACGGTAGTGGTGAAATATGGCGGTGCCGCCATGAAAGACACTCTGCTCAAGGCGGGGGTCGTCCGCGATATCGTCTTTATGGCTTGTGTGGGCATGCGGCCTGTTGTGGTGCATGGGGGCGGCCCAGAAATCAATACCTGGCTGACTAAGTTGAACATTGAGCCCCAGTTCAAAGATGGGTTGCGGGTCACGGATGCGGCCACGATGGACGTGGTGGAAATGGTGCTGGTTGGGCGCGTCAATAAAGAACTCGTTTCGATGATTAATCAGGCTGGGGGCGCAGCGGTGGGGCTCTGCGGCAAAGATGGCAATTTAATTACGGCGCGCTCCCAAGGCGATGCTGACGTGGGTTTTGTGGGTGATGTCACCAATATTGAACCGGGCCTGGTGAAGGCGCTGGTCGAAGACGGTTACATTCCAGTCATCTCTAGCGTCGCGTCGGATGAGACGGGGCAAGCCTACAACATCAATGCCGACACCGTGGCGGGGGAACTAGCGGCTGCCCTCAATGCCGAAAAGCTGATCCTCCTAACTGATACCCGGGGCATTCTGCGCGATCATCACGACCCCAACACGCTGATTCCCAAGCTCGATATCAACATGGCCCGACAGCTAATTGAGGAAGGTGTCGTGGCAGGAGGCATGATTCCTAAGGTCAAGTGCTGTGTGCGATCGCTGGCTCAAGGTGTGGGGGCAACCCACATTCTGGATGGCCGCATCAACCATGCCTTGCTGCTCGAAATTTTCAGCGATACGGGCATTGGCTCCATGCTGGTCGCCTCTCAATTTTCCCAGTAATCTAGCTCAAGACCCTTATCCCCATTTGTGCAAGCAGGCTGGCAGAGAGTCTGTAATATGGAGAACTCAACAAAAAAGGACGCGATCGCTCACGTCCTGCTCTCACAATTATTCTGGCTTTAGGGCCGGATTTTCGGTGCTCCTAAACCTTTTTCAGCCAGCTAAACATGGCTCGCAGATCTTTACCAACTTCTTCGATCGGGTGCTCGGCTTCGCGGCGGCGCATGGCGGTAAAGCCTGCATTACCCGATTGACTTTCCAGCACGAACTCACGGGCAAACTGACCCGTTTGAATCTCCTTCAGGATTTTCTTCATCTCAGCGCGGGTGTCGTCGGTGATGATGCGGGGGCCGCGCGTGTAGTCGCCATATTCGGCTGTGTTCGAGATGCTGTCGCGCATCTCTGCCAAACCGCCTTCTACCACCAAATCCACAATCAGCTTGACTTCGTGCAAACACTCAAAGTAAGCCAACTCTGGCTGATAACCGGCATTAACCAGCGTCTCAAACCCCGACTTGATGAGTTCGCTAAGGCCGCCACAGAGCACCACCTGTTCACCAAAGAGATCCGTTTCGGTCTCTTCGCGGAAGGTGGTTTCTAAAATGCCGCCGCGAGTGCCGCCAATACCCTTGGCATAGGCCATGGCTACGTCCCGTGCTTTGCTAGTGGCATCTTGATACACCGCAAACAAGCAGGGTACGCCCTGACCTTCGGTGTAGGTGCGACGTACTAGGTGACCGGGGCCTTTGGGGGCCACCATCACCACGTCAACATCGGCAGGGGGCACGATTTGACCGAAGTTGATGTTGAACCCGTGGGCAAATGAGAGGACGTTGCCGGCCTCTAAATTGGGAGCAATATCGTTGGCGTAGATTTGTTTTTGCACTTCATCGGGCAGCAAAATCATGATCCAGTCGGCGAGCTTGGCCGCATCGGCCACTGGTTTCACCGTCAGGCCTTCAGCTTCAGCCTTGGCGGTGGAGCGGCTGCCTTCGTAGAGACCCACAATCACATTCACGCCGCTATCTTTTAGGTTGAGGGCATGGGCATGACCTTGGGAACCATAACCAATAATGGCGACGGTTTTACCGTTAAGTAGGTCGAGGTTTGCGTCGCTGTCGTAATACATGCGGGCCATGGAAAAGTCTCCTTGCTGCCTGAACAAATCTAAGCGGGATGGGTGTGCTCCCTAGCGTGAGACAAAAGAGTGATTTTTTCCAGCGATACCCTGAATGGCTTGCATAGAAACGGCCCGCGATCGCTCATTAGCTGCTCCGAAAGTTTTTGCCCTTTACCTGAAACCTTTGATCTGAAAGCCTTTCAGCCCCTTCTCAGATTTCTCAGTAAATCGTCATCTCATATTCACAGGGATATCACAGCCAGTTCATAGGGTGGTTACAAGATTAGAAACAATCGTAAGCCCCTCGATTATTCAACTAAACTAAACTGTATAGTTTTACTTGGTTGAAACAGGTGTACGGATCTCTGGGGCGGATCTTACCCCAGAGCATATAGGAGTTTTCAGTGATGATATGAGAACGCTAAAGCCGGCAGAAGCGCTGATCGACCAGGAACCTGATACGCGCAGTCACTTGATCGACAGTTCAGATTACGCTTGTAGTACTTTACGCAACGAATAAGTTGTTTTAAGATAGAGATCCAAACTCATAACGGTTCCGGTTTATGGTTCTCCCTGTTCTCGACGCCCGACTTCTATAGATAGTTCACGGCAGGCAGTGACGACGAGCAAGCATATTGCTCTTGTCAGCTACATCATTCAGGGTTCATGACAGCTGCCTGGTTACGGAGTCGGAATAACGCTTGATCTAGTTAGAGTTCAACCCCATCTCAATTGCGAGTGCACCCTTTTCTTTCCTCTCTTTTCGAGAGGACTGCTTCAGCATCATCAGTGGAGGCGACCCAATGCCCAAAGTAAATGCCCGTAAGTCTAAGACCAAAGCTCCTTTTTCCGCCGACGCTGTGCGTACCTATCTCCATGAGATCGGTCGAGTTCCTTTGTTAACCCATGAAGAAGAGATCATTCTGGGTAAGCAAGTCCAGCAAATGATGGGTCTACTGGAACTGCGCGAGAAGCTGGGGTCAGAACTAGAGCACGAGCCGACTTATCAAGAGTGGGCCGAGGCGGCTGAGCTAGATGTCGAAGTGCTGAAGCAGCAGCTGCGAGATGGTGAGCGCTCGAAGCGCAAAATGATCGAAGCCAACTTGCGACTGGTGGTGGCGATCGCTAAAAAGTACCAAAAGCGAAATCTCGAGTTTCTTGACCTGATTCAAGAAGGCACGCTGGGGCTAGAGCGCGGCGTCGAAAAGTTTGACCCGACCAAGGGCTATAAGTTTTCGACCTACGCTTACTGGTGGATTCGTCAGGCCATCACCCGAGCGATCGCTCAGCAGGCGCGGACGATTCGTCTACCGATTCACATCACTGAAAAGCTCAACAAGATCAAGCGGGTGCAGCGCGAACTCTCACAAACGTTGGGACGTAGCGCCACTATCGCTGAAATTGCCCAGGCTCTAGAGTTGGAAGCGGCTCAGGTACGGGAATACCTCACGCTGTCGCGTCAGCCCATCTCGCTGGATGTGCGCATCGGTGACAACCAAGACACCGAACTGCAAGAGCTACTAGAGGACGAAAAGGCTTCGCCTGAAGACTACACCGTGCGGGAATCGCTGAAACAGGATATTCGCACGCTGCTCGCCGAGCTGACCCCGCAACAGCAGGAAGTCATCACCCTGCGCTATGGCCTCAACGACGGCAACGAGCTGTCTTTGGCCAAGGTGGGCAACCGGCTCAACATTAGTCGTGAGCGGGTGCGCCAGCTTGAGCAACAAGCGCTTAAGCATCTGCGCCGCCGCAAGAGCAATGTGCGGGGCTATTTAGCCAGCTAGCTCGTTCCTTTGACTTTCGTGTGTGCAAAGCCCCTACTCAGGGGCTTTTTTTTGCTTTTTGCGGCGGACTGTCACCGCTGCCCAGAAGAACTGGCCCGCCGCAATTGCCCTACTAACCACTTTGCATCCGGAAACACGCGTCTACAGTTGAAGTCATCTGGGAACCGCATCGGGGGCGATCACATCGCCAATCATGTCATGCCGCTGTTTTTTCAGAAGCGCGATCGCCGGCACCCAGGCCGATTGTTCACCCTTACCGTGGGGGCTGGCTGAGCACCGCATGTGTGGCACCGTTCACCGCGCCGCCGGTGAATGCAGAACCGCTTTGCCCGTTTGAGGGCACTGACCTGAGATTACAAGTGCAGGCGACTGCCTCGGCGGCGATGTCAGATCCTGATTTACTGCAAACTGTGGCGATCTTGGTCGCCGAACGAATTAATGAATTGGACGTCTCACCCGCAGCGGTATTCCTCAATGAGGAGGGGCAAATTCAAGTGCAACTACCGCTTGAAACTGATATCGAGCAGGCGATTCAACTGCTCAGCAGTCAGGGGGAACTCACCTTTCGAGCCCAAAAAGCCAGCGCTGATGCAGCTGCACTGAACTTGCTCCTGCGGGAGTTGGCAATGGCAGACCTCGCGAATGACGCTGACCGAGAAACCCTGAATGCGGATATTTTGCAGTTTTTCGAGGCCCCGCAAATTCGCAGCGGCGATGTAGGAGATGCGAATTTGCGTGATTCTAGATCGGTGGTCTCTTCAGAAATCCTGTTGGAGTTTAACGAAGCGGGTGCCCAAGCCTTTGCTGATCTGACCCGAAATGTGGCGGGCACCGGTCGAGCCATTGGCCTCTTTTTGGACGATGAATTGCTCAGTGCCCCCATCGTCGATGTCTCCTATGCCGACACGGGCATCTTGGGCGGACAGGCGGTCATTAGCGGCGCTTTTTCTCAAGCCGATGCGGCAACGATCGCGGCCCAGATTCGTAGTGGCGCCTTCCCAGCCCCAACGGAGGTCGTGAGCTTGCAAACTGTCGTCCTCAATGACGCATGCGAGGTGATTTCTAGCGATCGCCTTTAACCCCTGGCCCTCGGCAAGCTATTGACAACAACGGCTGTGACATCGGCCACAGGTGAGCCCCGTTTAGATCGCCAAAAGCATTTTTTAGTCAGCGTTTCATCCCTGTGGAGGCGCACACGAAACCTGCCGGGTCACGACTGCTGCAGTAAAGTTTGCGGCAGTGACTGCATCACCCGTTGGAATACCGCTGGATTGTCTAACGTAAAGGACACCATGACGGCCCCCTGGATGGCGACAAGCGCCTCTTCGCTGCGTTGTTGAGCGATCGCTTCATCCCAACCGGCCTCTCTTAGAACGGCCGCGATCGCCTCAAGCCATGCCGCGAGGGTTGCTTTGATCTGGGCATGACGCAGGTCTTGCCCCGTTCCCGATTGCAAGATTGCCAATAAGCAAGGTTCGGTGCCCCCAGCATAAAGCTCGTTGACGCGATCGCACATCTTTTGCAAGCGCTCTTCCGGGGCACCCTCAGCGGCCAAGAGAGACAGCACATTTTCTTGCAACCAGCTGGCGGAATAGCAAAGCACCGACTTCACCATGTCGTCTTTGCCGCCGGGAAAGTGGTGGTAAAGGCTTGCTTTACCCAATCCGGTCGCCTCCGAAATTTTGGAGAGGGTCGCACCGTCATACCCGTACTGGCGAAATAGCGTCAATAAACTCGGAATGTAGCTCTCTTTGGGCATTACCAGCAGGTTTCGACTCAACTATTGACAGTATACCAAACGATCGGTACAGTAGATTTATGTCGAACCGAACGATCGGTTCAGTCGTTGAAATCTTACACCGTCACTTGGAGGTGGCTATGCAATTGACCAAGAAAACGCTCGCTCAACACGCCGATCACATTTATGACGCGCTGGTGGTTGGGGGTGGTGCCGCCGGTCTCTCGGCTGGTATTTACTTGCAGCGCTACCTGCTCTCAACGCTGATCATTGATAAGGGTAAAGCCCGCTCTTTTTGGATGCAGGAACTACACAATTATTTGGGTCTGCCCCCCGAAACGCCTGGTCGAGCAGTGCTCAAGCAGGGCAAAGACCACTACCTTGCTCTCGAAGGTGACTATCTCAATGCTTATGTAGAAGAAGTGATTGACGAAGGGGATACCTTGTTGGTGAAAGTGCGCATCGGCCGCCAAAACCCGACCTATGAGGTGTTCCGCACGCGCTACCTCATCGCCGCAAGTGGCATCATCGACCACCTGCCGCAGCTTGCCGATATGAAGAACGTGTTTGACTATGCCGGGTACAACCTGCACGTTTGTTTGATTTGTGACGGCTATGAAATGCGCGACCAGCGAGTGGGTGTCTTTGGCAGTAGCGCTGGCAGTCTAGAAGTGGCTTTTCCGTTGGGTTGGTTTACGCGGCACATTACGGTGTTTACGAACGGTGCGTTTGAGGTGGGGGCAGAGCTGCGCGATCGCTTCACCCAAGCGGGCTACACCATTAACGAGCAGCCCATCCACCAGTTCCTCGGCGAAAACCATCAAATGTCAGGCGTTGAACTGGCAGATGGCTCTGTTGTGGAACTCGACGCTGGGCTCATCGCCATGGGCTCGAAGTACCACGCCGATTATCTGCAAGGCATTGATCTGGAATATAGCGGCGGCAACCTGGTGACTGACAGCATGAACCGGACTTCGCATCCCCGCATCTTTGCCGTGGGTGACCTCAAAGTCGGCATGAATCAGGTGATTGTGGCGGCCTCAGATGGGGCCCTGGCGGCAACGCAAGTCTGGCGGGATATTCGTCGCCAAGAAGGGACACGCCGTCCGCTGGCTGAGGTGCTTGCTGCTTAGCGTGTGGCCGTGAAATCGCGGTGACCTAGCTGTTTGGGGCTCTGCGATCGCCGCCAGGCCAGTCTCTAGGATCTCCTCTACTGCTTGCCCCGCTTTGAATTCTCGATGTTCCCCTCAATTGACGTCACTGGTGCCTACCTTAACCATCTGGTTGACGATCGGTATCCCGATGGCGCTCTGCTTTCACTTATTTTGTAATCAACGGAGAAATTCCATGATGAAGCTCTATGGCCACGAAATGTCCGGCAACAGCTATAAAGTTCGCCTGCTGTTAGACCTGCTGAACCTCGATTACGAATGGGTCAAAGTTGACGTGATGAAAGGAGCGCACAAGTCGCCCGAGTATCTGGCGCTCAATCCCTTTGGTCAGGTACCGTTGTTGATTGATGGCGAAATGCGATTAGCCGATGCCCAGGCGATTTTGGTGTATTTGGCGCGGCAATATGGCGGTGACGAGTGGCTACCCACCGAGGCGTTGCCTCTAGCGCAGGTGGTGCGCTGGCTCTCCACTGCTGCCGGGGAAGTGCGCCAAGGGCCAGAAAATGCACGACTTTATCATATCTTTGGTCGCAAGACGATCAACGTCGATCGCGCCTACGCGCAAGCCGCGACCATTCTCGCTCAACTGGATCAGCATTTGAGCCAACACACCTGGTTAGAATTTGAGCGTCCCACCATCGCGGACGTGGCGGTCTTTCCCTATGTGTCTTTGGCCCCCGATGGCCAGGTCGATCTGTCGCCCTATCCCCACGTGTTGGCTTGGCTAGAGCGGGTGCGGCAGCTTCCTGGTTTTGTGCCGATGGCGACGGTGTAGACGATCACGTCGGCGACATCGACCTCAAACTATAGATATTAGGAGGACGCACCATGTCTCTTGAGGGCTGGCAACGGTCAGAATCGCCCTTTCATGCCGGTGAGCGGGCGATTCAGGAAAAGTTGGGTGGCCGCGATCGCATCGAACGGCAAGGGCGGCGGATGATCCGCGAGTTTTTGCCGGAACAGCACCAGGCCTTTTACCGACAACTGTCATATCTATTAGTTGGCACTGTGGATGAGGCCGCTCGTCCCTGGGCGTCTATTTTGGTCGGGGCACCGGGGTTCATCACGGCGCCCAGCGATCGCCACCTGTTGATCACCGCCTCGCCCCTCTATGGCGATCCGCTGGCGACGACGTTGACCGTGGGCCGCGACGTCGGTTTGCTCGGCATTGAGCTGCACACCCGCCGCCGCAATCGCCTGAATGGCGTTATTCGCCGCGTGGACGAGACCGGCCTTGAGGTGCAGGTCGGGCAAGCCTTTGGCAACTGTCCTCAATATATTCAAGCTCGTCAGTTTAACTGGCAATCGTTCGACGCGACAGCGCCCCGACCCGTGCAGCCGCTGACCCAATTTGGCGCTGACGAACAGGCGGCGATCGCCAAAGCCGACACGTTTTTTATTACTACGGCCTATCTGGAACCTGAGGCCGGGGCGGCTAAGGGTGTTGATGTGTCTCATCGGGGTGGCAAACCGGGTTTTGTGCGGATTGACGATGCTCAAACGCTGACGATTCCTGATTTTTCGGGCAATTTTCATTTCAATACGTTGGGCAACCTAGCGGTGAATCCTCGGGCGGGTCTGCTGTTTATCGACTTTGAGACGGGCGATCTGCTGTATTTGACGGGTAGCACCACCGTGATTTGGGATGACGCGCCAGAAGTCGCGGCCTATGAGGGGGCTGAGCGCCTACTGCGGTTTCACCTCACGCACGGTATTCGCGTTGCGGGCAGTCTGCCCCGGAGCTGGTCTGCCCCGGAGTTTTCACCTTTCCTGCAGGCCACGGGGGATTGGCAACCGCCGGACGCCCAGTGAGGGACTGATCACCCCCGCCGCTGGGTCGAGTCTTCAGCCCGAACACCAATCGAAAATAGCTCGTTCGCCAGCCCGATTTGTTTTGCCAATGCCTCTCAGACCAGTGCTTTGAGCCATTGAGTACAGGCTTAATAGCCGGGGCGCTGCGTCAGCCGGGTCTCCTACAATGCAGCTATCTCATCTAGCCGTAAGTTGGGGTAGCCTCCCTCATGGGTCGCGGCGATCGCCGTGATGCACACACTCGGCGTCTCCCCACCATCGGCTGCCTAGCGTGGCTCAACGCTGTGTGAGTTAGCCGCATGAGGAATTGCTTAGAAATTGGCAATTCTCACACTTTGGGTAGAGGGGCTGAACCTCAGTACTGTACCGATTCAGAAGGGGGATTCCGATGACCGAGAAACTGCTGGCTGTGGCTGTCACTCAGGACGGCACTCTCGCTGCCCATGCCGGAAGAGCGTTGCGGTGGCAAGTATATGTGGTGCCAGAGGCCGCCGACATCAGCCTCGCTTGGACCCTGGATTTAACCAAAACCGGTTGCCTGCATGAA
>ERZ1740060.659-NODE-659-length-15925-cov-8.404978_pt1 | contig 15925 bp, 14 predicted proteins | sample MGYA00581743_ERZ1740060 | MGnify/ENA primary metagenome ERZ1740060 (study PRJEB43018, sample SAMN04849235) | marine metagenome | isolation source: floating plastic debris | place: Pacific Ocean | collected 2008-08-27 | study: EMG produced TPA metagenomics assembly...
TGACTCGTTCGGCGTTGCAGAATGCGGCATCGATTGCGGGCATGGTGTTGACCACCGAGTGCATTGTGGTCGACAAGCCTGAGCCGAAGGATGCGGCGGGTGCGGGTGCGGGCATGGGGGATTTTGATTACTAAGGCTAGATAGAAGAAGTAATCCAACTCACCTCACAGGGTGTTTGAAAAGGGGGTAAGCCAGTTTTGAACGATACCGGAGCCCATCAGTAGGATGGCCAGAACCCTGATGCTATCGTCACTCTTCTGGGTAATCCATGTCGCTAAAGGAAGTCCCAAGAACCTTTCAAACACCCTCTCAATAACCTGATGTCTTAGGGCGTCTTTGAACCCCTGGCACCATTGCTGATGTAAGCAATGGTGCCAGGGGTTTTTGCGTCAATAGAATCTCATAACCCTTTTCTGATGATTTGAGGGACTGCCGCCTCAGCCTCTAAATTCCAATAACGTCCCGGATTAGCAGCAACAGCGCCGTACAAGATCCACAGGGGCATCAGACTTTAGTGGGATAAAGCCCAGGTAAGGCGGCATCTAACGAAGCGTTTGTAATCATGCCCCCACGGTCATTCGGATACAGGGTGAAACGCCATGACCCATCTCGGGACAGATCACACCATTGCTCAATTCCCATTTTCTCAACGCCACCATCACTTTTCCAGCCCATTTAGGGTGGCCGGCATCAACGGTTTACGCCCAGCCAGTACTATGACTGCGAATGCCAAAAGCGCCCCAGTTGGCGATATTTTGATTGCCACTGCCGATCTGGCTGACCAAAGGCAACTGCACCAGGCTTTAGCAGCCATTGGCTATACCGTCCGCAGCCTCTCAAGCGAGCAAAATGTACTACAGGTGGTACAGGCCAGTAAGCCTGATGTACTGTTGATATCCACGCAGTTGCCCGAGGGCAGTGGTTTTGATTTATGTACACAGCTCAAGGCAGATCCGGCCACTGCCAGTACCTTGGTGATATTCACAGGTCCACCAGAGCCTAAGAACGATTGCCTCAAAGCCTTTGCTGCAGGCGCCATTGACTTTTTACCTCAACCAATTTGGCCAGAAGAATTGGTTGCACGACTTCAAACCCATCTCACCCATGACCGGGTTTATCGTCGATTTCAAGCTCAAGCACAAAGAGCGCTATCTGCTTCTAGTCCTTCGCCCCTGCTAGCGACCCTCCAGCGCACACTGCATCGACAAACAAGCAAGCTCCAGGAAAAGAATCAGCTTTTAGAAACCGAGATCCAAGAACGCCAAGAGATGGAGGAAGCTCTGAGACGAGAGCAGCAGAAATCAGAACAGCTACTGCTGAATATTCTGCCCCAGGCGATCGTGACTCAACTCAAACAGTTTCAAGGCTCACTGGCTGAACGCTTTGAAAAGGCAACTGTTTTATTTGCTGACATTGTTGACTTTACGACAATGGCTACAGTCATGAGGCCTTTGGAACTGGTGGACATGCTCAACCAAATTTTTTCTGCTTTCGATCGCCTAGCTGAAAAGTATGGATTGGAAAAAATCAAGACGATTGGCGATGCCTACATGGTAGTTGGGGGGTTACCGATTCCCACTGACAACCATGCCAGAGCTGTGGTTGAGATGGCTCTAGAAATGCAGGCTGTCATTCAAAGATTTCAGCGCCCAGATGGTCAACCTCTAAGGCTCCGCATTGGTGTGAACACCGGTTCTGTTGTGGCTGGGGTAATCGGCATCAAGAAATTTAGCTACGACCTGTGGGGCGACACCGTTAATGTTGCTAGCCGCATGGAATCCCAAGGGATACCTGGCAAGATCCAGGTCACTGGGGCTACTTACCAAGAACTTAAGGATGAGTTCCAATTTGAGCCTTGGGGGGAAGTGTTGATTAAAGGGAAGGGCTACATGCCGATCTACCACTTATTAGGACGATGTTGAAGAACGGAGTCGAAAGCAGCAGCGCTGCTCGGGCTAGGGAGCAACGTTACAGGGCAAGGTCCAGCCTCCTCAAGGTATCGGGTTATGAACTGTCACCAATTTGGTTCCATCAGGGAAGGTAGCCTCCACCTGGACCTCATCCACCATTTCAGGAATGCCTTCCATGACTTCGTCTCGGGTAAGCAGCGTTGTACCGTAGGACATGAGGTCCGCAACCGTGCGTCCCTCTCGAGCGCCTTCAAGAATCGCTGCGGAAATATAGGCTACCGTTTCTGGGTAGTTGAGCTTCAGTCCTTTAGCCTTGCGCCGCTCTGCCAAAAGGCCTGCGGTGAAGATCAGTAATTTATCTTTCTCCTGGGGAGACAGTTGCATAACCGTGACAGGCGGATAACGACAGCCTAGACGATAGGGCGATATGCCCCCTAGGACTGTCCAAAATTAACCGATTTTTACGTTTGCCCTTGCCACTAGACACGATATTGAAGGTATTTAAGGCAGCAGAGTTAAGCGCTATTGACTTGTTCTTTCAATGCTCAGTCTCTGTAGAGGGGCATTGCAAGTAAGCGCAATTGTTTTAACTGCTGCCTATCCCTCTAAATTCCTTCTAGACTGCATTGATGGGTTTGCTGTAGGATTAAAGACTGTTCGCTTTTCGTAAATACATGAATGTTCAGGAAGCAATCCGCTCAGTAGAAGCGGCACATTTAAAGACTGATCTGCCTGACATCTACGTGGGTGATACCGTCCGAGTGGGCGTTCGCATCCAAGAGGGTGGGAAAGAACGGGTTCAGCCCTATGAGGGCACTGTGATTGCGATGCGCAATGGCGGTATCAACGAATCTATTACTGTTCGTCGCATTTTCCAAGGGGTTGGTGTTGAGCGGGTGTTTCTGCTACATGCCCCACGGGTTGCCAACATTAAGGTCCTGCGTCGGGGTAAAGCACGGCGGGCCAAGCTCTATTACTTACGCGATCGCATTGGTAAAGCAACCCGCCTGAAGCAGCGATTTGATCGCCCCATATAGGGCTTATTAGGCTCCAAGCCCGTGCTACGATAATTAATCGATTGGGGCACTGCCCCCCATGCGCTCTTAGTTCAGTTGGTAGAACGCAGGTCTCCAAAACCTGATGTCCGGGGTTCGAGTCCTCGAGGGCGCGCTTTAACTTGAGCTGCCGAAACCAATGTGTTTCGGCGGTTTTTTGTTTTTGGGGTGCTGTTCATTTCTCTGATTTTTATAGCTTGATAGCGCAGTAGATCGGTTCAATGAATACCTGGCTGGGGAGAATGACGTGAGACAAGCGGCATAATTTTCGCCGGGAACCTCAGCGAGGTTCCCGGCGAAAATGTCCTAAATCTTGTATTGGCTAAGTTCAGTCCAAAGAAGGATCAAGTATTTTGCAGCGAGATTGTGGTTCTACTTCAGCCTGCCACCGTTCACTATTCTCTAAGCTCCAAGTTCTTTCACTACCGTCAAGTAAGGTGGCGCTCACTTGAGTTGTATTATCGCTGAACTTTGCAGACAAAAGCCAGTGACTATGATCCTGCAATATCGCCACCAGCTCTCCGCTGCTTGCATCCCACACTCGGGCTGTACAATCTGATGAAGCTGTTACGATTTGCTTCTCATCGGGGCTGAAGGCTGCACTTAAAACCCATGAGACATGTCCCTGGAATACCGCAATTAGCTCGTTATGGTTTAAATCCCACAGTCTCGCGGTGTTGTCAGTTGAAGTTGTCACCAAACGGGTGCCATCACCATTAAAGTTAGCACTCAAAATCTTTTCACTATGGCCTTTGAGGACCGCAATGGATCTATCGCTGCTGTCATCCCATAAATAAACGACCCCATCCTCATCGCCGGTAACCGTCACCGTCCGGGACTCTGAAACACTTTCTGCCGTTGAACTATGGAGGTCTGGTAGCACTCTTGGTTGCCCAATTATGTCGCCATTGACCGTTTTTGCTGGCCTTGGGTCACTGTCAGAGATGCGATTGGCGGTGTCAAGATGTCTGCACATACCAAAGAGCGACAGACTCAGCGAAGCCAGGGTGATGAAAATAGAAAAAGGATGTCTTCGCTGTAGGTTGTGTCGCCAGTTTTGACCCATTGCTTGCAGCAGGTTACGCATCATCTTTAGTGATTAAAGTTTATGGACAACTCAGGCTAGGCAATCCATCGGTTGGGGCTGCGGTAAGGTCATGGCCAATGTCGTGCTCAGTCTCACCACCAATGTATTTTCCAGGTAAATCTTCGGCCCATAAATATCGACAGCTCTTAATCGTTTTAATCGTTATCTTCTTGACCGCTCCGTTTTTAAGGGCGGGGTTAGGCGGTCTATTTTCGGTTTCCATGCTGCTCTACACCATCATTGTGATTATTCGCAGCTTTGCCCTGCCCAGACCGCTGATGACCGCTTACAGCGCGATCGCCTGCCTAGCCTTTGGCCTAGAAGTCAGCTCTAGTCTCAATTGGGTCCCAGCCTTTAACGTCGTTTTTGCCCTCACCTCTCAGGCGATTTTTGTCATCTATTTGGCTGGGGCGGTGTATTGGATTGGGCGAGATGTTTTTACCACCCCCAACGTCACCCTCGATATCGTTCGGGGTGGCATCAGCGTCTATTTTTTAATCGGCTTTGTTTGGTCCTTGCTATACGGAATGGTGGATACCTTAGATCCCTCCGCCTTTTCCCAACCCTTGATTCAGCAGGAGTCTTATCTGCGGACAATTCACTTTAGTTTCACCACCCTCACCACCTTGGGATACGGTGACATTGTGCCCTTGAGCGAAGTGGCCCAGGTACTGACCAACCTAGAAGCCATCTTCGGTCAGATGTATTCTTCAGTGTTGATTGCTATTTTGATCGGCAGCTATCTTTCCCAGCGCCATAGCCAACCGCGACGATAGTCAACGGTATTAGTCACCTTCGCGGCAATTGTCTTTGCAAAACACCATGATTGATTGGCACCTCGAATAAGGCAAAATTTTGGGGTATTGAAGACTATTGATGTGCTGGGTATTTATGGAACTGCAACGTCTAGCCCGCCTGAGTGATCTGATTTTTGCCGTAGCCATGACCCTGATGGCCCTGACGTTCGATCCGCTGCCTTTAAAAGAAATGACCGCTCAGGAAATCACAGGCTTTCTGAAAGAACAGTTACCGTCATTTGGGTCATACATTTTCACCTTCATCGCGATCTCCTTCTATTGGACGTCCCATCTGCATCAGTTTAAGCACTACAAACAAACGGATACGATTCACCTGTGGTTGGTGTTGCTGTCTCTACTATTTGTGGTTTTCTTGCCCTACGCCAATGACCTGCTCAATTTCTACGACAGTGTTTCTGCGATTCAAGTGTTCTACAGCTTGTCAGTGGGAGGCGTGGGCATCTTTGCCACCGCCGCCTGGATCTATGCCACCCAAAACCGACGGCTCGTTGATCCAGAGCTGTCTGACCAGACGATTCGGAAAGTTCGCCAAGAGAGCTATGCTGAACCGTTGGTGGCGCTGCTTGCTATCGGAGGCGCGTTGATTCATCCTTTCGGCTGGACCGTAACCTTCTTTGTGGGCTTGCCCTTGGTTTTTATCGTCCAGGCTGTTGCCCAAAAGAAGATTCAACCGAGTCCGTAAGCGCCTAAGTTCAGAACGATTGCTGATGCCGGGGAAACATACAAGCGCAGGGGGGGACTCCTATGTTCGCCAAGCGTTACGAGCAGCCCGGTCACCCTGTATCTCTTGAGCGCGCAGAATAGCTTTCCAGATAATTTAGCGCTAGCCGTTGGGTCTCAGCGACCAGGCGACGGCGGAACTCAAGGGGTTGCCCTGACGAAATCCATTGCAAATGGCCGATCGCTTTAACCAAAACAAAGGCGATCGCCTCAATATCTTCTGCGCTGAGAGCATCGTTCAGTTTTGGCAAAATCGACTCAAAGGTCTGAATCAAAACGTTATCGCCTGCTTCATCAATTTCCGGCATGCTGGTGGTGATTTCTAGAAACGTGGCGCGATAGCCAGAATATTCCGTAAAAAACGCATCAATTCCTTCAATTAAACGCTTCACGTACTCTGCAAGGGGAAGCTGGAGCATCTCGACCGTGTTAAACCCCTGCAAATATTGATCAAGCAAATCGGTATAGCGCTCCGCTAGCGCCTGCAAGATGGCCGCCTTATCAGGGAAAAACTGATATAGCGAACCGATCGGCACCTGGGCTTTTGCCGCAATCTCCTTTGTGGTCGCAGCCGCATAGCCCTGTTCGATAAAGATTGCCTCCGCCACATCCAAAATTCGATTCACCCGTGCCAAACTGCGGGCCTGCTTGGGTTTTCGCCATCTGCGAAGGGACGCTATTGAAGGTTTTTCAGCCATTGAATCAATCTTCATTGACAAACATGAGCTTAACTCATATTCTGAATACATGAGCTTCACTCATATTTTAGTTGAGTGAAGCTCAACCTGCTCGCTTTTGCAGTTTTGGTGGAGAAATATTCTGATGAGAGCTATTCAGGGCCACCGTCAAAACCCATCGCCCTCAAGTGGCTTATTAACGGTTGCTCAGCAAAAAGGGGTGGGATTCGCCACTGACTAAGCCCGACCTCAAACAGTCGCTCAGTGATGCCACCAATAGCGATCACTGAATACGGCTCAGTCCAATTTCACAACCCGCATTTTGAAGTCGCATAAAGGCGTCAATCCCATTCGTGGTTAGACAGCTTTAGCGATAACAGATTGTCATGCTTAATGAGGCATCAAGGATATGTTCAGACTCAAAATCAAGGTTGAACGGCTGGTTCTGGCCATAGTGCTCATGTTCATTTTTGCTGATAGCGTTCCCCATCCTGGGCTGTCAGCAGGAATCCTCCAAACCCTCTTTTCACAAAAGGCTGACTTGCAAGAATCCCAAACGTTTCCAGTGGATTAAAGCAGCACTTAATTCATTACGACCAATCTGGCCTGATTAGCCCCAATCTGGTTTGTTCAGCCGCAACTCATTGCGGCTCTGTGACTGTCGTTAATTTGCTGGTGAACTGTGACCATGTTTTTGTCTTTTGTCGACCATTCGCTCACTCATTTTTTAGATCCGCTCACCTTAATTGCTGCTGTGGGTGAGGGTGAAACCTATGGCAAAGCGCTTGCTTTTGCAATTACGCTGGTCACCATTGTCATTTTCACGTTTGCCCAACTTTTGGGTGAAATTGCCAACCGCTTTGGCCTGCCTTCGGTGCTCGGAGAGTTGATTGCGGGTTTCATTCTAGGCGTCTCCGGGATTCACCTCTTAATCTTGGGCGAGGGCTCTACCGCCGACTGGGCCATTACCGCGGTGCAATGGCTGTCTGGTGGAGATACTGCCATGGTTCAAGGTATCTTTGCTGGCCCGGTCAATATCCTGCTCAACGATTATGCGGCCTCGGGCGTAGCGGTACTGCTGTTTAAGATTGGCCTAGAGGCCGATTTAGATGAGTTGATTAAAGTCGGGCCGCAGGCGGCAACGGTGGCGGTGGCCGGGGTTTTCCTTCCCTTTATTTTGGGTTTTGGGGGTTGTATTGTACTCTTTCATCTACCCACGATTCCGGCTCTATTTGCAGCGGCGGCACTCACGGCAACCAGTATCGGCATTACCTCCCGCATCATGCAGGATATGGGGGTCTTAAAAACCCAGGAAGGGCAAATCATCCTCGGTGCAGCGGTGCTAGACGACATTTTAGGGATTGCCATTCTGGCGATCGCCATTGGCATTGCTGAGCATGGCACGGTCGAAGTATCGAGCGTATTCGGCACCATCGTCAGCGCCACACTTTTTGTTCTCGCAGCCATTGCCCTGAATAAGTTTTTTGGGGCTCGGTATATCAACTTTTTGGACCGCTTCAAGAATCCCTACAGCTTCTTTGTGGGTGCGATTCTCTTTCTGTCAATTATGTCGATGCTGGCTAGTGCGATTGGCTTAGAAGGAATCCTGGGCTGTTTTGCTGCCGGTATCGTCTTAGGGAAAACCTCAAAGACGAAAGCGCTGGAAAAAGCCTGTGACCCGCTGGTGGCGCTATTTACCACGATATTTTTCGTCACCATTGGTGCTAAAACCGACCTGACGGCGCTCGATCTCACCCATGCTGACAGCAGGCAGGGGCTTGTAATTGCCCTATTCCTGATTGTGGTTGCGATCGCGGGCAAGATCGCGGCGGGTTATTGCCTACGCACAAGCGCTAGGGTAAATCGTCTTGCGATCGGCACCGGCATGGTCCCCAGGGGAGAAGTGGGGCTGGTGTTTGCGGGCCTAGGGGCATCGGTTGGGGCATTGACGGGTTCGACCAACGTTGCCATCGTGCTCATGGTGATTGCAACAACTTTTGTGGCCCCCCCAATGCTGCGATGGGCCTTCACCGAAAATCCTGAAACCGAATAGCAGGAAGCCGCCTCGTCGGTTTATTGACGGACGTCGCTAATGTTGCCATCGTACTCATGGAAATTGGAACATTGATGACGTCTTAAACACTGCCCTAACCCTTTAACAAGCCTCCTAAAATCATTGGAAATCGTGCTTGTGCTTCTCTTCGACATTGATTGATGGACTTCTGCAAAAGGCCTAATTGCTATGACTGCTGACCCTCTCAGCGCCCAGTCGCAATCTGATGACTCGGATACAACAGATGAAGCTTCAGAAGCTCAGAGCCCACCCACCCCAGCAAAATCCTCTCGTCCTGGTCTCCTGGCCGGTTGGGGAAAGTCCAACAAGTCCCAATGGCCCGCACTAATCCTGGTAATGGTGGTGGTCTCAGGGTTTGTGGGCTGGCGAGCGGTTCGATATGTGACCAACAGAGCCTCTGAAGATGCTGCAGACCAAGACCTTGATCAGGCTCGCTTACCCGTGCAGGTCGTGACCGCAGAAACGGGCCAGGCCCAAGGCTGGGTGTTTGATGAAGGGGCCGTCTGGCCGGTGCGGCGACGAATCCTCAACTTTCAGGCCAGCGGCGACATTACCTTCGTGGCCAAGATTGATGGGGTCGAGCTGCGGGAAGGGGACTTTGTTTCTCGGGGGCAGCTCCTGGCCACCATTGACGCCCGTCGTCAGCTCTCCAGCATTGAAACCGCTGAATCGGATATTCGCGTTTCTGAAAATCAATTCAGCCAGTCCGAGGCCAGCCTCTTACAGGCTCAGGCCAGTTTAGAGCGGGCTGAATCGGACCTGGCCCTGGCCGAAACGGAGCTGCAGCGCTATGAAGAACTCTTTACCGAAGGGGCGGTCTCTGAGAGCGATCGCGATTCTTACCGCAACCGGGTTGACCAAGCCGAAGCCTCCCTCAAGACCGCCCAACAGGATGTGCGATCGGCCCGAGAAGGGATCAGCTCTGCCGATGCTTCGGTGGGGGCTTCTAATGCGCGATTAAACCAGGCTGCGATCGACCTAGAAGATACGCAGTTGGTCTCCCCCATCGATGGGGTGGTGGCCTACATCAACATTCGCGAGGGGGAATATTGGAGCACCCAATATCTGAATAGCAGCAGCACTCAGAATCTGATTGAAACCGCCCCGATTGTAGTGGTGGACCCCAGCTCCTTTGAGGTCGAGCTTGAACTCCAGGCCAGTCAAGCGGCAGAAATTCGTCCCGGTCAGCGGGCCTATGTGGTCTTAGAAGAAGAGGTCAGTGCCGCCCAGGCGGCGGGGGCCAACGTCCAGAGTTTGCTGGATATTGCTCGACAGCGGGGCAGTGCCGGTCAGGTGTTTGCGGTCAGCCCCTCGCAAACGCCAGGCAGTCGCGGCACCGAAATTAGCATTCGCAACCTAGAGCAGGTGCGCAATCTCCGGGTTGGGGGCCGCGTCTATGTGTGGATCGAAGTCGCCACCCGCGAGGATGCAGTGGTGTTGCCCCTGGGCGCCCTCCTCACCCGCGATCAGCAAGCCTATGCCTTTGTCGTAAATGAAGCCGACGGCACGGCCCAGCGGCGGCGGGTCACCCCCGGTATTGAAGGGCTCGATGGGATTGAAATCTTAGCCGGGGTGGAACCCGGTGAGCAGGTGGTGGTCGCCGGGCAAAACCGCTTGGTAGACGGCACCCCAGTAGAAATCGTTAGTCAGGACCAAGGGCTATGAACGTCGACGAGCGATCTCTGCCACCAGAAATAGAATCCGCCCCTCCCACCACGGGCCAGCCCCCCGCCTGGATGGAGTTTTTCTTTACCCGTCAGATCTTTGCCATCCTCCTCTGCTTCATGTTGCTGATGGGAGGCTTCATGGGGTATTTCTCCATGGTGAAAGAGGGCGACCCCGAAATTAAAATCGCCCGCGCCTTGATCACCACCCCTTGGGGTGGCACCGATGCCGAGACCCTAGAAAATCAGGTGACGGACAAGCTGGAGGAGGAAATTAAAAGCCTGCAAGGGCTGGATGATTTCACCAGCGCCACCTTTAACTCCTTCTCGATCATTAATGTGGCCTTCAAAGCCGAGGCCCCCGTCGCCGAGTCAATCCAAGAACTGCGGGGCAAGGTGGACGATGCCGAATCAGAGCTGCCAGAAGAGTCCACTGGTCGCGAAAAGCCCGCCTTTGAGCAGTTGTCCCAGCAGGACTCCCCTGTCCTCACCCTGGCCCTGAGTGGCGAGGACCTCGATATTGTTCTGCTCAGTCAGGCTGCTGAAGATCTGCAAGAGCGACTGGAATCGGTCAAAAACGTGCGAGAGGTGAACCTCGGCGGCCAGCGGGATGAGGTTGTCCATGTGCAGATGATTCCCAGTCGGTTGACCACCCTGGGGATTTCCGCCACCCAAGTGCGCAACGCCATCCAGGGTGGCAACATCGATCGCTCTTGGGATCGGGTGCGGGATGACGATTTTGGGGCACAAGTCCGTCTCTATGGACGGTTTCGCACCTTAGCAGACTTAGAGAGTTTGCCGGTTACCCGTCTGGATGATAACCGGGTGGTGCTGCTCTCTGAAGTGGCCGATGTTTACAAGGGCCTAGAGCGAGAAACCCAGCGGGCCTTTTTAAGCTGGGAAGGCGCTGAATTTAGCCCCACCATCAACCTAGAAGTGGTGAAGGTGGCGGGCAGCGACACCATTCAGGTCATCGAAGATGTGCTCACCGACATGGAGGAGGCCCGTCAGGACCCAAATATCTGGCCCTTTGGCATGGACTATCGGGTGCTGAACAATGACGCTACCACCATTCGCGGGGACTTAATCAGCCTGGGCAGTAATGTGCTGCAGGCGTCGTTGTTGGTGTTTGCGGTGTTGTTCGTGGCCCTCACCTGGCGCGAGGCGCTGATCGCTGGTTTAGCCATCCCCCTCACCTTTGCGGGGGCGATCTTTGTGCTGTGGATGTTCGGCTACACCATGAACACCATGGTGACCGTGGGCATGATTTTGGCCCTGGGGCTGTTGGTGGATGTCTTCATCCTGATGCTGGAAGGACTGCACGACGGCATTTTTGTGCAGGGGCTGAGCTTTCCGAAGGCGGCGATCGCCACGGTGCAAACCTATGCCTCCCCAGCCTTTACCGGTCAGCTCACCACCATTCTGGCCATGGCCCCCTTGATGGCCATTTCCGGCACCCTGGGCAAATTTATCCGCCTGATTCCGATTAGCGCGATCATCTGTTTGGTGATGAGCTACGGGTTGGCCCTATTGGCCGTGGTGCCCTTATCGAAATATCTGCTGGGTAACCAGGGGGGCGGCGACGAGTCTAAGACCTATGTGGATCGCCTTACAGAGGTGGTTTCTGAGCGGTTTTCCCACTGGAGTTTGCGGATGACGGTGCCCAATCGCCATGTGGCCCGCCTTTGGACCGCTGGGGCGATCGGGCTGTTTGTCTGTGCGGTGATTTTGTTCAGCCAGTTGCCCAGTTCCCTGTTTGCCGTCACCGATGACAACAAGCTCAGTTTGAATGTGGAGCTGCCCCCTGCCGCCACCCTAGAAACCTCCCAAGAGGTGGCCGATCGCATCGGTGAAGTGCTCCGCACTTACAGCGACCCCAATGGCCAGCCCGTGATTGAGAGCGTGATCAAGCTGGTGGGGCAACGCAGCAATCTGGTGGCCTCCAGCGAAATCAAGCCAGGAAACGCCGACTATTTTGTCGGTCTATCAGCGGTGTTTGTGGATAAAAAACAGCGGGCCCAGAACTCCTTTGACTATGTGCGAGAACTTAGGTTCAGCCTGGAACAAGACATTATTCGCGATTATCCCGGCGCGGTTTTGAGTGCTGCTTACCCCGTCGCCGGTGGGGGCGATGACCCCATCCAGGTGGAGATTTTTGGGGATGATCTGCAGACTCTGCGGGAACTCTCCAGCCAGGTGCAGCAACTCCTGCGGGAGATTCCTGGCACCATGGATGTGCGGGACGATCTGGGCAACTTGCGGGAAGACTACAAGCTGGTGCCCAAGCGCGAAGCCCTGAATTTCTACGGCATCAGCCAGGAGGATTTAGCCACCCAGGGTCGCTACATGATGATCGACAACGATGTCGGTGACTTCTCGGTAGGCAGCGGTGAAGAGGATCTGGAAATTCGCCTCAGCACCCGCTGGCCCTCCCAGCAGGGGCGCATCGGTGGCCCCTCCCGTCTGGATGAGTTTGCCACCCTGCGGTTTATCACCCCCTCTGGAGAAGTCCTGCCCCCAGCAGCCCTGGTGGAAGAGGTGCAAGGGGCCGTGCCCTTGGCGATTACCCACCGCAACACCCAGCGTAGTGTGACGGTGTTGGCTAAGGTGATTCCCGGTGAGGACTTTTACGATACGCAGATCTTGGCGGAGCTGACGCCGAAGCTGGCGGAGCTGCAATACGACCCAGGGGATGCAGACAATGCTGATCGCTGGCCTCGCAACTACACCTACCGGTTTGGCGGCGATGCCGACACCAGCAGTGAAACCTTTGGTTCGGCGGGTCAGATGCTGATCGTGGCGATTTTCTTGGTGTTTGCGGTGCTGGTGCTGCAGTTTGGCTCTTACACCCAGCCGCTGATCATCATCCTCACCATTCCCTTTGCCTTAATTGGCACGCTGATTGGCTTCTTTGTGTTGGGCCTCTCCTTCTCGTTCCCGGCGATGATTGGGGTGATTGCCCTGGTGGGAATTGTGGTGAATGACGCGATCGTCATGGTGGAGACGATGAATGAGCGGCGGCGGCAGGGGTTGGATGTACGCCATGCGGCAGCGGCAGGGGCGAGTGATCGCCTCCGCCCCATCCTGACCACCTCGATCACCACCATCATTGGCCTGCTTCCGCTGGCGTTGAGCGATGCCCAGTGGTTCCCGCTCTGTATGGCGATCGTTTTTGGGTTGTTGTCGGCAACGGTGATTGCGTTGCTGGTGGTGCCGGGGTTGTATCTGCAACTAACACCAAATCAGAATTCAACACCATCATAGAGATCTGGCAAAAAGATCTCGCAAGGGATGGGTTCCGAAGATTGTCAGCTGATCGTTAAATATTTGAGTTATGTGTGTTCTCTATTTCATGGAAGTCATTGCAGCAATTGTCTAATCTTTCAGGTATAGGTTCTTGAAAAGAATAAGCAATATTCTGTTGTGAAATTATCGTCAATTTAGTCAAAATTTAGATCGTGAGATTAGGGTTGATTTGAAAATATGTCAGAAGACCTAGATGTAACGCTACAGCTTCACCTGCATCCATTACTGGCCTGGTATGGGACTAGGCGAACAATTGAAAATTTTGAAGGCAAGAAAATATTAGTAGAAGTTCCGGCAGGTGTTCAAAATAACACTCGCCTCCGGCTCCAGGGACAGGGCAAAAAAACAATGGATCGTGCAGGAGATCTCTATATAAAAGTCCATGTAAAGCGCTCAAAATTGATATCTCTGCAGAGGTGGTTTTTGGGTTTAGGAGCCTCAGTGCTTGGTATTGCAATGGCCCAGAACAATGCAGACTCATCATTTTACGCTATTTGGCTAGTTGTTGGATGCGTGCTGAGCACGATCGGTGGGATAGTTATAATAGGTAACTTGTTAGATATTTTTTCGAGTGAATATTTAGACAAGCTGATGGCAGGTGTCTTGTTCTTTATTTCTCTTTGCACGGCACCGCCGCTCATGATAAACGGCTTTTTGATTGATGTTTATTTTTCTTGGCCTGCCGCATTTGCCTGTGCAACAATTGGCGGTATTGTTGGAGGCATGTTGATTTGCCCTAAGCCGATTGCATCTGGTTTTATTGGTGGGCTTTTTGCTAGCAATACTTCATTGATTGCCATCTATTACTACACACTTCATCGAACAACTGTTTGGGAAGTCGAAATAGCTTTTATAATGTGGCTGGGATGTCTTCCAGGAGTGGGGATTGGATGGCTATTGCATAAGTTTTGTAGCCCAAAAAATCCAAGCCGTTTTTGACAGGATTGACTAGTGCAGCGTCAACTCTAGGAATTAGGGTAAGCAGTTTCCGAAAAGCTCAACCTGTAAAGCTTCTAGAAAAGGGTAGCCCTAAAATTTAGTCTTGACGGACCACTAGCCGTATTTATGGCGTATCGTCCTGCTGGGTTGAACCTACTGTAAACTGACGCTCCTATGACCAGACAAAATGTTTCCTCCGGCTCGCCGATGGAGAAGCCGATTGGGTTTTCGAGGGCATCACGGATTGGCAATGTCATTGCCGTGGCTGGAACGGCGGCGATCGCCACAGATGGTTCGACGGCTTGTGTGGGCGATGTCTATGGTCAAACCCGCTGCTGTTTAGAGATTATTCAACGGGCAATTCAGGAAGCGGGGGGTGAGATTAGTGACGTGATTCGCACCCGAATTATGCTCACGGATATTTCTAGATGGGAAGAAGCCGCAAAAGCCCATGGGGAGTTCTTTTCTGAGATTCACCCTGCCTGCACGTTTGTGGAGGTGTTGGGTTTTGTAAATAAGGATTGGCGGATGGAAATTACAGCAGTTTTCTTGCATCTGTTGTTAATTTCTTTCTATTTGGACTCTAAGATATTTGTTGAGAGTCAAAATGGAGCTTGGATAGGCAGCTAAAAATATTGAATTAAGGCTCAATCTAGATTGCGAACAAGACCAGTAAAACCTGCAATCCAAAGAGATGAAAAAAACCAGCCTGAGGCTATGTGAAACCAGAAATACCAGCGCAAAAAAGCTCCCCATTTAAAGCTGAATACTACATCAGCTCCCCGATTAGCGTTAGGTAACCAGTAACTCTGCTGATGAAGATCAACGATGGGAATAAAGACATCTATTGAATAGACCAAAGCATTGAAAACTGGGTAGTCATCTGAAATCGTGTATTGCAAGTCTATTGATGTACTTGTGGAAGAGGTAACTGAAGGTGTCGACAGAACAGTTGGTGTATTAGTAGAAGGAATGACTGAAGGCGTCGATAGGACAGTTGGTGTGGTAGCAAGAGGGATGACTGAAGGCGTAGACAGAACAGTCGATGTACTAGCAGAAGGAATGGCTAAAGGTGTCGACAGGACAGTTGATGTACTAGCAGAAGGAATGACTGAGGGCATCAACAGGACAGTTGGTTCATCAGTAGAAGGGGTAACTGAAGGCGTGGATGGCCGGGTGTTTGGTGTAATCCAAAACAGATCCACATTAGATGCACTGATTAGGGACGGTGATTGGGAATGGCCTAGGTAGAAAAAAATGGCTCCTAGCACAATAATTCCAAAGGACCAATATAAAGCTTTGTGTGGTTGATAACCATAAGAAATAAAGAGACCCAGGAACCAATTCAACACCTTCTTGAAACAAGGCAAATCTCCATGACGGATAAGGTCATATTGTTCGCCAATCAAAATCTCAATTGCAGACTGACTATGCCCACTGGCCCTCAGGATTTGAGCTAATTGTTCATAAGATTGTGGTGAAAATGCATCTTGGCCTTGCAATCTTAGCCAAAAGAGACGTTTGTCTCCTGTGGCTGGAGCATCTTTGCTGAGTTTCTCGTATACAAATCCATCTAAATTAAGCTTTCCAGGCAATGGCCAACTATCTTCTCTGTCATCTAGAACCTTAGTGGTGCAGAAAACTTTTCAGCATCTTAGTCAGTCTCACCATGAGA
>ERZ1740060.661-NODE-661-length-15905-cov-7.300000_pt1 | contig 15905 bp, 21 predicted proteins | sample MGYA00581743_ERZ1740060 | MGnify/ENA primary metagenome ERZ1740060 (study PRJEB43018, sample SAMN04849235) | marine metagenome | isolation source: floating plastic debris | place: Pacific Ocean | collected 2008-08-27 | study: EMG produced TPA metagenomics assembly...
ATTTAGTTTTTGTCAGCTTCTTAGGCCGACCCGCCTGGGGCCATCAAGTCGAAGTGGCCGCTGACGTGGGGGCCACCCTCCATATTGAGCCCAACGACATTCCCCAAGCCGGAGCCCCGACCGAGGCTTGGTTTGCCCTAACGGCGGCGGGCGGCGCAATAATCCCCTTAGAAAACTGCGATTGTGCCCTGACGGTATACGACCAGGCTGGGGCTGCTGTGGCCACCCCAGCCCTGTATCCCACCACCGCAGAGGGGTACGAAAATATTCCGGGGGCGACCCTGACCTTTCCGACCGTGGGGGCCTATGAACTGGTCTTGGCCGGTCAGCCAGCTCCAGAGACAGCTACAGACTTTCAACCATTTGAGCTGCGTTTTGATGTGACGGTGGCCGGGACTGCTGAACCTGCCGCCCAGCCGACCCCATCCGCTCCAGAAGCCCCGAACTCTGCAGTTACCCAGGAACCTTTTGCCCCCAGTTCATCGTCATCGGCTGTAGAGCCCTGGCTCATGGGCGGGGGGATTCTCGTCGCTGTTGCGCTACTTGCTTTTGTCTGGTGGAGATTGCCAAAGGGAAAATCATGATCCAGAACCTTCATAAATGGAGCCTGGCCGGGCGCGGTTGCCGCATGGGGTTGGGCCTGAGCATAGAGGCTGCGCATGCTGCCGAACAGGTGGTTTTAACCTATGGCGACCTATCTCTGAATGTCCCGATTCAGGATTTGTCAGATTTAGCCGAAACCGGTGAGCCCTCTACAGAGCTGGGGACCTTGCTCTCTCTGGCCAATCAGGAACCCGAAACCCTGCAAGGGGCGCTGACCGGCTCGGTGCCCATGAACCCGTTGGTGTTGGGTTTGATGCTCAATAGCCCCCCTGGAGATTGGATGCTAGAGCGTGTGGGGGAAACCATTCAGTCTTCTTCCGGGGAAGGCAGCAATACAGCCCTAAAAGCTGCATTAGAGACCGCAGCTGATGATGGTCAGGTGTCTTTGCTAGAGGTGATGCGGGTCTACCCTAGCCCTGAGATTGTGGTGCAGGGCGATCGCCTCTTCGAGACCTATAGTCAGCTCTACGATCTCTTTGGTCCTTGGTGGGAGTTAATTATGGACACCAGGGGTACGGAATAGGCAGTCAGCTGGTGAAAAACCATGAGCTACTGCGATGAAGTCTCGTCAGCAGCATTGGTCGGTGCAGCACAGCAATCAGATAGGGCTTGATCAGTGACATCCGCCAGACCCACAGACGTCAAAAGATGACTCCAGTTGTCTGCGAGGTCCAGATCATCAGGATTTTGCCGACGCAATGTTGCCAAAGTTGTGAGCAGGTCGTACCACACCCCTGCTTCCGCAAGGGCAAGGGCATTTTCCCGCAGGGCGGTGCTGGCTACCGCGTCCAGAGGTGTAACATCGAGTGATGCTGTAGTAGCGTCGTCGCCCAACGCAGTTGGTGCTGGCTGCGTTTCAAGGGGGGCAACGCGCTGCACCGTAAAGCCAACCGTTAAGTTTTGGGGAGGATCGTCGAGATCACATCGGAGCACAAAAATCAGATCCTGCCATTCCCCCACGGCTAAGGGCTCAAGGCCCGTGCCCGCCAAAGGAATACCGACAATACCTGCAGGCGCGTCGGTATAAGTCGTCAAGGTCTGTTGAATGGGGACCCCATCATCGCCTATGACTTCAGCGCGCAGCTCCCCTGGGCGATTGGGGGTGAGGTCATAGGGCAAGTAAAGCCAGAGCGTCGGGTAAGGCTCTACGGTACTGCCATAGAGGGCGTGGGCACCGTCTAGAAAATCTGGCGGCGGGGCGTCCTCGATGAGTGATTTGTCTTCTAGGTCATAGGCTGGGACCAGTGCCGTGAGCTTGGGGAGAAATTTACCGTCTTCATCAAGCCGGACCGGGCAGCCTTCTCCAGGGTCTGTGCTGCCTCGACTGGCGGCCCCCCGTCGCTCTCGGGGGCTACCGACATCCGGTGGCGTGGGGGGACGAAAGGAAATCTCTGGGAACGCTTCTAAGGTCTGAGCCAGGGTCAATGTCGGTGGGTGGATGGCAATGGATTGAGGGGCAGCAATCGCCCAGTGCCCCCAAGGGGCCACCACAACGGGCAATGCTGCTAATGCCAAACGAGACCCAACCGTTGTTGTAACGCGTCGTAACCGTGATGGGGTTGTCCAATGCTCAAGGAGACTCATCATTCCACGGGTCTAGAGACGGCAACGTTAACATTCCGACACTCGCTAGCATTGTAGCGATCGCGGCGGGCACCATTGGTACCCATAGTCCAAATACCAATAAAACCAGGCTGCTTCCGCATAGGAGTAGACCCATTCCTAAAAGCTTGGGTACCCAAAGGCGGCGATGGTCCTTTGGGACCGGTCTTTGACCATCGCGTCCCCGCCATACCCCCATGAGTAGGAGGCTAGCCCCCGTCCAAAACCCGATCCAGAGGGCGCTAGGCCAGAAGGATAGGGGACGAATCCAAGGGCGACCGTCAAGCACACCGCTAATTAAATTGCTGACCATTTGAGCTTGCACCATTACCCCAGCCACACTCTGATCGACCCGTTGGGCAAGGCTATCGGGGGTGAAGTGGCGATCGGTTCCTTCCTGATCGACGCCAATAATGACGATACGGTCTCGAATATCTCCTGGATGCACTTCCCCCGTTAACACCGCTTGGGCCGTCACTTGGGGAATGGCCTCCACCGGCAAGCGGTAATTGAGCAGCATCTGATAGCCGGTGGCATCAAAACGCTGATAGCCGCCGCTATGGGCGGTGAGGCGAGGCACTTGCCGTCCGCCCAAGACTAAATCGTCTGTTTCTGTGAATTCAACCGTTTGCCCTAAATCAGCCAAATAATGCATGGCCATTAGGGCGCTGAGGCTGTAAGGCGCGGTGCAGGGTGACGCCGGGGGCGGGGTCTGCACCAGCAGTTGGCGGCGCAGCACTTGGTCGTTGTCGACCACCACATCCGCAAACCCGATTTGTTCGGGGGGTGCGTTTTCCGGCGCTTTCACCCCCACATCCTCTAAGCTACTCACTTTACAAACGCCGTAGAACCCAGGACGCCGTTGCCAATAATCTATTAGGGCACTGTGCCCCTCTCCCTGGGGGATATCCCGATAGAGATCCAGGCCAATCAGATGGGGATCGGCCTGATCAAGGGTTTCAATCAATCGCAGTACGGTGCTGTCGCTGAGGGGATATTCTTCCAACGCTTGAAAATCAGCCTCGGTGATGCGCACCACCAAGATGCGAGAATCCACCGCTTCCGGCGGGCGGAGTCGCATCAACACGTCCAGCGCTTTTAACTCAAGCGGTTGCAGCAGCCCCAGGAGCTGTGCTCCGATTACCAGCAGGGTTGCCAGTAGAACGCTGAGAATGCCGTAAACCCACTGGCGACGGCGACGGGCCATGGCCTGACGAGCCCGCTCATAGCCGATCGGCCCGCGCTGTGGCACCTGAAAACTGCCTTGGCAATAGACCAACTCATAGACCGGCACGGTTCCCAGTCCCCGCAGGCTGTATTCCCCTTGGAAATACAGCTCAAACCCTTTGAGTTGGGCATTACGCACCAGGATGGCAGTCATTTCTGAGAGCAGGGTGCGCTCGCCCTCCCCTAAGCCGATCAGCCGCGCCGCAAAGTCCACCTCTTGGCCAATGTAGTCATTTCCGTCTTCTAAGGGGCTACCGGTGTGGATCGCAATTTTGATCTGCAGCGGCCCCAGAGGTGTCGTAATCGGGTGCTGCACATGCTTGACCTGCAGGGCAACCGCCCATTTGACCGCCATAATGGCGTCGTCAAAGACCAAAAAGTAGCCGTCCCCCTCGGTCTTAATCACCCGGCCCCCATAGAACGGCAGCGTTTTTTCCACCCGCTCCCGATGGGGATTCAAAATGTGGGTTAAATAATGCTGATTGCGGGCCGTGATGTCGCTGCCGGGCAGGTGATTTTTAACCTCAGTCGATGCCACCAAATCGGTGAAGACCATGGTGATGGGGGCAGGGGACATAGTTGGTTGGCGTCAGGCAAACGGCATGATTGGCGGGATCCCAACCTAGGCGGTAAAGCAGCCGCGCTTCAAAAGCCGGTGGATTAAGACCTGGGCCTTTGCAGACTGACGATTGCTTTCGACTCCCAGCCATAGCGGGACTGATTCGAACCGCTAAGTTATAGATTCCCTATTCAGTACAGCACCCCACCGTTCAGGATAGCCCGCGCCCTACAGCCCCAGGACTTTCGGCATCGCGATGGGGCTTCAACGCCAGTAAGATCGCCCCTTTGAGAAGAGCCCCAGCATCATGCCCACAAACTGCAACTGGCTCAGACTGACAAAGGCAGTCGGGATGGGGAAAAAGCCTTTAATCCAGAGCACTAAGGCCAGACAAACCACCAGCGCCCAGAGGGTGCCTCGATTTAAAAAGACTGAACGAAACACTTTTTCCATCAAGATGACCGCTAAGGCGCCAATGCCCCCTGCAATCAGCAAGGTCAGCAATAGGGCGGTAAAGGCCCCACCGGCAATAACGCCGCCGCTGGCGGGCCAGATTTGGGCCAGTTGAACCAGCAACAGCAGCAGCAAGATGTCGAGTAATGTGGCGATCGCAATGGTGAGCCCAGCACATTGCAGCAGGATCAGCCAAGGAATGGTCTTGAGTTGCCAGAAAGGATTACGCATGGCATCAGGGGGTAACGGGCGATCGCTTTCGATTATGGTCTAACAAACCGATGTTGACCTCAGGAGTAGCGAATGGATTTGATCACACAGTTGGGCTCTCTTTCCGGTGCGGGCCGACTAGCGCTGATGGTTACCCTGGCATTGCTGCACTGCCTCGTCGGTCTGTTGGCGGCCAAAGTCGCCCATGGCAAAGGGCGCAATTTAGATAAATGGTTGATGTGGGGCCTAATTGGCGGCACTCCCACCTTGATTGCAGCTTGCTTGTGTAAGCCACAGATCGAGGGTGACGAGGGGTAGCGGTCAGTCTGAACGCAACGGCGCGACCAAGCGCTGTAGCTGAGCCTGATCGAATCCTAAGAATCGATCAATCGCTTGGTAGGCCCAGTACACCGGCAGCCCCTTATCTTTGCTGGTTTTTTGAAACCCCAATGCCGTCGCCAACTGCTCATAGCGGGGATGGATCAATAGGGTATGAAGATCGCAGAGTCCCGGAAAATCCACCATCATCCGCCGGATCGTTCGTTGGCAATCTTGCAAAAACGGCACCTGATAATCAGCCCGATATTGCGGCTCAATCATCCAACTGCGCACAAAAATCGCCACGCAATCTGGGTCCCCTGGGGTGGCCATCTGCACCGGATCGGTTTCACTCAAGGTGCTGAGGTGCAGACCTTTGCTCGGGGCCTGAAAAAATACCGCCTCCGATTCGGGCGCGGTGGGGTACAGCAGATAAAACCCGAGGGGATGCTGACTCTCCGGCTGGCGCAGCACCCGCATCCCCACCGGATATTGCCGAGCCCACTGCCTTAGCAATCGGGCAATCCGATGGGGCACTGCATCGGTGCTGTGGTTCATCCAGTTGTAGTTGTTGGCCAATAGATTGGCGATGGGAATGGTGTCACAGCGGGGGTTAAAGTCATCGGCAATTAATGGAGCGGGCGCAGATTGAGTGGCATCTAGCTGTGCCGGTAGGGGGTTGATGGTGATCGTGGTGGTATTGCCATCAAAGACTTTAGTAATCAACCCCAGGGCCGCCAGCTTATCGAGCATCATGCCCGCAGCGCGATCGCTGCCCTGGTCTTTATCGCTATAGAACAACTCAGCCGCATTGCCGTGGGTGCAAATCACCGGTCCCGGCGGCACCGGCAGCTGAGTCAAAGGGGGCTTCAGCCCTGGTTGGGCGGCGGCGGCAAAAACCCACAGCCGCACAAAGCACTCTGCCCGCACTCGGGTCATGCCCAGTCGCTGGGTGAGGCGCGCCACCATCGCCTGCTGCTGGGGTTCTGGAAACCACCGGGCCAGTTGCTCCGCGTCCATGGCGACTCACTCAAGGGCTGCATCAATTCTACTTCACCCCGCTTCAGGGTAATACACCGGGCTTCGAGCCTCTCCCATGGCTTGTTAGTGCTCATTGAGGCTTCCTCAACCCCTTGCCTAGGATGGCCTCAACCGTTGAACAACAGTGGAGACCACAACCATGGCCAGCAAAAACTTGATTTCAAATGGTGCAGCCGCCCCCCATTCCCAGGCTTGGATCGCTCACACCTGGCTTGCTTTTTTGCTGTCGGTATTTGCGATGTCGGCTGGGGTGCTTTATTTGCCGGGCGAAACCTGGGTTAAGGGCTACTTTGGCATGGGTTTACTTTCGACCGTCAGCGCCACCATTAATCTGTCGAAAACCATCCGCGATGTGGAGGAGTCAAAACGCCTGATCAACCGGGTGGACGAGGCCAAGCTGGAGCGGCTCTTGGCGGAATACGATCCCTTCCAGAAATAGTGGTCAATCCGACGGGTTCCAATCCACCCATTTGCGGTGCTCGCCGACCCGATAGAGGCGCTGATTGACCTTGGGGTAATCGCAAATGTCGTAGTCTAGGCGGGTGCCGCCCATCAGGTACACCAGGTCCTCGTCAAAGGGGTTGCTCATGGCATGGGCCAGGCTATTTGGAGCAAAGCCCATAAAGTCACCGGATTTGACCTCGACGGTGTCATCCCCAATTTCAGCTAAGCCGCGCCCAGAGAGGATATAGATGAACTCCTCTTCGGCATGGTGGCTGTGGTATTGGGTGGACTCATCCCCCGGAGCTAAGCGGACTAGATGGATACCCAGGTGAATGCAGCCCACCGCGTCCCCCAGGGATTTGGTGTGGCGGATTGCTCTAGGATTGAGGGGATGTACAAACACCTGCTCAGGCATAGCCGCGATCGCTGCTGCAGATAACAGGGGATGGGGCGCGTCGGAGTGGGGGGCAGACATCACAAAAGGTATAATGACCCCCAGGACGGGGGAGGAATGCTCCATGCTAGCCGCGATCGCCACCCTCAGAACCCGATGTGAACAAGCCCTGGTGGCGGCGTTTGGACCGGATTTGGCCGATGCCGACCCAGTGTTGGTGCCCACCAGCAACCCCAAGTTCGGAGACTTCCAAGCCAATGGGGCGATGGGGTTGGCAAAGCGGTTGAAAAATAAGCCCAGGGAGATCGCCGAGCAAATCGTCGCGAACTTACAGGTAGACGACCTCTGTGAACCCCCTGAAATTGCGGGGCCGGGGTTTATTAACCTGCGGCTGAAGACCGACTATGTCGAGCAGCAGTTGCAGATGCTGCATGGGAGCGATCGCCTCGGAGTCAACACCGTCAAGCAGCCCCAAAAGGTGATTGTCGATTTCTCTAGCCCCAACATCGCCAAGGAAATGCATGTGGGCCACCTGCGCTCCACCATCATTGGCGACTCCATCGCGCGGGTGCTGGAATTTATGGGCCATGACGTGCTGCGGCTCAACCATGTGGGGGACTGGGGCACCCAGTTCGGCATGTTGATCACCCATTTGCAGATGGTCTGCCCTGAGGCGTTGGCCGATGCCGAGGCGGTGGATATCGGCGATCTGGTTGCCTTTTATAAGCAGGCGAAAAAGCGGTTTGATGAGGACGAAGACTTTAAGGGGCAGTCCCGCGATGCGGTGGTGGCCCTACAGTCTGGCGATGACGACGCCCGCAAGGCTTGGCAGATCCTCTGCGAACAGTCCCGCCGCGCCTTTCAAAAAATCTACGATCGCCTCGACATCGACCTGCAGGAACGGGGAGAGTCGTTCTACAACCCGCTGCTGGAAGATGTCGCGAAGGATCTCAAAACCCAAGGGCTGCTGGTGGAGGACCAAGGGGCGCAGTGTGTCTTTCTGGATGGCTTTACCAACAAGGAGGGCGACCCCCAGCCATTAATCATTCAAAAATCGAACGGCGGCTTTAACTACGCCACCACGGACTTAGCGGCCATCCGCTATCGCACCCAACAGGATGGGGCGGAGCGGGTGCTGTATGTGGTGGATGCCGGACAGGCCAATCACTTTGCCCAGGTGTTTCAGGTGGCGACGAAGGCGGGTTGGATTCCGGAGCAGAGCGAATTCACCCATGTGCCCTTTGGCTTGGTGCAGGGGGAGGATGGCAAGAAGTTCAAAACCCGCTCTGGGGAGACGGTGCGGCTAAAAGATCTGCTGGATGAAGCGGTGAAGCGGGCTCGCGCAGATTTAGAAACTCGGATTGCGGCGGAAGAACGCCAAGAAACCGAGGACTTTATTCAGCATGTGGCGGAGACGGTGGGCATTGGCGCGGTCAAGTATGCGGACCTGAGCCAAAACCGCACCAGCAACTACATCTTTAGCTACGACAAGATGCTGGCCCTGCAGGGCAACACGGCCCCCTATCTGCTCTATGCCTATGTGCGGGTGCAGGGCATTAGCCGCAAGGGGGGGATTGATTTTACTGCGCTGGGTGAGAATGCGGCGATTCACCTGGGGGATGAGAGTGAGTTTACGTTGGCAAAGCACATTTTGCAGTTGGATGAGGTATTGGCGGAGGTAGCGCAGGATCTCTACCCGAACCGGCTTTGTCAGTATCTATTTGAGCTGAGTCAGGTGTTTAACCAGTTTTATGACCGCTGCTCGGTGTTGCAGGCGGAGGAACCGGAGCGGACGTCGCGATTGATGTTGTGTGATTTGACGGCGCGGACGTTGAAGTTGGGGTTATCGCTATTAGGGATTCGGGTGTTGGAGCGAATCTGAGTCCTATTGCGCAGGTCATCATTCTAGAAAATCCCCTCTTGGGAGGGGTGGCCACAGGCCGGGGTGGGTCGACTGTTGGGCTATCCACCGGAAAGCCACCCATAGCCTCCCGGGGAGGGAAAACCCGGACGAGGAGCTTAGCAGTTTGCTTATCCCGTATTGACATTACTTAGGCGGCTTTGGCTGCATCAACTTTGCTGCGTAGGCGAGCCAATACGACATCTGCATCTAAGACCTCTCCTTGTTCCGCCGCCTGCAATCCGGCTTCAATCTTGAGGCGAGTCTGTTCGACCCATGCGAGATAGTCTGGAGCCTCTTCAGAAGCATCCTTCTGGGTTACCTTATCGGCCAACAGCAACAGCGCAATATCGATGGCGTCTTCCATATCCAATTTGTGTCAGGGATTCAAGCACTTGACTCTGCTGTTGGCTGAGGGTGATTTGCATGGTGGCTTGAGGAGAAAAGATTTACGCCAATTACCAAGGCTTAGGGGCGTACCAACGCTATCTCAGACAGGGGCACATAGCAGTCGCCAGTTCGTTCAGGAAGACTGCGAGCCACTTTATTAGTAGAGATTACGGGGAAGATCTGGCCGGTGAAGTCCGTCGTCATATCTTCGAACCCCAACTAAGCGTTAATCAATTGGTGATTTAACCGTCTAAAGGTAGGGACAGTTGACAGCCTTTAAACGACCGGCGGTGTTGACGCGTCGGTCCCAGTTGCAAGATCGCACTGCGATGCTTCTTACTGCCATAGCCCTTGTTTGAAGCTAAGTCATAGCCTGGGTAACGCTCCGCCAAGCGAATAATCAAGCGATCTCGCCAGACCTTTGCCACAATACTCGCCGCCGCAATTGCCAACTCCGTTTGGTCCCCCTTTACCACCGTCCGTTGCTCAATTTCCAACCCAGGAATGGGCTGATTTCCATCCACTAGGCAGAGCGTTGGTTGTGGCTCCAACCGTTCCACTGCCCGCCCCATTGCCAGCAGCGCCGCCTGCAAAATATTGATGCGATCGATTTCATGCACGCTGGCCATCCCTACCGCACAACTTGTAGCGACAGCTCGAATCTGGGCTTCCAAAGCTTCCCGCTGGCGTAGGCTGAGCTGCTTACTGTCCTTTACCCCCAGGGCCTTCAGATGATCAGCTTCTGAGGACTGCAGAATAACGGCAGCGGCCACCACCGGGCCAAACAAAGCCCCACGGCCGACCTCGTCCACCCCTGCTACGGGCGTTTCATCCATTGCGACTCTGGTACCTTAATCACATTCTGCCGTTAGTCCTTTTAAACCATGCCTCAACAGTCGATCAACAAGTTTTGCCCCCGCTCCGGTGAACCTGTCCAGGCGGATTCCCTCACGCAGTACAGAGGCCATACTGTGGGCTTCTGTAATCCCGGCTGCAGCCATGACTTTGCCGCAAACCCTGAAGCCTGCCCTAGCGATCGCGCCTATTTCGACACGTTGATCAAAGAAAACACATCTATGGAAACCATTTGAGATTTCTATTGTTTATACCCGAAGGAACCAGGCCCCTGTTGAAAATAGCTGCAGGCTAATGTCGAGTCATTGAAATCACGTCATGGTATAGTTCGTGACAGGATTAAGACTTTCTTAATTATTGAGAGGTGGGCGAACAAGGGTAATAACGCTGTAATGGTCTGAGCAATTTATGTCTTTCTCACTGTGTCAAGCGTGATTTTGAGGAGATTGTAATCAGGAGATATCGTATCGAATAAGTTGCGAATCATTTCGCAATGTAGAGTTCCATGTGGAGATGTGCAGGGTTGGTAGTCGTGCTTACAACCAACCGGGATCGCCTGGTGTTAAGTTTTTAGAGGTAGTTCAGTCGTGACTCGCCCTCATAAAACCCATGTCTCAAATCCTCGATTCTCTTCCCACTGGCAAGCCAGACCACGTACTTTGCTGTTACGTCAACGCCACAAGCAAAATTCAGGTGGCGCGCATTACGAACGTACCCAACTGGTACTTTGAGCGGGTTGTCTTTCCAGGGCAGAGGTTGATTTTTGAGGCCTTGGGCGAAGCTCAACTCGAGATCCATACAGGTATGATGGCCAGCTCAATCTTATCGGATACCATTCCCTGCCATCGCCTCGCCTTGAATGCGGATGAGACGGCCTCTCTTTCATCCTCTGATGCTGATTTAAAAGCGCCTTTGGAAGCTGTTGCTGGGGTTTCTGGGGGGTAATTAGGTGGGGGCTAGTCGGTTAATCTGGAGTCAGGTGTTTGTACTGCCCTGATGGATTTACCCTCTTTCATATGGTTATGGCGCATTGCCGCTTGGTCGATGGGGCTTTCCCTGTCGGCCTATTTTTGTCTTGGGCTGAGCGGGGGCTGGCTTTTGTCGCGGCGATTGGGTAAGCAGCCCCAACCCCGTTGGGTTAGATGGCTCCATATTGGGCTGGGCACTTGCTTGGTGAGTTTAGTGCTTTTGCTCTTGGCCATTGGCATTGTTGGCACGTTAGGTGAGTACGGAAGCTTGGGTCACTCTATCCACCTATTGGCAGGAATTATTGTAGTGACTTTAGTCGGCGTCTCTGCCTGGAGTGGGAGCCAGATTCACCCCCGTCGCCCCTGGGCCCGTCCGCTGCATTGGGGGGTAAATGGTAGCCTGGGGATCGGTTTTGCCCTGGTGACATTAACGGGCTGGCAAGTGGTGCAAAAGTATTTACCCCATGGTTGATCCCCAAATCACTTCAGCAGAAACTTTATCTGCTCCCCAAACCTTTGCGATCGCGCCCCTAATCCGCATTACCCTATTGACCCTATACGTTGCCTTAACCCTGCCCTTGCCATTTTTGGCAGACGCAACGGTGGCCCCTGTGCCCAGTACTTTCTTATGGGTGGGGATCACCTTAGGAGGCATTGGCCTCTATGGGGGATTAAGTGAACGGGTACAGGTGGATGCTGACGGCATTCAAGTGGGGTACCCAGTTTGGATTAATTGGCTCCTGAGACGGGGCTGGACCTTGCCATGGCAGCGGGTGACGGCCCTGAAACCCCGTTCGACGGGCCAGGGGGGGCTCGTCTATTACTTTGTTGGGGACGATCAGCAGGCCTATTTATTACCGATGCGGGTGAGCGGGTTTGCCCAGTTAACCCGGTATATCCAGGTCCATACTGATATCGATATGCGGGATGTGAAACCCCTGGCACAGCCTTGGATGTATTTCATTCTGCTGATTTGCGCCACGCTTTTGTTGGCGGTGGATGGCTGGGTGCTTTGGACCGCGACTCATTTTGGCTAGGGAAACAGCCATGCTGCGGTTAGCAGAGGTCAGCCTGGCGGGAGCCTTCGGCCACACCCGCTTAGGTCCCTTGTCTGTAGACATTCGCCCTGGAGAATTTGTCGGGGTGGTGGGTCCATCCGGTGCGGGCAAAACCAGTTTGTTTCGCCTGTTGAATCGGTTGCAGTCTCCTAACTCAGGGCAGGTCTTTCAGAATGGAGCCCCCTTAGAGGCGTTGCCAGTCACCCAACTGAGGCGGCAAGTGGTGCTGATGGCTCAGGAGTCGCGTTTATTAGGCATGACGGTGGGGGAGGCATAGGCAAACCCATTGCAATTGAGGGGCATGGGTAAAGTGAAAAACGAGCAGCGGGTGCGCAATTGGAGGCATCACTGTCAGATTCCGACGGAGTGGCTCCATCGATCGGAATTGGAGCTGTCGGGGGGGCAGCGACAGCGGGTGGCGATCGCTCGGGCACTACTGATGGAGCCCACCGTATTGCTGCTTGACGAACCCACTGCTTCTCAAGATCTGGGCGGTGCCACCCACTTACTCAAGCAGGTTAGCAATCAGGTACGGGAGCAAGGGCTTACCGTGCTGATGAGTAACCACCAGCTAGAGTGGGTTGAACAATTTTGCGATCGCGTACTGCTGTTAGAGCAAGGTCAATTACGAGGAGATTGGCCTGCTAGCAAGGTTGATTGGACAGCACTGCGCCAGCGGATCATGACCGCCAATAGCGAAGCATCAGAAGAATGGGGTGATGAGGTGTTGCCTAATTAAAGGGAAAGCGGAGGGCGAAGGACGCTGAACTCAGCCGGAGTTGGGAGGGCACCTGGTTTATGGGACCGGGAACTGGCGAGATCGCACCTCTTCGCAAAACTGTTGGGCTGCAGCGATGCCCTGTTCGCGCAGGTTAGTGTATTGCTTCGCAAAGGGCGGTTGCCATACCGATAAGCCCAGCACATCGGCAGTGACTAAGACTTGGCCGTCGCAGTCGGGACCCGCACCGATGCCGATGGTGGGAATGGTCAGTTTATCCGTAATGGTTTTGGCCAGGTCTGGGGGAATGTGCTCTAGCACAATCGCAAAGGCCCCGGCTTGGTCAATGGCGATCGCCTCTTGCAAAATCCGATCAGCAGATTCGGGGGATTTGCCCTGTTGGCGAAACCCACCCAGGGTGTTGACCGCTTGAGGCGTCAAACCCACATGGCCCATCACCGGGATTCCGGCTTGAACCAGAGCCTCGATGGTCTCAGCCATGGCAGCATATCCCCCTTCTACCTTGACCGCTTGAGCACCGGTTTCCTTGATCACCCGGCCCGCTGTTCGGAGGGCATCGACCCGGCTGGTTTGATAGCTCATGAAGGGCAAATCCACCACCAACAGGGCTTGGGTCACCCCCCGCCGCACCGCCCGAGCATGGTGCAGCATTTCCTCTAAGGTCAGAGGCAGGGTGGTGTCATAGCCCAGGGTCACCATGGCTAGCGAGTCCCCGACCAAAACCACATCGGCCCCGCCCTGGTCGGCAATGTGGCCTGACGTCAGATCCCATGCGGTCAGAACGGCAATGGGTCGCTGCGCTTGCTTCCAGCTGACCAACTGTTGAATCTTGACTGCCATGCCAACCCACGACTCCTAAACACGTTGCGACTCTGGTGTCAGCCTAGCAAAATCAACGGTCCCAAAATCCCACAACCATTCATATCGTGGGATTTTGACTGGTCGCCGGGCCCTAAGCCGACCAACGGGGGTAATCGGTGTAGCCGCGCTCATCGCCGCCGTAAAAGGTGGCAGGATCGGGCTCGGTTAATGGCGCATCCATTTGGAAGCGTCGGGGCAGGTCTGGATTCGAGATTAAGAGTTTGCCATAGGACACCAGATCCGCTGCTCCCGCCGCGATCGCCGCGTTGCCTTTGGTTTTGTCGTAGTCCCAATTCACAATCAGCGTACCGGGATACAGAGGGCGAAACTCTTGAGTGGGGATCAGGGTACCGCCATGGCGCAAATCAGCCTCGCTGGGCTCCAGTAAATGTAGATAAGCAAGATTCAACGGGGCCAGGGCTTGAATGGCATAACCAAAGGTGGCACGCGGGTTTGAGTCCGTCATGTCATTGAAGGTGCTGCTCGGGGAGAGGCGCACGCCGACGCGATCGCTGCTCCAAACGTCGATAACCGCTTGGGTTACCTCCAACAGCAAGCGGGCGCGATTCTCAACTGAGCCGCCGTAGGCATCGGTGCGATGGTTGGTGCCATCCCGCAAAAATTGGTCCAGTAAGTAGCCGTTGGCTCCATGGACTTCAACCCCGTCAAAGCCCGCCTCTAGGGCACTCTTAGCACCCTGACGGAACTGTTCAATCAGGGCGGGAATTTCGTCTGTCTCCAATGCGCGAGGGGTGACAAACGGCTGCATGCCTTCATAGGTCATCGCCTCTCCAGCAGGGGCGATCGCGCTGGGAGCCACGGGTAAAGCCCCATTGTGAAAAGAAGGATGAGACACTCGCCCCACGTGCCAAAGCTGTACAAAAATACGTCCCCCCGCTTGGTGAACCGCATCGGTCACCCGTCGCCATGCCGCCACATGTTCTGAGGTATGGATGCCGGGGGTATTGGGATAGCCAATGCCTTGAGGGGTAACATGGGTCGCCTCAGTAATGATCAGCCCAGCCGAGGCCCGCTGACTGTAGTAGGTGGCATGTATCGGTAATGGCACATTCCCTGCTCCAGCTCGGTTACGGGTGAGGGGGGCCATCACCATTCGATTTGGCAATTGATAGGGGCCAAGTTGAATGGGGGTAAACAGACTTTGGGTTGAGGTAGCAACAGTCATCTTGTTTTGCAAAGGTGAAGTGGACAAGCTGAAGCCAGGGCTAGCGATCACTAGCCCCATGCAATAGAACGAGAAGTCTCTTTAACTAGGGGCTGTGGACAATTAAAGTCAGACTTCCGGATATGAGCGAGTTATGGCCCCTAGTCTGATTCACTAAAGCGGGCGTGGTCATGCCCACCCAGTAAGGGTTGCGTTATGAATTGTCCACACGCCCTAGGTCAGATGCGAGTCAAGGGCTTGAGCCAGGGTTGTTTTGGGCACAGCCCCAGTGACCCGTTCCATTTCTTGCCCATTCTTGAACACAATCAAGGTTGGAATGCTGCGAACACTGTACTGAGAGGCGATCGCAGCATGGTCATCCACATTGATTTTGACGACTTTGGCGCGACACACATAGTCTTGGGCAATTTCATCGACGACGCCGGAGACAAGCCGGCAGGGGCCACACCACGGAGCCCAGAAATCAACGAGTACGGGCTGATCGCTCTGAAGAACGTCGGCTTCAAAGTTTGCTTGGGTCGTTTCGGCAACGGTGGACATCGTAAAACCCTCCGTTTATTAGGGATAATAGATGAAGAGAGGTCGAAAGTTCGATTTTCTCGAACAATTAAACTATAGCGCTGCCTGAAGCAGACTGCAACGATGAGGCCGATCTTCCACCCTGACAAAGCGGACATCTCCTTGGCAGGGGTAATGTATGCCCTTGGAGATCCGGTCCGGCTCGAAATTGTGCGACGCCTTGCCTTAGAAGCGGAATTGCCCTGTGCCGAGATCGAGGTTTGTGTGGCGAAATCAACCCTCTCCCATCACTTCAAGATTTTGCGGGAGTCAGGGGTGATTTATTGCCGCAAGCAAGGGACTCAGCATTTGAATTCTTTGCGGCGAGAAGATTTGAGCGATCGCTTCCCTGGCTTACTCGAAGCCGTCCTGCAAACCATTGCAACAGAGATCAGTGGTTGAGCTGATAGCGCTCGTAGCGTTGAAATTCCTCCGCCATCCTTGAAAGCCACAAATAGGCTGTCATATATGCCCTTAACCAACGCAAAAAGCGCCCCCCACAATGTGGAGGGCGCTTTCTGATTACTCACTCAAGAGTA
>ERZ1740060.662-NODE-662-length-15883-cov-22.457670_pt1 | contig 15883 bp, 14 predicted proteins | sample MGYA00581743_ERZ1740060 | MGnify/ENA primary metagenome ERZ1740060 (study PRJEB43018, sample SAMN04849235) | marine metagenome | isolation source: floating plastic debris | place: Pacific Ocean | collected 2008-08-27 | study: EMG produced TPA metagenomics...
TGGCCTGCCTGCACATGGCTGAGCAGGCAAATCTGGTTGAGATACTGAAGCTTTTCGCCGATCCAGAGGGACGCGACGGGACGGCGCTGTGGAGTGGTCATATTTTCTGCCCTTTACCTGCCGATGGTTGAATTTGTGCCATCAGTCGTCATTCGTTGCGCAACAATATGAAGTATGGGTGAATCATTGTCTACAAGTCTGGAACGCTGGAGTGCTTGCACAAAGCGCACTTGAAGGCCATCAAAGGGGGCACATGAACAAGCAGAGCCCCTCAGTCGCGTCCAAACCGCAGCTTCCCCGGAAGCATGAGAGCCCGCATGGCAAAGTCATGGCCGTGTCGATGATGAAGGACGAAGGGCCGTTTGTGCTGGAATGGATCGCGCATCACATGGCGGTCGGGTTCACGGATCTGCTTGTCTACACGAATGATTGCAGCGACGGCACCGACGATATGCTGATCCGGCTGGAAGAACTTGGCCTTGCCTATCACCGCCGCAACGATATCCCCGAGGGGATCAAGCCGCAGCCTTCGGCGTTAAAATACGCGCAGGTCGAGCCTTTGACGGCTGACGCTGACTGGCTTTTGGTTTTTGATGCGGACGAGTTTTTATGCATCAAGCATGGCGATGGGTCGCTGGATGGGCTGATCGACGGGATCAAGGCCGAGGGCGGCAATGGGATGGTCATCACGTGGCGCATCTTTGGGTCGGGCGGCGTGCATGACTGGTCGCGTGATCCGGTGACGGAGCAGTATCTTTATGCAGCCCCACCGATGTGGAACAAGGGCTGGGGCGTGAAGACGCTGTTTCAGTTTGATCCGGATGTGTGGAAGCTGGGCATCCATCGGCCTAAGATGAAGAACAAGGTGTTGGATACGCCGTTTCCCGATAGCGTGAAGTGGCTGAACGGGTCGGGTCGCCCGATGGAGGACTACTTCAAGTTTCGCGGTTGGCGGTCGATCGTGCGGACGGTGGGATATGACTGGGCGCAGATGAACCACTATGCGGTCAAGGGCATCGACAGCTACGCGATGCGCAAGTTCCGTGGCAACGTGAACAACAAGAAAGACAAGTATAACGACGCCTATTGGTCGCTTCAGGACCGCAATGAGGTGCGTGACGACAGCATGCTGCGCTATTCCGAGCGGCGGCGGGAGATTTTCGAGGGGTTGTTGACAGACCCGGAGTTGAACCGGCTGCATCATGCCGCTTTGGAGATGGCAGAGGGCAAGCTGAATACGTTCAAAGGCACGCCGGAGTATGACGCGTTTGTTGCCAATCTGAAGACCGCCAGTGCCGTACCGATCACGCAGGTCGAGGCCAAACCGCCCAAAGCGCGTGATAAGGAAAAGATCGCGGCACTGATGTCGGATGTGGAAAAGCGGGCGACTGCCAAGCCGAAAGAGCAGAAGAAAAAGCCGGTAGAGCAGCAGGACCTGTTGCCCACAGATGTTTACGTGCGCGGCACCGTTGATATGTCTGCGACCCCGCCGTTGGAGTGGTTTGCCAACCATTCCGTGCAACTGCCCGCCGATCCACGGTTGTTCACGCCGCCCGCGCTGATCCAAATCTCGGAAGGCAAGTTCGAGCGGCCTTTGGCGCGCAATGTGCCGAAATGGATGCCCGCCGGAGGCACGTATCTGGATATTGGGGCCGCGTCGGGATTTTTGGGCACGCATCTGGTGCAAGAGCGATCAGACGTGACCGTCATTTTGCAGGAAGGTTCAAGCGCGTTGCGCGATTTCATTCGGGGCCTTTGGGACAAGAATGGCGTTGTCGAAAGTGACCGGGCGCAGTTGCGCCGTGATGCACCGCTGGACAAAGCACTGAGCGCCCAGAAGGTCGATATTCTTGCGCTTGGTGACAGTTCGATTGATCCATCAATGTTGCAGGCGGCTTTTGAAGCGGCCGGTAGCCCCGAGATCGTCTTGTTGATGGGGCGGCTTTGGGCAGATCGTGTGGGCGAGTTGAAAGCGTTTGAGACCGTGTTTGCGCGGCATGGCTATGCGGAAAGGTTGCAAATCTCGCCTTTGGTCGCGGCTGGATACAGGAAAGCTCCGAAATGACAAAAGTGGCGATTTTCTTTGTTGTGCAAGGGGTTGGGCTACAAGCGCAGGGGCTTTTGCTGGCCTCCAGCTTGCGGGCGCATCTGGGTGATAAGGTTGATCTGATCGCCTATATCCCGGATGGCGACATGCCATCGGAGGCTGTTTGTGCGGCTTATGCCAGCCTTCGCGTCGATCTGCGCGCCTTTGAGGTGCCAAAGACCGCATGGGCGAAACCTTATCCACATGGCAACAAGATCCTCGCAGCGACCCAGCCGCGCGATGCGGATATCCACGTTTTTCTTGATACGGACATGGTCTGTGTTGCGCCAATTGATTTCAAAGGGATCATGGCGCCCGGCAAGGTGTCTGTTGTGCCTGAAGGTATCCCGTCATGGGGTAAGACAGGGGATCGCTGGGACCGTGCATACGCGCATTTCGATTTGCCCATGCCGACCGAGCGGGTCAGATTGACCCGACGCAAGCGGCGCGAGTTTCTGCCCTATTTCAACGCAGGTCTTGTTGCGTTTCATGACAGCTATGACGGGCGCAACTTTGCCGAGCTTTGGTACGAAACCGCGCGCGACTTTGATGTGAATTGCGCTGTCGGGGGAAAGCGCCCGTGGCTGGATCAGATCACGCTGCCTTTGACCATGGCGCGGTTTGGTATCGGGTATAACGTCATCCCGGCAGAGCATAACTTCTCGATCTCGGGCCGCCCGTTTGAGCCGAATGCGCGCCCGAAGATCCTGCATTACCATCGCATGCGCTATGGGGCGGACTGGCCTCAATTCACGGCAGAGATGACGCGGATGATCGACTGGCTTGGGGACACACAGATCAGTGCGTTTCCGCCAGAGGTGATTGAGGTTTGGGAAGGTGTGGCTGCCGCGCCATAACGCGTCCCGTTCAATCTGTGCTCACAATCATTGTGAGGGAATTTCAGTTGCCACGACTCGTCTTCTTTGCAATCAGTTAGGTGTGAACAGCTTGGTCGGGAGAGAGCGATCCCCGCCGCCGAAGGAGCAACCGCCCCGGTAAACTCTCAGGCAAAAGGACCGGTTAAGCTGCAACACTCCGAAGAGCCGCCCGGAAAGGGGCGCACCGAAGGAGCAAGCCTTGCGTGACATGTGTTGCGACGGGTGAATCTCTCAGGTTTCAGACGGAGGGGGCATGGCCTGTTGGCTTGAGAGACAGACATGACCCATATCGCTATTCTTGGCGCCGGTATCACCGGTGTCACCACCGCTTTTCAACTGCAGCAGCGTGGCTTTGACGTCACCGTTTTTGACCGCAACCGGTACCCCGCCATGGAGACGAGCTTTGCCAATGGCGGGCAGTTGTCTGCCTCAAACGCGGAAGTGTGGAACACCTGGTCCACGGTCTTCAAGGGGCTGAAATGGTTGATGAAATCGGATGCGCCTTTATCGGTGAACCCGATGCCAGGTTGGCACAAGGCGTCGTGGATGGCAGAGTTTCTGGCGGCTATCCCGCGCTATCGGTCTAATACGGTCAAGACGGCGGCGATGGCTGTTGCCTCGCGCGGGATCATGTTTGACATGGCCGAACAGGCCGGCGTCGATTTTGACCACTCCCCTGCTGGTATTCTGCACTTTTATAAAAGCCAGAAGGATTTGCAGCATGCCCGTCGTGTCACGCAGATGCTGGCCGAAGGAGGGCTTGATCGGCGTGAGCTGAGCGCTGCGGAGACGCTTGAAAAAGAGCCGACGCTGCGCGGTGATGTCATTGGTGGTTTTTGGACCGAGAGCGACAGCACCGGTGATATCCACAAGTTTACGGTTGGTTTGGCCCGCTGGCTTGAGGCAAATGGCGTGACCTTCGCGCTGGGCCATGAGGTGCGCGACCTGAAAGCGGAAAAGGATCTTGTCACGATAACCACCGACGCGGTGCAGCAGCGGTTTGATGGTGTCGTTGTCTGTGCCGGGGTTGGTAGCCGCAAGTTCGCGCGTATGGTGGGCGACCGCGTGAACGTCTATCCGGTCAAAGGCTATTCGATCACGGTTAATCTTGAGGACGCAACCTCGCAGGCGGCGGCGCCGACAGTGTCTTTGCTGGATGACCAGGCCAAGATTGTCACTTCTCGTCTGGGCAAGGGGCGTTTTCGCATTGCCGGGACGGCTGAGTTCAATGGTGAGAACCGCGATATTCGTGCCGACCGGATCAAACCGTTGACGCAATGGTGCGAGACGCATTTCCCACAGATCAACACTGAAAGTGTTGTGCCATGGGCTGGCTTGCGTCCGATGATGCCCAACATGATGCCGCGTTTGGGGCGTATTGGCCAAAATCGGGTGTTTTACAATACAGGCCACGGTCATCTTGGATGGACGCTCAGCGCGGTGACCGCAGACATCGTTGCGGGCCGTGTTTTGGAGGCGTTTGCGGGCACAGTTGCCTCTCAATCTGGCAGGTTTCGTCTTAAAAACGCCTGAAATGGGCTTATATGGGAGGGAACAATCGTTAATCCTCGAGGGACCCCCCAATGAATATCGAGCAGATTTTGCTAAACTTTTTGGGTGAGAACCTGTTTTTGCTGGTTCTCGCCGTCTTTATCATCACCTGCATCCTGCTGGGTGTGCGGATTGTGCCGCAATCCGAGCAGTTTGTGGTGGAACGCTTTGGCCGACTGAAATCAGTTCTTGGGCCGGGAATTAACTTTATTGTCCCGTTTCTGGACCGCGTGGCCCATAAAATCTCGATCCTTGAGCGTCAGCTGCCAAACGCCAGTCAAGACGCAATCACGGTCGACAACGTGTTGGTTCAGGTCGAAACAAGCGTGTTTTATCGCATCACCGAGCCAGAGCGCACGGTTTACCGGATCCGCGACGTTGACGCCGCAATTGCCACGACGGTTGCGGGTATTGTGCGTGCCGAAATCGGTAAGATGGAGTTGGACGAAGTTCAATCGAACCGATCGCAGTTGATTACCCAGATCAAGGCACTTGTTGAAGATGCCGTTGATGACTGGGGCATCGAAGTGACCCGTGCGGAAATTCTTGATGTGAACCTCGATCAGGCGACACGCGACGCCATGATGCAGCAGCTGAACGCTGAACGTGCACGTCGTGCCGAGGTCACAAAGGCCGAAGGTAACAAACGCTCGGTCGAGCTGGCTGCGGATGCTGAGTTGTACGCAGCCGAGCAAACCGCGAAAGCCCGCCGGATCGAGGCCGAGGCCGAGGCTTATGCGACCCAGGTGGTCGCTGCCGCGATTGCAGAGAACGGCCTTGAAGCGGCGCAGTATCAGGTGGCGCTGAAACAGGTGGAATCGCTGAATATGTTGGGCGCCAGTCAGGGGTCCAGTACGATTGTGGTGCCCGCCAACGCGCTTGAAGCCTTTGGTAATGCGTTCAATATGTTGAAAGGACGAGGCTAATGGATCTGGTATTTGAATGGTGGACCTGGGCGGTTGCCGCCCTCGTGATGGGCATTCTTGAGATCATCGCGCCAGCCTTTGTCTTGCTTGGCTTTGCAATTGGCGCAGGCGTTGTTGCGGTGCTGCTTTTGATTGGCGGTCCTGCCTTTGTGGGCGGAACCGTCCCGATGGCTGTCGTTATCTTTGCGTCGGTGTCGCTTGTGGCGTGGCTGGTGCTGCGCAAGGTCTTTGCTTTGAAAACCGGTCAGGTGAAAACCTTCGACACGGATATCAATCAGGGCTGATCCCAAAAAGCGCGCGCAGCGTTTCACCCTTGACCAGCCAGGCGATCGCAAAGGCTATAATAGCAATCGTCTCCAGCCAGAAAACAAGGTTGATCGCGTTGAGCTGCAGTTGCAGTTCAGAGCCATCTTCGACCAGCAGGAAGAAGGCAATCAGCGCGGCAAGCATCGCCAGGATGGTGATGCCGCACCCACGGTAGATCCTGTTGTCGCGCCGCTTTTCGGCATCCGGCTGTGTGCCGGGCGCAGTGCGGGTGAAAAGCACAAGGCAAAAGACCGCCATGGCAGCAAAGAAGACGCCTGCTCCTGCAAAATGAAGGGTCGAGGCGGGCAAGCCTGTCACAAGGCAGGCAGGATCGCAGCTTGGCACATCGTCAATCGGTGTTGGAAACACGGCCGTCACGATAGCACCCACCCCCGCAATCTGCGAGACGCGACGGTCGGTGATCCGTTCGTCTTTTTCGGGTGGATAGCCTTTGTAGCTGAAAAGAAAGACGCCAATCGCGCATAGGATGCCGACAAAGATGTCGCCCATGCTTGTATAGTAAAATGCGCTGACGGAGTCTTCGATACCGTCACTGAACAGCACCCCGAAGCCGATCAGCAGCAAGGGTAACGCCAGCCCCAAAAGACCAAGCGCACGGCGCACGGTCAGGAAGGACAGCACCAATTGGTTCTTCTCTTTTGCGGTGTTCATCGCGGTCTCCAATGCAAGCAGCACAGGGTGTGTATTACCACTGCGTGAAGAAACCGCGCCTTGTGCGCGCGGTCACATGATCCGTGCGCCCAGGATCACCAAAAGCCCCGCGCTTGAATAGCGAAACAATCGGAAAACAGCAGGCTGAAAAAGCGCCTTTTGAAAGGCGGCGCCGATCATCAGCCAAGCTGTCGCGCCGGCAAGCACGATAAGGCTATAGCTTAACCCGAACAGGATGCAGGCCCACAGCGAAGCGGGTTGGCTAAGAAACAAGCCCGCAGCAAGCATCCCGCTGACCCATGACTGCGGGTTCAGGATGGCCAGGACGGCACCTGCCATCGCTTTGGGTTGCTTTTCTGTGCCGCCGCCAACCGACGGCAGATCGGTTTGGATTATTCTGTATGCGAGCCACAAAAAATACAACATTGCCAGATACTTGATGAAGCCGAACATAGCCGGTTGAACACGGGCCAACGCGTCGGTCAGGGCAGCGGCAACCAGCCAGACACCACCGAACCCGGCGGCACCGCCAACAATGAACGGTGCCGCGCGGGAGGTGTTGCGGGAGACCCCGAACATGAGGGAGATCACGTTCAATGGGCCGGGAGAAAACGCCAGAGGTCCCGCAAATGTCAAAAATGCAAACGTCAAATACAAAAGCATATCGTCGCCCCTTAAGAGGCAAGTTTGAAAAGGGCTTGGTCTAAAAAACCGTATCTTGTCACCGGCGAAATGTGCCGATGACGTTAGTAATACGGGAGAAGAGTGGCCTGAACGAAGGGCGCGTTTTGGGAAACGGCGCGCTTTGACGGAACTTTCACGGCTTCGCGCTAGGCCAGCTCTGCCAGAACGGCTTTGGCTGCGGCTATGGGGCTGGTTGCTTGCCAGATCGGCCGCCCCACCACGATATGATCGGCGCCGTCCAGAATGGCTTGCGCAGGGGTTGCGACACGCTTTTGATCGCCAAGCGCAGCACCTGCAGGGCGCACGCCCGGTGTTACGATCAGCTTGCCTGCAGCTTCTGGCAGCGCGCGGATGAGGGCCGCTTCTTGAGGGGAGGCGATGACGCCGTCCGCTCCGGCAGACAGCGCGTTGGCAGCCCGCTCAAGCACCAGATCCTGAACATCGCCGGGTTTCAGACAGCTGGCGTTCAGGTCGTCGCGGTCGAGCGATGTCAGGATTGTCACGGCAAGGATCTTCATCTCTTTGCCGCCTTTGCCAATCTGGGCTGCGCGCACCACATGCGGATCGCCGTGGACTGTCAGAAAATCCAGATCAAACTGCGCAAGCCCGCGCACGGCAGCTTCAACCGTGGCGCCGATATCAAAGAGCTTCATATCGAGGAAAATGCGCTTGCCGTGATCTTGCTTGAGCTCATTTGCCAGCGCGAGCCCGCCTGTCGTGAGCATGCCCAGCCCGATCTTGTAGAACGAGACCGTGTCGCCAAGGGTTTCTGCCAGTTGCAGACCGTCAAGCGCATTTGGGACGTCGAGAGCAACAATGAGGCGGTCATCGGACATGGGCAGGCTCCTGGGTGGTTGCCCTCCTATGACCGTAAACTCACCCGTTTCGCAAGCCGGATCAGGCGGCTTTTGCGAAGAGACCGTCAAGCAATTGTTTGAGCGGCGCCAGATGCGCAGCGGACAGGGGAAGCGTTTCGCGGTCTGACATCAATCGCGCGCGTAGGCCGGGTCGGGCCGACCCATGTTGTTTCAACGCGCGGGCGATCATGCCGGCGCTGATCGTCTCAAACGCCGCATTCAGCGGGGCTTTCAGGCTGGCGGCGTAGTGCGCGGTGTTTGGGCCGTCGTGAATTGTGACGACCGCTTCGAACGCGGCCTCAGCGGCATTGTAGGTCAGGTCGGTAATTTCTGTGCGGTGACTGCTCATCTTAGCACCTCTTTTATTTGTTTGCCTTTGGTATACGTGGGGGCGGAACGTATGGATTTAACGGGGAAATCACAGTTTTGTTCCCCTGCCGTGAGGGGGCGTCTTGAACGGAAGCGTTTTACCTCCCATTTGTCTTTCGAGGTCCTTATTGGGGTATGCCGCAAAGTCGGGTGCGCCAGATCCGGGACGCTTGTAAAAGGAGAGAGCTTATGAACTTGGACAAGTTCACTGAGCGGTCGCGCGGCTTTATTCAGGCCGCCCAGACGATCGCGATGCGGGACAGTCATCAGCGGATGACGCCCGAACACCTGTTGAAAGCATTGATGGATGACGATCAGGGGCTTGCGAGCAACCTGATTAAACGCGCAGGCGGGGCGCCCGAGCGTGTGGTTGAAGCCGTGGATGTTGCGCTGGGCAAGATGCCCAAGGTGACGGGGGATGCTGGCCAGACCTATCTGGATCAAAGCACCGCCAAAGTGCTGGCAGAAGCCGAAAAGATCGCAAAGAAGGCCGGCGACAGTTTCGTGCCTGTGGAACGTGTCTTGATGGCGCTGGCTTTGGTGAAATCCAAAGCACGGGAAGCGCTGGAAGCGGGAGCCGTTTCGGCGCAGTCTTTGAATGAGGCGATCAACGATATTCGTAAGGGCCGTACGGCGGATTCAGCATCGGCCGAGGAAGGCTATGACGCGCTGAAGAAATACGCGCAGGATTTGACCGCGCGGGCCGAGGAAGGCCGCATTGACCCGATCATCGGGCGCGACGAGGAAATCCGTCGCACGATGCAGGTGCTGAGCCGCCGTACCAAGAACAACCCTGTTCTTATTGGGGAGCCGGGCGTGGGTAAGACCGCGATTGCCGAAGGTCTGGCGCTGCGCATCGTGAACGGCGATGTGCCGGAAAGCTTGCGCAACAAACGTCTTATGGCTTTGGATATGGGCGCGCTGATTGCCGGTGCGAAATATCGCGGTGAGTTCGAGGAGCGTTTGAAAGCGATCTTGTCGGAGGTGACGGCTGCAGCGGGTGAGATCATCCTGTTCATCGACGAGATGCACACGCTTGTCGGCGCGGGCAAAACCGATGGGGCTATGGATGCGTCGAACCTGTTGAAGCCAGCGCTTGCCCGGGGCGAGTTGCATTGTGTCGGAGCCACGACGCTGAACGAGTACCGCAAATATGTCGAGAAGGACGCGGCGTTGGCGCGGCGCTTCCAGCCTGTTTTAGTTGAAGAACCGACAGTCGAAGACACGATCTCGATCCTGCGGGGCATTAAAGAGAAGTACGAGCTGCACCACGGTGTTCGGATTTCGGACAGTGCTTTGGTTGCGGCGTCTACTTTGAGCCACCGCTATATCACGGATCGCTTCCTTCCGGATAAAGCCATCGACCTTGTGGACGAGGCCGCGTCGCGTTTGCGGATGGAAGTGGACAGCAAACCCGAAGAGCTTGACGCGCTGGACCGTGAGATCCTGCAAAAGCAGATCGAAGCGGAGGCCTTGCGGCTTGAGGATGATGCGGCGTCCAAAGATCGTCTTGCGACGTTGGAGAAAGACCTTGCGGACCTCCAGGATCGTTCGTCTGAAATGACGGCCCAGTGGCAGTCCGAGCGGGATAAGCTTGCATCGGCCCGTGACCTGAAAGAGCAGCTGGACCGTGCGCGCGCCGAGCTGGACATCGCCAAGCGTGAGGGCAATCTGGCCAAGGCCGGTGAGCTGTCTTACGGTGTGATCCCCGAGCTTGAGAAAAAGCTGGGCGCTGCCGAAGAGCAGGGCGATGAGGTCATGGTCGAAGAAGCCGTGCGGCCTGAGCAGATCGCCAGCGTCGTTGAGCGGTGGACGGGTATCCCGACTGCCAAGATGCTTGAGGGCGAGCGCGACAAGCTGCTGCGCATGGAAGACGAAATTGGTCGCCGTGTGATCGGTCAGACGCAAGCCGTCAGGGCTGTTGCGAACGCTGTACGTCGTGCGCGCGCGGGGTTGAATGACGAAAACCGTCCACTTGGATCGTTCCTGTTCCTTGGGCCGACTGGCGTGGGTAAAACCGAGCTGACAAAGGCTGTGGCCGAGTTTCTGTTCGATGATGACAGTGCAATGGTGCGTATTGATATGTCGGAGTTCATGGAGAAGCATGCGGTCGCCCGTCTGATCGGTGCGCCTCCGGGGTATGTGGGCTATGATGAAGGCGGTGTGCTGACTGAAGCCGTGCGTCGGCGCCCCTATCAGGTGGTGCTGTTTGATGAGGTCGAAAAGGCGCATCCGGATGTCTTCAACGTGCTGTTGCAGGTCCTTGATGACGGTGTGCTGACCGATGGTCAGGGCCGTACGGTGGACTTCAAACAGACGCTGATCGTGCTGACCTCGAACCTTGGAGCGCAATCGTTGAGCCAGTTGCCGGATGGCGCGGATCCCAGCGATGCACGGCGCGACGTGATGGACGCTGTGCGCGCTCATTTCCGGCCTGAATTCCTGAACCGTCTGGATGAAACGATCATCTTTGATCGTCTGGCGCGCGGGGATATGGCGGGGATCGTCGATATCCAGCTTGGTTTGCTCGACAAGCGTCTGGCGGGTCGCAAGATCACGCTTGAGCTGGAAGACAGCGCGCGGGCGTGGTTGGCCGACGAGGGTTACGACCCGGTCTTTGGCGCGCGGCCTTTGAAGCGGGTCATCCAACGCGCTTTGCAGGATCCGTTGGCCGAGATGATCCTTTCAGGGGATTTAAAGGATGGCGACACACTTGCGGTGTCAGCGGGTGCGGATGGTTTGCTGATTGGAGACCGTGTTGCGTCGAGCAACCGTCAGCCGCCTGAGGACGCGGTGGTGCATTAACGGCGTTTGTTTATCACCTAAAGGGGGCAGGCTGGGGGCCAGCCCCCAGACCCCCGCGGTATTTACGGACAAAAGAAAAAAGGCCCCGGAGCGCATCGCTTCGGGGCCCTTGTCATTTGACTGTCGTCAGAAACTTAGCTTTCTGGCGGCAGGATCACAGAGTCGATGACGTGGATAACACCGTTCGATGTTTCGATGTCTGCCGTTGTCACGGATGCCTCATTCACCTTCACGCCGCCTTCGGTCATGATCGTGACGTTGCTGCCTTGGGCGGTCGCTGCTTCCATGCCGTTGGACAGATCGGTCGACATCACTTTGCCGGGCACAACGTGATACGTCAGGATCGCGGCCAACTGCTCTTTGTTTTCGGGCAGGAGGAGCGATTCAACTGTGCCCTCGGGCAGAGCTGCAAACGCCTCATCGGTGGGTGCGAACACTGTGAACGGGCCTTCGCCTTTCAACGTGTCAACCAGATCAGCGGCCTGCACGGCTGCCACGAGGGTCGAGAACGAACCAGCTTCAACAGCTGTGTCCACGATGTCTTTCTTCATGGAACCGGCCCATGCGGGTGCGGCAATCAAAGTGGCGGTCGCGAGTGCAACAAAAGTTCTGCGGATCATTAGATTATTCTCCCAAAGAAAGGCACGGGGACATCCCGCGCTGACTTGAGGGCAGATAGAGACAGTCGCTGGTAAGAAAATACGCAGAAGTTTGCCATGGGCGAAAAGCGAGGGCTTGCCATCGCGACGATCCTGCCTAAGCCACGCGTTCTTTTGCTTTCCAGTAAAAAAGTGTTGAGCGGATGTGACCCTGCTTGTGATTGCAGGGTGGCTCACGCAAGGTCCCAGACAGCTAGGGAGGACCACGCCATGATGAGTTGGGCAGGATACATTCTGGAAGCTTTGGCCGTGGCCTTTGTTGGTGTCATCGGTGTTATCGCTTTGCTGGCACTGGTGTTTTTCGTTGTCGATAGCACGCAAACCGGCGATGCGATCCGGCGCAACTATCCGGTGTTGGGGCGATTTCGCGGATTGTTCAGCACGTTGGGTGAATTCTTCCGCCAGTACTTCTTTGCCATGGACCGCGAGGAATTGCCGTTCAACCGCGCGCAGCGCGAATGGGTCAAGCGCGCGGGCGAAGGGCATGGGAATACGGTGGCATTCGGATCGACGCGCAACCTGAGCGTTGTGGGCACACCGTTGTTCGTGAATGCGGCTTTCCCGCCGTTGGATAACCAGTTTGCCTCGACCGAGCCGGTGGTGATCGGTGGGGGTACACGGGTGCCTTACACGGCGACGTCGATCTTTAACCTGTCGGGCATGTCTTACGGTGCCATTTCTAAACCCGCTGTTCAGGCGTTGAGCCGGGGCTGCAAGGAGGCGGGTGTCTGGATGAATACGGGCGAGGGCGGTTTGTCTCCGTTTCATCTGGAAGGTGGGTGCGACATCGTTTTCCAGATTGGGACCGCGAAGTATGGTGTGCGGGATGCCGGGGGCGCCCTTGACGATGCCAAGCTGCGCGAGGTTGCGGCGCATCATCAGGTGCGGATGTTCGAGGTCAAACTGGCGCAAGGGGCGAAGCCCGGCAAAGGGGGTATTCTGCCCGGCGAGAAGATCACGCCTGAGATTGCAGCTATTCGCGGGATCAAAGAGGGCGAGGATAGCATCTCTCCGAACCGTCATGCGGAGGTGGACGACTGGGAAGATCTGCTCGATTTCATTGCCCATGTGCGGGAGGTCACGGGTAAGCCGGTTGGTATAAAGACGGTCGTCGGCGCTGAAGAGCCGTTCCGCGACTTCTTTATGGCGATCAAGGCACGGGGGGATGAAAGCGCGCCGGACTTTATTACGCTGGATGGCGGCGAGGGTGGTACGGGGGCTGCCCCCATGCCATTGATCGATTTGGTGGGCATGCCGATCCGCGAAGGGCTGCCTTTGGTTGCGAATTTGCGTGATGAGTTCGGATTGAAAGAGCGCATTCGCCTTGTGGCGTCCGGCAAGTTGGTGAACCCCGGCGATATTGCGTGGGCGATGGCGGCAGGGGCCGATTTCGTCACATCTGCCCGCGGGTTCATGTTCGCGCTGGGCTGCATTCAGGCTTTGAAGTGCAACAAGAATACCTGTCCCACAGGCATCACCACGCATGATCCGCGTTTCCAGAAGGGTCTCGTGGTTGAAGAGAAGTACAAGCGCGTCGCCCGCTATGCCCGCGAGATCACCAAAGAGGTTGAGACGATCGCTCATTCCGTCGGCGTGGCTGAACCGCGCCTGATGCGGCGTCGCCATGTGAGGCTGGTGCAACCCAATGGCCGCTCCGTCCCGATGAACGAGATTTATCCAAGTTACAGTGCGACCACAGCTTCGTGAGGACAGTTGGTTTGGCTTGGTTTTGACACACTCTTATCTATGAGTGAGCAAAACAGAGGAACGGACCCGATGGCTGGACGCTGGAAAAACGATCTTACGTATAATGATGTGACGCCCGAAGCGGTGTTCCTGAACCGCCGTCAGTTGATCGCTGGGGCCGCCGCCGCTGGCGTGGCGGGAACGATTGCCAGCCCCGCCATGGCTGAAGAGCTTGTCCCGAACAGCTTTGAAGACATCACCAACTATTGCAATTTCTATGAGTTCGGCACCGGTAAGGATGATCCGGCACGCTATGCCGGCGCGCTAACAACGCAGCCTTGGTCGATTGAGATCGACGGTATGGTCGACAATCCCGGCACCTATTCGTTTGAGCAGGTGATGGACGGCATGGCAGTCGAGGAACGCATCTACCGGTTCCGTTGTGTCGAGGCGTGGTCGATGGTTGTGCCGTGGAACGGGTTCGAGCTGGCCGATCTGCTGGAAAAGGTCGGCGTGCAGTCCGGTGCCAAATACGTGGCGTTCGAAACGGCCTACCGCCCCGACGAGATGCGCGGCGTGGCGTTCCCCGTTCTGGATTGGCCTTACCGCGAAGGGCTGCGTTTGGACGAGGCGATGCACCCGCTGACGATGATGGCGACGGGTCTTTACGGCAAACCCATGCCCAACCAAAACGGCGCGCCTATTCGTTTGGTGGTTCCATGGAAGTATGGCTTCAAGTCGATCAAGTCGATTGTGCGGATCACTTTGACGGATGAGGAGCCCTTCGCGAGCTGGAACCAGGCCAACCCGCGCGAATATGGTTTCTATAGTAATGTGAACCCTGAGGTGGATCACCCGCGTTGGTCGCAAGCCACTGAACGCGTGATCGGTGGGGGCCTTTTTGCGCGTCGCCAGCCGACGCTGATGTTCAACGGGTATGAGGACGAGGTCGCATCGCTCTACGAGGGCATGGACCTGACGAAGTTCATTTGATCCTGACTGATACCATAAACGGAGCCGCCCGGCGGCTTCCAGCGTGGCCTATATATATAGTGGGACTGATCCCGGCTGGGTGGCTTTTCTATCTGGGGGCAACGAACCAGCTGGGGCCAGAGCCGGTGAAGGTGCTGGAACATGAATACGGCCTCATCGCGCTTCAGCTTCTCGTTGGCGGTTTGGCGATCACGCCGCTGCGCAAATATGCCGGGCTGAATCTACTGAAATTCCGGCGGGCGATTGGTGTTCTGTCTTTTCTATATGTGGCGTTCCATTTGCTGGTTTGGCTGGTGCTCGACGTGCAGATCCTAAGCGAGATCATTAAGGACATTTATAAGCGTCCTTATATTACCATCGGCATGGTGGGTTTCTTGGTGATGCTGCCCTTGGCGCTGACGTCGAACAATTGGTCAGTGCGCAAGCTTGGCGCAGTCACCTGGAGAAGGCTGCATCAGCTCACTTATGGGGCAGTCATCCTGGGCGCAGTGCATTTCGTGATGCTGTCCAAGGGGTTTCAGCTGGAACCGCTGCTTTATTTGGCAGCTGCGCTTGGTTTGGTGGCACTTCGCGTAAAGTGGAATCGGCGTCCGGTGCCCCAAAACGGGTGATCTTCGGGAAATCGCGAGTCGGATTTTAGTGAATCGCACGGGTTAGGTGCGATTCAGGCGACTCGAACGGGCGATTCACAGGGTGATTTGGCAGTGAGTCTGCGCTGTCTTGGGGATAGGTCTGTGGATAACCCCATATGTAGGGGGTGGGACGTGGTAAATGCTTACCTAATGCCTTTGGCGGCGGCGATGTTTGCGGTATCGCCGAAAGAAAATCGACATCTAAATAGCTGATAATAAATGACTTTAAAGAAAATCAGAAAAAATACGACGTTTGTGTAAAAAAGGGGTTGCGGGTATCGGGCAGTAACCGTAGAACCCCCCTCACCGGCGGCGCAGAGATGCACCAACGGGGCGCCAGACGGGCCACACGGCAACGAGACGCAAGACTAAAAACAGAGATACTACAGGCGGGGCGCGCCGAACAAGTTAGGGCGCACACTGTCATTTTTGTCTCTACGCTATTTGAAATCGATGGTTTCTGAAGAGATATGTGGGCGGTTTGGTTCATTCGATGAACAAACAACTGCATATCGACTTCCTAGGGTTTCGGCTCGATCATGGAAGGTCAGCTTCACTGTTTGAACGGTTTCCGGTTTCTTATGAAACCTGAAGCACAACAAACAGATGACTGATTGGTTTGAACAACCAATCGATGTGCAGAGGTTCGAACGTCAAGGATATGATCGTAAGATCATTTCAACTTGAGAGTTTGATCCTGGCTCAGAACGAACGCTGGCGGCACGCCTAACACATGCAAGTCGAGCGCACCTTCGGGTGAGCGGCGGACGGGTTAGTAA
>ERZ1740060.663-NODE-663-length-15845-cov-7.785497_pt1 | contig 15845 bp, 17 predicted proteins | sample MGYA00581743_ERZ1740060 | MGnify/ENA primary metagenome ERZ1740060 (study PRJEB43018, sample SAMN04849235) | marine metagenome | isolation source: floating plastic debris | place: Pacific Ocean | collected 2008-08-27 | study: EMG produced TPA metagenomics assembly...
GTCGTTCAAGCCACTCGGTCAGGCCGTTTGCTGCAAGATGAACCGATGCGCGTTGAAGTCATTCCGCGCGAAGAAATCGAGGAAAAAGCGATCATGCGTCCGGGCAACATCGCGACGCTTGTCAATGAAACTGGCGGCATTCGCGTGCAAGTGACGTCGCCTGCGCTCGGTTCCGCAAATGTGCGTGTCCAGGGTTTGTACGGACGCTATACGCAGTTGCTCGCGGACGGACTGCCACTTTATGGCGGTCAAGCTTCATCGCTCGGTTTGCTGCAGATTCCACCAACTGACCTAAGGCAAGTTGAAGTGATCAAAGGCTCTGCCACGTCGCTTTATGGCGCTTCGGCTTTGGGCGGTGTTATCAATCTGGTGTCTCGCCGACCAAGCGATGAACCTGAAAGCGAAGTCTTGCTCAACTTGACGTCCAGAGACGGGCAGGACCTCACCGCCTACACCTCAACCGCGCTTTCAGATTCGATTGGTGTTTCGCTGACCGCGGGCGCTCACCGACAAGGTATTCAAGACTTCGACGGTGATGGCTGGATCGACATGCCAAGCTATGAAAGATGGACAGCTCGTCCTCGTTTGTTCTGGCAAGGCGAGAGTGGCGCTGAGGTTTACGCCACCCTTGGGTTTATGACTGAAGAGCGAGAAGGCGGCACGCGGGACGGTTTCACTGTTCCGGACGGCACCTTCTTTCCGCAAGACCAAGACACGTTGAGATACGATGGCGGGTTCATCGCCGACATTCCGCTGACTGAAAACTTGGAGGGCCAGGTTCGCGCCTCCGGCATGGTCCAGGAACATGATCACCGCTTTGGCGCGCTGCTCGAAGAAGATCAGCACGAGAGCTACTTATTGGAGGCGTCGGTTTCAGGCGCAGAAGGTGGAACGAACTGGGTTGCTGGCGTCGCATGGCAATCGGAGATTTATAGCTCCGACACATTCCCGGCATTTGACTACACATATGAGGTGCCGGGTATTTTTGGGCAGATCGATCACGATTTTACCGAAGAGGTCTCAGTCTCGGTCAGCGGTCGGTTTGATGATCACAGCGAGTATGGCGCTCAATTCAGTCCGCGCGTATCTGTTCTTTATCGCCCGGGAAATTGGACATTTCGAGGCTCCGTCGCGGACGGGTTCTTTGCGCCGACACCCTTCGTTGAAGAAATTGAGGCGGCGGGCCTATCTCGCCTGGAACCATTAGCTGGGATTGTCGAAGAGACGGCGCAAACAGCGTCGCTTGATATCGGATACCGCCAGGGCGGGATTGAGGCCAATGCGACTTTCTTTGCCTCCGATGTGGACGGGGTCACACGTCTTGAGGCCTTTGCAAGCGCACCCGGCGGTGACCTTGATCGTGTGAGACTGGTCAACTCACCCGGGAAAACTGAGCTTCGAGGCACAGAGCTGCTTCTGCGCTATATCTGGCGCGATTTCAAAATCACCGGGAGCTATCTCTACATTGATTCAAGTGAACCCAATGAGCTTGGAACCGGACGTCAGGAGGTCGCGCTTACACCGAAACACTCCGCCGGCATGGTCGCGATGTGGGAGCGCCAAGGCGAGTTCAGGCTCGGGTTGGAGATGTACTATACGGGTGAGCAGAGAGTTGAGGACAGTCCATTCCGAACCAGAAGCGACTCTTATCTCGATGTCGGTATTTTGGGTGAAAAAACGATCGGGCGGATCAGCTATTTCATCAATGCGGAGAACATACTCGATGTCCGGCAAACGCGCGAGGAGCCACTCTTGCGCCCGACGCGCGCGCCTGACGGTCAGTGGACCACCGATATTTGGTCCAGAAACGATGGCTTCATCGTGAACGGAGGGATCCGGCTGAAGTTCTAATCGCTGGAGCGGTGTTTTTCTGAGAGACGCGCGAGCTTTCTGCATGATGAGCGCCTTAGGGCGCTCATCAACCCACAGCAGCGTGTATGCGGGGCATTCCGATGAGAAAGCCGAAATCGATCGGTCGGCGAATGCAGTCTTATCCTCGAGAGGTGGGGCTGAGCGCACGGCCTGTCGACTTGGCGATGCGAAATTGCGGCAGGCCTAATCCCCGCCATTGATAGGCGGCTGGGCTGTGCCATGCTTCTTTGAAATGAATTTGATGGAGCATCTTCAAGCTCCATTTACCAAGAATTGCTACCAAGGGTTGAAAATCATCGTGGGTTTGGGAGTTAAGATTGGAAAGCCAACGTCTGGAGTATCTTCGCTTAACGCGCATCATAGATACGCCTTTAGAAGACCGATACGAAAAATATACTCGCCTTTTGAGCCGGGTTTTTAATTGCTCTTTTGCCGCTGTGTCATTTGTCGATCAGGAGCGAGAATGGTTTAAATCCGTGCGGGGCGCGGTGGTCTCCGAGATCCAAGCTGATCGCTCTTTCGGAAAACTCGTCATTGAGAGTTCTGATGATATCGTTCAAGCGCAGAACTCAAGTCTTGGTCTCGGTCATGTGATTGCGTTCGACCAGCGACCAGTCTGGCTTGTCGGCACGCCGATTCTCATCGGCGGCGTGCATAGGATAGGGGCGCTATATGTGGGCCTGGACCATGATCTGGCGGCCCGGGAAGATCAAGAAGTGCTCAAAGATATGGCGCGCTCAATCAAGCGCGAACTCGCTCAAACGCTCTATCACCACATCACGCAAGACCCGATCCGAGAGGCCATCCTATGTTAGTTGCTCCGCTCCCCGCCAATGAGAATGAACGTCTTGCTGATCTTCGTGGTCTTGGCATTCTGGAAACACCCATCGAAGAACGGTTCGACCGCATCACACGATTGGTCTGCCGATCACTTGATGTGCCCATTTCGGCTGTTTCACTCGTGGAAGATGATCGCCAATGGTTTAAATCGATCCAAGGATTGCCGGTCTGCGAGACGTCGCGAGATGTTGCCTTCTGCGCGCATGCTATTTTGAACGATGAGCCTTTTATTGTTGAAGACGCGCTATTGGATCCTCGCTTTGCTGAAAATCCCCTCGTCACAGATGACCCAAAAATCCGCTTCTATGCCGGCATTCCTTTGTCGCTTGGGAATGGTCGAAATATCGGAACCCTTTGCGCCATCGACCGCGTCGCGCGCACCCTTTCAGACGACGATATTCAAACGCTTCGAGACCTCGCAGATATGGTCACAGCTGAACTCAACACAATCGCCGCAAACGAAACATGCGTTAAACTCTGCGCCGAGCTTGAGCAGGCAGAACGGGCCGCACTTATTGATCCGCTGACCCGTGTTTGGAACCGGCGCGGCGCAATGACAATTCTCGAGCGAGAAGTTCAACGCGCCGAAAGGGGCCAAACACCGCTGACCTGCGCGCTCGTCGACATTGACCATTTTAAAAGAGTGAATGACGAGCACGGCCACGATCTCGGCGATGAAGTGCTAAGGCAATTTGCGAAAACAGCACTCAGCGCGCTTCGATCCACCGACATTCTCAGCCGGTGGGGCGGTGAGGAGTTTCTTATTCTTCTGCCGGAATGTTCTGAGCCAGACGCCCAAATCGTTTTGCATCGCATGCTAAAGAAAATTCGAGACCTTGAGTTTGAAGGGGAGCGTAATCCATTTCGAATTACGGCCAGTATTGGGATGGCTGCCTTCGCGGACCAACAGATTGAGCCGATAGAGGCTGTCTTAAAAGAGGCCGACCGCCGGTTGTATGCGGCGAAAGAGAATGGTCGGGACTGCATCATCGCTCAAGGTGAGCACGACGCATTTGCGAATGGGGCGCTGCGGGCTGGATAGCGTTTCTTCCAGCCCCGCTCGCGGGCGCGCCATTCATCGCGCTTGAATTCTCTCGCAACTTCGTTATCCGCGGCATGTTTTAGATCTTTCAGGCTTGAGTCATGGAACCCGCCATTTCTTCTGTTGATAAAAAAATTTCCAGCCAAATCGTGCGCGCGAGGCTGCGAGAAGGAATGACCATAGCGACAACGGCAAAAATGTTGGACTTGCGCGAAGCAGACTATCTAGACATTGAACGCGGTAAAACACGCATAGGATCTCACCTCATTGTTCAGCTCTCGATTGTACTGAACAAACCCATCGCATGGTTCTTCAATCAACTGCCGGAAGAAGTCTCATTTCCGATAAAGCGCTAAGCGATGTCTTGAATGAGGCGTGCAGCCACACTGTTCAGGCGGTTCATCTCAAATGCTAATTCAATGCGAGTAAGCCCAGTTCCAAGGAGGAAGTTCGGAACTGGGCCTTGCGTTAACGAGTGAGGCGGAGAGGGCCCCGATAGGCGACCCATGATACGATCATGACGTCGAGCGCGACGACCCCACTCGAACGAACGAAATAGACGATCAAGATGACGATAGAGTGACGAACAGTGCGATCATTCACGGCGAAGTATAAGATTACAACGCCGCGGAGAGGTCCTTCACTCAAAGCGGGTGGTGTGTTTTCGCCTGTACACAACAATAGGGGGTGCTTAAGGCCATCGCCCTATCATGCAAACACAGTCGCCGATGACCAAATTCTCAGACCGCTTGATGCAGAAGATCGAGTTGACGCCAGGTGGTGCGCACTTCAATGTCATGATATTTGGGGACAGCCAGCTAAAGTCGCGTTCTTTGGTGATCCTCAACTCTGTTGAGTTTCCCTCGCCGCCATCTCTCGCCTTTTGCGAGATGTTATGGGCCCACAGGATCCAAACGATTTACATTGATCGCCCCGGTTTTGGTGGCTCACGCCCGTTGCCCGATATGCTCTTGACCGCCCGCCATATCGAAGATGGCGCCGCAAGCGCCGCAGAGGCAGCCATAATCAGCCGCTTTCTTCACCATCTTGATCTCTCGGAGATCGTATTGCTCGGCATGGGAAGCGCTAATCCGATTTGTTATCGCTTGGCCCGTCTCAATCCGCGCATCGCCAAGACAATTCTATCCAATCCGGTTTTAAATCGGGACATTTGGTCCGTGTTCAAACCCGATTGGTTTCAATCCGTTATTCGACAAAGTGTTGCGAGCCCGCCAGGGCTGCGTTTCGCCGCCTTCGGCGTCAAACACCGAATGCGGCAAGACTATCGTCGCTTCTATCGGGAGCTTCTACAAAAGTCCGACGGAGACCTTCAATATCTTGAAGACAATCTCGCCGATTTTAGTCTTGCCCGCGATAATTTTTTAAATATCAGCCCCGCAACGTTCAGCCATGATTTAAAGATGTCGCTCTTTGCAGATGACGTCCTAACGGACGGGTTTTTCAAAGACTTTCCGTTCGTGGCCCTTTCCGGGCAGCAAACAACGCTTGAATGGAAATCAGGACTTCGCCGTGAAGCAAACCGGCTCGGCCTGCCGCTAAAACTCGTCTCTAGCGGGGACTTTTTTGCGCCCTACGCCTCCCCAAGAGAGTTCTTGCAAATCATTGTTGCGAAATAGCCTAAGCCCGGTCATTCGACGACCTGAAAGCTTGCACCAAGACGCCGGGGCCATTCGGTGATATGCCTTTACCGACCTAAAAGCTAAGTCTATGTTTGAAAACCAAGGAAGGAACGGCGTCATGTTCAATGAGTTCAAAGAATTCGCCATGAAGGGAAACCTCGTCGATATGGCGGTTGGCTTTGTGATGGGCGGGGCGTTTGCCACTGTTGTCACAGCTTTCATCCAAGGCGTTTTCTTACCCGCGCTTAGCCCCGTTTTAGGGGGGCTCGATTTTGGAAGTTGGGCCTACCAAGTCAGTCCGGCTGTGCTTGGCGAAGATGGCAGAGTCATCACTGAAGCGGTTTCTATCAAAATTGGTGAGTTTGTTTCAGCGACGATTTCGTTTCTGATTGTCGCCTTCGTCATGTTCCTGATCATCAAGGGGATGAACAAAATGCAGAAGCAAGCCGAAGCAGAGCCCGAAGCGCCCGCTGAACCTCCGCGCCAGGAAGTCTTGCTCGAGGAAATTCGTAACTTGTTGGCCAAAAACTAGACATTGCGGCCATCTGGGAAGAGATGGGTTGGGGGCGTTTGCTCGTTCTCCCGGCCGATGGGGTCGTTCAATTTTTGGTTGCATCTACAAAACTGTAATAATAAAAATATAGAATTCACGGGCAGCCGTTCTACTTCAGTGAAGGAATGCCCGTCGCTTCATTGGCCGGCTGACCGGTTTGGAGCGCGGTAACGCGATTGCAATACCGGCATTCAGACAACAATGAAGGGGTGATACCATGTGGAAAAATTCAATACTTGCAAGCGCGGCGCTCATGCTTTCGCAAGCCGCATTCGGGCAGGCTGCCGATATGCCGCCGGATGCCCGGCCTGGGGAGTGTTTTGCGCGGGTCTTGGTGCCAGACACCGTTGAAATTTCAACAGAACAGGTCATCGATCGCGAAGCGTCTTATGAATTAAAGCTCGTACCAGCGGTCTATGAAACAGTCTCCGAGCAGCGTTTGCTGCGAGAAGCGTCCACAGTCTACAAGACTGTTCCGGCCGTCTATGAAACCGTCACAGAAACCATTGTCATTGAGCCTGAGCGCGAAGAGGCGTTCGTCGTGCCCGCTCAATATGAGACTTATGAAGAGCGCGTTCTGGTCAAAGAAGCCTACACCACTTGGAAAAAAGGCGACGGTCTTTTTGGGCGCGACCGGGCCAATGCAAGTGAGACCATCGCGCTCGCGACCGGCGAACTTTTGTGCAAAGTTGAAGTGCCCGCTGAATATGCAACGGTAACGAAAACGCGGCTTGTTTCGCCTGAAAAGACCGAGACCCGGATTATTCCGGCCGTTACCAAAACCGTGACCAAGCAAGTCGTCGTGGAGCCTGCGAGAGTCGTAGAAGAAACCCTGCCGGCCGAGTATGAAACCATCTCGCGCCAACAGCTCGTCACCGCAGCGCGTGAAGAGCGCATCGCCATACCGGCGACTTATAAAACGGTCGAAAAACGCTCCATCACCAATCAAGGCGGTCTTGAATGGCGCGAAGTCCTTTGCGAGACGAATGCAACACCGCAAATGATCCGTGACATCCAGTCAGCGCTCACCGATGCCGGATACAACGCCCCGGCCGACGGTGAATTTGGCCCAACCACTCTCTCAGCCATGGAGGCCTATCAACGCGCAAACGGATTGCCCATCGGCTATCTGACCATGTCGACGGTCGAGTCGCTCGGTTTGACGCCGCAATCTTAAAAGCGGCCTGCGCTCTTCAAACCTATGCAAGGTTAAACCCGGCCTCACTCGATGAACGCGTTTGTTGGGTGAGGCCGGTTCTTGTTCTTTCGAGCGCGTCAGTAAAGATCCCGGCAAGGGTAGGTGGCCACGCCGCGAAGGCAGCGCCTTTCGGTGTGTTCGCCCCGACAAGGTGCAAAACTTCTAATAGTGATGCATCTAGATTAGTAAAAACTCATATAGGCTAAGTCTTTGAAAGAAGACATATATGGAGCGCCAACCTGATGTTTTTGCGGTGATTTAAAAATAGTTTGGGGTCAGTTGCACATGTGTGCTAATATTTGCATCTGCAACCAGTCGTTTATCGGAGAGATCGCATGAGCGATGAACACCCCCCTAAGACGCCTGAAGACCGCAGCACCGATGAACGACTTAAGGACAAATATAGTCGCATTTTGAGCGAGCCTATTCCGCCAAGACTCCAGAAGCTCGTACAGCGATTAAGAGCGATGGAAGAAGATCGAACCAAAGACTAAGCCAGCCGAATACGCGACATCGTCCGAACACTTTGCGCGCACGCTCTGGGCATGAATTAGAAGAGGGTAACGTAAAAAGTAACGCTGATGTTGAGCCATACATCCGCCGGCCTGGTGTTCAGTGATGCGAAAATCCGTGCCTTGCGCTGGGATTTGCTCGATTGGGCTCTGGTCATCGACCTAGATGTTGCATCTGCGCCAGGCCGGCCCCTTTCATATCGGCGCGCATGGTGCGTTTTTGAAAGACTAAAAGAGTTTAGAATTCAGGCAGACAAAGCAAGATTGCCGATCGGGATATGGGTATACAACATTAAACGAACCGCGCTTGGCGATGGAGACACCCGTTTTGAAGTCTCCGCGCAATTGCCGAAAAGCGCTTTGGATAAAGATCTCGTCTTCCCCTCACCGCAGAGTTTTTCTATTGTCGCAGCCAAGGCGATTGCGATTATTTCAAAACGCCCGGTAAAGCCACGCCAGCATGATTTTCTCGACTTTAAAGAGCGCAAATCCTCAGGCAGTGATGAGGCATTCCTTGAAGCCTATATCCGCATAGGCAATGATCGACCTTCAATCGTATTTTGATATGAGCTTCGACGTTTGGCCGTGATCAGAAAATACCATATTCCCAGGGCGTTAAATGAGGTGCCGCCGATCATGTCCACCGCCTATTCGCCAAGAACAATTGCCTCACCGATGAGCCCGTTATCCCACAAATAGAATTTTGCCGCCTCTTTCAAAGACTTGGCGAAAGCGTTTTGCGCGAAGAAACAAAAGCCAACAATTCGCGTTTGTCCCGGTTGGAGGTCGAAATCCCCAATCTGCAGCCAGGCATCGATCCGCCCACCGACGCCGACGGGGCACCCAACACATTTACAACGATCACCCGGCTGAATGATCTTCGCGCCCTTGCAGGCCTCCTCGCCATAGAGCGTGACCTTTGCAATAAGGTCCGGCGCCTGCTCATTAATGGCCTGCACATTTTGCTTAGAACAGATCATCATTTTGCTTTTCACACCAAACTTTGAGCCCACGAACTTTTTAACCGCAGACGCGATGACTTCCCAGAGATTTGTGATGTGAAACTGTTAAAACAGGCTGCAACGCATCAGGCAATACGCGCTCTATCGCGTTCGCGCATTTCGGCATTGCACCAGCATGCCGTCGCGATCGTAATCGCTTCCGCCGTGGTATGGACGCCCAGCTTTTCCAAGATTCGCCGCCGAAATGTATCCATTGTGTTTTTGCGAACACCCATCTCATTCGCCGCACCTTGCGAACAATAACCTTGCGCAAAGAGGTTCAGGGCTTGGTTCTCGCGAACCGACAAACCAAGATCGAACTCTCGGACCGCGCGTTGGCGACCCATCGTGATCTCATAATTGCCAATCTCGAAAACATTTTTGCGGCCATAGTCCATAACATCACTCCGGGTGCAGCGTCATGCGAGTTGAAAGCGAAAGCCTAAATGATATCTTATCAGGAACGCGTCTGCGTATGTTACAGTAAAACAGCTGCAATTTTCGTCTGCTTTTGATCTTCAGGTGCCAAAGTGCAAGACAAAATACCGAACAGAACCAGTGTTTTGGAGCAACTTGAACGCATTTTGCAGTCTGTCGACTTCGCAAACTCGCCTAAGTTGAGTAACTTTATTTCTTATATCGTCAAAGTCGAAGCAGACGGAAATGGTGACCGAATCAAAGCGTTTTCTATTGGGGTAGACGCGCTCGGCCGCTCGGAAACGTTTGACCCCCAAGCAGACAATATTGTGCGGGTGACCGCCGGGCGTGCGCGCCAAGCGCTGGGGCGGTACTATGACGGACCAGGCCAACACGACGCCATCAAAATCTCGCTCCCTAAAGGCACTTATCGTCCCCGATTTGAATTTAATACCCCATTTGGCGTAGATCGCGCGCTGGCGATTAATGATAATGTCCCATCGCGTGTCTCCGTGCGCGCCACTCCTGCGGTCATGGTTTTAGCCTTTCTCACCGTCTGCGTTTTGACCATATCGGTGTTCTTGGCTTGGGGGCCCAACCCAAATTCGAACTCAGATCGCGGCGACGGCTTTCGAGCAGATATGCCGATTGTCGAAATCGCGACCTTTGAGGAGACGGGCGAGGCTGAGCTTGACGCGCTCTTAGATGGGTTGCGCCACCGGATTGCAGAGGATTTATCGAGATTTCGTGTCGCGCGTATCCGTCTTGAGCCGCATACACTCAGTCCCTCAAATAGGGCCTCGCGCTCAGAAGCGGCAGACTTCAGCCTCAAAGGTGTGGTCATTTCGACGTCGCCGACAATGCTGCAAATATCCATCATAGATCGCGCGGACGACACGCTGCTCTGGTCGAAAACAACCGAGCTGCCGGATGATTGGAAGACTTATAGCAGCGTCATGGATGATGGTATTCGCAGTGTCGTTCTACAGCTGGTCGGCGCGCGCGGCGCAATTCCCTTAGCGCTTGAAAGAGACCTAGCACAATTTGCAACGATAAGATCGGATACCGAAGGTGCGCCTGGGTCGGGGTTTAGATGCGTTCTGCTCTTCCACGCCTATGATGCCTCCAAAGGCGAAGCCCAGCGCCAAGAAGCACATGCCTGCCTCTCAGCGCTGATCGATCAAGACAATCGGGACAGCGAGGTCTGGGCTGCGTGGGCGATGCTCAATTTTCTAGATTGGACGAAAGCCGAGGACTATGCTTTGCTCGACCGCGCGCTAAGCGCAGCCCGGAAAGCGGTTTCGCTCGACCCCAACTATGCCAACGCCCATGAGTATTTAGGCTCGATATTGATGGCGCAAGGCCGCCGCGGTTTGGCGCGCGAAAGCTATGAAACGGCGCTTGATCTAAATCCCTACAAGCCAGACCTGCATGTCCTGGTCGGGTGGGAGCAAGCCCTGGCGGGTGACTGGCAGAGCGGTGTCGAAAAAATAGAACGTGGCATCGCCATGTCGCCTATCCCAGCGGCATGGATGCGCATCCCCTTGGCGCTAGATGCTTTTCGGCAAAAAGACTTTGAACGCTCGCTTATGCAAGCCGAGCTGATGATAGAAGCGGGCGATGATCGAGGGATCGTTTTAGCGCTCGCCGCGGCCATCGCGCTTGGAGATGATGAACGATCGGGGGCCCTAAAGGCGCAGATGCAGGCGCGCAGCGATACCTACAAATCTGACCCGATGCGTGAAATTCGAGGCGTTTTCAACGCCCCTGAACTCCTGAGCGCATATGAGCGGACGCTTGCCCCCTGGTTGCTGGAGCCCGCTTAAGAATTATGACTTAGCCGCTTTTATTGGTTTTGAATTGCAGGATCGGCGAGGCGCTTGCAGAGGAGAGATACTGCTGGACAACAGCCACATCCACGCCGAGAACACTCGCCGTCTCACGCGCGGACAAGCCTTCGACACGGGTCAAAATAAGCGATCGCCACGCTTTTTTCTCAAATGAGAGTTGCGCGCATTCATCTAGCGCTTTTTCGACCAATCGGTAGAGATGGAGCTGGAACGCCTCAGGCGTTGCGAAGTCGAGTAAATCCAGATGATTGAGGAGCGATAGAATAGCAGCTTCGACACAATCATCAGCCTGGTCCGGATCTGACGAACTTGCTCGCGCAAATCTACGCAAGGCTGGTAAAGTGCGTTCCAGTTCAAAAGAGAGTTTCATATAAATGCCTGCTATCGTCCATGCCCGCAACCCGAAGCACGCGGACTAACAGGAGCTTCCAGAGCCGGCATCCTCATATCATGTGACAAACGCAGCGCCGTGAGCGCAAATGACAGTCGCGTTTTCAGGCAGAAACGCTCTGCCGTCGGCACACAGACGGTAGCGCCGGCAGGCTTGACGCCGTCGAACATGATAGCGGTAACATTTCAGGCGAAGAATTAAGAGCCAGGTACAATGCTCGGTTTTTGTTCCGTCATTTCTGCCGAGAGCCGCCTCAACGAGGCCTCGGCAAGACCAAGACTATGCTCGAGTTCAACAAGCGTTTCGCGCGAAATGCTGCCCAAATCGTTTTTTACCCAGACGACAGCGCGCAGCATGTCGGCGATATAAACGAGGTCTTCTGGTGATACTTGCGGGCTGGTCACATTACGCTCCGGTCTCATAAGTCGTGTGAATGGCGCAATCTGCGCCCGTCACACTCAAGCTTCCTTCTCCGATCCAAATCCCCACCTGATCGGAAATCATGGTGCGTCCAAACACCACTCTTAGGTCATTCGAGACTCGTGTTGTATGGTAAATGCACTAAAACTTATGAGAGTGATACGAATCCAAAAGAGCCGAAAACCAGATGAAGTTAAATGGACGGATCAGTAGAGAAGCCCGTTCTTTGTTACTTTGTAACGAGCATTTAGACTTGGCATAGATATCGAAGAACGCATGTCAGACTCACAGCAACTCGTTTTTTCCTGGGACGATATGACCGGAGTTTCCAACAATATCGCCGAGCAGGGGATATATGATTGGTATCATAAGACCAGCCAAGGAAGCGTTCTCAAACATAAATGGTCTACCGAGTTTGTCCGCTCTGAAGTTCAATTGTTCGAGTTTAAAAACAAATCTATCGTCGGCCTCATAGGCAAGTTGGACCCCCTTAAGTCGATGACGGTTAAAATTTGCGATGGCGATTGGTTCCGGTTCAACTATGCGCCGAAAATAGATGTGTCGATCCGGGGAGAGGGTTTGGAAACAGTCCGCGTCAGAGATGGAACCTGGCAAGTCTTCAATTTTCCGCCCGATCAGATCACTTACGAAGACCATGCAGCCGGCGCCTACGCGGAATACATCACCATTTGCTGCAAGCCTGAAATTCTTCGCGATTTAACGGCCTCAGATAGTCAGCCGCTTGCTGAAGAGTTAGATCGGGTGTTCAAATCGGATCTCAAAGAGTTTGTCCATAAATCCATGGTGATCACATCCAATATTGAGCGGCTGGTTCATGATCTCATGAGCCTTAAAGAAACCGGAAAAAGCCGTTACTATCGCATGGAGTCATTGGTGCTCGATTTGCTCTTGGAATCAGTCGCGGTTCTATCTCCATCTGATAAGTCGTCACATGCAAACCAAATTGCTGACGCCGATCGAGAAAAGATCGAGCAAATTAAAACCGTAATCATCGCAGACCTAGCATCCCCTCCCAGCATCGAGGCACTCGTCCGCAAGTATGGACTGAACCGAAAGAAATTATTCTACCTGTTCAAAGAGCTGGAAGGGGTATCGGTATCCCAATTTATTCTAAGAGAAAAAATGAAGCTTGCGCGGGACCTTATTCTTGCAAATCGCCAGTCTCTTCAAGCCATCGCCCACCAGCTTGGATATTCATATCAAAATAATTTTAGCGCCGCCTTTAAAGACTTTTACGGATACAGCCCGCGTTCGCTGCGCAAAGAGCTGATGCCCCTTAAGTCGAAAGCCGCGACCCAATTATAGTCAAACCGGCTTATTCTCTTTGAGCGCTTTCAGCTTGTTCCGTCAGTCCCAATTGTGCTTCAATCTCGGCCCAAGATACATAGGCGAAGCGTTGTTTGCGGCGCTTCCCGTCTGGGTCATGCAGTAACCCATCCTGTACAACCAACATGCCTTTGGGAAACTCTGGGCCGACAGGCAACGCGGTCACATCTAATCCGTCCGTATCTCCGAGAAACCCCTCTTCGGTCTCGACTTGAAAACGACCGCGATAGCGGTGCGGCGGCGATCGGTCGAATAAGACAAACGTATTGTTACCCTGACTTGAGGCCACCAAGAAACCGCCCGTGCTGTTTTCTGGTGCGTAAATGGCAAGCCCCTCAACATCCGCAGCCAGTACTCCAACAGGCTCTGTCTCAGCGATCAAAACACCTTCTTTCGCGGCTTGTGGACGGGCATCGAAAGCCCAAATTCCAACATCCTCTTCACCAACATAAAGTCGATGCTGCGCGTCATCCACGACGCAGCCTTCAGGCTGCGTCTCGACCCGCAATTGACGCTCCAGAGCGGCGCTCCAATTCCCGTTTTCAGAAGACAAAAGATATTGAGATATGAGGCCGGATTTGTCCGTGGTAATCGCATAAAGAGCCGATGCAGCGCGATAGAGGCAAATTCCATAGAGCTCTTCCTCGGATGCCACTTTGAAAGGCGCGCCTTGCACCTTCAAGAGCGCGCCCGTTGTCTCGTCCAACGCAAAAAGCTCGATCTCGCTTTTGTCCTTATCCCCCGATGCGGCCAAGACGGAGGTCTGATAGGCGCGAATATCAACATTGTTCTGCGCGCCGAGCTTATCCGCGCGGCTGACAAGACGGCCGGACAAATCATATGTGTTGACGCTTCTCTGCTTGTTCGTCCCCAGCACATAGCTTTGGTCTGGGCGCGCGCGGTTGACCCAAATTGCAGGGTCATCGGCGGCGTCGCATTGGTCGCGAACGCGCTCGGTTGTTCTCACGGCCCTGACGATGGGCGTATCATCAGGCGTCGAGCCAGGCGTCACATCATAAAACGTCTCCGCGATCCAACAGCGAACGGACCCTTTGGTCGCAGGATGCCGAAGAGCGACGAAAAAACTAAAAAAAGACAGAGCCACAACACCCATAAAAACCAGGCTGAACCGAAGCATTGCGAGCTTCCTTCTCAGAATGTGCAAACCGAATGGGGAATGCCGTACAGGAGCTGTGTCCGATTTTTGTGACACAGTTCCCGATTGCCGTCTGTGGCCCCTCGGAATGGGATGCGCTTAAAGCACCTTTTCGAAGGCTGCATTCATGTTTGCAGGACCCGCCAAGCATCGTGCTTCGATCCCGCGGATGAGGCGCGGCAGCATTTCAGAGGCGACAGCTTGGCTAAAGTAAAAGCCTTGAACCTGATCGCAGTTTTGTTGGCGCAGCCAGTGCAGCTGAGCGTCAGTCTCCACACCTTCAGCCACCACTTTGGCACCAATCTGAGAGGCGAGCGCAAGGATCAAACGCATAAGCGGCGCTGATGATGGCAACTGAGCGGTGAAGCTTCGGTCGATTTTAATGCAATCGACTGGAAAACGGGAAATGTATGCAAGGTTTGAATAGCCCGTCCCAAAATCATCAATTGCGATTTTATATCCCAGATGCTTTAGCTCATTTATCCGATCCGCAAAAAGCCTATCGTGGCCCAAGAACGAGCTTTCGGTGATCTCCAGTTCGATCGCACTTGGGTCGACACGGAACTCGGCCTTGGCGCGTCGACACGCCTGCATAAAATCATCCTGAGCAAATTGCCTCGGTGAGACATTGATCGAAACACCCATCTGCAAGCCGAGACCTTGCCAAATCACAAGCTGACGACAAGCCTCGTTAAAAACAAACAGACCCAACCGGTCGATTAACCCCATATCTTCACAAAGCGGAACGAACTTTGCTGGCGGTATTTCGCCTTTTGTTGGATGCTTCCAGCGTAAAAGAGCTTCGACGCCTGTCACAATGCCACGCTCTAAATCAATTCGAGGCTGAAAATGAAGCTTGAAGGCTTCAGCGTCTATGGTTCGCGCGATCTCCACTTCAAGCCACTTGCGTTCCAATTCGCTTTCTTCCAAAGCCTGTCCAAAATGACAGTGGCGCCCACGTCCGGAGCGTTTTGCGGCATAAAGAGCCAAATCAACTTCACGGTAAATCTCTAACCAGTCCATAGGCTCGCCAGCGCGCAATAAGGTGCTGCCGATGCTTATTGTGATGTCAAGGTGAAGTGCCCCAACGCGCACAGGTGCCTGCAGCGCTTCTCGCAGAATCGCGACGCGATCTTGCAAGCTTGTTTCGTCCGGTACGGCAGAGACAAATATTAAAAACTCATCCCCGCCCATGCGGACGACCATGTCATCTCGCGATAAATGATCTCGCAGCCTTTCACCAACAGCGCGCAACACCGCATCGCCAGCTTCATGGCCATATGTATCATTAATGGATTTGAACTTATCGACATCGATGAGCAAAGCGCCGTGGGATAGATCCGGGCAGGTGCCATCAAGATCACCCATCAAGTTTTGTAGATGATAGCGGCTGAAACACCCCGTCAATTGATCCCGGGCGGCTAGATAATGAGCTTTATCCCTGGTTTCTTTAAGCTCGGTAACGTCAAAACCTGTGATCAAAGACGCCGCTTCTCCGGTGACCGCATCGAGACAGCTTTTCGCCGACAAATCGAACCATTTGAGACCGTCTTTTGTCTTGAGCTGCGAGAACAATCGTGCTTCGCGCCGGAATTTTAAGTCTTTC
>ERZ1740060.664-NODE-664-length-15794-cov-8.377025_pt1 | contig 15794 bp, 16 predicted proteins | sample MGYA00581743_ERZ1740060 | MGnify/ENA primary metagenome ERZ1740060 (study PRJEB43018, sample SAMN04849235) | marine metagenome | isolation source: floating plastic debris | place: Pacific Ocean | collected 2008-08-27 | study: EMG produced TPA metagenomics assembly...
CACGGGGCCATTACCCTAGACGCTCGGGATCCGGTGGAGTCTTTGCTGATTGAGCTGATTGATACCCCTCCCTTCCAAAGACTCAGGCGGATTCGTCAATTGGGGCCTGCCAGCCTAACGTTCCATGGTGCCGAGAGTTCTCGCTTTACCCATGCCCTTGGGGTGATGGCCATTACCCGTCGCGCCTTTGATGGGTTGGCCAGTCGCCACCCAGCTTTGCGCCCCCACCGTGCCGCTGTCCTTTGTGCGGCCCTACTCCACGATATTGGCCACGGCCCCTTTAGCCATACTGCGGAGGAGATTTTTGCCACCCATCATGAGTCTTGGACCCGACGGATTATTCAAACCGCTGCCCCGATCCGCGATCTCCTTGATGCCTATCATTCCGGGCTGGCCGACGAGATTATCAGCGTTTATCACCATAACCACCCAGTGCCGCTGGTCTGGCAACTGGTGTCTAGCCAGCTAGACTGCGATCGCCTCGATTACCTGATGCGCGACAGTCACTCCACGGGAGCCTCCTACGGTCATCTTGATTTAGAGCGTATTCTTAATGCTTTCGATATGGATACAGCGACCCAGCAGCTTGTGGTCGTTCACAAGGGTCAGACCGCTGTCGAGCATTATCTGCTGGTGCGCTACTTTATGTACGCCCAGGTCTACAACCACCCCAAAAACCTGGCAGCCACGTGGGTCTTGCGGCAAGCCTTTGAGCGGGCGCGCCACTGTTATCACCACAGCACCCTAACGGCTGACCCGACCGTAACCACCTGGCTATCGCAACCCAGCCAAGCCTGGTCGTTAGCCGATTATTTAGCTGCAGATGACATCGTCTTTATGTACCATCTCCAGCGTTGGCAATCCAACCAGGATGCGGTTTTGGCGGATCTGTGTCGTCGCTTCTTAGACCGAGATTTATTCAAAGCCCAGGATGTCTCTATGCTGTCTGAGGCCGATCAACAACACCTGTTAGATGCCGTGCGGGATGCTCTAAGTCAGCAGGGTCGCTCCCCAGATATTTATTCGGGCCTTTGCTGCAGCCAAAGTCGGGGCTATACCCTTTATCAACAGGGCATTGGTTTGCGCATTAACGGACAATGCTTTGACATCAACCAGGTCTCCCCTGTGGTTGAACCTTTGACGCGAGTCCATGAACGCACGTGGCTGTTATATCCACCCGATTTAAGGGCCATGGTTAGCGACCAATTACAGTCCTTTTCTCAAGCCTAGCAACACAGAAATATAGACAATCACCGGATTCAACCCTGTTGGTGATGGGGTAATTCATAAGCAACAGCGCAAGACGGTTATGCAAACAGCAGCCCAGGTTTGGACGCCCCCTGCCGGTGTAACCCGCCACGCCGGTACCGCCATTCCAGAGGAGATGGATTTCTTTGCGGGACCGCCAGCAGAAATTGGCGCGGTGATGACCGCCGACAGCACGCTAAAAACCAGCTCAGAACCCCTCTCGCCCCCTGCACGTATCGGCTGGGCGGTTTTGATTGGCGCGATTATTGCTGCGGTTGTATGGGGGTTTCTGACATTTCTCTCCATTGAGCTCAGTTTGACGATTCCTCTGGTTATCGTCGCGATTATCGCGGTTTTGGCCTACATGGGTATGGGCTTTAAGGGGCAATGTTCTTTTGTGGGCGATCGCGGCATTGCTGAGTTTACGCTTCAAGGCTCCCGACGAAATCCACCCACTGCCAGAGTGCTGACCTTTCAAACTGCAGCACACCTATACACCAGACAAACCCGGCGGTTTAGAAACGGGGCTTACCAAGGTACCCGCTACAGCTATACCTGGACTCAGCGAGATGCCCCTAACCATGGGATTACGGGCAACTATCACAGTAAAGAAGGCAACCCCAGAGAAGATGACCCCTGGCATTTTGCCAATTCTGCGGAGTCCACTTGGACTACTTACCTGTTGAAATTTGCCAATCAAGACATGGGCCAGCGCGGCTACATTGAGTTCCCTATGGCAGGTAATCCACAAATTGTGCGGGTCGGGAAAGGCTTTCTAGAATTTGTCACCCAAAAAGGCGAAACCCAGCGAGCCTTAGTCAGCGATATGCGAGATATTAAGTTGCATTCAGGGCGCTTCCAGTTCAAGCATCAAGATGCACGCTGGTGGTCGGGTAAAGGCAAGTACAGTTTTGCCTACAGCAGCATGCCAAACGCCAAATTATTTCTCATGTGTCTGGACCAACTAGCCGGAGTCCGTTGGGGCTAGTGTCGGCGGTCGTTATCGGTTCATTCACAAGCTGGTGCAAGAACACTTCGCCGCCATGCCATTGAGCCGCTGACGCAGTTAATTAAAAATTTTCAATTCAAAATGGTGTGATTGAGGCACTGGTAGAGACCCAAGATCCCCGGTTTCTGTTGGGTTACCCACATCATCCTGCTCACCCTCAAGAAACCGGGGATCTAAACCCAAAGCCGATCACCCCAACTAACGTTGGCTCACCGACAATATTGTCAAACCAATAATCTCCTCGCCGTCATAACGGATCACCAGATCATCATCAGTGACCTCCGTATCCGTCGCTGCTTTAGCAGGCTGATAAAAATTGACATACAAAACATCTGCCTCCGCATCAAACGCTAACCAGCAAGCGCGTTGTTCTACTTTTTGAAACGCTCGGGCCAACTTGAGATAGTCGCTTATATTAATTTGGGCTACGGCCATAACTGTTTCTTGCCCTCCAAATAGCGAGACCTGCTGTTGAAAAAGGCTGTGACGATAAAGCCATCGAGAATCACACCTTCCGCCTCAAGCTCTCGGTATACAACCAATAACCACTTCTTGTCTGAGAGAGTTCGGACTGCAAAAAGTTGGCCATGCTCACCTGCAAGTACTCGTTCAGGTTGCTCGACCACTTCTAGAATAAGCCCTTGCTCATGAGCTAGCTCAGGATGTTGCGAGGTGATATGCTGCCATCTTTCCTCAGTGAGCCGAATGGAGACACCATTGACTGAGGTCACTGTTCCTAACATAGCGTTTGTATCGTGAGGTCTCCTGAGTATAGTCAGCAGTTGATCTCAATCCCCTTACAAATCACCCCGCAACACCGCGGCCCAAAAGCGACGTTGCCAAAATCAGCATCAATACCGCTAACTTTGAATTTTGGATCGTTGATCTGGAAGGGTACCAAGACCAATAGATATGCTTTTCAGAGTCCGCTCCATATCCGTCCTGAAAGGTGAGTCATGAGCGAATATCAGTATTACGAATTCCAGACCTGCGATCGCCCCCTCACCGCCGCCGAGCAGGCCAAGATTCAAAATCTTTCTAGTCGGGCGCAGGTCTCTCCCCACCGGGCCGTCTTTCTCTACAACTATGGCGACTTTCGGGGAAAACCGGTCGAACTGGTCGCCCAATACTTTGACATCATGTTCTACATCGCCAACTGGGGGACTTGGCAGCTCATCTTCCGGTTTCCCAAAGCGATCGTTGATGCCCAATGGTTCCAGCCCTATTTCCTCGACCGTGCGGTGAACTGGACTGAAACCGATGAATACCTTGTCCTTGACGTTCATATTTCTGAAGAGGGCGGCGGTTATTGGGTCGATGGCGAAGGCTGGCTACCGCGATTGCTACCTCTCCGGGATGAGTTGCTTCAGGGCGATTGCCGCCTACTCTACCTAGCCTGGTTACGGATGGCCGATGAGTTAGCCGGATACGAGTTGGAGGATGATCCGGTTGAGCCGCCAGTCCCCCCCAACCTGGGCCAACTTTCCCCAGCCCTGCAAGCCTTTGTTGAACTGGGCAATCTAGACCCCGATTGGGTCAACGCCGCTGCCCAGGTCAGCCCCAGTCAAACTGCTGCCACAGCACCCCCCTTAGAAACCCATCTGTCTGACCTATCCGCTGCCGAACAGCAGCAGTTCTTACTAAAACTGGTGCGTCGAGAACCCCATGTGGACTTGCAGTTGATCCGGCGGCTCCAAGAATTGGCAGGTACCCCCGAGACCAGCCAGAAGGCTGCACCGGGTCAGCGACGCCTCTCGGAACTGATGGAGATCGCCGAACAAGTCAGCACCGCGCGCAAACAGGCAGAACGGGCTGCGGCCAAAAAGAAACGCCGCCAAGAATTAGAAGCGTTAGCCCCTAAAAAAGCTCAGACCTGGGAGCAGGTCCGGCAACTGATTACCCTCAAGCAAGCCAAACCCTACGACGAAGCCACGGCATTGCTTAAAGATTTGCGGGATTTGGCCGAGTACCAGGGGCAACTGCCCGCCTTTATCCGGCAGTTAGAACGGCTCAAGTCGGACTATGGCAATCGATCCGCGTTAATGAAACGATTGCGCGGAATTCAGCCATAACTCTGAGCCGCTGAGGTAGCCAATTCAAAATCTGCAATTCAAAATGGCGTGGTTAAGTGGGTGGTGGCGACCCAAGATCTCCGGTTTCTTGGGGATAGACGGTGACCCATCAGAAGCTGAGGTTCTGAATACCAATCAAACCGTATCTGGATCGACTCCCAAAGCCTGTAACTTCGCCCGCAGTGCCTGATTTTGCTGCTGCTGCACATCAGCCCGTTGCCGCTCCGCCTCAGCTACCTCTTCAGGGCTAGGCACTAACTCTCCTTCAGGTGAGAAAAATCTGAGGTGGGTTTCATAAACGCCTAGATAGAGCCCTAGCTGCTCACTCCAGCGCCAACCCTGCTCTGTAGTCGGAATGGGTTGATAGCGCCCATCAACTAGGTGAAACCCCTCAAACTCCAGCGTGTGAGGGTCGAACCAGAAATAATCTAGGGTGCGGAAAATATCTTGATAAATCTGCTTTTTGAGGCCACGGTCTGTTTTAGCAGTCGACTCTGAGAGGAGTTCTACAATCAGGTTGGGGTATTTGCCCCCTTCTTCCAAAACCGTCCAACTTTTGCGGGGGCGCTGTTCCGTGTCTAAGACTACGAAAAAGTCCGGGCCTCGAAAGTCCTCAGATTTGAGCTGTTTTGGGCTGTAATAAACTGTCAGGTTGCCAGAGGCATAAAAATCCTGACGATCGCGCCACAACCACTTGAGTAATCGAATCAGTAGGTCGATTTGATCGCGATGCAGATCCGTTTCCAAGGGAGGTTCGTCACTGTAGAGATCACCCAGCGGAAAAATTGTAGCGTTGGCGAGCCGAGGCTGGCCTGAATAGGGGGCTGCAGTAACTGTTGAGTGAGCCTGGGTGGCGGCAGTGGGCACAGACATAGGCGTAAACCGGAGGCGCTGTTGTGCTCAGTGTAGCAAGGCTAACTCGACCCTTACCGATCGCCCCGCATCACCATTTCTGTCTCTTCAAAACCACTGATCGATCTCGGCCTGGTGCTATTGTTCGCGACCCAAACGGGTATAGGTCAAAGGGAACTGCCTTTTTAGCTTGGCGCTGCTGGCACAGTCTGCCGACCATTGCCATTATTGAGTCCAGCCCCATCGGCAACATTGTTGGCGAGATACAGCAACTGCGTGGGGTAAGCAAAATCAATATGGCGCTCCTCAAAGGCGGCTTTAATGGCCAGATTGATTTGCTGCTGCGCATCCATGTAGACGGCGTAGTCGCTGGTTTCCACGAAATATACCACCTCATAGTTGAGGCTAAAGTCCCCAAACGAGAGGAAGTGAGCCCGGTCAAAGGTCACATTTTGAGTATTGGCGATCGCCCCTTCGATCAATCCAGGAATCGCTTCCATTTGGGCTTGGCCCGTCTCATAGGTGACCCCCAGATTAAAGACGATGCGTCGCCGCTGCATATGGCGAAAATTCTGAATGCGGGAATTGGTCAGGTCGGTGTTGGCGGCGATCAGCTCTTCGCCACTGATGCTGCGAATGCGGGTGGTTTTGATGCCAATGTGCTCCACCGTGCCGACGAGATCCCCGGCGATCAAAAAGTCGCCGATCTCAAAGGGGCGATCGAACAAAATCGAAAAGTAGCTAAACAGGTCGGCCAATACCCCTTGGGCCGCTAGGGCCACAGCCACACCACCAATCCCCAGACTGGCCACCACCGCAGTGATATCGAAGCCCAGGTTGTCGAGCAAAAAGACCAAGCCGATCGCCCAGACCACCACTTTGATGGCCGGGACTAGAGCACTGAGACTGTTCTCTAAGGTGGCGTCTTTGCGATTGGCCACCCAGTACACTCGCACCCCGTATTCCACCAGGGAGCCGGTGAGCTGCACCACCAGCACCGTGGCCAAAATGATGCAGAGCACCTGCAGCGAGTCTTGCAGAATCGGGTGCAGGGACAAGTTACTGATACTGATATAAAAGCTACCAAGATAAAGCAGATAAATAGCGGGGGTTTCGATCAGCCTCAATAGGCGATCATCTAAGTCGGTGCGGGTCTGGTTTGCCCAGCGCTTCAGGCGGCTCAGCACCACAAACCGAATGATGTTGGCGAGTAAAACGCCCCCTAGCAGGGTGGCGATCGCCAGCAGATAACTGGCAATTTCGTTCCCCAAAATGACTTTCTCTAAAAATTCTGTGGGCATACTTTCAGTTCCTTATCACTGCTGCAAACATGCCATAGCCCCTCCTCCAAACTTGAAGAAAGGACTGTGGCATCGCGTCAAACCTCATGCACCCGAACGATGCTGAAATCAAAGCGGTCGAACGGATTCATCCTCTTACCGATGGTAAGTGCCAATCTCAACCGGCTACCACGCTCTCTCGATAGAGATCAGGCTACGCATTTTGCCAGACCATGCGGATCATACCGGGCAGGCATTCCGCGATCCGCTCTCGGATGTCGATGGGCAACTCAGCTTTCGTTGCCGCAAAGACCGCATCAATCGCTTTTAGAGGCTTGACGTTGGCAGGGAGGGCACCCTCACGCTCGATCCGCTTGATGAACAGATCGTCGTCGATACCGAGGGCACCGCCCTGATCAAAGGCGGGACGAAGATGGCTGAGCCAGCGCACAAGAGGGTTACTGTCTTGCCACAGGTCTGCAATCGAATCATTCAACGATTGCTTCAGAGAGGTACTGGCTGGCTTATCAATTTCATCAGCGACCTGCTCGATGGTGTCGCGATCCATCAGATCTCGCATGGTGCGGTACACCACTTCAGTGATTTCTTTGGCGTCGTACAGGTTGTCTAGATTGGCCCGCTCCTTCACCTTCTCTAAGAAAGAAGTCTGATCAGCATTCAGACCAATATTTGCAGCGTTGCGTTGGTCTAGCGTAATTGCCATAGGCTATTTGCCTCCAAAATTAGTTTTCAATGGATAGACCGGCACCCTATGACCCTGTGTAAATGCCACAGAGTGCCGGTCTAGCTGGTGTCACCGCTGAGTCGCGTCGCTTTGCCGATTACAAGCGTTGACATCAGGGTTGATGTGGTCAGTGTTTAGAAGTGCTCGAACTTCTGGGCCGCGCTTTCAAAGGCGATATTCACATCGGCCCAGGCTCTCTCAAAGCCCGCCTGTAGATCAGTCCAGGCGCTGTCACCGGCTTGTTGCAGTGCTTCAAACCGCTGGGCGATCGCGTCTCGCTGGGTCGTCAGCTGATCGATAAGGTCGTGATACTGGGCGCGGGTATCGGCCTCGGCATAGTCGAGCTTGGCCCGATATTCGCTGACACGGGCATCTAGCTTGTCTAACTCAGCCTTGGCGCGAGCCTGATAAATCTCTCGCTTTTGACTCAAGTTTTGAGTTTCTTTGATGGTGGTCGTCATAATGACTGTCCTCTTTCTGTCTGCATTGACAGCGGTCTTGGCTGATCACATCAGGATCGACGGGATTAGGGCTGAGCCTCATTCCCGCGAGTCGAGCCGTGTGACTTGATGCTCACCAAGGCACGCTGAAGTTCTGATTGAAAATCTGTCGAAGCTCCCAAGGGTTGAGAGCACTTCATTGAATTTGGATTTAGGGAGCGATCGCGGTTGCGATCAGTCCACTCCCTTACGCCCCGCTTAGATAGGATCCGGCCAAAATGCTAATGAAGCTCCTCTGGGTTAGCCATTCGGTCAGCAGCAGGGCTACAAAACCGATCATGGCGAATCGGCCATTGATACGCTCGGCGAATTCCGTGAACCCAAGTCGAGGCTGCTTCTGCAGGTAGGGCTTTGGCATCACGGCGTGGTTGTTCATCAAACCTTCTTGGTCCGTGGTGTAGCCTGCCACCTGGGGCGGGGTCAATTCATCTGTTGTCTCTACTTCTGCCGGAGTCAGTTCACTCCCATCGCTCACATCGGGATCCTCCAGCAAGTCTTGAGCGGATTGGGGTAAATCGTGAATCTGGGTCGAAACCATAAAAAGGGGTTACCTCCTTAAATACTGTTGTCACTGCGCCGAAGCAATCAAGCTTTTTAAACTCACAATGTACTAACAAAATAGTGTCAATGTGATTGCGCTGTTGATACTAATCTAAAGGAAGTATTTGACCTTGTCAAGTCAATGTGTAAATTTTGTACTAACAAACGCTGGACTTTGTCTGTGGTCAAGGCTAGACTTTAGGAGCGAGTCCCTGTCTCTGTAAGGCTTCAGAAGCGGTCCGGCTCCATATCATTTGTCTGGTGTAAACCCCATGGCTAGAACGAAACCCCGCTCAGATAAGGTGCTGACCATTCGCATTCCTGAAAAAGATCTGCGGCGGCTAGAGGCGTTCTGCATCCTCGAAGAAAAAACCAAGACCGAAGTGATTCGGAGTTTTATCCGTCAGCTCGAAGTGCCTGAAACGGTTGAGCTAGCTGAGGTAATCGCGGCGGATCAACTCAGCGCTTAGCAGACGCAGCGCGACTTGCTTAGAAATTATTCTGGCCCGCATGATGCCGGACCCAAACGCTGGTCACAGACTGCTAACTCTGCTGGGGTGAGATCGTTCCACGACACATCCTGACGTAGCACCATGCCGTTGTGCCCGACGAGCAATCGCGGCAATTGCTCCTCATCAAGGGGCGCTAGGGTGGCCATGTCGTAGGTGGTGTAGCGGGTCTGCGCCGCATCATCGAAGTCGATATCCACCACTGTTAGCGTTTTTTTGGCGGGGCGATTGCTATCGATCAGCATCCGAGGACCCGAGCCAATAATGCCGGTATGCAGCAGTTGTAAATCACCTTGATGGCCTGGGTAATAGGCATGATGATGACCACTGATGTACATATGGACATCGTATTGCTCTAACAACGCCCGCAGCTCATCGGCATTGTTCATCACTTCCCCTGGCCTGTCGCGACCCACGGCAATGCCATATAGGGGTAAATGCCCGAGTACAATCCGCATCTTGGCCTCTTGAGCCGCAGGGCTGGCCAAGGTTCGCTCCACCCAAGCCAACTTTTCGGAGGGGATGCGGCTAGAGGAGCCATCCCACACCACCACAAACACATCTCCCTGCTGAAAGCTGTAGTAAAAAGGGAAATCGTCGCGATCAACAAAGTCAACGCCTGGATCATGGGCGGAATCTTGCCAGTAGGCTGCCGCTAGATCGCGCTCTCGCTGAAAAATAAACCGATTGTCTCGCCAGGCACTGGAGGCGTCGTGGTTGCCGACGGTAACCCCAAACGGGATCTGGGCCTGCCGTAAGGGAGCCGCCACATGGTCATCAAAAGCTGCCCACATGGCCTGAATTTGCCCACGGGTGAGGCTGGCCCGCTGCCCTGCCACCATGTCACCACCGCACACCACCAGATCAGGCTGCCAAAACGGAATCAGATCAATGGCTTGATCGACCTCAGGGTCGTAGTCGGTGGACCCATAAGCGCTGTTGAGGTCACTGAACACCACCAGCCGCACGTCACCCCGAGGGGGATCATAGTATTCGGCAGATTGCCCAGGGCTGATCTCTGCAGCCTCGATCGCCCCTGGGGCCGAATTAGCAGCGAGGGGCGGCTGGGAGAAAGACTGGGAGCAGGCGATCCCCAGACAGAAGACCCAGGCCGTGACTAGCAGCGCAATGAATCTGCGTTTACCCATAAAAAACTTGACCCAGCGAGAAGATTCTGAGGCGCGTCTTTTATAAACTGCATGACGCCCGCTCCCATCATACTGCCAAGGTCAGAAGTCGCTCTACAGCAAGGGTTCCGGTCTAATTACCGTTGAGGTGTAAGCCCTTGGACAGGCGCTCTAGGAAGTGATGGCTGCGATTTTGCAGGCTCTCTGGCAAGGGCAAGTCGAGGGTGGTGTGGAAGTCGTCTTGCACCTTATGGGTCAGGCAGCGAGAGGCTTGGCGCACCACTTGGTTGAGCAGGGCATTGCCGGTCTTTAGCAGCAGCGCTTTGGGCAATGCGTTCAGAAATTTAGGAAAGGCGATCGCCACATCCAAATCTAGAGTCCAATCCACCTGGGTGATCACTTGACCGTTGTCACCGGCGGGCATCTCCTTCAGCTCTAAAGCCGCCTTAAAGTCAACGTCATAGCCTTGGGGCGTGTAACCCGGCACGGGTATGGTCTCAATGCGATAGATGCCGTGATCTTGAGGTAAAAGGTGCAGGCCAATGCGAGGTTCAATGTCGTAACCCATCGCCCCGAAGTGACCAACGGTTAGGGCATAACCATTATCGCCGAGGGGATCAGCGGTCATCGGGTCAGCACACCGGCAGAACCAATCTTGGTGCACATCTAAATATTGGGCCACCGTTTGCAGGTCAGCACCCATGTCCATACGCCCCGCGTAGGCCCCATGGAACACAACGGACTTATCGTCTGTGGCTTGAGGAGCCTGTTCAGAACGTCCTAAACCCACTTCCCCAAATTCGGAAGGGAACGGTGTGTGGTTAGTAAATGGTGTTTGCATAGATGCGTTTAAACTGGACGGTTCTTATTCAGGAATGCCAGGGAGCTGCCACCAATAGCGAATCAACCTTCATTTTAGTTGGCGGTGGCTGAGCGGTACGGTTCTGTACATCTTGAAATGATGTCTGGCCGTCATAACAAGACGACTCAACCAGATTAACCGTTACCCATTGTCATGACCACGAGCAATTACACGGAGCATGGCGGGTTTTCCGCATCTATAAACAATTAAATCTCAGGGTTTTCTTTGATTCCGTAGTTTATCGGCCAAGAAACCACAAGACTGCAACTCAGGATACGATCCGCCACGATTGTCTGGCAGTGATCGCGATCAATCGGCGAACTCCTGTCAAGGTTGGCCTCAGCAATTTACTATTACAGGGGTATTGGGCTTAACAAAAAATAACGATGCAGGTATTGGTAGCAGGGGCGACGGGCGAAACGGGGCGACGGGTGGTGACTCACCTAAAAAAACGCCAGATCCCCCTTAAGGCGTTGGTTAGGGATGAGCAGGCTGCCCGTGAGATTTTGCCTGAAGATGTGGAGTTGGTGGTGGGGGATGTATTGAAACCGGCTAGTTTGACGGCGGCGATCGCCGGTTGCACCCACTTAATCTGCGCGACGGGCGCGAAGCCCAGCCTGGATCCGACCGGGCCGTATCAGGTGGATTATGTCGGCACCCAGAATCTAGCAGCAGCGGCGAAGGCAGCGAATATTGAGCAGTTTGTGTTGGTTTCGTCGCTCTGCGTGTCGCGCTTTTTCCATCCGTTGAATTTGTTTTGGCTGGTGCTGTGGTGGAAGCAGCAGGCGGAGAAGCACTTGATGGCGAGTGGGCTGACTTACACGATCGTGCGGCCGGGGGGGCTGAAGAATGACGACAGCGATGGGCGATCGCTGGTGATGGCTCCAGCCGATACGTTATTTGAGGGCAGTGTGCCGCGCTTTAAGGTGGCGGAAACCTGTGTGGAAGCGTTGTTTAACCCGAGTGCGCAGAATAAAATCATCGAGATTGTGGCTCAAGAAGAGGCGACAGCGCAACCCTATGAGGAGTTGTTTGCCAGCGTCGCTTAGTGCCCTCGTCGAGTCCTTTGACTCAAGGTGCGATTGCATCCTTTTCAGACCGCCTAACTCAAAGTTTCGAATATCTCAGGGAGAGAGATTCTGATGCGTAATCATGGTTGGGCTGTATGAACACTGAATTCGTAAACGAAAGCGTTAATGGAATTCGGCGCGTTGGGGCCATAAATGGGCAGAGTGAATACATCCTTTGGCAACAAGATGCTTCTGGTGCGATCCATTTTGAGTGTGGCACTCAGCAAAATTCAGGTTATGGCATCGTGTCTGAGGTGACGGTAGATAGGGATGGTTGTCATCTTGTAGTGGATAGTCAAATTGTGAGTTTTTATTGGCATCCACCTCGCGCGTCAGGTCTTGCCATCTTTATCCAAGGTTTGCAGGAGTTGTACGAGGAAACACCTGAAGTGGTGGAGATGTTGCTCTAAATTTGAATTTCGGGCTTGAGAGTCCACCTCGTTTTTTACGCGTACTAGCCCTCTACTTTCGGGAAGTTAATCTTCAGTCTCTAAAATTCTTCTAGTCACAAAGAATCCTTTTCTGCAGGGATTGAACACCACCTCTCGCCCACCGCCCTTAGCTTGCTAGTCTTCGTATACCCAAACGTCCTATCCCTCTGAATCCATACTTAAGCTGTAGCCGGTCTTGGGACTCCGCAAGCATAGATTCTTAGGTCAGCCGGGGGTTCCATCCCTTTATAGCCCTCCTCACCTAACTTGACCCGCCCGATACAATTAATACACCCGTATTCAGGCCGTCTCGCCCATTCCGCCAGTATCGTAGACCCATGGCCTATGAACCCCTGCACCATAAATATCGCCCCCAGACCTTTACCGAACTGGTGGGGCAAGACGCGATCGCCCTTCTACCGTCAAAGGGGTAGGTCCTGTACCTACCCTCCGCTGATCGTTGCAGATCTGCACACGAAAATAATGTTAATGAACCCAGGATAGAGAGATTTGGGTGGCACAGAGAAAATGGATTTCACACCTACTCATTCGGGCACTATGGAATAATTTCATACCGGGCGAAGTGGGTGGAGTACTGCCAGAAAAAGGTTTTGCTTTGCTGAGAAATTGTGAACCCAAATCAAGTTTGAGATGGCATTCGGGTTCACAAAGAAGTCACATTTAGTTGTTGTGATAGAGCAAGTTAAGTGGGTCCTTTGCCTAATAGAGGTCCGCTGTCAGAGGCTTACATCATTTTTGAAGGCTACTTTTCAATCAAGTAATGGCCAGTATGCGCTTGAGTGAAATTTGGCAAGATGCGTCGAAGGATTAATCTGGGCAACCTGAGTAAATGAGATTATTCTTAAGATTTCGTAATTTCAATTTGACCAACGGAGATTTAGTAAATATGAAATTTGTGGGACAGCAACTGTGGCCGTTTGGGGCGCTCTCTGTTCTACTCCTCAGCAGTTGCACCGGTGCCAGCAACGATGCCGTGGCTGAGGAGGTGAGAATTGAAGTGGGAGGATCGGCTGAAACCCTAGAAGTGCTGGAGGATCTGGCCGAAACCTATGAGGACACCGCTGAGGGGGTTGAGATCAGCTTTTTGCCTGCCAGTCAAAGTAGTGGTGGTTTGCAGGGGGTTCGGGACGCGGTTTTAGAGATTGGGGGGGTGAGTAGTCCACCGGATGCGAATGCCTTAGAGGGCCTGCAGTATTTTGATCTCGTCCAAACTCCGCTGGCGTTCATTGCCCACGGTACTGTAACCGGGGTTGAAGATGTCACGACCGAGCAGTTACAGCAGATCTACGATGGCACCATCACCAACTGGCAAGACTTGGGTGGGCCGGATGCCGAAATTTTGTTGATGGATTTCAACGAAGAAGAAAATGAAAAGCGATTACTCAGGGAACAGATCCTTGGCGCGGATTTAGAGATCACCGATAAAGCAGTCGTGTTTTTAGATGATGACGGTTTGTTTGAGACGGCGGTGATTACGCCCTACAGTCTTGCGGCGATTCCCCTAGAGGAGGATCTAAAAGAGGCCGACGTGACAATCTTGAGTCTAGATGGGGTCACGCCAACAGCGGAAAATTTGCAGTCGGGTAACTACCCCCTGGGCATGACCTTAGGGCTGGTGATTGCTGAGACCCCAACCCCAGAGGTGCAGGCCTTTATTGACTTTATTCTGAGTGATGCAGGGCAAAAAGTTTTAGCAGAGAGCACGGAATTAGACAACGAATAAACCGCCGACTAACGAGGCTAGATTTTCTGAAATTCAAGTTGTTCTGCCAATGCTGAAAAAGCGTCTAAGCTCCTTTTATTCAAAGCTCAAGATCCGCCACAAAATCACGGTGCCGTTTGCCGTATTTTTTGTGATCCTGTGGCTGTCTGGGACCTCTCTCCTGGGCATTTACTTTTCCAGAAGGCTAGCGGAGGTCAAAATCAGAGGCATTGACAGACTGGCCTGGCTGGTGGCGGACAAATTTGAGGGTCAGCTTTTAGATCTGCGACTGCAGTCCCGATTGCTGGCTCGAAGTGACAGCATTATTAATGCTGTTTCTAGTCAAGATGCTGATGACTTACGGCAAGAAATCCTGCCGCTCAATACGCTTTTGGAAGATGACTGGGTTGCCATATACAACTCAGAAGGAGAACTCTTAGTCGAGCTGCGCCGAGCTGGGCTTGAGGAGGTCAATATTTTGGCGGAGCAGTCGGTTCAACAGGCCACGAGCGGGGCCAGCCTGTCGAAATTGATCATCTCTGACCAGCAGGGGCTATCCCTATTGGTGGGGACGGCACCGATTGAAAACAGACAGGGTATCGTTGGTGGTTTGTTGGTGGGGCGACGGCTGAGCGATCAATTGCTATCGGAGCTCGCCGAAGATCTGCAAATCGAGTTGGTGGCGGTGGGCGAGGCGGGCATTGTGGCCCAAAGTTTTGAAACCCTCTCAGAAATCGACTTGGAAGCCTTACAGAAACACGCCACGTCTGTGCTAACCGTCGGTGAGCAGCGTTACTTTCAAGTGGGCATCCCGCTGAAGGGGCTTGGGGGTGAGCAGTTGACATTGTTGGTCTTGGTCAATCGGACTGAGTTTGAGCGCACCCTCTGGACCATCTGGGGCACGGTTGCTGTGGTGGGTTTGGGTGGAGCAGCGATCGCGATCTCCGTAGGCTATTGGGTGGGGCGTCACATTGCCCAACCGATTCAAGAATTGGCAGATGCGGCGGACCAGGTGTCTCAACGGGCTGATTTTGAGGTGCGTATCCCGATCAACAGCCAAGATGAAGTCGGTAGCTTGACGCGATCGCTGAATCAACTCATCGAATGGTCCGGTCTTCATACCCAACAGCTAGAGACCCTGAACGAGACCCTAGAGCACAAGGTCCAGGAGCGCACCGAGGGCCTGGAAGCGACCTTGCGGGATCTGAAAAACACCCAACTGCAGCTGATCCAGACTGAGAAAATGTCGAGTCTGGGGCAGATGGTGGCGGGCATTGCCCATGAAATTAATAACCCGATTAACTTTATTCAAGGCAACGTCAACCATCTGAACGGTTACTTTAAAGATCTCTGTGAGCTGATGGAGCAATATCTAGAGACCTACGAGCCTACTCCAGAAATCGAAGACACCATCGACGAGATCGATTTAGAATTCCTGCTCGAAGATACGCGCAAGATCTTGGGGTCTCTGAACTTGGGCACCAACCGCGTCCAAAACATTGTCGTGGCGATGCGAAATTTCTCCCGTTTGGATGAGGCCGAAGTCAAAGCGGTGGATATCCATGAAGGAATTGAGAGCACCCTATTAATTCTGAGTAGTCGGCTCAAGTACGGCATTGATATTGTCAAAAACTATGGCAATTTACCCCTGGTGGAATGCTATCCGGCTCAGCTCAACCAAGTTTTTACCAATATCATCACCAACGCCGTTGATGCCATGGAAGATGCGGGTTGCGATCCGAAGCAAATCACGATTTCAACTCGGGCGATCGCCCTTAGTGGTGCAGAAAAGTCCTGCAACCCCTTTGAATAGGTGAGTCTCATTT